>C688J18823_10001930_pt1 | contig 12944 bp, 13 predicted proteins | sample HopSoiMetagenom1_FD_18823 | JGI IMG/M metagenome (IMG submission 18823)
TCCGCGCTGTCCTGCTTGCCGTACTGATAGCACGACACGATCTTCAGCCCGTTCTGATACAGATCGCGGGCCTCGGTCAGCTGGATCGGCTTGCCGAGCATCCAGGCACCACCGGGCCGCCGATCAGAGACGTATCGGATGGCGCCCAGTGCGCCGGATGCCCGCAGATCGCCGGCCCCGATGACACCTGCCGCGTAATCCAGCACGATCCCGAGTGGCGCCGCCGCCGCCCGTGGTGGCGCCAGCGCCGCCGACACCGCCTGCAGGCTGGCGCCAAGACCGAGCACGGCGGGCGCGGCGGCGGCGTATTTGAGCACGTCGCGCCGAGATATTCCCACATGTCACAGAATATGACACCAGCATCAATTTTCACGTTAACGCCATTGGTCACATCTGTATGAAGATGACGTAGGCGGGCCGGCCGACACATCGCCGCGAGGCTGCAGTTATCGCGAGGAAGTTCGCGAGTGGACCGCGCAATAACTGCAATCTCGCGGAATCAGCTCCCGTCGGTCAGGCCATGGCGGTCTGGAGTGCGACCGAAGGTAAGCGGCGACTCAGACGTGCGAAACCAGTGGTCAAATGCGCTCAAGATCACGAAATCCGCGATGAAGCTGCGCCAACACCGCGGAATTCCTACGATGAGCCATGCCCTCGGGGACCATCAGCTCACAGCCGGATGCGAATGTCGCTGCCGCCGTTGATGATCCGCAGATCGAGCTGATCGGTGTCCGCAAAGTCTTCCGCGATGGTCGTCACAAAATCGTGGCCGTCGAGGGCGCAGATCTGACGGTGGCCGATGGCGAACTGTTCGCGATCCTCGGCCCATCGGGTTCGGGTAAGACGACGGTGTTGCGGATGATCGCCGGGTTCGAGCAGCCCACCGCGGGCGTGATCAAACTCGGCGGCGTCGACGTGACCGCGTTGCCGGCACGTCACCGCGACGTCAACACCGTCTTCCAGGAGTACGCCCTGTTCCCGCACATGACGGTGGCGCAGAACGTCGAATACGGACTGAAGGTCAAGGGCGTGCCGAAGGCCGAGCGAAGGCGCCGCACCGCCGACGCGCTCGACATGGTGCGGCTGACCGACCACGCGCCACGCCGCCCGGCGCAACTGTCGGGCGGACAGCGTCAACGCGTGGCGCTGGCGCGGGCGTTGGTCGGACGGCCTCGGGTGTTGCTGCTCGACGAGCCCCTCGGCGCACTGGATCTCAAACTGCGCGAACAGATGCAGATAGAACTGAAGGCGATCCAGCGCGAGGTCGGCATCACGTTCGTCATCGTCACTCACGACCAGGACGAGGCACTGACGCTGTGCGACCGACTGGCGGTGTTCAATGACGGGCGCATCGAGCAAATCGGCAATGCCCGCGACGTCTACGAGAACCCGGCCAACCGCTTCGTCGCCGATTTCGTCGGGACCTCCAACGTGCTCGACGGCGCCGCCGCCGAGGCACTCATGGGCCGGCGGGGGATGTTCGTCATCCGGCCGGAACGCATCGGCGTTTTCCGGCCGGGCACCGATCCGGTGCCGGGGGTGCGCACGGTCGAGGCCATGGTGTCCGAGGTCATCTACGCCGGCCCGACCACGCGCATCGCGGCGATCGCTGCGCCCGACGTCACGCTTACCGCTACCGTTCTGACCGCCAGCACATGGCTGCCGCCGGACCTGCACCACGGAACGCCGATCACCTTGGCCTGGCCCGAAAAGGCCGTCCACCAATTGAAATTCGAGGAGTCGCCATGACATCCACCCCCCTGCGAATCGGTCTTGTGCTCACCGCCTGCGCCGCGCTCGTGGTCGCCTGTTCGAGCTCCGAGAAGTCCGGCGGCAACGGGGAGACGCCGCCGAAGCTGGAGCCGCTGTCCGCACTGGGCAACGGCGAGGGCCAGCTGAACCTCATTGCCTGGGCGGGCTACGCCGAGGACGGCTCCAACGACAAGTCCATCGACTGGGTGACGCCGTTCGAACAGAAGACGGGGTGTCAGACCAACGTGAAGATCGGCAACACCTCTGACGAGATGGTGCAGTTGATGCGCTCCGGCCAGTACGACGGCGTTTCCGCCTCTGGCGATGCCACGCTGCGGATGATCTACGCGGGTGATGTGGCGCCGGTGAACACTTCGCTGGTGGGTAACTATGCGACGATTTCGTCGTTCCTCAAAGACAAGTCGTGGAATTCGGTGGCCGGGCAGTCCTACGGAATTCCGCACGGCTGGGGTGCCAACCTGCTGATGTACAACATCGACGTGGTGCGCGACGCGCCGAACTCGTGGAGTGCGGTATTCGACGACGCGGGCAAGTACAAGGGCAAGGTCACCGCCTACGACTCCCCCATCTACATCGCCGATGCCGCGCTGTACCTTTCCAAGAGCAAACCCGACCTGGGCATCAAGGACCCGTACTCGCTGACACCTGAACAACTCGACGCCGCAGTCGAATTGCTCAAGAAGCAGCGCGAGAACGTCAGCGAGTACTGGTCGGACTACACCAAGGAGGTGCAGGCGTTCGAGTCAGGAACATCGGTCATCGGCACCACCTGGCAGGTGATTGCGAACACCATTGGCACGGACAACAAGGTTCAGGTCAACACCGTGCTGCCCAAGGAAGGCTCCACCGGATGGTCGGACACCTGGATGGTCTCGGCGAAGGCGGCGCATCCGAACTGCATGTACAAGTGGATGGACTGGATCACCTCGCCTGAGGTCAATGCGCAAGTCGCTGAATATTTCGGTGAGGCGCCGGCACAGACGAAGGCGTGCGAGCACACCAGCCAGAAGGACTTCTGCGACATCTACCACGCAACCGACGAGAAGTTCGCCTCCGAGATCCACTACTGGACCACGCCGCAGAAGCAGTGCGTCGACGGCAGCGGTAATGGCTGCACGGCCTACCAGGACTGGGTCGATAAATGGCAGCAGATCAAGGGCTGACACCGAAGGGCCCGACGCTGCCAGCAGCCTCGGCGTCATCAGCATCGTCGGGGCGCCGCATCAGCCTGGCGTTCCTGCTTGTGCCACCACTGGCCTGGCTGGTGGTGGCGTACCTGGGTTCCCTTGCCGTGCTGTTGGTTTCGGCATTCTGGACCACCAATGCGTTCACCGGCGCGGTGGTCCAAACCTTCACCAGCGACAACGTCGTTCGGGTGCTCACCGAGCCGGTGTTCCGGACGGCGACCGTGCGCACCGTCTCGGTTGCGGCGGTCGTGACCGTGTTGTGCGTTGCACTTGCGGTGCCGTTGGCGTTCTACATGGCCAAGGTCGCCTCGCCGCGGGTGCGATTGGCATTGGTGGTGGCGGTGACCACACCGCTGTGGGCGAGCTATCTGGTCAAGGCCTACGCATGGCGGATGCTGCTCTCGCCGGAGGGCCCGCTGTCTTGGGCAACCGGTTACAGTCCGGGATATGGGCTGGCCGCCACGGTCGTCACGCTGACGTATCTGTGGTTGCCCTACATGGTCATTCCGGTGTTCGCGGCGTTCGAACGCGTCCCCGATTCGCTCGTCGACGCCAGCTCGGACCTGGGCGCCTCCGATTCTGCGACGCTGCGCATGGTGGTCGCGCCGCTGGTGTTCCCTGGCATCGCGGCCGGTTCGATCTTCACCTTCTCGCTGTCGTTGGGCGACTACATCGCGGTGACGATCGTCGGCGGCAAGACCCAGATGCTCGGCAACATCATCTACGGCCAACTCGTCACCGCCAACAACCAGCCGCTGGCAGCAGCGCTGTCGATCATCCCCCTGGTCGCGATCGTCGCCTACTTGTTGGCAATGCGCCGCACCGGCGCGCTGGAGAACGTGTGATGCTCTCGAGCCGAGCGCGGCAAGCGGTACGGGCATGGACGGTGCTCGTCCTGGTATTCCTCTACGCTCCATTGCTTTTGGTGGTGATCAACGCCTTCAACGCCTCGCGGACATTCGCGTTCCCACCTAGCGGCTTCACGCTTCGGTGGTGGGTCGATGCCGCCAACAGCCAAGGCATGTGGAAATCGCTGGCCAATTCGGCCGTCGTCGGTCTCGGTGCGACGGTCATCGCGCTTGTGCTCGGCACGATGGCCGCATTCGCAGTGCAGCGCTATGCGTTCTTCGGTCGCAACGTGGTGAGTTTCCTTGTGGTGCTGCCGATTACGTTGCCGGGCATCGTCACCGGCATCGCACTCAACGCGACGTTCACCTCAGCGCTTGGCGTCACGCTGGGCCTGGCGACCGTCATCGTCGGTCACGCGACGTTCTGCATCGTCATCGTCTTCAACAACACCCAGGCACGGCTGCGACGACTGGGCACCAGCCTCGACGATGCGTCGTCCGACCTTGGCGCGTCACCATGGCAGACCTTCGCTTACGTAACGTTCCCGATGATGCGCGGCGCGCTAGTGGCAGGCGCCATCCTGGCGTTCGCGCTGTCCTTCGACGAGATCGTCGTCACCACATTCACCGCGGGCCCGGCGGTTCAGACGCTGCCGATCTGGATCTTCGGAAATCTGTTCCGCCCCAACCAGGCTCCGGTGATCAACGTCGTGGCGGCCGCGCTCACGATTGTCGCGATCATCCCGGTATGGCTTGCGCAGCGCTTCGGCGGGGATCCAGCCACCACGCGGGTGTAGAGCTTATGGCCGCCAATCCCCGCTCAGTAGAATGCCGGCGGTGAACTCCGACACCGCCGTGACCATCTGTTCCCTGATGGCCTCGTCAAGGCGGTTGCCAATCACCTTCTTACCCAGGTCGCGGTAGTCCAGCACAATCCGACTCAGTTCGGCCATCTCCCCGGCCTTGGGCACATGAGCCGCGCCGAACCGCGCCGTGTACAGCTCCTCGAGGGCGTGGACGAAGTCGGCGGCCAAGTTGTCGACCGAGTCCCGCGTCGATTCGAACATCCGCAGGATTGCGCGGACGTAGAGCAGCGGCTCGGGACTGCGCGCGACGATCGCGCCCATCGTGCTGTCGTCGAGCACCACGTCGCCGTCGACGAACTCAGCCAGCCCGTAATCAACCAGCTTGTGCGCCTCGTCGCATTCCGCGTCGATACCTACGGCGGGCCTGTCGATCGGCGCCGCCGGCTCCTCGCGGGCCTCGTCGGATCGTGGGCCCAGGATGGCTTGCTGAATGCCTAAGATGTCGGCCAGGTCGGCGCCCTGGCGCATGCTCGCGAAGAACTCCGCGATGTGGGCGGAGTTGAACCCCCTGCGGAGCAATTGATTGATGGTCTTTAGCTGGGAGAGGTGGTAGTCGTCGTAGTACGCCGACCGACCGACCCGACGCGGCGGGTCGAGCAGCCCGCGCTCGCGATAGGCGCGGATATTGCGGGCACTGACACCGGAGATTCGTGCCAAATCGTCCAACCGGTACTCAGCCAAGGCCACGCACCCCGGCCCGATTCGGGGTGCGCTTCGGCTTTGCACCGCGACAACGCATGCGACCACTGTAGCCGCCGACAGCTCTTTGCGAGCGAATTCAAGATCGACTCCGCCTCGTTTGCTAGCTCTCCGACTTACACGGGCTTATCTGGGCAGATGATGTCGGCTTGGGTATGAAGCCGACACGCTCCTGCAAATACAGCCAACTCCATTCCGGCGGTGACGATGGTCCTCAGGTGAGTGATTTCACGGTCTCGGAATTGGCATCGGCGCCACTCGATGGAAGATGATGGGGTCGTAACGCGTTTGCACGACATCAGGTCAAATCTCGGCAGCGAAAGGTTCGGTGTGCGTCCCTGGATCGTCTGGGCCACCGGACTCCTCGCATACATCGTCGCGGTCCTCGATCGGACCACTCTCGGGGTTTCCGGGCTGGACGCCGCCGACCGGTTCGGCGCCAGCCCCGGTGTGCTGTCGACGTTCGTGGTCCTTCAGGTGATCGTCTATGCCGGCGCACAGGTGCCGGTGGGACTGCTGCTCGACCGATTCGGTTCCAAGGCGCTGATCGTCTCCGGTGCCGCCGTGATGGCTTCGGGCCAGCTCGCGTTGGCGTTCACCGAATCGCTGCCCGCGGCGATTGCGGCTCGTGCGGTGGTCGGCCTGGGGGATGCCGTCACGTTCATTTCCGTGCTCCGGCTGGTGCCGCACTGGTTCACGCCACGACAGGTTCCCCTGGTGACGCAGCTGACCGGCATCTGCGGGCAGCTCGGCCAGGTGCTCTCGGCCGTTCCGTTTTTCGCGGTACTCACCGGCGCGGGCTGGACCACCGCCTACGTGTCCGTCGCGGCGATCGGCGTGCTGTCGATGGTGCTGACCCTCGCGCTGGTCAAGAACACCCCGAACGGCCCCGTGGTGCCGAGCCATTCCATGTCGATCCGGGAGACGCTGGTGAGCGTCAAGACCGTGTGGATGCGGCCAGGCACACGGCTGGGCTTTTTCACCCACATGGGCACGCAGTTCTCCGTGACGGTGTTCGCATTGATGTGGGGTGTCCCGTATCTCACGGAGTCCCAGGGACTTTCGACGGGCGCGGCGGGCGGCCTGCTGACGATCTCGGTCGTCGCGGCTATTTCGTCGGGCATCGTCGTGGGCATCTTCACCGGGCGGTTACCGCATCGGCGGTCACGGCTGGTGCTCGGCATCATCGGCGCGAACACGTTGGCCTGGACTGTGGTTCTTGCCCTGCCGCATCGAGCGCCGCTGTGGCTGCTCATCACGCTGATCGTGGTCATCTCCGTCGGCGGCCCCGGCTCCATGGTGGGCTTCGACTTCGCGCGCACTTTTAATCCGAGCGCGACGCTGGGCACCGCTCAGGGCATGGTCAACATGGGCGGCTTCGTCGCCTCGCTGTTGGTCATGCAGGCGATGGGTCTGATCCTCGACGCCGCAGGCGATTTCTCGTTCGACTCTTTCCGGCTCGCCTGGACTGTCCAGTACGCGGTGTGGATCCTCGCCGTGGTCGGCATTCTGATCACCCGCCGCAAGGCCCGCCGGCTGATGCGGATCGAACAAGAACGAATGCTGTTGGAGGGTTTCGAAGCCACGCCGGCGACGCGATAACTGCTAGCGATTGCGGGCTGTCGAGCGCCGGTTGGCCTTCTTGATCGCCGACACCAGCTCGTTCTTGCTCATCGTCGAGCGCCCCGAAATATCGAGCTTGCGCGCGACGTCGACAAGGTGCTTCTTTGACGCGTTCGCGTTGACACCCTCCGCGGCCGAGCCCTTCGCATTCGGTCCGCCACTGCGGGCCCGCTGATCCGACGGTCCCTTCTGCGACTTGGCTTCCCAGTGGTCGCCGACCTTTTCGAAGCTGTGCTTCAGTGCGCTATAGGCGACGCGATGCGCGCGCTGGCCTTCGCCGTACTCCTTGACCGCCGCGTCGTGAGCCTTTGCGAATGTGCGCTGCGCCTTGGCCGGCGACTTTTGCAGCGTGCTCGGCAGCTCGCTCTTCTTGGCAGTGCCGCTTGTCGTTGTCTTCGGCATCTCAAAGCTCCTCGTGGACTACTGAAGTTGGGCACCGCCGAGGCGCATCGCCGAGATCCACCAGCACCGAAAGGTGGCTGGGGCCGCTTCTTGACCGCTGACCTCGTGGTGCGACCTCAAACGGCTGTTGTAAGGCTTACCCGGATGACATGCAGCTAAACCACCTAAGCAAGCGGCTACTCGTCACTGGCCAGGCTTCTCTCAATCGCCTCCGCCGCATGCCGATGCCCCACCAATTCGTAACCGAGGACGGTGACCAAGGGCGCCAGCGTAACGACGAGCAGACAGTTGGCCATCGATATGCCCGCGTCGGCCATCCACACCGCGGCCGCAAGTACCACCCCCGTCAGCGCAAGGAGTAGCAAGTGGAAGGTGTCCACCGTCCGCACCAACACCGCGTAAAGGACGTAGATGGAGGCGATGTACACGGCGACCGGAACGGCCACGGACAACACCGTTTCGACCGAACTGAGCTTGGAGTGGTGCTCGATGTAGTACGCGGCAGCGTGCAGGCCGGCGCCCGTCGCAACGATTCCCCCCAGCGTCGCGATGGGCAGATAGCCGAACCAGAACGACCGTTCCCGATACGTGTGGAGCAGGTCCGCCTGCGGCAGTAGGAAGTACGTCCACCACATGCCGAACGTGAGCCCGATGCCTGCGACCGCGACGAACGCGGCATCGAACGTCCAGCCCTGCGCGCCGACCACCGCCGACACCGAGGCGACCGTACCGGTCACACCCTCGCCGAGCGCGATGATCGTCAGCAGGCCATAGCGTTCGGTGATGTGGTGCGCGTGCCACGGCGTACCACCCTTGCGGGTCTCCGCGAGGATCGGACCCAACACCTCCACCCCGATCAACAACGCGATGACCACAAAGGTCATGGGCACCGACGTGTGCAGAAAAATGCTGGCGATCCAGCCGAGCTGCGCGACGGTGACGAACGCAACGTACGTCAGGCACGCCGAGCGGCGGTCCGGATCCTGTTTAGCCGCGCGTAACCACTGCCCCACCAAAGAAATTCGCATCACCACATAGCCGGCCACCATGACTCGGTTGTCGACGTGGTCGCCGTGCTCAATCGAGGCGTACATCTTCGGGAAGCCCAGCGCAAGGATGATGACGCCCACCATCTGCAACATGGTCATCACCCGGTAGATCCAGTCATCGGTGTCGTAGGCCGATGCGAACCACGCGAAGTTGATCCACGCCCAGCAGATGGCGAAGGCTGCGAATGAGAAGGCGAGCAGGCCCGCGCCGATATGGTTCTCGGCCAGCATGTGCGCGAATTCGTTCGCGGCGATGCTGAACCCGACGACGAACGTCAGGTCGAAGAGCAGCTCCAGCGGCGTGGCCACCCGGTGCTCCTCGTGCGGGTCGCGCCCCGACATTCGTCGAATCCGATGCTGTGCCGGATTCGAAGCCGGCTTCGATGGCCGCGGCTCACTCATTGGTCCCGTCCTCTCACGGCTACATTTCACCCCATGAGAGGCGCGAAGAAGTTGGTGGTCGGTGCGAGCGGTTTCCTCGGCTCCCATGTCACCCGGCAGTTGGTCGACGGCGGCGACGACGTTCGGGTGCTGATCCGCCGGACCAGCTCGACGAAGGCGATCGAGGATCTTGGTGTTGAGTACCACTACGGCGACATCTTCGACGACGCCGCATTGCGCGCCGCCATGGTCGGCTGTGACGACGTCTTCTACTGCGTTGTCGACACCCGCGCGTGGCTGCGGGACCCGGCGCCGCTGTTCCGCACCAACGTCGAAGGCCTGCGGCACGTGCTGGACGCGGCGGCGGACGCCGCGCTACGTCGTTTCGTGTTCACCAGCACCATCGGCACGATCGGCATACCCGCCGAACGTAGGCCCGCGACCGAGGACGACGAGTTCAACTGGGCGGATAAGGGTGGCGCCTACGTCCGGTCGCGCGTCGAGGCGGAGAACCTGGTGATGCGCTATGCCAAGGACCGTGGGCTGCCCGCGGTGGCGATGTGCGTCTCGAACACGTACGGCCCCCGCGACTGGCAACCGACGCCTCACGGGAAGCTGCTCGCGCTCGCCGCCGCCGGAAAACTGCCGTTCTACGTCAAGGATTGGACGGGCGAGGTGGTGGGTGTCGAGGACGCCGCCGCCGCACTGATTCTCGCCGCGGAGAAGGGGCGAAACGGCGAGCGGTACATCATTTCCGAGCGGTTCATGAGTGTTCGTGAACTGTACGAGGCCGCGGCTGCAGCGGGCGGGGTGAATCCGCCGCGAGTGGGCGTGCCGCTGTGGGCGATGTATGCGATGGGCTATGTCGGCGACGCAGTGCGCACGACGTTTCGCCGCGACTTCCAGCTGACAAGTCGCAGTGTGCGATTGATGCACATCTGGCCGAGGCTGGACCACGGGAAGGCCGAACGCGAACTGGGCTGGCAGCCAAAACCGATCCACGACTCGATCCGGCGGGCCGCGCAGTTCTATATCGCTCAAAAAAACAAGTAGTCGACTACGCAAGACCTCGGCGGCTCGCGGCTAGACGATCGAAGCATGTCGGAAGAGTTCTCGCTGAGGTTGCTCGGTCAATTCACTGTTTACCGGGGTGAGGAGCCTGTCGACCTGCCTCCGGCATGCCAACGACTGATTGCACTCCTCGCGGTGAAGCGTCGGCCGGTACACCGGCTGTGGGTCTGCGCGATGTTGTGGCCGCATGCCCAGACGCGGCGCGCCATCGCGAGCCTTCGCTCCACGATGTGGCGGCTGCGGCCGGTGGGTGCCGACCCACTGCTGGAGATTGATCCGCAGTACATCGCGCTGGCGCCTGGGGTGTGGGTGGACTGGCACGAGGCGGTAGACCGCATCGGGCGTTTGCTCGATGACGGCGAGCCCGCAGGCGTCGACCCTCAATTCGTGTCCGAATTGCTTCCGTTGCTTCGCGCCGGAGAACTGCTCGACGGGTGGTCCGAACCGTGGGCCGTCGCCGAGCGCCAGCGATATCGCGCGATGCGCAAGGCAGCACGCGACACCTTGGGCCGCAGCGCCGAGAAGCAGGTGGCCAATTACTCGTGTGGCTCCATGCGTTCGCTACACACATTTCATTCCCTCAGAAAGACCAAGAACGACTAGAGAAGGCCATGAACGCGTTACTGATGATCTGCATGTCCGTCGGCGTACCGCTCGCCGCACTGGGCCTGTTCGACCTGCAGGCGCGACTGGAGCAGTGGGATTACAACCGGCACGCAGAGGACTGAACGGAGTCGACGACAAGCGTCGTCGCGGCCTACCGTGATGGCGTGGACCAACTTTCCGACGACGTTGTCGCATTCCTGTCCGACGGCACTCGCACCGGTCTGTTCGGGTATCTGGCTTCGGACGGCAGACCCCTGGTGGCACCCGTTTGGTTTGTCATAGACGATGGCGAACTGGCGTTTAACACCGGAAAGGACACCGCGAAAGGCCGCGCCCTGGCCCGTGATCCGCGCGTGGTGATGTGCGTCGACGACCCCCGTCCGCCCTACTCGTTTGTCCAAGTGCAGGGCATCGCATCGATCGGCGAAGATCCGCGGGAGGTTCTCGACATCGCGACTAGGACCGGCGGCCGCTACATGGGCGCCGACCGCGCTGAGGAATATGGCCCGACGCAACGGTGTTCCGGGGGAGCTCGTGGTGCGAATCAAGCCGACCAGGGTGCGCAAGGCGTTCAATCTGGCAGAATGACTGCGCGCGAGGCCTGTTCAATGCGGGCCGTCGCACAGTGCCAAAATATCGCCATGAGCACGCCACCAGGGTCCTGCGCAGTCGGCGTGGTGCTGGCCGCCGGCCTGGGCACCCGTGTCGGTGCTGACGGAAACAAGGCGTATCTGCGTCTGGCCGGCCGCAGCATGGTCGCGTGGTCGCTGAGCGCCATCACGCAGGTTCCACAGATCGCGCGCTCGGTGTTGGTGTATCGCCGCGGTGAACGCGATCTTGCACACGACACCGTGATGGCGGAACTGCCTGCCGGGACGGTGGAACTGGTCGAGGGCGGAGACAGCAGACATGCCTCGGAGTTCAACGTGCTGCGCTACCTCGCCGACGACATCGAATCCGGTTCAGTCGACGTGGTGTTGATCCACGACGCGGCCCGACCGCTGGCCGGCAGAGACATGTTCGTCACCGCGCTTTCGATAGCACGCGAGTTCGGCGGTGCGATACCGGCATTGACCATCCCGGACGTGGTGCAGCAAGGCCCCGAAGGCGTCGGGTCGACCAGCGGCATGGGCCGGTTGGTGCGCGTGCAAACCCCGCAGGCGTTTCGCGCGCGACCGCTGCTGCGCGCGTATCGGGCCGCTGCTGCAGTAGGATTCGATGGCACCGACACGTCGTCGTGCATCGAGAAGTACACCGATGAACAGGTCCGCACCTTTCCCGGCGCCGAAGGCAACCTGAAGGTCACCTATGCGCACGACGTGGCCGTCGCGGGACACCTGCTCAGCCGGCACCCGGTCGGCATGTGAGGATCGCCTCGACAAACGCTGCGTCCCTGGGCAATTCGACGACGAACGCGTCGGCGTCCCCGTCGACAAAGGTGATCGGGCTGCCGGTGCGAAGCGACTCGTCGAGCTCGTCGAAGTCATCTGAAGTACACCTGGCCAAATGCCGGGACAGTTCGTCTACGGTGAACCCGCGCGGGTACTGCACTGACTGCAGCGTCGAGCGGTCGAGGGTGCCGGTCACCGAGCCGCGCGCGTCGACGGCTTTTACGCTGTCGGTCACTGGCAGCACCGGCATCGCGATGGGGCTACCGGCGCGCAGCGCCGCAATGACGCGGTCACCGACGCCCGTCGGCGCAAGGGGTCGACGGATGTCGTGAATCAGGACGTGGCGCGGCGGGTCTTGGAGGTACTCAAGGCCTGCGGCCAGGCATTGCGCCCGCGAGCCGGGATTCTCGGCCACGGCGACACCGACGACTGAGAGCCCATGGGTCGCAAGGGTTTCGCGGACGGCGTCGACGAGCGGTTCGGCGACGGCGACAACAGCCGCACCGAGCATCGTCCGCGCGACACGCACCAACGGAGCCTCCCCCGCCAACGGGCCGAACACCGCCCAGGGGTTAACCGCGAACATCGCCGGCAGCGGCAGGATCGCTGCGAGATCCACCGCCATCAGCGGAAGCGATCGAGGTAGGCGTCCCAATCCCAGGTTGACAGGAACTTCTCCGTGGCGGCATACCCTTTCACATACAGGGCCTCGATCTCGTTGTCCGAGATGCCGAAGTCGAGGAAGCCGACGTCGGTCGAGTCCACCCGGATCGTGCGGGCGCTCACCCACGGCTGGTTGAGGTAGGCCTGATCGCGGCCGACGAGCACCGTGGTGATGACGCTCTCCAGCAGATGCGGCGGGCCGAGCAGCCGGATGGGCGCCAGAGCGGGAATCACCCGGTCGTTGCCCTCGGGCAGGTTCGGCAACACCGTGACGCCGAAACTGGGCCAGCGCGGCTTTCGGCCGTCGGTGCGATCGAGCGAGTCGATCGGGAAGTTCGACAGGATTCCGCCGTCGACCAACGTCGACGTCAATCCGGTGGCGCCG
>C688J18823_10001932_pt1 | contig 12933 bp, 12 predicted proteins | sample HopSoiMetagenom1_FD_18823 | JGI IMG/M metagenome (IMG submission 18823)
GGCAGCCGCGCGAACGTCGCCGGACCGGCGAACCGCGGCACGACCAGCGGATCGACGGGTCCGAGCGGCTCGTCTCCTCCACCGGTGTGCTCCACGTTGGCCCCCGTTCGCGCGATCACACGCGCGGGCACGCTACCCCGCGGCGGGGAGACGCGCTACCTCTGCTAGCCTCCGCGCGCGAGGGGGACGCGCGATGTACATGGTCATCCTGCTGTTCGGGTTCTTCGGGATCGCGATGGGCACCGGCTGGGTCGCCCAGCTGCTCACCGGCCGGCGATCGGGCCGCATCGACTGGGCGCAGGCGTTCTGGGTCGGCCTAGCTGCGATGGGCGTCGCGTGGCTCGTCGCCTGGCTCCTGGACCGCAAGGTCGGCACCACGTTCGGCGTCGCCGGCTTCGTCGTCGCGATCGCCGCGGCGTTCCTGATCCAGCTGGTGCTCAACGCGCGCACGGCCGAGGTCCGCGCCGAGGAACACCACCGCGAAAAGGAGCTCACGCCGGAGGGACTGCCGGGCCACCATCAGCCGCAGAAGCACACGAGCAAGAAGAAGCGCCGGTAGCGCGAGCTCAGCGCGTCTCGCGTGCGCGCGCCGCGGCGTGCCAGTGCGCGGCACGCCGTTGGAACAGGCCGTACGCGACCGGACCGGCGAGGATCGGGCCCCAGTACGACACGAGGCGGTACGCGAGCGTCGCCAGGGTCGCCGCCGGGGCCGGCACGCCCGCCAGCACGAGCATCGCCGCGAGCCCGGCCTCGACGAACCCAAGGCCACCCGGCGTGATCGGGATCATGCCGAGGACGACCGACGCGACGTAGGCGAGCAGCACGAGCGAGGCGGTCGGCTTGGCCCCCGACGCGACCAGCGCAGCGAGCAACGCGAGATAGTCGAAAAGCACGTTGCCGGCCGAGCGCAGGATGGCCTGCGCCCACTGCTTCCCCAGCGTTGCCCGGACGGCATCGCGCTCGGCCGTCAGGCGGTCTGCCAGCCCGGACATCTTCGGGCGGCGGCGGAACAGCACGTTGCGGATGCGCTCGATCGTGTGCGCGACCGCGTCGATCGGCCGGTCGAGCAGCAGCAGCACCGCGCCGCCACCGACGAGCAGGACGAACAGCGCCACTCCGAGCCATGCCGCACGCCAGAGACCGCGGTCGACGGCGACGCCGCCGACGATCGCGGGAAGCGCCAGCACCGGCAGGGCGAACAGCGTGGCGATGTTGATGAGCGACGCCGCCGCGAGCCCGGTACCGATGCGCGCGGCGTCCATGCCGGACCCGACCAAGAGCCGGTACTGCATCGCGGCGCCCACCGGGCTGCCGCCCGGCACGATCTTGCTCACCGCGTTCCCGACGACCTGCGCCGTCCCGATCACGAAGTACCGGCTGGACTCGAGGCACAAGCCGATCAGCAACCACAAACAGACGTAGCTCGTGACCTCGGCCGCAACCATCACGACGAACCAGCCGGGCGCGACACGCTTGAGCTCGTTGACCGACCCGAAGGTCGCGACGAGCGACGGCCACACGACGTAGAGGCCGATCAGGGCAAGGAGCAACATGATCGCGCGACCCGGCGTGACGAGCTTGGGCCGCTCGGGAAGGGCGGCCGCGAGATGCTCCACCCCTTCGGGCGGCTGCTCCAGTGGCGGCTGCATCGATGGAAGCGTCCCCGTCGTCGCACCCATCGTCAATCACCGACCGGATAGCATCCGGCTCGTGACCGGGAACGAGGAGCTGTACGAACGCGCCCGCGCCGTGATCCCCGGCGGGGTCGATTCGCCGGTCCGAGCGTTCGGGTCCGTCGGCGGGACGCCGCTGTTCGCGGCGCGCGGCGACGGTGCGTGGATCGAGGACGCGGCCGGTGCTCGGTACGTGGACCTCGTCCAGTCGTGGGGCGCGCTGTTGTTCGGCCACGCCCACCCGGCGATCGTCGAGGCGGCCACCGCGGCGGCGGCGCGCGGCACGAGCTTCGGGATGCCGACGGAAGGGGAGGTCGAGCTCGCGGGCCGGATCGTGGACGCGATCGCGAGCGTCGACGAGGTGCGGCTGGTCTCGTCCGGGACGGAGGCGGCGATGTCGGCGGTCCGGCTCGCGCGCGGTGCGACCGGCCGCGACCTGCTCGTCAAGTTCGACGGCTGCTACCACGGCCACGCGGACGCGCTGCTCGCCAAGGGCGCCGGCAGCGGCCTCGCGACGCTCGGGCTGCCCGGCTCCCCCGGCGTCACCGACGGCGCGGCGCACGACACGCTGACCGCGCCGTACAACGACGCCGACGCGGTCGCGGCGCTGTTCGCGGCACGAGGCGACGAGATCGCCGCGGTGATCGTCGAGCCGATCGCGGCCAACATGGGCGTGGTGCCGCCGACGGACGGCTTCCTCGGGCGGCTCCGGGAGATCTGCGACGCGCACGGCTCGCTGTTGATCCTCGACGAGGTCATCACCGGCTTCCGGCGCGCGTACGCCGGCGCGCAATCGGTGTTCGACGTCACGCCGGATCTGACCGTCCTCGGCAAGGTGATGGGCGGCGGGTTCCCGTGCGCGGCGTTCGGCGGCAGGCGTGACCTGATGGAACAGCTGGCGCCGGTCGGTCCCGTGTACCAGGCCGGCACGTTGAGCGGGAACCCGGTCGCGGTCGCCGCGGGCATCGCCGCGTTGGACCTCGCGCGGACGACCGATCCGTACCCCGGGTTGGAGCGTGCGGCCGGCACGGTGATCGACGGGCTGCGCGCGGCGTTCGACGCGAAGGGCATCCCCGCAACGATCAACCGATCCGGCTCGCTGTTCAGCGTGTTCTTCACCGGCGGGCCGGTGACCGACTTCGAGGACGCGAAGGGCGCGGATCACGAGCGGTACGCGCGGTTCTTCCATCATCTGCTCGACCGGGGCGTTGCGCTCCCGCCCTCCGGATACGAGCTCTGGACGCTCGGGACGGCCCACGGCGACGCCGAGCTCGAACGCGTGCTCGACGCCGCCGGGACCTTCCCGGGCTAGCAACCGAGCCGGCGGCTACGCCGCCGGCTCGGGGACCAACGCCACGCCGTCCTCGTCCTCGAGGTCCGGCACGAACCGGATGGTCTCGATCGGGCGAGAAGCAGCGGGCGGAGGTGTCCAGTAGGGATCGTCGTCGGTGATCCCGAACAGCTCCCACTGACGCATACAACCCTCCTCATTTCGTCCGCCAAGGACACCCGAGGTATCGGCATATCGCGCCCCGCCGGCGTATCGGTCCTTCGGCCGGTCCGATCTCGTCCCAACGACCGAACCGGGGCGACGGAAGAGGCGACCGCCGCTCGGCCGCACGGGAAGTAGGCTGCTGGCCCGATGGCCGACCCCATCTCGACCGATCCGCTCGAGCGGTTCGAAGCGGCGGTCCGTGTCCGGGTCGGGGCCGAGGCCGACGAGTGGCTCGAGCGCGTCCCCGAGTTGATCGCGGCCGTTACCGCCGACTGGGACCTGCACGTCACCGCGGTCGCGAACCGCATCGACGGCTTCGGCATGTCGATCCCCGCGCGGCGCGACAGCGAGCGGGTCACCGTGCGGATCGCGTACCCGGATGCCTTCCTCGCGGACGAGACCACGGCGCTCCGCGCGTGGGACGGCACCGGCGCCGTGCGCGTCCTCGAGGAGGACGAGCGTGGCGCGCAGCTGCGGACCTCGCCGACCCCCGGCACCGCGCTCACGCTCGAACGCAACGAGATGAAGGCGCTCCGGATGGCGGCCGAGACGCTGCGCGACCTGTGGATCGAACCGCCGGTGGGCATCCAGTCGCTCGCCGCGGAGGTGCGCGCCTGGGGCGCGACGCTGCCGGAGCGGTTCGCATCGGTGCACGATCCGTTCGACGAGCAACTGATGCGCGACGCCGAGGTGATGTTCCGCTCGTTCGGCCCGAGCCAGATGGACCCCGTGTTGTTGCACGGGGACGTGCGGCTGGACACGTTCCTGCTCGACGGTGAACAAGCGGTCGCGATCGACCCGAAGCCGCTGGTGGGCGAGCCCGCGTTCGATGTGGCGGCCTTGCTCCGCGACGGGCCAGCCGAGCTGGTGCGCGATCCGGCGGCCGGGCGGCAACGGCTCCAGGGCCGATTGGAACAGCTGACCGATCTGTTGGACGTGCGCGCGAGCCGCGTGCGCGGGTGGGCGTTCGCGGTCGCGATCGACACCGGGTTGTACGCGTACGAGACCGGCGACGTCGACGGCGGCGACCTGATGATCGAGGTCGCGCGCCTGTGTCAGTCGCTGCGCGCATAGCGAGTGCGGAGGTCGTCGCCAACGGCGACGCTCAGGACGTCGGGTCGGTGGCGCGTCGCCGGTTCAGCCGGCGAGCGGGAACCGGCCGAGACGCCGTTCCCGGCCGTCGCCGAACGCGACGAGCTCGGCTTCAAACGCCATCGATGAAGTATCGCCCGTGTCCTGATGGTGGAGCCATGAACGGAGCGGCTCCCAGATCGCCAGCTCGGGCTTCGCCCGCAGGTAGCACAGGGAGAGATGCCCCTGCCAGCCGTCGGCGCCGACATGGTCGCTCGAGCCCGCCGGAAGCTTCGCGCCGGCTGCGCGGCTCCAGAGGTCCTTGAGCGCGGCGCCGAAGCCGCTCGACATATCGAGCAACGCCACGGGCACCGGGGTGCCGTCGTCTTCCTCGAACGCGTCGAGCCCGGTGGCCCTCAGTTGGATCGGTGACGTCCCCGCGGCCCAAGCTTCGACGAGCGCGGCGATGGCCTCCTCGTCGGCAGCGGTGAGCGGCGCCGCGCCCGTCCCGAAGGCCTTGAGCGTTGCGTGCGGCGCCGCGAGGACGCGCGGCGTCGTTCCCAGCCGGTCGAGCACGTCACCCTGCCAGCGCTCGTAGGCGTCGGCGAGGTCGGCGGTCGGACGCAGCAACACGTACGCGCTCCGGGGGAGCTCGCGCAGCATGGCGGCGTCCGACACGATCGGGGCGTCGGAGGCCTTCGTGCGGTCGTGCACGAACCACCACTGGACGCTGCCCTCGTGGTTCAGCTCGAGCTCGATCTTGACCAAGCCGCCGGCCGCGATCACGTCGCCGCGTTGCGGTGCGTCAACGTCGAGAGACTCCATCGTCAGCGCGCCGTGCCGGGCGACCGCATCCGCAGCCTCCTTCGCGCGACGCTCGAGCGAGTCGTCCAGTTCAACGTTGTCGGCGAACAGCGCGCGGGCAGCGTCGTCGTCCCACTGGTTGACCAGCTGGGTCGCTTGCTTCGCCGCGGCCTCGAGCGCGGCCGACGCTTGCTTCGGAGGCGCGGCTGGCAGCGCGTCCAGATCGGCGAGGAGCTCGAGCGCCTCAGCGCATGCCGATCCCATGGCGCCGTACGTGACGTTCGAGAGTGCGACGACACCGATCCTGCGGTCGGGAAGCCACCGCATGTGGGACCCGTACCCGGGGAGCCCGCCGCTGTGGGTCACGATCGTCCCGAGCCGCGGATCGAGGCGCATCGACAGGCCGATGCCGTAGCCGTACGCGACCGATCTCGCAGCGCCGCTCGGCCGCGTGCGGACGGCGTCGACCGAGTCCATCCGCCGCGGCTGCTGCATCTCCCGCCGTGCCCACCGTGCGAGGGGCCCCTCGTCCGGATCGTCGCGCGGCGGGTACGCGTCACAGAAGAACGTCACCCAGCGTGCGAGGTCGGTGACCGTCGACCACAGGCCGCCCATCGGCGCGATCGTCCCGTCGCCGAGCGGCTCGGGCTCGGCCACCCACGACTCGTCCTGCCATCGATACGGCTCGGCCACGTTCGTGTTCGTCGGGCGCGTCCACGTCGTGTTTTCCATGCCGAGCGGGCCGAGGAATCGCTCCGTGATCAGCTGCTGCGGCGTGACCCCTGCGGTTCGTTCGATCACGCGGCCGACCAGGCCCCAACCGAGGTTCGAGTACTCGAACGTCGTGCCGGGCGTCCAGGTGAAGGCGACGCGCGCCTCGATCAGGGCGTCCATCCCTTTCGGCGGGAGGTCGAGGTGGCGGTCCGCCCACGGGTCGTCGGTCGGGAGACCGGACTCCATCGAAACGAGATGACGCACGGTGAGCGGCGGGCCGTCCGTGGTCGGACCGCGCCACGCCTTCAGCTCCGGGACGTACGTGGCGACAGGCTCGTCCAGCCGGACGGCGCCGTCGACGACCAGGGTCATCAGCGCGGCGCCGGTGAACGACTTCGTCATCGAGGCGATACGGAAGACGGTGTCGGCGTCGGGCAGTACGTCGTCGGGGTCGGGCGCAGTGTCGGCGTCGGGCCGTGCATCGTTGCCGACGCGGACGGAGCCGAGGCCGCGGGCCGCGATGAGGTGACCGTCGTGGACAAGTCCCCATGCCATCGCGAGGGCGTGTTCGACGATCGCCCATCGCGCGAAGACGTCTTCGAGCTGAGCGAGCGCCGCCTCCGAGCCGAGATCCATGCCTGAAAGCCTATCCCGCGCAGGGAAAGCCTGGACTTTCGAACACACGTTCGGTAGAATCAGTGGGTTCGACTCGCTCCTCCCCCGGAACAGGTCTGGCATGCACGGCAGCACGCACCAACTGATCGCTCGTGTCCACGAGCTGAACCGCATCGTCTCCGCCGCGCAGCGCGAGCTGTTGCCGGCGTTGGCCGAGCTCGACGAGCGCGAGGCATGGCTCGACGACGGCGCGCACGACATGCCGCATTGGGTCTCGATGCAGCTCGGCGTTTCGCGATGGAAGGCCGAGCGATGGGTCGCGGCGGGTCACCGGTTGTCTGAGCTTCCCGCGATCGCGAACACCCTCGAGCGCGGCGACCTGGGTATCGACAAGGTCGTCGAACTCACCCGGTTTGCGATCCCGGACGATGACGAGCCACTCGCCGAATGGGCCGAGGACGTCACGTCGGCAGCGATCCGCGCTCGCGGCGACGAGCTGCGACGCGCGACGCGCACGGAGGCCGCCGAGATCGACGACGACCGATGGTTGGCGTGGCGGTGGACCGACGAAGGACGGCGGCTGCTGCTCGAGGGCGAGATGCCGGCGGCCCAGGGTGCCGTTGTCACCGCTGCCATCGACAAGCTCGCGAACGACATCCCATCGATGCCCGACGAGCAACGACAGCTGTTGATCGGACGTCGGCGGATCGACGCGCTCGAAGCGCTCTGCGGATCGTCCGGCGGCTCCGAAGGCGATCGGGCTACGGTCGTCGTTCACGTCCAGGCCGAGGCGCTCGACGACAGCGACGCGTCTGGCACAACGGAACACGGCGGCGTGCTGCACATCGACACGATCCGCCGGCTGCTGTGCGACGCCCGCGTCCAAGCCGTCGCCGAGTCTGCTGACGGGGCCGTCCTCGACGTCGGCCGCACGTCGCGCGAGCCGTCAGCGTGGATGCTTCGGCAGCTCGGGTACCGCGATCGCGGCTGCACCTTCCCTGGGTGCGGCCATCGGCGCTTCGTGCAGGCCCACCACATCCGATGGTGGTCACGGGGCGGCCGAACCCACCTCGACAACCTGGCTCTGGTGTGCACGTTCCATCATCGGCTCGTCCACGAGCACGGGTGGAACCTCGAGCGAACGCCGACCGGCGCCGTTCGCTGGTTCCGGCCCGGCGGCGTCCGGTACCGCGCCGGACCGCATGCGCCGCCGCACACGCAGGTCGCCTGAACCGTCAGGGCGACGTCGCGGCGTGCACCATCAGCTCTTCTTGATCGCGCGGTCCTTGAGGATCTCGCGCACCGCGTGGTGGCCGGGCAATCCGGTCACCCCACCGCCCGCATGCGTTGCGCTCGACGCCTGGTACAGCCCCTTGATCGGCGTGCGGTAGTCGGCGAACCCGGGAGCGGGCCGCATGTGGAACAGCTGATCGACCGTGAGCTCCCCGTGGAAGATGTTGCCGCCGATCAGGTCCCAGCCCTCCTGCATCTGCTTGGGGCCGATGATCTGGCGTGCCTTGACGGAGTCCTTGAAGCCGGGCGCGACGTCGTCGAAGTGCTGGATCAACCGGTCGGCGTACGCCTCGAGCTCCGGCCAGTGATCGTCCTCGTCGTCGGCCCAGTCGGCGGGCACCCACTGGCTGAACATCGACACCGTATGGATCCCCTCGGGCGCGAGCGTCTTGTCGACCACCGTCGGGATCTCGGTGTCGGCGAACGGCACGCGCGCCGCCTGCCCGAACCGTGCGTCCTGATACGCCTGCTCGAGCTGGTCGTTGTCGTCGAGCAACTCGATCGCGCCGCCGTGGATCTCGGGGTCGTAGTCCGGGTTCGCGAGGAACGTTGGCAGCTTGTCGATCGCGAGGTTGACCTTCACCGTGCCACTGCGCGTCTTCCAGTTCTCGATGTCGTTCACGAACTCCGACGGCAGCTCGTCGCGCTCCAGCTGCTGCAGGAACGTGATCTTCGGGTGGATCGCGGTGATCACGAGCGGCGCGCGCAGCTCGTCGCCTCCACCGAGGACGACGCCGGTCACGCGCCCGTCGCGCGTGGTGATCTTCTTGACGCCCGCGTTCACCCGGACCTCGGCGCCGAAGAACTTCGCGCTCGCCTCGCAGGCCTCAGCGACCGCGCCCATGCCGCCTTCCATGAAGCCCCAGCTGGCGACCTCGCCGTCGCCGATGTCGCCGACGGAGTGGTGCATCAACACGTACGCGGTGCCCGGAGCGTCGGGGCCGGCCCACGTGCCGATGATCCCGTTGATCGCCATGAACCCCTTCATCTGCGGGGTCTCGAACCATCGATCGAGCAGGTCGGTCGCACTCATCGTGAACAGCCGCGTGATGTCGGCCGCCGTCTGCTCGTCGACGTGCTTGCGCAGGCCCCATCCGAGCTGGAACACGTCTTTGAGATCGCCGAACTTCTTCGAGCCGAGATGCGGCGGGGTCCGCATCAACAACGGGCCCATGATGTCGGCGATGTGCCCGACCCACTCGTAGAACTCGAAGTACGCGTCGGCGTCCTTCTTGGAGAACCGTTCGATCGACTCGCGCGTGATCTTGTCGTCGGTGTGCTGGATGATCGAGCCGCCGCCGCGCATCGGCATGTATCCCTGGCCGAGCGGCAACAGCTTGAACCCGAACTTCTCGAGCTGCAGGTCGCGCCGAAGGGTCGGCGGCATCAGCGACATCGTGTAGCTCAGCGTGTTGACCTTCACCCCGGGAAGCTCGTCCGGCCAGGGCTCCATCGTGTCCGCCGCGCCGCCGGTCTTGTGCCGCTTCTCGAGCACAACGGTGCGGGCGCCGTGCTTTGCCAGGTAGGCAGCCGCGACGAGGCCGTTGTGACCGCCGCCGATCACGATCGCGTCATAGGTGTTCGTCGCCATCTTTGACTCTCCGTTCAACAGGTCGAGCGCAGGCTACACCTGGGGTGTTCGCGAGGGGTAGCCGCGCGCGTTCCCGGCCTCTAGGTGCAACATGAAGGGGGCGAGGGCACACCATAAGGATGTATCGACACGGATGCGTCGACAGGGGTGTGTCGACAGGGATCATCGACCTGATGGGAGGTTCCATATGACCGAGACCGCGACGTTCGGAGCGGGCTGCTTCTGGGGCGTTGAGTGGGTGTTCCGGAAGGTGCCCGGCGTGATCGACGCCGTCAGCGGCTACAGCGGTGGCACGACAGCCAACCCGACGTACCGCGATGTCTGCAGCCACACGACCGGCCACGCCGAGGTTGTCCGAGTAACGTTCGATCCGGCGGTGGTCACGTACGAGCAGCTGCTCGAGGTGTTCTGGGCGATGCACGACCCGACACAGGTCGACCGGCAAGGGCCCGACATCGGCGATCAGTACCGGAGCGTGATCTTCACCGAGACGCCGGAGCAAGAGGTCCAGGCGACCGCCTCGAAGGCGAAGGCGCAGGCGCGGTTCTCCGGCCCGATCGCCACGGGGATCGAACCGCTGGCGGTCTTCTACCCGGCCGAGGACTATCACCAGCGGTACTACGACGGGAACGGCCACACCCCGTACTGCCACGTGTTCCCGGCCGACGTCGTGGCGTCGCTCGGACTCACCGGCGCGAAGGCGGGTTGAGCGCCGGCCGGCTCCGGCGCCTCAGGAGCGGTACCCGGCCACCTTGTGCGATCCGTCGCACACAGGCTGGCACCGCGACGCGCCACAGCGACACAGCGAGACGCGATCGACGGGCGGGAGCGCGCGGTCACCGTAGGTGACCGGCGCCCCGCCCGCGACGCGCACCGGACCGTCCGGCTTCAGCGCGATCGACGGCGGCCCGTCGGGGTCGGGAACGTCCCAGCGGAACGGCGCCGGCTCGGGTCCGTCGGCCGGCTCCTCCTCGAAGCACGCGTACGGCGCCTCGTGATCGCAGAACGGCATCGCGCTCGACCGGCCGCACCGGCACAGCGCGCACGCATCGGCCGACGCGATCGGATCGACGACGTACCGCTCGCCGTCGCGGCGCAGCGCGCCGACGGGCATCCCTTCGACGAGCAGTGGGCCGCCCGGCACCACGTGGATCCGCATCGCGACACCGTACCCGGGTGCGATACTCGCCGGTCATGACCGTNCGGCTTCGGGTCCCGATCCGCGACGACGCCGGCCCGCCCTACCGGCAGCTGGTCGACGGGGTTCAACGCCGGATCGAACGCGGCACGCTGCTCCCTGGTGATCGCATCCCGCCGGTACGCGCGCTCGCCGAAGATCTCGGCCTCGCNCCGAACACCGTCGCCCGGGCGTATCGCGCGCTCGAGGACGACGGCTGGATCGAGGGTCGCGGCCGCGCGGGAACGTTCGTCGCCGACCGGCTCCCGGGACGCCCGGCGGCTGCCGAGGCGGCGTTGGCCGAAGCGGCGGACACATACCTGCGGCGCGCGGCACAGCTCGGGTTCGACCGCGAGGCCGCGATCCGAGCGGCACGCCGTCATTCCTGACGGTCCCTGCTCGACCGGGTCGGAGCCCCGGCGTAGACTGCTCGAACGCATGTTCGAAGACGACCTCAATCCGGAGCAACGGCTCGCCGCCACGCACGGCGAGGCCCCCCTCTTGATCGTCGCCGGCGCCGGGACCGGCAAGACCACCACGCTGGCCGCGCGCGTGACGACCCTGCTCGAGCGTGGGATCCGGCCAGAACGGATCCTGCTGCTGACGTTCAGCCGCCGCGCCGCTCGCGCGATGCTCGACCGGGCCGAGCGCGCCGGTCACCGCGAGGCCGGCCGGATCTGGGGCGGCACGTTCCATGCCGTCGCGAACCGTCTGCTCCGCGTCCACGCGCAGGCGCTCGGCCTGTCGCCGGCGTTCACCGTCTTGGACCAGGCCGACGGCGCGGACGTGATGAACCTGCTGCGCGACGAGCTTGGATACGCCGCACGCACGAAGCGCTTCCCGCGGAAGGAGACGCTCGCGCAGATCCATTCGCGTGTCGTGAACGCAGGCGAGAAGCTCGACGCCGTCGTGGAGCGTCACTATCCGTGGTGCACCGACGAGGTCGAGGGCATCCGCGAGATCTTCCGCGGGTACACGACTCGCAAGCGGGAGCAGCAGACGCTCGACTACGACGACCTGCTCCTGTTCTGGAAGGCGTTGGCGAGCGCGCCGACCACCGGTCCGCACGTCGCCGCGATGTTCGACCACATCCTGGTCGACGAGTACCAGGACACGAACGCGGTGCAAGCAGACATCCTCGAGGCGATGCGGCCGGCCGGAACGCCGCGGAACCTCACCGTCGTGGGCGACGATGCGCAGGCGATCTACGGGTTCCGCGCCGCGACCGTGCACAACATCCTCGCGTTCCCCGAACGCTTCCCCGGCACGACGATCGTGAAGCTCGAGCGGAACTACCGGTCGACCACGCCGATCCTCGACCTGTCCAACACGGTGATCGCGGCATCGGCGCAGCGGCACGAGAAAACGCTGTGGACCGAACGCACCGGCGGCGTCGAACCCACGTTGCAAGCGTGCCTCGACGAGGCGGGCCAGGCCGACGCGATCTGCCGTGCGGTGCTCGCGGCGCGCGAACGCGGCACACCGCTGAAGCACCAGGCAGTGCTGTTCCGCGCCGCGCACCACTCGGACGTGCTCGAGGTCGAGCTCCTCCGCCGGAACATCCCGTTCGTGAAGTTCGGCGGTCTCAAGTTCCTCGAGGCCGCGCATGTCAAGGACGCGCTCTCGATGCTTCGGGTGCTCGAGAACCCGCACGACGAGGTCGCATGGTTCCGTGTCCTGCAGCTGCCCGAGGGCATGGGACCGGCGAGCGCTCGCACGGTGATGGAGCGGATCGGTGTGCGCGGCGACGGCACCGCGTCACCGGTCGTCAACCTACTTGGCCATCCGGTCGAGGTACCGAAGGGCAGCGGCGACGGCGTCCAGGCGTTGCGCAGCGCCCTCGCCGGCTGCCTCGATGAGGAGGTTGCGTCCCCCGCAGCCCAGCTCGAACGCATCCGCACGTACCTCGAGCCGGTGATCGCGCGGAAGTACGCGTCGGCCGTCGCGCGGATCGCCGACCTCGACCAGCTGGCGCTGCTCGCGCGCGGCTACGAGCGCCGCGGGCGGTTCCTTTCCGAGCTGACGCTCGACCCGCCGGCAGCCTCGACCGACCTCGCCGGGCCCCCGAGCCTCGACGAGGACTACCTGATCCTGTCGACGATCCACTCCGCGAAGGGGCTCGAGTGGGACGCCGTGTACGTGATCCACGCCACCGATGGCTGCATCCCGTCTGACATGGCGACCGGCGACGAGGAGGAGCTCGAAGAGGAACGGCGGCTGCTGTACGTGGCGCTCACCAGGGCGCGCGACGAGCTCACGCTCACCTACCCGCAGCGCTACTACAAGCGGCAGAAACCCCGCGATGACGTGCACATGTACGCGGTGGTCTCACGGTTCCTCGACACCGCCGACGTTCGGGCGCACCTGGACGAGCGTGCGCCCGCGATCGACGTGCGCGAGGACGACGACGTGGCCGCCGTGACGGGCACCGCAGGCGTCGACAGCTACCTCGCCGATCTCTTCGGCTGAGCCCGCGGGGGGCTGGGCTGCCGGCCGGCTC
>C688J18823_10001934_pt1 | contig 12928 bp, 12 predicted proteins | sample HopSoiMetagenom1_FD_18823 | JGI IMG/M metagenome (IMG submission 18823)
TGGAGCTGCCGTTCTATAACCCGCCACACAAAACGGCGACGCCGGTCTAGCTCTCTCCGCCCTTCGGTCCGTAAAAGAAGACCCACGCTGCAAAATCGTTGGTGAAGTGTTCGAAGCGATGCTCTTCGTGCGCGGCGACGAATAGCACGTCGCCCGGCTGGAACTGCCTGCGGTTATCTGCCCCCACGAAGTCGCCGCGGCCACTAACCACTACGTAGACTTCGTCCTTGGCGTGTGGTGTCTGCCAGTCCTTGCCCTGCGGTTTGTAAAGCTCGACGCTCAGCGTCCCGTGCTTAAACATCTCGACGTAGCGCTCGCCTTTTGGGCCGGGAATTTTGGCGGCCGCCTCGGCCACAGTGATGGAATGGAGTTTGTTCTTGTCCATGGGGGTTCGCTCTCTCGGCACAGCTTGCCGTGGCGGAGATGGTACCAGTCTTCTAGCTCGATTTGGTGGCAATGAAAATCAGATGGCCATTTTCGTTGGGAACGCCGAGTTCAAGCGCCGCGTCGAATGAGCGACACTGCCCGAAGCCGCTCTCGCGCAACGCACCTAGTATCTCGGTCTGCTGAAAGCAGTGCTGCGTAACGTTCAACTCGCAGGCGCGGACGCCATTTTTCAATCTGATCCGATTGTGAGCGGTCCGGCTACGCTGGTCGTACCAGGGCTCGACCTGCCACTCGGTGCCGTCGTGGGTCGCGCCGAAGCTGCCGCGCCAGCGCTCGCGGTATGCCTCCTCAGTATTCAGGTCGAAGAAGAAGAACCCGGCGGTGTCGATTGAAGAGTGCACGCGTGAGAAGACGGCGCGCAACTCTTGGGCACTGGCGAAGTGGGCTAATGCGTTGAACGTGCAGAACGCGGCGTCAAAGGTTCGGCTGACAGAAAGCCATCGCGCGTCGGCCTCAATGAACTCCGCCTCCGGCAACTTCTGTCGCGCGCGCTCAAGCATGGCTGAAGAATTGTCGATTCCCGTCACCCGGTACCCGCAATGGGAGAGCCTGCAGGCGAGGTTCCCCGTTCCGCAGCACAGATCCAACAGACGCGCTGTCCGGGAGATATGCTTCAGAACTAATCGGTCGATGATGGGGAACAAACGGTCGATGAATGATTCCGCGATGCAGGCGTCGTAGATGGCGACGAATTCCGCGTCGGAGTAGCCACATGCGCTGTGATGCATTACTGCAAAAGATGGTGCGAGCTGGGAATCGGTTCGCACTGCAAGCTCGTCAACAGACGCCTATGACACTGGCCTGCGAACTTTCCGCCGCAGTCCAAAGAGAAGATACAAGGGATAGCTGACAGCGAGAACGAGGATGGAATCGATGCTGTCGAGCGTGTACCAGTTCCGGCCGGCGCTGAGTCCACCAGTGATGTCGGAATAGAACGCGCCGGTCAGGAACAGGACTCCAAGCAGCAGCGCCACTCCAGTGCTCCAGGGATATCCCCAGGTGCGGTAAGGGCGCTCCGTCTGCGGTTCTCTGCGTCGCAAAATGAATACCGCCGCGTACGCGACGGCGTAGTTCGCGGTGAAATAGAAGGCCATGATGGCGGCAACCTTGTTGAACGATTCCGCAAAGACGATGAACGCGACCGCCGCAAGCACGCTCATGGCGAGAGCTGTGGTCGGCGTGCCACCCTTGTTCACATAGGCCACGCGCTTGGTAAGAATTCCGTCGGCGGCCATAGCGAAAGGGATGCGGCTCGCCATCAGGTGATAGGCATTGATGGCGCTGAGCATGGAGATCACCATCACCGAACGGATCACGGTGTCTCCGTACCTGCCAAAGATTATGGTGCTGACCGTCCCGACCGGCATGCCGTTTCCCGCGATTTGCGACATCGGTAACGCGTACAGCAGCGCGATGTTGATAAGAAGATAGATCGCCATCACCGAGAGCACGCCGCCGAACATAGAGCGCGGGATATCGCGCCCGGGGTCGGTGACTTCTTCGCCGAAGTAGATGACCGCGTACCAACCGTCGTAGGTGTAGATCACGAACTGCAGCGCGATCATCAGCGCGGCGAACAGTCCGACGGGAACAGTAATGGTCGCGGTTTCTTTTGCGCCGTGCGGAGCGAAGATGAAGATCGCGACGATCAGTCCCACGAGCGCCAGAGCTTTTGCTGCGCTGCTCAGATTTTGCGCGGTCGAGCCCCATTTGATGCCTCGCCACTGCAAGACAGCCAGAACGATCGCGTAAACGGAGGCGATTGCGACCGTGTGCGTGGGTTCGCGATGCATCAGGTACTGTGTGTATTCAGCGGCAACGAGCGATACCGCGGCGGTGCTTCCGACCTGCGCGAGAAAATCGGTCCATCCAATGACGAACGCGGGATACTCGCCGAAAGCCCGGCGGGCGAAGACGTAGTAGCCGCCCGAGCGCGGCATCATCGCTCCAAGCTCAGCCATTGAGAACGACCCGAGCAGCGCGTACAGTCCGCCGACTACCCAAATGGCCAGAAACATCCAGGGCGATGGAATGTATTTTGCGATTTCACCCGGCGTGCGCAGGATGCCCGCGCCGATGGTGTTGCCGACGATCACGGCGAGTCCGAAGCCGACCCCGAGAATGCGGAGCAGGGAGCCGCGCGACGGAGCTGGCTCGCCGATTGAAGGCTTTACTTCAGGCATCATCCCATTCCCAGATCTTCCGCCGCCTCGAGCGGAGAGCCGCAGCGCTTGCAGATCACGGCCGAGCAGTCGCCGCACACCAAGGGCTCATCCACTTCCTTGGCGCACTTAGGACAGTAGAGCGGAGGAATGTCGCTGGCTTCGGCTTGGGACATAAGCGGGGCAAGGGTAGCACAAGGGCAGGACGCAGGAGGTAGGATGTAGGCGGCAGGAAAACTTTAATGAGCGCAGCAGAAAAACTACAACAAGAATTCAACGATTGGGCGGAGCAAGGCCGCGGCGATGAGATGGAACGGCATCATATGCCGATCTTCGAGCCTACGCTGCCGATGATGAACGTCGGGCCGAACGACCGCGTCCTCGATCTGGGCTGCGGTTCGGGATGGGCGACGCGGCTGGTCGCACAGCGCTTCCATCCCAAGAAGATCGTCGGAATCGACATCTCAGACGAGATGGTGCGGCGCGCAGAAGAGCAGTCGAAGGGACTCGGGAACATCGAGTTCAAACACGGCGCTGCGGAGAAGATTCCCGCGCTAGATGCTTCGTTCGAGAAGATATTCTCGATCGAGTCTTTCTATTACTGGCCAGACCAGGTGATGGGACTGAATGAAGCCAAGCGCGTGCTCGCGCCCGGCGGGAAGCTTTTCATCCTGATCAACCTTTACAAAGACAATCACTACTCGCTGCGCTGGGCTGATGAGCTAAAAGTGCCGGTGCACGCGCTTTCTGAAGCCGAGTACATTGACCTTCTCATGAAGGCGGGATTCACGAATGCGGAGGCGAAACGCATCCCCGATTCATCCCCCACGCCCGACGAGTACTCCGGAAAATGGTTCAAGAATGCGAAGGAGCTGCGCGAGTTCAAGCAGATAGGCGCGCTGCTGCTGATTGCAGCCCGTCCTTAAGGGCAAATCCTTAGTTTTCTTCTTCCTAGCCCACTCAGGCCTATTACCAAAACCAGCAACAATTCTGGATTGACAATAAGTGTCATCCAGCATACGATTCGCGCAACTCGCAATTAAAATTACCACCCGTGTGTTCCATGTTGGTTACGGCTGCGCCGGTGCTGGTTCAGGTCCATAAGTTTTCAAGCTGTAATGGCTAAGCGTAAGGAGAGACAGGCATGTCTCAGCGGTTGGGCGACCTTTTAGTAAAAGAAAAGGTCATAACGCCCGAACAATTGGAACAGGCGATGAAGGCGCAGAAAGACGCGCCGAACAGCCGCCTTGGTTCGATCCTGGTCAAGCTCGGATTCCTTTCAGACGAAGACGTCACCAATTTCCTGTCGCGTCAGTACGGCGTTCCGGCAATCAATCTTTCATTCTTTGAGATCGACTCGGCGGTGGTCAAACTGATCCCGCACGATACGGCGAAGCGTTACCAGATACTTCCGCTGAGCCGCGTGGGCGCGTCGCTCACCATCGCCATGGTGGACCCGACGAACGTCTTCGCCATGGACGATATCAAGTTCATGACCGGCTTCAACATCGAGCCGGTGGTCGCTTCTGAAACGGCCATCATGGAAGGCATCGAGAAGGCCTACAACGTCTCCGCTCCGGAAGAAAACCTGGAAGCTGTGATGGCCTCGATGTCGGAAGACGAGGCCGACGTCGAACTGCAGGCGGAAGAAGAAGACGTGGGTCTGGCGGCGCTGGAGAAGAGCGCCGACGAGGCTCCGATTGTCAAACTGGTGAACATAATCTTGACGGAAGCGGTGAAGCGCGGTGCGAGCGACATCCACGTGGAGCCGTACGAAAAGGAATACCGCGTCCGCTTCCGCATAGACGGCATGCTGCAGCCCATCATGTCGCCGCCCATGAAATTGAAAGACGCGATCACCTCGCGCATCAAGATCATGGCCAAGCTCGACATCTCGGAAAAACGCCTGCCGCAAGACGGCCGCATCATGCTGAAGATGCAGATCGGCGGCAAGAAAAAGCAACTCGACTATCGCGTGAGCACGCTTCCCACTCTGTGGGGAGAAAAAGTGGTCATGCGGCTGCTGGATAAAGAAAATCTCCGACTCGACATGACCAAGCTCGGCTTCGAACCCGAGTCGCTGGTGAAATTCGAGAAAGCCATTCTGAAGCCGTACGGCATGGTGCTTGTGACCGGGCCCACGGGTTCGGGCAAGACGAACACGCTCTATTCCGCTATCTCGCGACTCAATCAACCGGATACCAACATCATGACCGCGGAAGACCCGGTCGAGTTCCAGCTCGCCGGCGTGAACCAGGTGCAGATGAAGGAAGCCATCGGCTTAAACTTTGCGGCGGCGCTGCGCGCCTTCCTGCGGCAAGACCCTAACATCATCCTGGTGGGCGAGATCCGCGACTTTGAAACGGCTGAGATCGCTATCAAGGCCGCACTCACCGGCCACTTGGTACTTTCCACGCTGCACACCAACGGCGCGCCTGAAACCATCAGCCGACTGATGAACATGGGCATCGAGCCATTCCTGGTCGCAACATCGGTCCACCTGATCCAGGCTCAGCGGTTGGTGCGCCGCATTTGCGGGGAATGCGCCGAGGTGGTCGATCTGCCCTATCAAGCGCTGATCGAAGCTGGATACACCGCCGAAGAAGCCAAAACCGTAAAGGTGAAGAAGGGGAAAGGCTGCGGGGTCTGCAACAACTCCGGATACAAAGGCCGCACCGGCTTGTACGAAGTTATGGAAGTTGATGATGAGCTGCGCGAACTGATCCTGATAGGCGCCTCCGCCCTCGAGTTAAAGAAGAAAGCGATCGAGCGCGGCATGATCACGCTGCGCCGCAGCGGATTGATCAAGGCGATGAACGGGATCGTGTCGCTGGAAGAAGTGGCGCGCGAAACCGTCCACTAAAGAGATCTGTAGGAAAGAGGAAGAGTTATGGCAGCAAGTTTAAGCGATCTGCTCCGCAAGATGCTGGAGATGTCGGGCAGCGATCTGCATATCACCACCAATTCGCCGCCACAAGTGCGCGTGCACGGTCATCTGCAGCCGCTCGACATGCCGGTACTTACTCCCGCAGAGACGAAGCAGCTCTCCTACAGCGTGCTCACGGACGCGCAGAAGCACCGCTTCGAAGAAAATCTGGAACTCGACTTCTCCTTCGGACTGAAAGGACTGGCCCGCTTCCGCGGCAACCTCTTTAACCAGCGCGGCGCAACGGCCGCCGTCTTCCGCGTCATCCCGTTCGAGATCAAGTCGTTCGCGCAATTGGCTCTGCCGCCAGTCGTATCTAAACTGTGCGATAAGCCGCGTGGATTGATCCTTGTAACCGGTCCGACCGGCTCGGGAAAATCCACCACGCTGGCCGCCATGATCGATAAGATCAACACCGAGCGGCACGAGCACATCATCACCATCGAAGATCCGATCGAATTCGTTCACCAGAACAAGAGCTGCCTGGTGAACCAGCGGGAAGTCCACTCCGACACCAAAGGATTCACCGAAGCGCTGCGCGCAGCTTTGCGCGAAGACCCGGACGTGGTGCTGATCGGCGAAATGCGCGATCTGGAAACGATTGAATCGGCGCTGCGCATCGCTGAGACCGGCCACTTGACGTTTGGAACGCTGCACACTAACTCGGCATCATCCACCATCAACCGCGTCATTGACGTGTTCCCGTCGCATCAACAATCACAGATCCGAGCGCAACTCTCGCTGGTGCTGGAAGGCATCATGTGCCAAGCCCTGCTGCCGAAGATCGGTGGACAAGGCCGCGCGATGGCGATGGAGATCCTGGTACCCAACGCCGCTGTCCGCAACCTGATCCGCGAAGACAAGATCCACCAGATCTATTCATCGATGCAGTCTGGTCAGGACAAGTTCGGCATGCAGACGTTCAATCAATCGCTCGCGTCGCTGTACTTCCAGAAGCAGATCTCGCTGGAGATGGCGATGTTGCGGTCGTCGAACCCGGACGAACTGACGGAAATGATCAACCGCGGCGCAGGAATCAACAAAAACGCTGCGGTCGCGGCACGAAAGTAGAAAGAGAAAGTAGAACTGGGGAGGAAGAACAAACATGCCTGTCTATACATTTAGCGGAAAGTCGGCGAGCGGAGAAAAGATCTCCGGCGAGCGTACGGCGGAGAGCAAGTCCGCCATGCAAGCGGCGCTGCGCCGCGAGCGCATCACCGTGACCGGTGCTATTAAGGAAAAGGGCAAAGAGTTTGCGCTTCCCAAATTCGGCGGTGGTTCCGTTAAGGCGAAAGAAATCGCCATCTTCTTCCGTCAGTTCTCGGTCATGATCGATGCCGGCCTTCCCTTGGTGCAGTGCCTTGAGATCCTGGCTTCGAACCAGGAGAACGTCACTTTTCAGAAGGCGCTCACGGGCGTGCGCATGTCGGTAGAAGGTGGTTCGACACTGGCGAACGCCATGCGTGGGTTCCCGAAGGTTTTCGATGACCTCACCACGAACATGATCGAAGCCGGCGAGACCGGCGGTATTCTCGATACCATCTTGCAGCGCCTGGCGGCGTACGTTGAAAAAGCCGTCAAGTTGAAGGCTGCTGTTAAATCTGCGTTGATTTACCCAATATCGGTTATCAGCATCGCCGGTTTAGTGGTCGGCGCGCTGCTCAAGTGGGTGGTGCCGATCTTCGCGAACCTGTTCGCCGGGTTAGGCGTTGACCTTCCGCTTCCGACCCGCATCGTGATGGGTATCAGCGCATTCGTCGGCCGCTTCGGATGGCTCATCATCGCAGCCATCGTAGCTTTCTTCTTTGTCATCAAGCAGGTGCGCAAGAACCCGCAGGGATTGTTGATGACAGACAAGTTCATGCTGAACCTGCCCGTCATGGGATTGCTGCTGCGCAAGATCGCCGTCGCACGCTTCACGCGTACGCTCGGCACCCTGATTACCTCAGGCGTCCCGATCCTTGAGGGACTCACTATCACCGCGCGAACGTCCGGTAATGCCGTGTTGGAACAAGCACTGATGCGCGTGCGCAAGGCGGTGGAAGAAGGCCGCACGATCGTCGATCCGCTGAAAGAAAGCGGTGTGTTCCCGAACATGGTGGTGCAGATGATCGGCGTGGGCGAAGCTACCGGCGCGATGGATGCCATGCTGCAGAAGATCGCCGACTTCTACGAAGACGAAGTCGATTCTGCGACGAAAGACATGCTGACCCTGTTGGAACCGCTCCTGATCGGTTTCCTCGGCATCGTGGTAGGCGGAATCGTTATCTCGCTGTACATGCCGCTGTTCGCCATGATCGGAAAACTGGCCGGCTAAAGCTACGCCGAACGGGCGCCGGGATGGATTCGCGTCCCGGCGCCTCTCGGCATCCCTCCGCAAATTGACAGCTCTGGTCGCGGCAGAGGAGCCGACGCACGCGAATATGACGACAAGCATGGCAAAGCCGAACTCGGAGAGCGCATTCGATGAGCGGACTTGGCTAGGGCTTCTCGTTAAGCTGCGTTTCCTGATCGTGACGTTCCTGCTCGGCATCGAGCTGGCCGTAAACCGCGTCACTCCGAACAACACTCCGCTCCGGCAGTTCGTTTCACTCGTCATCCTTTGGTACACGCTGGCCCTGTTCTTCCTGATCCTGAATACGGTTTGGGAAGACGTTTGGTTGCAGTCGCGCTTGCAGGTGCTCTGCGATCTTGCGATGACGACCGCAGTCGTCTACGTGACCGGCGGAATCGACACGCCTTTCACCGGTTTGTATCCGTTGCTGATCGTGGGCTCGGCGATGCTGCTACCGCGAGCGTGGGCGTACCTGACCGCAGCACTATCGTTCATCTCATTTGGTGGCGTGCTGGAGCTTTCGTATTACGAGTTCATACGCTCGTACTCGGTCAGCCGTCCTGACCCGAAAGCTCTGCAGGCGACCATCTTCATCCACCTGTTCGCCTCCGGCGCCATCGCGTATCTCGCCAGTAGCCTGAGCTACAAGCTGCGGCAGGTCGATGTGGAGTTGCAGGATACGAGCGGCGCACTCGAGAGTTTGCAGGCGGTGCACGAGAACATCATTCATTCAATGCACGGCGGCCTGATCACCACCGACCTTGAAGGCCGCATCACTCTGCTGAATGCGCCCGGCCAACGCCTGCTGCACCGCAGGGCCGACGATGTTTATGGCAAGCCCGTGACTGAATTGTTTCTCGATCCGCTGCCATCGAACGAGTCGTTGCCGCGCAGTCAGGAGGTCCGCTCGTTAACGCCCGGCGGTACGGAGAAGATCATCGGCGTCACGGCCACGAAGCTGACGCTGCCCAACGGAAAGGAAGTCGGATACGTTTACACTTTTGCCGACCTCACCGACATGAAGCGGCTGGAGCGCGAGGTACGAATGCGCGATCGCCTTACTGCCGTCGGTCGCATGGCAGGCGGGATTGCGCACGAGATACGAAACCCTCTTTCATCGATAGCCGGTTCGGTCAAGGTGCTCTCCCATGTCTCGGCGCTGACGGAAGAGCAGCAGACGCTGGTAGATATCGTGATTCGCGAATCGGACCGCTTGAACGCGATCATCTCCGATTTTCTGAACTACACGCGCGAGAAGAGTTATCAGTTCGCTGAAACCGATCTCGTTGCCTTGTTGAACGACACTTTGACCCTGCTGGCGAACCATCCACAGAACCAGGGAACGGACATCAAAATCGTTCGCGATTTCGGCGAAACCGAAGCTTGGTCCACGGTCGATGGCGACAAGATGAAGCAGGTCTTCTGGAACCTGAGTGAGAACGCCATGCGCGCGATGCCTCATGGTGGCACGCTGACGGTGCGACTGCATGGCCTCGACGACCGCTGGATCGTTGGGTTCGCCGATACCGGCGTCGGCATCTCGCCACATCATGCGGAAAAGATCTTCGAGCCTTTCCAAAGCCACTTCGAAGGCGGCACCGGTTTTGGATTGGCGATCGTCTACCAGATCGTGCAAGCGCATAACGCACGTATTTCTGTGCAGTCCGCGCCGGAAAAAGGTGCGGAATTCGTTCTCGAGATCCCGAAAGCCACGGCCGCTGCTGCGCAGCGAGTCGTCGCACCCAGCAGGTCGACATCTCCGGTCGCGGACAGGAAGTCGAGCGTGGCCCATGGCTAGCATCCTGGTTTGCGATGACGTGCGCTCGATCTGCGAGATGCTCGAGATCACGTTGCGGAAAGATGGCCACCGGGTTGAGACGGTCACATCCGGCGAGGCAGCGAAGCGAAAACTCGATGGCGCCCTCTTTGACGTGGTCATCAGTGACATCAAGATGCCCGATACCGATGGCCTTGATGTACTGCGGCACGCACGCAAAGTCTCACCCGATGCCGCTGTGGTGCTGATCACCGCGGTCGAAGATTACGATGCCGCGGTGCAGGCGGTGAATTCCGGCGCGTTCCATTACATCCACAAAGGCCCAAGGCTGGTCGATGAAGTAAAGGTCGCGGTCGCGCGAGCGCTGGAAGCTCTATCACTGCGTCGCCAGAACTTCGCTTTCAAGCGCGACGCGGCGAGCAGAAATTCGCTCGACAACATCATCGGAACCAGCCCGGCGATGCAGAAGCTCAAAGAGACGATTCGCACCGTCGCTACCACCCAGAGCACGGTTTTAATCCTGGGCGAAAGCGGTACGGGGAAAGAGCTGGTCGCGCGCGCCGTGCACGCCTGCTCGCCGCGGGCAAACGAAGCATTCGTATCTATCAACTGTGGCGCTTTTCCTGAAACATTGCTGGAGAGCGAATTGTTCGGATACGTGAAGGGTGCGTTCACCGGCGCCACCCAGAACAAGCAAGGCCTCTTCGAAGTTGCCGATGGCGGCACCATCTTCCTCGATGAGATCAGTGAGATGAGCGTGACCATGCAGGTGAAGTTGCTGCGTGTGCTGCAGGAGCGCTCGGTTCGCCCCGTGGGCGGAACGCAAGAGACTCCGATCGACGCGCGCGTGATAGCCGCGACTAACCGCGATCTGGATGCCGCTGTCACGGACCATACCTTCCGCGAAGATCTCTACTACCGCATCAGCGTGATTCCCATCAATGTACCGCCACTGCGGACGCGCTCTGAAGATGTTCCGGCGCTCGCGCATCACTTTCTGAAGAAGTACTGCCCGCCGGCAGGGAAGCGTATCGTGCGCATAGCCGAGGATTCCCTCGCGATGTTGCGCGATTACGAGTGGCCGGGGAACGTAAGGCAGCTGGAAAACTCGATCGAGCGCGCCGTCGCGCTGGAAAACTCGGACGAGCTGCACGTCGAGCTTCCGAAAGAGCGGTCAAAAGCGCGCGCCGCGGCAGCCGGAATTGGTTCGAGCGACGGCGTGCCGACGAGCGTGCCATCCGAAGGCATTGATATGGAAAACTACGTCGCGGGGATTGAAAAGGACCTGCTGAAATCCGCGCTCTCGCAGGCCAACGGCGTACAGACCAAAGCCGCCGAAATGCTGCGGATCTCCTATCGATCGTTCCGGCACCTGATGAAGAAATACGAGCTCTAGCTTCGCCCCGCTATACTCAAAGCAATGAAGAAGATTCTCCGTTTCCTCTGGAACGCCTCCAAGGGCTACCACCTCACGCCCTGGCGGAGCCCTTACTTGCGTTGGAGGATCGAGACCTACACCGGCCTGAAGATGGAGAAGATCGGGTTCCTGGAATTTTGGGGATTCATGTGGCGCGAGCGCAATAATCTGCGCTCGTTCCTGAAATGGACGTCTGAGATGGAAGGCTACGCGCGTCCGAAGCCGAAAAATCCTTAGCTTCCAGCGGGAGCGGCTGCCGCTTCTGGCACGGCGAATGTCGGCGCCTCGAAGAGAATACCGACTTCGGTCCCTTTATCTACCCCGATCACTTTCGTAGCAGCGGCGCGGTTCGCAGAAATTTCCAGGAAGCCCATGCTCCCCATGATCCCAAATAATTCGCCGGGGACGCCCTGCGCGTAGTTGGTCTTCATCTTCATGATCTCGTGCTTGCCTATCACGATCTTGAACGGAGGCGGAGTCGCTTCGAAAAGCTGCGGTACATCGTGAGCGGTGAAATTGGTGATGAGGTTTCCGAAACGATCGGATTTGAGCACGATGCCTTTCAGCAGCTTATCGTTGACCGGCTTCGGCTTCGGAGCACCGAAGCGGACGAAGTCGGTGATCTCTTCGCCGAACTTCGAGACTTCTACGCCCTTGCTCATCCAGCCGGCGATCGCGGCAAAGACGTCGCGCCCATGGAACGTGTTGCTCATCGGCTGCAGGAAATAATGTTCAGCGGTGATGTGGCGGACCGACAACCGCTCTTCGCGCTCGTAGACGAGCGACAGCACGCCATTATCTGGAGCCAAGAAGATATGTTTGGTGGTAGTCACCAGAAGCGGGCGCCGTGCGCTGCCGACGCCGGGGTCCACGATCACCATGTGAACCGTGTCTGCGGGGTAATACTTGTAAGCCTGCGCGATCGTCAAAGCGCCGTCGAGAAGATCGAAGGAATTCACGCCGTTGCAGATATCCACGATCTGCGCGGCAGGGTTGATCTGGTAGATCACCCCCTTCATGGTTCCGACGAAATGGTCGTTCACTCCGAAATCGGTCGTGAACGTGATCAGGCGCTGTGCGGGCAAAGGTCTTCTCCTGTGTTTATCGTGCGAAATTACAGTGGCTTGTGGGTAAAGTCAATAACAGCTTCACTCGCAGCTAAGGCGTTACCCCAAGCTGCCAGAAGATGAACGACCACAGGTCCGTACCTTCCTCGATCTGCTTGGAAAGCGGCTTGCCAGCCCCATGTCCCGCTTTCGGTTCGATGCGGAGCAGGATGGGCCGCTCGCGGCTGGAGCCGTTGGTCGCGGCGGCTTGCAGACGCGCAGCCATCTTTTTTGCGTGCATGGGATCTACACGCGTGTCGGAGTCGGCGGTCACGAACATGACCGCGGGATACTGAATGCCTTCTTTGATGTTGTGGTACGGAGAATATTTCACCAGCCACTCGAATTGTTTTGGATCGTCGGCCGAACCGTACTCCGGGATCCAAAGCTTCGCGATCTGAAAATTCTGATAGCGCAGCATATCTAGCAGCGGCACCTGGCAGAGCACCGCTTTGAACAGATCGGGACGCTGCGTCATGGCCGCGCCGACCAGCAATCCTCCGTTGCTGCCGCCTGAGATGGCGAGGTGGTCCTTATCGGTATATTTCTGCGCGACCAAAAATTCCGCGGCGGCGATGAAATCGTCGAAAACATTCTGTTTCTTATCGAGCATGCCCGCGCGGTGCCAGTCTTCGCCGAACTCGGCCCCACCGCGCAAGTTCGCGAGCGCATAGACGCCGCCGTGCTCAAGCCAAAGAAATGTACCGCGACTGAACGCGGGCGTTTCGCTGACGTTGAAGCCGCCGTAGCCGGAGAGA
>C688J18823_10001935_pt1 | contig 12922 bp, 13 predicted proteins | sample HopSoiMetagenom1_FD_18823 | JGI IMG/M metagenome (IMG submission 18823)
CCTTTGTCCCGCCGAACGAGCGCCGCGGCCTGGTCCTGATCGATCCGGCCTTTGAGGAGAAAGACGAATTCGGACGCCTGGCGGCCGGTTTTGAACAGGCGTTCGCAAAGTGGCCGACCGGCAGCTACATGCTGTGGTACCCGGTCAAAAGCCGCCGCGCCGCCGACGATTTGGTGTCGGCCGTCGCTGCAACCGTTGCTGCCGGCGCCGCTCCCGGAAAGTGCCTTCGGCTGGAGTTCAGCGTCGGTCCTCAGGTCGCTGGAGCGCCGCTCGCATCGGCCGGCTTGCTGATCGTGAATCCGCCCTGGACCCTGTCAGGCGAACTCAAGAGCATCCTGCCCGAATTGCAGAAGCCGCTTGGGCAAGGCGGCGCCGGCCGGTTCAGGCTTGAGACGCCAAGCCGCTAGATCCACCAGCGCCTGCCGTTCCCCAACGAGGCGAACACTGCGATTTGAACGTAGGCAATCCACCGCAAACCGTATTATGCTTGGGCTTATGGATCGGCTTAGGTCCCGCTTCCTTTGAGGCAGCGGCGGAGTGACAAGGCCTCGAAACGATATTGAAAAAGACGGATCGGCGACGACCTAATCCGCACAGTATGGCCCATCTTTCCGACAGTCTGCCGATCGGCCCTGCGCGGGCGGCGTTGCGGCGGAGCAGTACGGGGGAGGAGTTTCCCGATGGCCATGACGGGTACGGTCAAGTTCTTCAACGGAGAACGCGGCTACGGCTTCATCAAGCCTGACGACGGCGGCCGCGACGTTTTCGTTCACATCACCGCGGTCGAGCGCGCCGGATTGAAGGACCTGATCGAAGGACAGCGCATCACATACGAAGTCGAACCGGACAAGAAGGGTAAAGGCCCCAAGGCGGTCAACCTGGTGATTTCACAGTAGTGAGGCCGTGCCGATCTCGACTGCGGTATGCCGCAACAGATCCTTCGGCCGCCGATCAACGTGCGTTGAAACGATAGTTCAAGCCGGCGCGCAACGTTCCGAACCGGTAGCTGTTGGAGACGTTGGTTGTCATGAAGTGGCTTTCGGAGAGATCGACATAAAGATACTCGATCTTGACGCCCCAGTTCCCAGCGAACCCGAACTCGGCGCCGACGCCTGCGGTCCAGCCTGCGGTGGTGTGGGAGTCGGAAAGCCCAAACGTCTCGCCACGCAATTCGCCGAAGGCCAGACCGGCCGTGCCATAGAAAAGGATGTTGCCAAGCGCGTAGCCGGCCCGGCCGCGCACGGTGCCGAACCAGGGGTTCGAGAACTTCCAGGGCGCGAATGTATCGGCGGCACCGGTCGCCTCAAGGTCGCCCTCCACGCCGAATACCCAGGGTCCGTTGTACCAATTGTAGCCGGCCAGCGCCCCGGCGGCGAAGCCGGACGGGTTGGCAGGGTTGTTGTTCACTGAACCCCAGGTATACCCGAGGTTGGCACCCAGATATGGCCCGGCCCAGTCGTACGTTTTCAAGAGCATGAGCTCGGCCGCGGGCGCCGATACTGTCCAAAGCGCCGCGAGCAAGGCCGCCGCGCGCAAACCGAACCTGCTCATGCCACTCTCACACAATTGCCGTGATCGCTGCGCGAAAACAGCGCGTCGCGGCCGGGATGCTTAATGAGATCCGCTTTTTGCTCGGACGATTTATCGAGAGTTTTAGGTTAAAGGGTTGTTAAGGGCTGTTACCGCCAGCTCAGCATTCCTAATAAAGCGTTACGCGCGATACCGCGCCGCCCTCGCGTCCGGAGCGCCGACAAGGCTGGCGAGGCGAGAGGCCGGCGATTAAGTTTGGGCCATGGTTCACGATTCAAACGACGACCCAGACGCGCCCGCCCCGCCGCCGCCGGCTCGTTCCCTGCCGGATTTGCCGCCCCAGGAGCTGGCCACGGGAGATTTCGATCCGGCGAGCGTCACAGCCGAGGAGGACGACGAGGCACGGCTGCCCGAGGTTCCGGAAGAGAGTAACGAGGCCGTGCCGGAAGGGCCGCTTGCGAGCGGCCACGCGGCGATCGAGCAAGCGGTGCGGCTGGCTCCAACTTCACCCGGCGTTTACCGGATGCTCAACGCCGCCCATGACGTGCTGTATGTCGGCAAAGCGAAAAACGTTCGCAACCGGCTTGCCTCGTACGCGAGGGTGAGCGCGGTTCAGCCGGCCCGCATCCTCCGGATGATCGCCGCCACCGCCCGCGTCGAGATCGTGTCGACCCCGACCGAGACCGAGGCGCTGCTGCTCGAGGCCAACCTGATCAAGCAGTTGCGGCCCCGCTTCAACGTGCAACTGCGCGACGACAAGTCTTTTCCGTACATCCTGATCACCGGCGATCACTGGGCGCCTCAGATCCTCAAGCATCGGGGTGCGCAGACCAGGCCCGGGCAGTATTTCGGGCCATTCGCTTCGGCGGGCGCGGTGAACCGGACGATCACGGCGTTGCAGCGCGCCTTCCTCGTGCGCTCCTGCACGGACGCGTTCTTTGAAAGCCGCACGCGACCCTGCCTGCTCTATCAAATCCGGCGCTGTTCAGGGCCTTGTACAGGAGAGGTCGATTTTCCCGGCTATGGCGAGCTGGTGCGCGAGGCCAAGGATTTCCTGTCGGGGCGCAGCCGGGTGGTGAAGCAACAACTGGCGGCCGAAATGGAAAATGCCGCCGAGCAACTCGAATTCGAAACCGCGGCGCTTTACCGCGATCGCCTCGCCGCGCTCTCGGCGATCCAGTCGCAGCAGGGCATCAACCCGCGAACCATCGAGGAAGCCGACGTGTTCGCCATCTACCAGGAGGGCGGCTACTCCTGCGTGGAAGTGTTCTTCTTTCGCACCGGACAGAATTGGGGCAACCGGGCCTATTTTCCGCGCGCGGAGAAATCCTTTACGCCGGAAGAGGTGCTTTCCTCATTCCTCGCCCAGTTCTACGACGATAAACCGCCGCCAAAACTCGTCCTGCTTTCGCACCAGATCGGCGAGGCCGAACTGCTGGCCGATGCGCTCTCGATCAAGGCCGGATTCAAGGTCGAAGTCGCAACGCCCCGTCGCGGCGAGAAGAAGGAACTGATCGCGCACGCGCTGACCAATGCGCGCGAGGCGCTAGGCCGCAAGCTCGCCGACACCGCTACGCAGGGAAGGCTGCTGCAGGCGATGGTGACTACGCTTGGACTGCCGCATCCGCCGAAGCGGATCGAGGTCTATGACAACAGCCACATTCAGGGCACGAACGCCGTCGGGGCCATGATCGTGGCTGGTCCGGACGGTTTCATCAAAAACCAGTACCGCAAGTTCAACATCAAATCCGAGGGCCTGACGCCCGGTGACGACTACGCCATGATGCGCGAGGTGCTGCACCGTCGCTTCAAGCGGCTGTTAGCACCGCCTGCGGAAGACGAGGCCGCCAAGCCCGGGCCCGAGGACGAATCCTTCCCGCAATGGCCCGATCTGGTGATCATCGACGGCGGTCGCGGGCAGCTCAATGCGGTCAGAGAAATCTTCGAGCAACTTGGGTTAACGCAGGTTTCACTGCTTGCGGTCGCCAAAGGCCCGGAGCGCGATGCCGGCCGCGAAACCCTTTTCATGCCGGGCAAAGAGGCGCTCAAGCTGGAGCCGCGCGACCCGGTGCTGTACTTTATCCAGCGGCTGCGCGACGAAGCGCACCGCTTTGTGATCGGGTCGCATCGCAAGCTGCGAAAAAAGGACATCCGCGAGGCCGGCTTGCAGGAGATTCCGGGGATCGGTCCGTCACGCAAACGTGCATTGCTGCATCATTTTGGAACGCTGAAGGAGATCGAACGGGCATCGGTCGCCGATCTTGGCAAGGTTCCCGGGGTGAGCGCGGAGAGCGCGAGGAAGATCTTCGACTTTTTCCACACCCGGCCCGGCTAGGCGGCTGAAGCCAACCGGTTTTGGGTTGATATAGCCATCATCTAAAGCAAGCTTGTGGGCGCGCCGGAGTTGACCTTCAGGTCTCGGCAGTATTGGTAAGACGGATGAACATCGCAACGACAAAGGGCACCGCGAAGAACTCGCTTTCCCTGCCGAATATACTGACCTATGCACGAATCGCCGCCATTCCGGTGGTGATCGGCTGCATCTACGCCCAAGCCATTATGGATGGCCCGCTGTGGCTGCGCTGGGTAGCCTTGGCGGTGTTCATTGCCGCCGGCGTCACCGATTTTCTCGATGGCTACTATGCCCGGATATGGCACCAGCAGTCGGCGTTCGGCCGAATGCTGGATCCGATCGCCGACAAGCTCCTGGTCGCATCCTGTCTGCTGATGCTCGCCGCAGACGGCATCATCCATGGCTGGACGCTATGGGCGGCCATCGTGATCCTGTGCCGCGAGATCCTGGTTTCAGGGCTGCGCGAATACCTCGGCGCGTTGCGTGTCAGCGTTCCCGTCACAAAACTTGCGAAGTGGAAGACGACCGTTCAGCTGGTGGCCATCGGCTTTCTGCTGGCAGGCGAGGCCGGTGACCTGATCGTGCCGATCGTCACGCAGATCGGCCTGTTGCTGCTGTGGATCTCGGCGATCGTCACGATCTATACGGGCTGGGATTACTGTCGGGCCGGCATTCATCACCTCATCGAGGAGGATGAGCGATGAAGGTGAAATATTTCGCCTGGGTACGCGAACGAGTTGGCAAGTCGGAAGAACTGGTTGATCCGCCTGACAACGTTGAGACCGTCGGCGACCTGATCGCCTGGCTGACCCGGCAGGGCGAAAGTTACGCCCACGCATTCGAAAAACCACGGGTGATCCGTGCCGCGATCGATCACGCCCACGTCAAGCCCGAGGCGACGATCGCAGGCGCGCGCGAGATTGCATTTTTCCCGCCGATGACCGGCGGATAGCGCATCATGAGGAACTGTCCTTCCTCCAGAATAACGTGAGAGCGTTGTGCGTGGCTCGAAACTGTCCGCGATGGCGTTGACCCCATGAGCGCCAAGCCCACGATTCGCATCCAGGAGTCCGACTTCGATATCGCGCGGGAGATAGCGGCGCTGACGAAAGGACGCAGCGATGTCGGCGCGGTCGTCAGTTTCTCGGGCATATGCCGCGGCAGCGAGGGCGGCGAGACCATCGCTGCGCTGACCCTCGAGCATTACCCCGGCATGGCGGAAGCCGAAATTGCGCGGCATGCCGACGCGGCGATGTCTCGCTGGCCGCTCACCGGGGTAACCGTCGTTCATCGGGTCGGCCGGATCACTCCCGGTGAAAATATCGTGCTGGTGCTGACGGCATCGCAGCACCGGCAAGCGGCATTCGAGGCCGCGGAGTTTCTGATGGATTACCTGAAAGCCAACGCGCCGTTTTGGAAGCGCGAGGAAAACGCGGCTGGAACCACTTGGGTCGATGCGCGCAGCCACGACGACCAGGCGGCCGCGCGCTGGACCAAGCCGTGATGGCCAAGCGCGCCCGAGCAGCAAAGGCACGAGCTGCCAGCTTTCCAAAAGTGCCGGCTGGGGAGCTCTCAACGCTGCTCGATTTTACCCGTTATGCGGTAAGCCGTTTCGCCGAGGCGAAAGTGGTGTTTGCCCACGGCACCACCGATCCTGTGGCCGAAGCAGCATTCCTGGTGTGCGAAACCCTGCATCTGCATCCCGACCAGTTCGAGGCGTTCGCGGGCGCGCGGGTCACCGCACGCGAGGGCAAGGCGATCCTCGATCTGGTTGCCCGGCGCATCAGGACGCGAAAGCCGGCCGCCTATCTCGTCAACAAGATCTACCTTCGCGGTCTGCCGTTCTATGTCGACGAGCGCGTCATCGTGCCACGCTCATTCATAGGCGAGTTGCTGGACTCGCATTTTGGCGGCGAGAGCAATGATGGAAGTGGCTCGCTGATCGACGATCCCGCCACCGTCGGAAGCGTGCTCGACCTCTGCACAGGGTCAGGCTGTCTGGCCATTCTCGCCAGCCGCCGATTTCCGAACGCCAGGATCGAGGCGATCGATGTTTCCAGGGATGCGCTCCAGGTCGCGGGCCGCAACGTCGCCGATTACGGCCTCGAAGACCACGTCACATTGCATCGCGGCGACCTGTTCGAGCCTGTGCCCGGCAAGCGCTACGATCTGATCATCACCAACCCGCCCTATGTCGACAAGGCCGGCATGGCGGACCTGCCGCCGGAATGCCGGGCCGAGCCCAGATTGGCGTTCGCAGGCGGAGCCGATGGGCTCGACATCATCGGACGCATTTTGAACGAGGCCGGACAGCACCTGACGCCAGATGGCGGACTGCTATGCGAGATCGGCCGTGGTCGAACGGCGCTCGAAGCCGCATTTCCGAAACTGCCGTTGTTGTGGCTCGATACCGAGGATTCCGAAGGCGAAGTGTTCTGGATTGGCGCCCGCGATCTCTAAAACGCAGGCGAAATAATGAGCCGCCATGGCGTTCCCGTGCCGCGACGAAGCTGATACCTTGGAGCCAACCCCGCGCCCTGCAATTGGAAGAGGCCCCCATGCTGGACAAGAGCCCTCGCCCCGCCGCCGTCAATGTTCCGAACGACCTTGCCGCCCATTGGATGCCTTTCACGGCCAATCGGGCTTTCAAAAAGGCGCCTCGGTTGCTCGCCGGCGCCAAGGACATGCATTACTTTACAGTCGACGGCCGCAAGATCATCGACGCCGCATCCGGCATGTGGTGCACCAACGCCGGCCATGGCCGCACCCAGATCTCGGCTGCCATCGCCAAAATGGCCGAGACCTTGGACTACGCGCCGCCGTTCCAGTTCGGAATTCCGCAGGCATTCGAACTCGCGAGCCGCATTGCCGATCTGGCCCCGCGCGGGCTCGATCACGTGTTCTTCTGCAATTCGGGCTCGGAGGCGGCCGATACCGCGCTCAAGATCGCGCTGGCTTACCATCAGATCCAGGGCCAGGGCACCCGTACGCGCCTGATCGGTCGCGAGCGCGGCTACCATGGCGTCGGTTTCGGCGGCACTTCCGTCGGCGGCATCGTCAACAATCGCAAGATGTTCGGAACGCTGCTGGCCGGAGTCGACCACCTTCCCCACACCTACGACCGCGAGAAACAGGCGTTCACCAAGGGCGAGCCGGAATACGGCGCGCATTTCGCCGATGAACTGGAGCGGCTGGTGAACCTGCACGGGGCATCCACCATCGCCGCCGTGATCGTCGAGCCGATGGCGGGGTCAACCGGCGTTCTGCCGGCGCCCAAAGGCTATCTCAAGCGGCTGCGGGAGATCACCCAGAAGCACGGCATCCTCCTGATCTTCGACGAGGTCATCACCGGCTACGGCAGGCTCGGTTACGCCTTTGCGGCGGAACGTTACGGGGTGCTGCCGGACATGCTTACGTTTGCCAAAGGCATTACCAACGGCGCGGCTCCGATGGGCGGCGTGCTGGTGCGTGACACCATCCATGACGCATTCATGAGCGGCCCCGAGCATGTCGTGGAACTGACGCACGGGTATACTTATTCCGCGCATCCGTTGGCCTGCGCCGCCGCGCTGGCCACGTTGGATATCTACCGGGATGAAAAGCTGTTCGAGCGCGCCAACAAGCTCGAGCCCAAGTTCGCCGACGCCGTGATGTCGCTGAGAAGCGAGCCTAACGTGCTGGATATCCGCACGGTCGGCCTGACGGCGGGCATCGACCTCGCCCCCGCCCGGACCAGATCGGCAAGAGGGGTTTCGACGCCCTGAACAGCGCCTTCCACGACAACGACCTCATGCTGCGCGTCGCCGGCGATACCCTGGCGCTGACGCCCCCGCTGATCATCAGCGAAGACCAGATCGGCGAGGTTGTCGCCAAAGTCGCCAAGGTGATCCGGGCGGTGGCCTAGCCTTGGCGTGAACTGATGCGCGCCCGTCCGAAGCGGTCCGCGACGACGGGGCCGGGGTTCCGACCCCGAATTTGAGGGGATCCGCGTTGTCTTCGGAGCTCAACCTGTGGTTGATGCGTAGGACCTGGCCCTCTGATCCCAATCAACCCGCCTTGCCGCACGTAACGACATGGCGCTGAGACCTGTCGCAGTTATCGGGCCGTTACGAAAATACACTAGCTGCTCGAATCAACATTGATGCTAAGGTTGCGCTGCTTTGGGGAAACGGGCGGGCTGGTGCGAAGCGCCCCCGGCCGGGTGAGACGGGACTTAAGGGCCTTCCGCGCAACATGATCCGCATTTCCACGATTTTCATCGCCATTTGCATGGTGCTGGTCGCCGCGTCCCTGGGCCTGATCCTGTACTCGCTGGCAGGCATCAGCGGAATGGAGTCCGCGATTGTCGCGCTCACCGCGCTGACTTTCCTGATCCTCTACAATGCCGTATCCATGCGTCTTCGGGATCGCACCGATGTCGGCGGCCAGATCGCGGACCTCTCTCGCGGGACCGCCGATCTCGCGCGGCAGGTGGCCGAATTCGGCCGGCGACTTGCGACCATCGAAGGCAAGATGGTCTCCGCCCATTCCGCCGGCGCCGAACGCATTCAGGCGGTGGCCGGGGAGATCAATGAGCTGGGGACTCTGGTCAAGCAGCTCGCGGTGTCGGTCGCCAATCACGAGGATATGCTTGCGGCCGGTGCGGCTGCTGCAGCGCCAGCCCTCGACGGGCCCCAGAATGAATCGTTCTCATCAGAAGAAGCCCCGAGTGTGGCCGTCGTCAGCGTACCATCGGTGGGGCCCCTGCCCGCTGATCTCACACCCGTTCGCAGCCAGGCTCAAATCCTCGCCGCAGTGAAAAGCGCGGTCGACGAGAACCGGATCGACATCTATCTGCAGCCGATGGTGACCTTGCCGCAACGCAAGGTTCGGTTTTACGAAGCCGTTACGCGGCTGCGCGACGACAGGGATCAGGTGCTCGCCGCCGACGATTTCATTTTGATCGCGGAAGCCGCCGGACTGATCGGACGCATCGATCACACGGTGATGCTCAAATGCGTTCAGGTGTTGAGGCGCCTGATGGTGCGCAACAAGGATGTCGGCGTATTCTGCAACGTGGCGGCGGCGACTTTGGGCAACCCGACCAGCTTCGCGCACTGCCTCGATTTCCTGGAAGCCAATCGCGCCCTTGCACCCTCCTTGGTGCTTGAATTCAAGCAATCGACGTTCCGCAATCTGGATACCACCAAGACCGAGCATCTCGCCGCACTTGCCCAACGCGGCTTTCGTTTCTCCATCGATCACGTCACCGACTTGCGGATCGAACCGCGCGAGCTGGCGGATCGCGGGGTTCGCTTCATCAAGGTGCCCGCGGCGTTGCTGCTCGACCAGCGCCAGAGCACGGCGTCCGACATTCACCCCTCCGACCTTTCGGACCTGCTTGGGCGGTTCGGCATCGATCTGATCGCGGAGCGGATTGAAGGAGAACGCGCCGTTGTCGATCTGCTCGATCACGACGTGCGATTTGGGCAGGGGTTTCTGTTTGCGCCGCCTCGGCCGTTGCGGCCGGAGAATGCATCTGCTACCGCCGGGGCCTCCCCCAACAAGGCGCAAGAAATCAATGGCTCGGGCAGAACCGCTTCCATGGATGTCCCGGCCGTCGATCCCGTCCGGGCGTCCGGCAATGCAGCCCTTGCACGGCGCATCGCGGGCTCGGCCTGAAGACGCGCCGGCCTCATGAGCTCACTCCGGTTTGTCGAGAGGCTGCGCGACCTCGTGGGCGGCGTCGAAGTCGTGTTCAGCGATATCTGGGGGGTGGTTCATAACGGGCTGGTGGCATTCCCCGAGGCCTGCGAGGCGCTTCACACATTTCGCAAGCAAGGCGGCACCGTCATTCTGATTACCAACGCGCCGCGCCCGGCCGACTCGGTGCAACGACAATTGCGAAAGCTTGGGGTGGCCGATGACACCTATGACGCGATCGTCAGCTCCGGCGACCTGACCCGGCATTTCGTCGCCGACCACCCCGGCCGCAAGATGTGCTGGATCGGCCCGGAGCGCGACAACTCCATCTATCGCGGCCTGGATCCGGTACTCGCTCCGCTCGAGCAGGCCGACTACATCGTTTGCACCGGGCTGTTCGATGACGAGACGGAAACGCCCGAAGATTATCGTTCGATGTTGTCCAAGGCCCGCGATCGCAAGCTCACGCTGATCTGCGCCAATCCCGACATCGTGGTGGAACGAGGAGACCGCCTGATCTATTGCGCGGGAGCCCTCGCCGAACTTTATCGTGAACTTGGTGGCGAGGTGATCTTTTACGGCAAGCCGCACCGGCCGATCTATGAACGCGCGAGGGAACTTGCCGCCGCGCGGCAGCATCACCCGATCAAGCTCGATCGCGTTCTGGCCATCGGAGATTCGGTACGCACCGATCTGGCCGGGGCCCATGGGTTCGGAATCGATTGCCTGTTCGTGACCCGTGGCATTCATGCCGAGGAATTTCAGGGCATCGATCAGCTCGACCCCGCCTCGCTGAGCGAACTGTTCAGCCATCCTCCGCGCGCGCTCACGCGCGAGTTACGCTGGTAGCGGCCTTCACGGCACGAGGTGTTCGAGACGTTATGCGCTCACCGTATCCGGGAAGACCGCGTCAATCTTGGTCTTGAGCGTCGCAGCGTTGAACGGCTTGACGATGTAGTTGTTCACGCCCGCCTTTTTGGCCGCGATCACGTTCTCGGTTTTGGATTCCGCCGTGATCATGATGAAGGGCGTTGTGGCCAGATTGGGATCGGCCCGAACCTCCCGCAGCAGGTCGTAGCCGGTCATGGGCTCCATGTTCCAGTCGGAGATCACAAGGCCATATTTCTTGCCGCGCATCTTGTTCAGCGCCGCCGAACCGTCGCTGGCATCGTCGATATTCTCAAAGCCGAGCTGCTTCAGGAGATTTCTGATGATACGGATCATGGTGTTGTAGTCATCCACCACCAGAACCGACATCGACGTATCAACCGCCATCTGGACCCTCACGCGACACTTGACGCCTCATGCCAGCGATGAACCTGAATGGCAGATGCTGCGCTGGTCGTTTCCCAAGCAGTAGCACCAGCCGTTAAACAGCCCGTTAACCCGATACCGCAGCTTGACGGCACTGCTCTCGGCCGAACCGCTCGTCTAGTGCGCTTGACTTCGTCGGGCGGGCCACGTCACCGTCTCGCGCCATCCGCTTTAAGCTAAAGAATTCCTGAAAATGACGCCTGCCTTTACAGTTATACGCGACAGCTCGCCGGCTGCCGCCATCCCCCGCGGAGCCGTGGTCGCGATGGGCAATTTCGACGGCGTGCACCTGGGCCACCGCGCGGTTATCACCGCAGCGCTGCAAATGGCGCGCAACCATGGCCGACCGGCTTTGGCGGTGACATTCGAGCCGCACCCGCGCAGGTTCTTCAGCCCGAACACCCCGCAATTCAGGCTGACCGACGAAAGCGCAAAGCTGCGGCTGCTGGCAGGGACAGGCCTGCAGGGCGCCGTGGTGATGACCTTCGACAAAACGCGCGCGGAGACCACGGCGCAGGATTTCATTCACCATGAGCTGATCGGACGGCTCGGGGCGAGCGGCATCGCCGTCGGCTACGACTTTCACTTCGGCAAGGGCCGGGTCGGTTCGCCAAGCCTGCTGGTTGCCGAAGCGCCGCGGCTTGGCATCGAAGTGGATGTGCAGCCGCACGTCGATATCGCCGAGCGTCCGGTTTCCTCCAGCGCGATCCGCATGGCGCTGGCGGAGGGACAGATCGAGGAGGCCACCGCGATGCTGGGCGGCCCGTGGTTCATCACCGGCGAGGTGATCCACGGCGAGAAACGCGGCCGTGATCTCGGCTATCCCACCGCCAACATCCGGCTCGACAACAGTTGCGGGCTTAAGCACGGCATCTACGCGGTGCGGGCCGGCTGCGGCGTAGGCAAGGACCGGATGCTGTTGGAGGGCGTCGCGAGCTTCGGCCGCCGCCCCACGTTCGACAACGGCGCGCCGCTGCTCGAAGTGTTCCTGTTCGATTTCAACGGCGATCTATACGGAAGGCGGCTGGACGTCGCCTTCATCGGCTTCATCCGTGAGGAGCTGAAATTCGAGAGCGTGGACGCGCTGGTCGCCTGCATGCACGAGGACAGCAGCCGGGCTCGCGCCATGCTGGCCGCAGCGCCAAACGCGTTCCCGAAGCTTGGCGTGCTCGGTTAACACAGCTTTACTCCCGCAGGCCACGGGCGGGGGCTTTGCCATCTCCCGGTTGGCTGCTATGGAATGTGCCCATGTTTGCGCGGCGCACCATCGTCATTAGTGACCCGGCTTTCGCCTGAGCTTCGGCTCGGCGCAAGACCGGGATCGCCTACATTCATCCCAATGAATCGCGTTCAGCGCCTTTGAGCCAAACACAGAGCATTCATGTCCGAAAAACCGCAGAAGTCCGACGCGAAAGACTATTCGAAGACGCTGTTCCTCCCCGAGACGGGATTTCCGATGCGCGCGGGCCTGCCGCAGCGTGAGCCGGAAATTCTCAGGAGTTGGGACGAGATCGGCTTGTACCAGAAGCTGCGCAAGCAATCCGCCGGCCGGGCTAAATTCGTACTGCACGATGGCCCGCCTTATGCCAACGGCAACATCCATATCGGGCATGCGCTCAACAAGATCCTCAAGGACGTCGTCACCAAGAGCCAGCAGATGCTCGGCTTCGATTCCAACTACGTTCCCGGCTGGGACTGCCATGGCCTGCCGATCGAGTGGAAGATCGAGGAAGAAAACTACCGATCCAAAGGCAAGGCCAAGCCGGACTTCCGGGATTCCGCCGCGATGGTGGCGTTCCGAAGGGAATGCCGATCCTACGCCACGCATTGGCTCAATGTGCAGCGCGAGGAATTCAAGCGGCTCGGCATCATCGGCGACTGGGATCACCCGTATGCGACGATGGACTATTTCGCCGAAGCGCAGATCGCGCGCGAGCTGATGAAGTTCGCCGCCAACGGCACGCTGTATCGCGGCTCCAAGCCGGTGATGTGGAGCGTGGTGGAAAAAACCGCGCTGGCCGAAGCTGAGGTCGAATACGAGGA
>C688J18823_10001936_pt1 | contig 12920 bp, 10 predicted proteins | sample HopSoiMetagenom1_FD_18823 | JGI IMG/M metagenome (IMG submission 18823)
CACGACATGCCGGGCATGACGCGCGATCGGCTGAGCGACATCGTCACGCTCGATGACGGCCGCCGTTACGAGCTCACCGACACGGGCGGACTCGAATACGGCGAGTCGCCGATGTCGGCATACGCAGACGAGATCAAGGCGCAGGCCGAGCGCGCGCTCGAAGATGCGGATTTCATCCTGTTCGTCGTCGACGGCGCGGCGGGAGTGCTGGCGGAGGATCGTGACATCGCCGAGCAGCTGCGCCCGGTCGCGGATAAGACCGTGCTGGTCGTCAACAAGACCGATCGCAAGGACGCGGCAGAATCGGCGCCGGAGTTTTACGAGCTCGGCCTCGGGCGCGTGATGCCGCTGTCGGCCGAGCACGGCGAAGGGATGGATGAGCTGATCGATGCGATCGAATTCTGTGTCGGTCCGGCCTTGGGGGACGACGCCGGCGAGGTCGCCGGCGCCACACCGGATGCGCCGGTCCGGGTGGCGATCATTGGGCGCCCGAATGTTGGCAAATCGTCGCTGCTGAATCGGCTGCTCAACGAAGAGCGCGCCGTCGTCTCGCCGATCTCCGGCACGACGCGCGATGCGATCGATTCGGAGATCGAGCGCAACGGCAAGCGTTATCTGATCATCGACACGGCCGGTATTCGCCGCAAAGGCAAGACCACCGACGAAGCAGAGAAGCTCGCGGTGATCTCCGCGCGCAAGGCGATCGAGCGCGCGGAGATCGTGCTCGTCATCATCGATGCGATCGACGGCGTGACGGGGCAGGATGCGACGGTTGCGGGCTACGCGGACGAAGCCGGCAAGGCCGCGCTGATCCTCGTCAACAAGTGGGACGCCGCCGAGCACTCGCAGGACGACGCCAAGAAGTTCGAGGAGATGGTCCGCTTCCGTCTCAAGTTCCTGCAGTACGCGCCGCTCGAGTTCATCTCCGCGAAGAGCGGCCGCCGCGTCGAAAAAATCTTTCCGCGCGTCGATGGGATCGTCGATGGCTATCGCCGGCGCTTCCGCACGTCAGAGCTCAATCAGATCCTCGAGCGCGCCGTGCGGCAGCATCAGCCGCCGGCGATCAAAGGACGCCCGCGCCGCTTCTACTACTGCACGCAGCTGCGTCCCGCACCGCCGACGTTCGCGTTGTTCTCGAATGTGGATGAGCCGCTCCATTTTTCGTATCGGCGCTATCTCGACAATCAGTTCCGCGAAGCGCTGGGGCTGGTTGGGTGTCCGCTGCATTTCGTCATCCGGGCGCGGCAAGGGATGAAGCGCGAAAAGTGATACGTTTTCAAACACGATGAAGCCTCCTTCCGTCATCACCCTCACTCCCGGCAAACGCGTCCTCTTCCTCACCAAAGATCCCGAGCTGATCCGCGCGCAGCTGCGCGGCGAGCTCGATCTGCAGATGAAGGATCTGCGTCTCGAAGACCTGATGGACGACATCAACACCGACGTGATGACGCCGGCCTGGGTCTGCTTCGACTACAAACCGGAAGACATCGCGCGCAATGCGTACGCCGGACTGATCGTCAACGGCGAGCGCGTCGTGCCGACCGACGCATTGCGCAACGGCAATTTCGAAGTGATCGTCAGCGGCATGCGCAAAGGCGTCGGCAGCTCGCGCGAGCAGGCGACGCAGTCGGAAGTCTTCAGCGGCATCCGCATCGCGATCGCTGCCTCGTTCGCACCGATTCACGCCGGCAACAACATCAATCAGGGACTGCTGATGGGCGATCACGACATGCTGATCCGCCTGCAGGACGGCGAAGGCGTGCCGCTCGAAGAGCTCTACAAAAAATACGATCCGATCTCGCAACTGATCGTCGCCGAGGGCGGACTGTTCCCGTTCTCGAAAGCACTCGAGCGCGGCGAGATCACGCTGCCGCAGCCCGATACGCCTCCGCGTCCGATGACGATGGGGGAGAAGATCCTCGCGCGGCATCTGCGCGGCGGCGATTACGTGAAACCGGGCGACTCGGTCGTCGTCGACGTCGACGGCGGCTACACGCACGAGTTCACCACCGCCCAGGTCCACTACTTCCTCGGCGACGAATACGGCCCCGAGTACCAGATCATCAATCCGCAGAAGTTCGCGATCTTCGAAGATCACCTCATCTACGCGGACGAAGTCACGAAGATGCGGCCGTTCCTGCCGAAGATCGAGACGCTGCGCGAGCTGCAGCGCGGATTTCAGTCGCACACGAATTGCCGCGACTATTCGGCGAAAGGGAATGTGTCGCCCGGCATCTGCCACGAAGTCGCGCGCGAGGAGTTCATCGATCCGGGCGATTTCATCCAGGCCACCGACTCGCACACGTGCATGGGCGGCGTGAACAACGCGCTGGCGTGGGGCGTCGGCTCGACCGAGTACGCGAACCTCGCGCACTCCGGCTTCACGATGGTGGAAGTGTCGGAGTCGATCCGCTTCGAGCTGATCGGCCGGCTGAAGCCGCACGTCACGGCGAAGGACGTGATGCTGCACATCCTGCTGCAGTACGCGAAGCCGCAGGCGACGCTCGACCGGATCATGGAGTTCACCGGACCGGGACTGCGCACGCTGTCGCTGGACGAGCGCGCGACGCTCGCGAACATGGCGACGGAGTGCTCCGCGCGCACCGCGATCGTGGAAGCGGACGAGAAGACGTACGAGTGGATCGCATCGATGCGGCCCGGTGTCGACATCGCGCGTCTGCGCGAGCGCGCCGTCTCGCCCGATCCCGATGCGGAGTACGCGGGCGGTACGCACGTGATCAATCTGTCGGAGATCGAGCCGATGGTGGCGCATCCGGGCGATCCCGATCACGGCGTCGCATCCGATCCGACGAACGGCGCGATGATCGACGAGATCGGCGATGTGAAGATCGACATCGCGTACGCCGGCTCGTGCACCGCGGGCAAGATCGACGACTTCCTCTTCTACCACCAGGTGGTGAAGGAGGCGGTCGACAACGGATTGCGCGTCGCCGAGGGAGTGAAGTTCTTCGTGCAGTTCGGCTCGCAGGCGGTGGAGAAATTCGCGCGCGACAACGGACTCGTCGACACGTTCCAGCGCGCCGGCGCGGTGGTGCTCAATCCGGGATGCGGCGCGTGCATCGGCTGCGGTCCGGGCGTTTCGGAGACGACCGATCAGGTGACGGTGAGCGCGATCAATCGCAACTTCCGCGGACGCAGCGGACCCGGTCAGCTATGGCTCGCGTCGCCGCTGACGGTCGCGGCGTCGGCGTTCACCGGACGGATTACGGCGTATACGCCCGGCATGTTCGCGCGCGAGCTCGCGACGGCGTAATCGTCGTCATCCCGAGCGTAGTCGAGGGACCTGGGAGGGCGGTGGGTCGAAACATCGCGCCCACCGCCCGCCCAGGTCCCTCGACTACGCTCGGGATGACGAGGGGGAGCGCGACGTCATGATGTTTGCCAGATCCTCGGCCACCTTCACCGCGTCGTTCGGCTCCAGCGCCGCGATGGTGATGCGAATCGCCGGCCCGGTCGTCAAGCGATAGCGCTCGCCGGCCTGCACGGCCCAGCCTGCGGCCATCATCGCCTGCACGACCGGCGTCTCTTCGCGAACGGGGATCCAGACGTTGAGTCCCGATTCGCCGTGTGCTTCGATGCCGCGGCCGCGCAGCTCGTGCAGCAGTGCATCGCGGCGAGCGAGATACGTCGCATTCGCGCGTTTCAGCAGTTGCTGCGCGCGGCGATCGCTCCACATCGCGGCGACGATCCGCTGCAGCACGTGGCTGACCCAGCGGATGCCGAGGGTCTGGCGGCCTTCGACGCGGGCGACGGTGCGGGCGTCGGCGGCGACGAGCGCGAGGCGCAGATCGGGACCGAGCGACTTCGACACGGAGCGCACGACGGCCCACTTCTCGCGCGTGCGATCAGCGAGCGTGCGGTACGCGACGCCCGCGACCGGCCCCGCGTGATCGTCCTCGATCAGCAGGACGCCGGGATGCTTCGCCAGCACGGCCCGCAGCGCGCGCTGCCGCGCGGTCGTGATCGCGGCGCCGGTCGGATTCTGGGCGCGCGGGGTGACGAGCAGCGCGGCGATGTTCGTTCGCAGCACGCGGCGCAACGCATCCGGCTCGAGCCCTTCATCATCGATCGTCACCGGCACCGCGACCAGTGCGAGTGCGCTGAGCAGATCGAGCACGCCGGTGAAGCACGGATCTTCGACGGCGACGCGATCGCCCGGTTTGAGATGCTCGCGCAGGACTCGCTCCACGCCGTCGAGCGCGCCGCTCACGATCGCGATGTGCTGCGCCGGCACGCCGTCAGCGTCGAACTGTTCGCGCGCCAGCTCGAGCAGGCGAGGGTCGTTGAGGTCGTCGCGATAGAGCCGGTGCTCGTGAACGAGGTGCGGGATCGGCGGCAGGAGCTCCTGATCGGGATTGCCGCTGGCGAGATCGCGCACCGTCGACGGCAGCGGCGCCGCGGCCGGCATCGCGATCGGCGGCGCGTGGCGTACGCGCGTCCCCCGCCGCCCCTCGGCGATCACGACGCCTCGCTGCCCGAGCACGCGATACGCCGCAGCGACCGTCGCCGGACTCACGTTCAAATGTTTCGCCGCGGCCCGCACCGGCGGCAGCAGCGAGCCTCCGGCGATCTTCCCGCCGGCGACGGCGGACTCGATGGAACGGGCGATGTTGACGGCGCTGTCGCCGCTGAGGTAGTTTTGTACTAACACTGAATGAGGATTGTACTAGCACAATGAAGCGAATGGCAATACCCGCGTAAGGGAGACTCGATCATGACCGGCACCCTTCAAACCGACCGCACCACCGTCCGCCGTCTCCCGGAGCGCGCTGCCTACGACGCGGAGAGCGTGTACCGCATCCTCGACGAAGCGCTCATCTGCCACGCAGGCTTCGTCGTGCACGGCGATCCGGTCGTCATCCCGACGATCCACTGGCGCGAAGGCGACCGCCTCTACTTTCACGGCGCGCATGCCAGCGGTCTGTTGCGCAACCTGAAGAACGGCGTGCCGGTCTGCGTCACCGTGACGCTGCTCGACGGCCTGGTCATGGCGCGCTCCGCGTTTCATCACTCGATGAACTATCGCTCGGTGGTCGTCTTCGGCATCGCGTCCGAGGTGACGGATCGCGAGGAGAAACTGCGCGCGCTCGATGCGCTCGTCGAGCACGTCTGCCGCGGGCGATCGAAAGACGTCCGCCCGCCGAACGAGAAGGAGCTGAAGCAGACGCTCCTGCTCTCGATCCCGATCAGCGAAGCGTCGGCGAAAGTCCGCACCGGTGGGCCGGTTGACGACGACGAGGATTACGACCTGCCGATCTGGGCGGGCGTGATCCCGCTCGCGCTGACGCCGGGTGCGCCGCTGAACGATGACCGCTCGCTGGTCGGCGCGCCGGAGTACGCGACGCGCTACTCGCGATCGAAACGCTGATCGCGTCGCCGGTCAAAATGAGCTCGTGCTCGCAGACGTGTGTGGCGCCGCCGACTCGGCGGCGAAAGTGGCCGCCGGGTCGGCGGCCACACACAGGATTCGCGCCTACTCCGTCTTCGACCACGGCGGCGTGACGTTGTTCATCCGCGCATACGCGATCGACTGCCCGAGGTGCTCGTGCAGGTGGTTGAGCATCGTCACGTAGACGCCGCGCTGCGTGGTCGGATTGCCGAACAGCTTCACCGCTTTGTCGAAATCGGCGTCCGTGGTGTTCTTCATGATCGTGCGGATGTGATCGAACGATTTCTGCAGCGCGGCGAGCACGTCCTTCTTGTCCGTGATCTTCTCCAGATCCTTCGGCATGTCCTCGGGCGGCTTCACGCCGAGGAACGTGGCGAGGAAGTAGTTGCCGCCGGCGATGTGCATGTAGACCTCGCTCACCGAGCGGACGTCTTTGTTCGGCCGCCACGCGTACTTGTCCGCCGGCACCGCGGCCGCGAGGTCCATGATTTTCTTCTGGACGTCATCGAGGTCCGACAGGAACTCGGTGCGGAAGCCGCTCTTCGGCGCCGCGTTCTGCGGCAGCCGCTTCGCGTTCTGTTGCGCGACCAGCAGGGGAGAGACGACGAGCAGGCAGAGGGCGAGGACCAATCGCTTCATGCGATTAGTTTAGAACGAGATGTTCGCGAAATAGTCGCCCTCGCAGCATTTGCCGCCGGTCGGCGTGGCGCGGAACTGAATCGCGTATTCATGGCCGTTCCGCTCCGTGATCTTGCCGCTGTCGATCGCATCGCAGACCGTGCCTTTCCGTTCGACTGTCGCCGTCCCCTGATCGAACGCCACGATCATCGTGTAGGTCCCTCCGGACGCCTTCACCACATCGGGCGTGACGTCGAGCGTGAGCCGGCATCCGTTCGTCGTCGACAGCTGTCCCGGGGAGATGCCCGAGGGGAGGCCGTTGGCGCACGTCTGGAACGTCCAGTGCCAGCTGGTGTTGAACGACGAATCGCACGACGACGTTTTGACTCCCGTGACGTCGTTGCCGCCTCCGCCGCAGGTGCTGGTGAAAACGATCAGAAACAGGACGGTAATCGCGAATTTGAGCATGCGCATACCGACGGAGACGCTGAACCGGACGCCAGATGACCATCTGCTAAAATGCGCGCCGCCTACCGAGCGACCCCAATTCGAGGAGCCGCAACAACATGGATTTCCATCTCAGCGACGAACAAACACAGATCAAACAGATGGTTCGCGATTTCGCGGAAAGCGAGATCAAACCGCATCTGATGCAGTGGGATGAAGCGCAGCACTTTCCGGTCGATACGTTCAAAGCCGCCGGCCAGCTCGGCATGCTCGGCGTGACGATCCCGGAGGAGTACGGCGGCGCAGGTTTGTCCTACGTCGATTACGTCAACGTCATCGAAGAGCTCGGCGTCGTCGACAGCGGCTTCGCCCTCTCCGTCGCCGCGCACAACTCGCTCGGCACGGGCCACATCTATCACGCCGGCAACGACGAGCAGAAGAAGAAGTGGCTGCCGAAACTGACGTCGGGCGAGTGGATCGCGGCGTGGGGACTGACCGAGCCCGGCTCCGGCAGCGATGCCTCGGGCATGCGCACGACGGCGGTCAAAGACGGCGACGAATGGGTGCTGAACGGCACGAAGAATTTCATCACCAACGCGACGTACGCGGACATCTCGGTCGTTCTCGTGGTCACGGACAAGAGCGATCAGAAGCACGGCATTACGGCCTTCGCGGTGGAGATGGATCGCCCCGGCATCCGTCCCGGCAAGAAAGAGAACAAGCTCGGCATGCGCGTCTCCGACACCGCGGAGCTGGTGATGGAAGACTGCCGCGTGCCGGCGTCGAACGTCCTCGGCGAGATCGGCTACGGCTTCATCGATGCGATGAAAGTGCTCGACGGCGGACGCATCTCGATCGGCGCGCTGGCAGTCGGCATCGCGCGCGGCGCGTACGAGGCGGCGCGCGATTACGCGAAGCAGCGCACCGCGTTCGGCAAAGCGATCGCGGAGTTCCAGGCGATCCAGTTCATGCTCGCCGACATGGCGACGGAGACCGATGCCGCGCGCCTGCTCTGCTACCGCGCCGCAACGGTCAAGGACGAAGGCGAGCGCGTGACGCAGTTCTCCGCGATGGCGAAGTTGTATGCATCCGAGGTTGCGGTGCGCGCGACCGAAAAAGGGGTACAGATCTTCGGCGGCTACGGCTACATCAAGGAGTTCCCGGCCGAGAAGTACTACCGCGATGTGAAGCTCGTGACCATCGGCGAAGGAACGTCGGAGATCCAGCGGATGGTGATCGCGAGAAGCCTCCTCGCCGACGCGAGATGAACCTCAGCGACGGCATCCTCTCCGGCAAATACCGTGCACTGGCGCAGGCGGTGAGCCTCGTCGAGCGCGACAATCCCGAAGCCACAAAGCTGCTGGCGGACATCTACAAAGACACCGGACGCGCGCGCATCATCGGCGTGACCGGCTCGCCCGGCGCGGGGAAGTCGACGCTCGTCGCATCACTCGCGAAGCATTACCGCAGGCAGAACAAACGCGTCGGCATCATCGCCGTCGATCCGACTTCGCCGTTCACCGGCGGCGCGATTCTCGGCGATCGCATCCGCATGACCGAGCTCTACACCGATCGCGGCGTCTTCATCCGCTCGATGGCGACGCGCGGCTTTCTCGGCGGACTGGCGAAGGCGACGAACGATGTGGTCGATCTGCTCGACGCCGCGGGATTCGACATCGTGCTCGTGGAGACGGTCGGCGTCGGCCAGGATGAAGTGGAAGTCATTCGCACGGTGCAGACGAACACGGTCGTGCTCGTGCCCGGCATGGGCGATGACATCCAGGCGATCAAGGCCGGCATCATGGAGATCGGCGACGTTTTCGTCGTCAACAAAGCGGATCGTCCCGGCGCGGACAAGACCGTCACCGAAGTGATGATGATGATGTCGCTGGTCGAAGAGCATGGCGACTATGTGCCGCCGATCGTGAAGACGGTCGCGTCGAAGAACGAAGGAATCGACGAGCTCGACGCGGCAATCGTCAAGCATTACGAGTACCTGGAAGCGTCGGGCGAGCTCGATCGGCGCAATCGGGAGCGCGTGCGGATCCGCATCGAAACGCAGCTGAAAGAGAAGTTCCTGCAGCACGCGATCGCGGCCACCGATTACGAGCGCCTGATCGATGACGTTTACCAGAAGCGCACGAATCCGCACGACGCCGCGGATGCCGTTCTGTCGGCTACAATCCGCGTCCCATGAAACTCTCGCGCGACTGGCTGAACGATTACGTCGATCTCTCCGGAGTCTCCGACGAGCAGCTCATGGAGCGGATGACGGAGATCGGTCACGCGATCGAAGCGACCGAGAAGCACGGTGATGACACAGTGGTCGACGCGGAGATCACCACGAACCGCATCGATGCGATGTCGCACGCAGGCATGGCGAAGGAGCTCGCGGCGGCATTGGGGCGACAAGCTGAGAGCTTGTCGTACACCAGTGCAGGAGCATTGGGGCGACAAGCTGAGAGCTTGCCCTACACCGGTGTAGGAGCATTGGGGCGACAAGCTGAGAGCTTGCCCTACACCGGTGTAGGACAAGCTCTCAGCTTGTCCCCCTCCGCGCACATCCGCATCGATGCCCCCGAAATGTGCTCGCGCTTCACCGCACGCGTGATCCGCAACGTCACCATTAAGCCATCCCCCGCACACATCGCGCGACGCCTCGAAGCCGTCGGCCTTCGCCCGATCAGCAACGTCGTCGACGTCACGAACTACGTGATGCTCGCCCTCGGACATCCGATGCACGCATACGACCTCGATCTCGTCACCGATCAGACGATCATCGTCCGCGCCGGCAAGAAGGGCGAATCGATCAAATGCCTCGACAACGTCGTGCGCGCGATCGATCCCGACACCTGCGTGATCTCCGATGCGAAAGGCCCGACCGGCCTCGGCGGCATCATCGGCGGTTTCAACAGCGAGATCCGCAGCACGACGACGAACCTCCTGCTCGAATGCGCGGCGTTCAATCCGTCGGTCATTCGCCGCACCGCGCGCCGCCTCGGCGTGAAGACGGATGCGTCGTATCGCTTCGAGCGCGGCGTCGATCCGAACGACGGACCGGCGGTGATCGAGCTCGCGACGAAGATGATTCTCGAGCTCGCGGGCGGAACCGCCGAGGAACTGATCGATGTCATCGCGCGCGAGATCGCGCCGAAGCGCCTGCGACTGCGCGCGTCGAAGCTGCACGAGCAGTCGGGCGGCTCGGTCGGCATCGGATACGCGCTCGAGCTCTTCCGCCGGCTCGGATTCACTGCAGAAATGGCGGGCGACGATCTCGACGTCATCGTGCCGACATCGCGCGGTGATATCGGCGAAGAGATGGATCTGGTCGAAGAAGTGCTGCGCTTCTTCGGATTGAACAACGTGCCGGCGACGCTGCCGCGGCTGACGACCGGCGATGCGCACGAGAACCCGATCGGCGATGCCGAAGACCAGGTGCGCGACATCCTCGCGGGCTGCGGGTTGTCGGAGGCGGTGACGTATTCGTTCATTCATGCGGAGGTCAATGCGCTCGTGTCGGATGAGCGGCCGATCACGATCACGAACGCGCTGACGGAGAACATCGCGTCGATGCGGTTGTCGCTGTTGCCGGGACTGCTCGAAGTCGCAGCGTTCAATCGGTCGTACGGCACGCGCGACGGCGGGCTGTTCGAAGTCGGGCGGACCTACCATCAAGGCAGTCATCGCGAACATCACGGCGCGGCGTTCGTCATGTACGGCTCGATCGGCACGTTCTGGGGCGATCGCAAACGCGACGTCGATTTCTTCGATGTCAAAGGAATCGTCGAGCAGATCGCGGAGAAGCTGCACGTGCCGCTGACGTTCAAGACATCCGACGATCGCTGGTATCGCGCCGGTCAGCGCGCCGGCGCGTGGTATGGCGATCGCCGCATCGGCTCCGTCGGATTTCTCGCGCCCGAGCTGCTGCAGCATTACGGGATCAAAGGCGATGTCGCGGCGGCGGAGATCGACATCGAAGCGCTGCTCGCGTCCGTCGGCAAGTGGACGATGGCGCCGGTGGCGCGCTTCCCGGGCATGCCGATGATTCTCGCCGTGACGCACGGCCGCGATCTCGAATACGGCCGCATCATTGAAACCATTCGCACACTCGACGTCCCCTGGCTGCACGAAGTCGGTCTGCGCGACCGCTTCGAGCCGGAAGGGGAGGAGAACCTGATCAAGACGACGCTCGGCATGTGGTACCAGGCGTTCGATCACACGCTGACGCAGGACGAGGTCGGCGACGTGCATCAACGCCTCGCATCGCGCGTGGCCGAGCTCCTACCGGTGAAATTGCTATGACCAAAAAAACGAAAGATGACCAGATGTCGCTGGCCGGAACCGAAGAAGCGGAGATCCTCGCGAAGTTGAATGAACGCGTGGAGCGCGCCGTCGTGCTGATCCAGGAGCTCCGCCGCGAGCGCGATTCGCTCAAGTCTCGTTTGGAGGCGGCGGAGGCGAAGGCCCGCGATCAGGAGACCGCGACCGAGCGCGTGACCGTATTGGAAGAAGAGAACGATCGCTTCCAGAAAGAGCGCGGGGAGATTCGCGACCGGATCGAGACGATTTTGTCGTCGTTGGAAGCGTTGGAAGAGGCGTAGCGCGCTACTTGACGAAAGCGACAAGCTGAGAGCTTGTCGTACACCGGTATAGGTGTAGGACAAGCTCTCAGCTTGTCCCTCATGCATTCCGCCAAGCGCGTGATTCACAGCGATCCGGAGATTATGAGCGGCACGCCGTCTTCGTCGGGACACGCGTTCCGGTCTACAACCTCTTCGATAGAAGCCGGGAGAGGTCACCGAGATCAGTTCGGGCTAGTGCGCCACCGTCGCCGCCGTCCCGAACCGCATCCCGAAGAAATCGCCCTTGTTCCACTTTGGCCGCTGCTCCTGTTGCGCGATCGATTGCGCGATCTTGAACAGGTCCTCCGCGAACCTCCCGGCGGCGATGAAGTCGAGCGGCTGGGACATGTCGTCGCTCGGCTGGTGGTAGCGGTTCTTCACCCAGTCGAGTGCCTGCGCGCGCGCGGTGCCGCTCCGTTTCGCGCCGAGGATGATCGACGGGATGCCGACTCGGACGAACGAGTATTGATCGCTGCGGACGAAGCCGGCCTGGTCGGGGAACGGATCGGGCACGATCGTCTCGCCGCTCGCTTCGACATCCGTCTTCAGCGATGAATGATCGGCGCCGCGCGCAAAGAGCGCGTCGAAATCCCACAGCGATGCGCCGTCGATGTTGATGTCGGCGACCAGCGAGTCGCGCGGCACCGGGGGATGTTGCGCGAAGTACTCCGATCCGATCAGGCCCGGCTCTTCGCCGGTGCAGGCGAGGAAGAGAATCGAGCGCCGAGGCGGCGAAGCGGCGAACATGCGCGCGAGCTCGATCAGCGTCGCGACACCCGACGCGTTATCGATCGCACCGTTGTAAATCGAATCGCCGTTCACCGGCGCCGAGATGCCGAGGTGATCGAGATGCGCGCTGATCACGACGTACTCGTCGCGGAGCACCGGATCCGTTCCGCGCAATACGCCGATCACATTCGGACTCTGCAGATCGGCGATCGTGCTCTTATTCACGATGTGAATCCGCGGCGGCAGCGCCATATTCAGCGGACCGATCCACGCCGTGCCGCGCAGCTGCGGGAGAAACGGATGCGGCGTGTCGCCTTCGAGCCAGGCGAAGCTGCCGATGTTCGAGTACGAGCGCACCGTCGCATCCCACGTGCCCGACGTCTCGTCCTCGGCGGTCCACAAACGGACGATGCCGATCGCGCCATGCGCTGCAGCGTTCTCGCCCTTCGCCCCCGAGTAATGGGCGCGCTCCTCGGCGTTGAGCTCCTTCGGCGCGCCGCCGGTCACGGCGACGATCTTTCCGCGCGCATCGATCTTCGCGTAATCGTCGTACTGATGTTCGGGCGCCGTCACGCCGAATCCCGCGAAGACGAGCGGCGCTTCGACGTCCGCCGTCCCGCGAAAATCGCCCGCCATGATCACGTCCTTGCCCGCCGCGAGAATCTTGCGCGTGCCGTCATCGCGAATCAGCTCGACGCGGCTCTCGTTCGCAATCAGCTCCGCGCGGCGCATCGGCACCGGCTGCAGTTTCGTATCGAGACCCATCGCCTCGAATTGCGCTGCGACATAGCGCGCAGCGATCTCGTGTCCGCGCGTGCCGGTGCCGCGGCCCTCGAGCATGTCGTCGGCGAGGAACGTCATGTGCGCGCGGATCGCGCTGGAGAGGACTGCGGCGAGCAGGATCGGGATCATCTACATTTCCTGGAGCAAGTCCTGCCGGCAGTGGTCGAGGTGATGCCACGCTTCGCCTTCATTGGTCTCCGCGCCGGTGAGCATCACGACAAAGTAGCCGTCCTTCACGTCGCAGCTGAGCACTTTCTTGTTGGAGAACTCGATTTTGAAGCGGCGCGGCTCGCCGATATCGAGATTGCCGC
>C688J18823_10001938_pt1 | contig 12915 bp, 10 predicted proteins | sample HopSoiMetagenom1_FD_18823 | JGI IMG/M metagenome (IMG submission 18823)
CGCAGCNCCCACCTGAACATCAGCGATCCGTAGGCAGAGGATGCTTCGCCTTAAGCGTGCGGAGATGCCGCCAAAGCCGGCGCCGCCGGGGCGTCGAACCCCATCCTCTTCACCAGCGCGTCAAACCGGGGCTCTCCTCGGAGCGAATCCACCACCGGGTGAACTCGCAGATAGGCGGCCCACCCGCGGCGCTCGTCGATACAACGCTCGACACAATCGAGCGCCTTCTCTTTGTCGCCAATCGCCATATACAGTACGGACTGATCGACGGGCGACACGTACTCCGTCTTCTGCCTGGCGGCCAGCTCCGCAGCAAATTGTGTCGCCAGGGATGGATCTCCACCGAGAGCGAGCGAATACGCCAGCGTCGCCTTGGTTGTCGTCCCGTAATCCGGCGCCAGCGCCAACGCTTCGCGCAGCACTCGCTCCGCGGCGCCGTAGTGTTTTTGCAGGGTCAGCAGCATTCCCTGGATCCGATAACTCTCCTCGGCGGTCGGATTCATGGCGATGGCGCGATCGAGATGATATCGCCCCTGGTCATACTTCCGCGCGTACAGATAGCAGTATCCGAGACTCCGGCGCACAGAGATTGACGCCGGGTCATTCTCCTGTGCGGTGTGCGCTTCGATCAGTGCTTCCTCGAAGTGTCCCCGCGAGGCCAGCATGAACGCGTACCACTGGTGCGAGGGCGCGTACCGCGGATCGAGCTCGATCGCGCGGCGAAATTCTGATTCGGCCTCGTCCCACCGCCAATCATAGATGAACAAGCTCCACGCCAGCGACGCATGCGCTTCGGCAAGTGATTCATCCAGAGCGATCGCCTTGCGCGCATAGTACTTCGCCTTCTCGTGTCCTTCGTGCACCGGGACGTTACGGTAATCGAGGTGCAGCGAGTACGAATCGGCGAGCCCCGTGTATGCGAGCGCATACTTCGGGTCGAGCGCGATCGCCTCCTCGAAGAATTTGATTCCTTCGACGACGCCATCCGATGTGCGCTTGTTCCACGCATATCGCCCGCGCAGGTAGCGGCCATACGCCTCGACGTTGTCGGTGTGGCGGTCGGTTGCCGGGGCGGCCAGATCGGCGAAAGACGTCGAGCGCAGCGTCGTCACGATAGTACGCGAGATCTCGTCCTGAATGGCGAAGACATCATCGAGCTTTCGGTCGTAGCGCTCCGACCACATCAGTCGGCCGTCTTCCGTCGATGTCAGCGACGCGGTGATGCGCAGGTTGTCGCCAGAGCGTCTAACGGTACCCTCGAGGACTTCCGAAACCTCCAGCAGGGCGCCGATCGCGCGCACATCCTGCGCTTTCCCTTTCAGCGCGAAGGCAGATGTGCGCGACGCTACCCGCAGACCTTCCACCTTCGCCAGTGCGTTGATCAGCTCGTCGGTGATCCCGTCGCTGAGATACTCGTTGTCCGGGTCCGGGCTGGAGTTGACGAATGGCAGAACGGCGATACTCCTCGCCATCATCGTGAACGGCCGCGTGGGCTCCGTCCGTGCCCGGTTCAACGCATCGCAGAATTCGGCGATAGTCGTGAAGCGCTCCGCGGGGTTCTTGGCGAGAGCCTTCTCCAGCACCCGCTCGAAGCCGGCCGGCGCATCCGGTCGCAAGGACCGCAATGGACGCGGCCGCTCTGTAACCTGCTTCGCCATCGTTGCTCGGGGCGTCGCACCAGTAAGCGGCGGCTCGCCAGCGAGCATCTCGTAGATCACGCACGCCAGGCTATAGATGTCGCCAGGAACTCCGACAGCGCTCTCACCGGCGGCCTGCTCCGGACTCATATACTCGGGCGTGCCGAGGGTGAAACCGGCAAGGGTCAGCGTTTCACTCTCGCCTTCGGAGCTTGCCCGGACCTGCGCAATACCGAAGTCGGACAGCAGCGCGTGATCGTCGGCAAAGAGAATATTCTCCGGCTTCACATCGCGATGGACGAAACCGTTCCGGTGCGCATAGTCCAGCGCGGCGCCCACTTCGTGGGCGATCCGGAGAGCGTCGTCCGTGGTCAGCCGCTTATCTCGCCGCAGCCTGTCGCGCAGTGAGCCGCCCGGCACATAAGGCGACACATAGTAGAGGGAGCCGCCGGACTCACCTGAGTCAATTAGCGGCAGGAGGTGTGGATGCGAGAGCCGGGCGGCGATACCGATCTCCCGCATGAATCTTTCCGCACCGACCGACGCGCCAAGCTCTCGGCGCAGCACTTTGATGGCGACCTTACGGCGGTGCTTGCGTTCCTCGGCGAGATGCACCGTGGCCATACCGCCCTGGCCGAGCAGACGTTCTATGGTGTATCGGTCAGCGAAGGACGACGTGAGAGCGAATTGGGTGTCGCCAAGGTCACTCGGCTGGAGCCGCGGGCTCTGTGACATGTGGGAAAGCTATCGCCGCGCTACTACCCTCGCTTGAAGAACTGAACAGCGCGCTCGTGCTTCTTGGCGGCCGCGAGGCTCTTGAACGTTCCGAGATTCTTTCGTTTGCCGGTCTTCGCGTTCTTCTTTCTCGAGTACAACCGGTACTGTCCCGATTTCAGCTTCCGAATCATGACTTCCCCTCGTGTTGAGCTGAGCGCCGACGGATTTACTTGGATGTGCCGAGGATCCCGCCACCGTTGTCGAGCCTGCCGACTACCACGAGAACGCGTTTGACTCCGGGAACACCCATCGCGCTCAGCGTGGATGTCTCGCGTATCTGGAGTTTGGGCGCGCTCAGCTTCCACTCATCGACAATCCACGCTCCCGACCGCACCCGCCGGAAGCGAGTAAATCCGCCGGCATCGTAGCGGCTGAGCGCGCCGGCGTTGACGAAGCGGAAATCGATCTCCCGCAGCTCCGACGTCCTTTGNTCCACCCAGAGCACACCGGCGATATCNGCGATTTTGCGCCCAGGTATGGGNTCGAAGGCGACACCAATCTGGGCGGGCCGGGCGAGTTGTCGCACCAGCTTGAAGCAGTGCGTGGCGCCGAAAGCCTCGGATAGCAGCACCGTTTCGTCGGGTCCGTAAAACACCCAGCCCTTGTCCTCGTCTCCGATCACGTAGCCATCGCGCGCCAGCGATAAAGGATCCACGGCGCCGAANGGTCGCCGATCCCTGATGGCGAACTCACTGCTGTCACCCGCCGTGATCTTCCCGTCAGTCGTAGTCTCGCGCCGGTACTGGTGTGCGCGTCCCATCCCCGAGAGATCGTCGAGCGTCAGCTGGCTCGATCGAAGCGCCTTGTCGATCTCGTCCCAGACTGTCAACAACGCCTGCGCGTTCGGATCGTTGCGCGAGCACTGCGAGGTGGAGTTGACCACTATGCTCTGGAGAACCACTCGCGGGCTTTCCACGTTCAGTATCAGCTCACTAGAGCGCGGGAGCGCGAGCTCGCTCGATACCCACGGCAGGTAACCCACTCGACGTACGCGAATCCGATATGCGCCACGCGGCGCGAAGAGCACCCGGGTGCCCTGCTCGCTGGCGAGTCCCTCGGCGACGACGCTGTCCCGGGAATTCAACAACGCGACGAGCGCGCCGCTTACCTGCGATCCGTCGGTCGGGTTGAGCTTGATGCGCAGCTCGGATTTCCCGTCCTGCGCACCGAGCGATGACGCGGCCGCCGAGACGAAAATGATCCCGAATAGAAGCGCCCGAACTTTCATGCTAAGGCTATGCATCAGCGCCGCGTCGCTCAGCTGCCTCTTATGATCTTGAAAATGCTATTGCCCGAAATCAGATAAAGCTCGCCGGCAAAGTCCTGCCCAAAGGAGGTAACCGAGCTTGATGTCAGCCCCCAGTCGTGCTGATCCACCGCCGTACCGTTGTCAAAGCGGAAACTCTTCAGGAATCCGGCGCAGTAATCGGAGTAGAGATAGTGACCTTGCAGTCCTTCTATGGCCGTCCCTCGGTAGACGTACCCACCGGTTATCGAGCACGCGGGGTTGTGGCCGTAGTCGATTACGGGCAGCTGAAGGCCAGTCTGATTGCACGACGTCGCGTTGTAGCAGCTCGCGCCTTCCATGATGTTCCAGCCGTAGTTCACTCCCGCCTTGCTTGCTGGAACGACGTCCACTTCTTCGTGGGCGCCCTGGCCGACGTCCGCGATGTAGAGATTTCCGCTGGGTACATCGAACGCGTAGCGCCAGGGATTTCTGAGACCCTTTGCCCAGATCTCTCCGCGATGGTTGGCCTGGCCGACGAACGGGTTGTCGGCCGGGATCGCGTAAGGATCACCGTGATCGACGTCGAGCCTTAGCAGCGCGCCCAGCAAGGTGTTGAAGTTCTGGCCGTTGAGAAATGGATCGCCACCCCCGCCACCATCACCCACGCCGGCGTAGAGCATTCCATCCGGACCGAAGCTGAGAAGCCCACCGTTGTGGTTCGCCTGCGATGAATGCGGGATGGTGAGAATGAGCTTTGACGACGCGGGATCCGCCGATTCGTGGTCGAGGGTCATCGTGAACCGCTCGATCCTGATGTCGCCGCTCGGCTGCGCCGTGAAATAGACGTAGAAGGATCGATTCGTCGCGAATTGCGGATGGAAGGCGACGCTCAACAGACCTCGCTCACCGCCATATAGCACGCGACTAGTGAGGTCGAGAACGGGCTGTGGCTGCAGCATGCCGTTACGCAATATCCGGATGCGACCAGGCTGCTCGACGACAAAGACTCTCCCGTCGTCGAGAGGCTGGGTGAGAAATACCGGCGCGGTGAGGCCGGTGGTGACGAAAGGCGTCAGCGCGAGGCTGAGCCCGGAAGGCAACGGACCGCCGCCGGTGTCGACTGGCGAAGTCGAATCGTTACAAGCGGCGGCCGCGAACACCGCTCCGGATAAAAGCACACGAATGATTCGTGACATTCAGCACACCTGTGAAGAAAGGGAAGACGCAGTGCAATGATATATTTCACGCCTGCACAGCATCTCACCAGTCCGCGCAACTCATATGCCCCGCAAAGCCTCCTCCAAGCCCTCCGAGCGCAAGCACCGCGACCTTCTCCAGATCCCCGACTTCTCGGCAAAGGAGATCGACAATCTCTTCGCGCTGGCCGAGCGCATGCGATCGGGTAAGTACACGAAGAAGCCGCTCGCCGGAAAGTCGCTGGCCATGATCTTCATGAAGTCTTCGACGCGCACCCGCGTCTCGTTCGAGGTTGGAACGTGGCAGCTCGGTGGCCACGCGCTCTTTCTTTCGCCGCGCGACGTACAGCTCGGACGTGGCGAGCCGATCGCGGACACCGCGCGGGTCCTTTCACGATATGTCGACGGCATCATGATCAGGACCTTCGCCCACTCGGAGATCGAGGAGCTGGCGAGATACGCCGACGTGCCGATCATCAATGGGCTTACCGATCTNGTGCACCCGTGTCAGGTCCTGGCCGACATCCTCACNATCAAGCAGCACCTCGGCTCCTACAAGGGGAAGCACGTCGCCTGGATTGGTGACGGCAACAACATGGCGAACTCGTGGATCAACGCGGCATCGGTACTTGGATTCGAACTCACGCTCGCCTGTCCCGAAGGCTACGACCCCGACGCCACCATCCTCAAGCGAGCGCAGTCGAAAGCAAAGGTGCGCGTCGTGCGCGACCCCGCCGAGGCGGCGACGAAGGCTGACGTCATCAANACCGACGTGTGGGCTTCGATGGGGCAGGAGGAAGAGCAGGCGATCCGTGAGAAGGCATTCAAAGGATACGTGGTCGATAACGCCCTCATGCGACGCGCCAACAAGAAGGCGATTTTCCTGCACTGCCTGCCGGCACACCGAGGGGAGGAAGTCGCCGCAGAGGTAATCGACGGTCCTCAGAGCCGGGTTTGGGACGAAGCCGAGAATCGTCTGCACGTCCAGAAGGCCATCATGGCCGCGCTGATGGGAGGCGAGAAGCTATAAACCGGGGAGGTAACAAATCCCGCGAATTTCGGGTAACAACGCCGCTCCGAGCTCACCCGAAAATCCTGCGAACAAACATGAAAAAACGAAAGGATCATGAACACAAATATGTTGTTCGCAAAACGACTGTGAGAAGGGGTTAATGGCGCCTAGCGGGCCTTAACTCCTGTTGAGCTTGGGCTGGATGATCGTCTTTATGGTAACCCTTTACCATAGAGTCCCGATGCGCCGCCCGACGCCTTTTTCAGCTCCTTTCAGTCTCCTGAAGCTGGGATCCGCCGCCGTAATTATTTTGGCGACAGCCCTCTCGTGCTCTGAGTACTCGACCTCCGCCAAGACCAGCCCCGATGGGGTAGTTCGCGTGAAGGTCAACGTAATCGGAGAGGACATTCCCGACTCCGTGAAATCGGCGATGGAAGCCGCAGCCGTTGCTGATGCCGGCCTCGTGCGCACGGTTCCGACTGGTCCGCTGAGCACGATCCTGAGCTCGCCGGTAACCGCGGTCGCCAGCGCCACCGCGCCGGCCTGCGGTGGTGGCGGCGCCTTCCAGGGCTACACCAAGTCGAAGGTCGCCTTCGCTCCAGAGGCAATTCCGAACATCGCGCCGTACCCGCTCGTTGACGATGGCGTCGTTCCTGATTCGGACGTGCCCCTCGGATTCGACTTCAGCTACCAGGGCGTCAGCTACAACAAGGTGAACGTCTATACCAATGGCTTCCTGCTGTTCGGCGCGCGCCCCTCGGGCTCGTTCCCCAGCGCCGGGTCGATCGCTTCGGTGGCGAACCCGAACAACATCATCGCTCTCGCGTGGACGGACTGGTCGCCTCAGCTCGTGGCGGACGGAATACGTTGGGAGACCCGCGGATCGGCGCCCAATCGCAAGTTCATTCTTCAGTTCAACGACGTTCCGGAGTTCAGCTCCGCCAGCAAGCCTGGCGCGATCTCGCCTCTGGTCGGACGTATCACGTCTCAGATCGTTCTCTCCGAAGGCTCGAACGACATAACCATCTACACCACCAGGATGACCGTCACGAACAGCAGCCATCGCGTGACGCAGGGCCTCGAGAACCAGACCGGAACCGCTGCGAATTTCGACAGCGTATTGAACGTAAACACCGGCATCGTCAGCAGACGCGTGCAGAACTTCTTCAATCTTCAGAACGACGCGGTTCGCTTCTCGCTGATCTCGACAAAGGATGAAGAAAAGCCGGTCATCACCGCGCCCGAGAACATCACTGCCAACAACGACCCTGGGCTGGCGACGGCAGTCGTCGCAGTCCACTCACCTGCCGCCAGCGACAATTGCGGCGACGTGAAGGTGCGCGGCGCGCGCAACGACAAGAAGGCGCTCGAGGATCCATACCCGGTGGGCGTCACGAAAATCACCTGGACGGCAGAAGACGTTGCGGGCAATACCGCTTCTGCGACGCAGGACGTCAAAGTGATCGACGTCGAAGCGCCTGTCTTCGGTCTCCTGGCGCAAGCAGTGATTGAAGTGAACGCCACGAGCCCCAATGGTGCTGCAGTCACTTACGAGGTTCACGCGACCGACAACGTTGGCGTCACCTCGCGCTCATGCGAGCCGGCGTCGGGAAGTGTATTCCCAGTGGGCACCAGGTCGGTGACCTGCACCGCTGGAGACGCAGCTGGCAACAGCAGCTCGATCTCCTTCTCTGTGAAGGTCATCGGCGCACACGAACAGATTGGGGCGTTGATGCAGGCTGTCGCAAATCTCGATCTGCCTAACGGCACTGTGCAGCCGCTGGTGAATCAGCTCAAGCTCGCGTATACCCAAACGGGTGAAGGCCAGCCGGCGTGCAAGAAAGTCGGTGACTTCGTGAGCATGGTTCAGAAAAAGAGCTCCAATATCGCAAGTGCTGACGCGGCGTTCCTGGTTGCGGAAGCCAATCGAATCCTGGACGTGATGGGGTGCCCCCCGCCCGCACGGTAGTTTCCAAACGGATGGCAAGTAGTAGAGCGGGGCGCAATCAAATGCGCCCCGCTTTTTTTGTTCTCACAAAAGTGTCTTTCGGAATCAGTCTGTGAGAACGGGTTAAGGTCACGTATAGGCCCATAACTCCTGTTGAGCTTAGCCTCGATGGTCGTCTTATGTGTAGCCTCAACCAAGAGACTAAAGATGCGTCGCCCGAACCTGTTTTCGTCCGTTCCCAGCCTTCTCAAAATGAGCTTCGCCGGCGCCTTTGCGCTGGCCTTTATCATATCGTGCTCCGACAGTACCGGTCCTTCGCTGCGCTTTCCGGCCAGCGTCCAGTCCGTGTACGTCGACGTGCCTGATTCACTCAAGAGTTACTGGCTGAACGTCTCGGACTTGACCGTCTCGGGCGATGTCGCCTTTGCGCCGCGTGGCGCCGCTCTCTCGGTCGCTGACGCGCCCTGGAAGTATTCGCTGTCACATCCTGACTTCGCGCCAGAAGCGTATCCCCGCATTGTCGTACCGCGTGAGTCGTGGCTCAACCCGGCGAAGCCGGCCGCCGACGGCGATGGCTACATCACCGACGTGCCGCTCGGATTCAATTTCGACTTCTACGGCAACACCTACGACAGGCTCAACGTCTACGCCAACGGTTTCGTGAGCTTTGGCGCGCCCCAGGAAGATCCGGCGAAAGCTGGCTTCTTCAAAGGCGCCGGCATCCCCAGCACCGCGCTGCCGAAGAATATCATCGCGTTCGCCTGGACCGACTGGTCGCCCCAGAAGGTCGACAACGGCGTCATGTTCGAGACGCGCGGAGACGCGCCGCATCGCCGGTTCCTGCTGCAGTTCAACAACGTTCCTGAGTACAGCAGCAGCGGCACAGCGCCTGGCCTGCTCATGATGCAGCTCGTGCTGGAGGAAGGCACGAACGTCATCACGATCTACACGAACACGCTCAAGGTGACGAACAGCAGTCAGCGCATTACCCAGGGTATCGAGAACGCCGAAGGAACGGCTGCACGCTTCGACAGCATCGTGAATCCCATCAATGGTGTGGTCAGCGCGCGCGTCAGAAACATGTTCTCTCTGACAAACGACGCTGTTCGCTTTTCGCCGCCGCGTCCCCCGACCGTTACTGCTCCGGCGAACCTTTCCATCCAGCCGTCCAGCGGATCATGCCTCGCGGCCTCGGTCAACGTTGGAATGGCGACCGCGACTGACGACATCGGCGTTGTTTCGATTGTCGGTGTCAGAAGCGACGATCCTTCGCTTGCGCTCGATGCTCCTTATCCGAGCGGTGTGACGACCATTACCTGGACGGCGACCGATACGGACGGCATGACGGACCGCCAGTCACAGACCGTCACCGTTAGCGACAAGGAAAGCCCGTCCATTACCGCGCCGGATGGAATCGTCGCGAACAACGATCCGCACCTGCCTTCCGCGGTAGTTGCCACCGGGTCACCCTCGGCCAAGGACAACTGCAGCGACGTAGCAATAACCAGCTCGCGCAGCGACGGCGCGCTGGCCGATGCTCCGTTCATGGTCGGTGTCACCAAGATCACATGGAAGGCGACCGACGCTTCCGGCAACAGCAGCTCGGCGGAGCAGTCCATAACGGTCCGCGACGTCGAAGCTCCGACGATCGTCGTGCCGGCTAACTTCGTCGTCAACGCGACCAGCCTCACCGGCGCGATAGTCAACTACAATCTCAAGACAGCCGATAACGTCGGCGTCGTCTCGATCGTTTGCTCGAAGATTTCTGGAACGGGATTCCCGATGGGCGATACGTACGTCGAGTGCACCGTGTCCGACGCGGCTGGCAACAGCGTGGAGGGCGGCTTCGTGGTCAGCGTGCTCAACGCCCAGCTCCAGATGCAGAATCTGCTCGACTATCTCTACGGGCTCGGCGCGCCTAGCGGCGGGGCGAATCCGTTGGCCAACCAGGTGAGCGCGGCGCTGAATGCCTCGCTGACCGACAACCACGTCGCCTGCGTGAAGATGAACGATTTCATCAGCATGGCAGCGAAGAAGGCGCGTGATTTCCCGGCTGGATCGATACCCTACATGACGGATGAAGCCAATCGCATCCTCGCGGTCCTTGGCTGTTCCAACACCCGCAGCCGCGGCTAAGTAATTCGATTGACGTGATAAGCAACGAGAACGGGACGCACGAAAGTGCGCCCCGTTCTTGCTTTCGGGGGCATGTCTTCTGCACAACAATTGGGCATGACACCCTCCAAGAAAATCGACGATCTCTACGATCTCATAGAAGGCATCGAGACGGCGATGTTTACGACCCGCCGTCCGAACGGCCAGCTCGTCTCGCGGCCGATGGCAACCCAGAGCCGCATCGAAGGCACGGATCTCTGGTTCGTCACCGACGCCGAAACCCACAAGCTCGACGAGCTCTCGCTCGATCCGCACGTCAACTGCGCGTACTACAACAACAAGACCCGGGAATGGGTGTCGGTCTCCGGCGTCGCCCATGTGTCGAAGAGCAGGTCGCGGATCAGGCAGCTTTACAAGGAAGACTGGAAGGCCTGGTTCGGCGACGAAGGCGGCGAGAAGGACGGCGGGCCCAACGACCCTCGCATCGCCCTCATCATGGTCGAAGCCGAGAGCGCTACCTATATGAAGGTGAACAAGCCGCGGCCCGTGGTTCTCTTTGAAGTCCTGAAGGGAATGGTGACCGGCTCACGCGTGGATATCGGTGAAGTCAGAGAGGTTACAGCCGGCGAGTTGATGGATTAGGCAGGAGTTTTCGAGAGTCTCTGCCAAATTGTCACGGCGCCCCTCCAATTCGAGGGGCGCTTCGCGCATATTGGGACGAGAATTCGAACTCAAGCCCGGTAAGCAATGGTTGATACGACGGTTGGGACGGAGCCGACCCAGGCGCTGAAGCGCACCCCCCTCTACGACACCCACGTCGCCCTCGGCGCCAAGATTGTCCCCTTCGCCGGCTTCGAGATGCCCGTGCAGTACCCGACGGGGATCACCGCCGAGCACAAGGCGGTCCGCGAGAAAGCGGGGCTGTTCGACGTGAGCCACATGGGCGAGTTCATCGTGCGCGGGCCGCAGGCGGTGGAATTCGTCAATCACGTGACCACCAACGACGTCGCCGCGCTCAAGCCCGGGCAGGCGCACTACTCGACCATCCTGCGCGAGAACGGGACGATCGTGGATGACTGCCTGGTCTATCGAGCTGATGACCGGGTGCTGATGGTGGTGAACGGCTCCAACATTGACAAGGATTTCGCGCACATCTCGCGATTCGTGAAGGATTTCGACGTCACCCTCGACGACATCAGCGATCGCATCGCGCTCCTCGCGCTGCAGGGGCCAGACGCAGCGCGGATCCTTCAGAGGCACACCGACACTGACCTGTCGGCGATCAAGTACTACGAGTTCGTCACGGGCACCGTGGCGGGAGTGGACAAGGTGTACATCTCGCGCACGGGCTACACCGGTGAGGATGGGTTCGAGCTGTACTTCCCGGCCGAGCGCGCGCCGGAAGTATGGAATGCGCTCACCAAATCAGGCGAAGTCACGCCGGCCGGCCTCGGCTCGCGCGACTCGTTGCGACTCGAGATGGGCATGGCGCTCTACGGCAACGATCTCGACGACGGCACTACGCCGCTCGAGGCTGCGCTCGGCTGGCTGGTCAAAATGAAGAAGGGGGATTTTATCGGACGCGACGCGCTGGCGAAGCAGAAGGAGCAGGGACTCAAGCGAAAGCTGGTGGGCTTCACAACTGCGGAGAGATCCTTTCCGCGCCATGGCTATCCGGTTTTTGCTGGTGGACAGGCGAGTGGTGAGATAAGAAGCGGGACGATGAGCCCTACTCTCGGGATTCCGATTGGGACTGCGTACGTGCCGCCTGGTTTTGCGGCTGAGGGGTCGGAGATCGAGATCGAGATTCGCGGGAAACGCATCCCGGCCACAGTTGTCAAAATGCCCTTTTACAAGAACGGGAGCCGGTTGTGATTTCTGGCGGGCGGCAAGGGCAACTGATCGGGCCAAGCTACCCGCTGCCCGCTGAACGCCGGTCGCCGTCAGCTGCAGGCGACGGGACAGTTCTGTAGGCGTTTCAGGAATGCGTGTCGCGGTGATTACGGTCTCGGATTCGGTCGTCCGAGGGGAGCGGCAGGACGTGTCGGGCGCTGTGGTGGTGGGGTGGGTCAAAGCGAAGAAGTATGACCTCATTTCGACCGGCAACTGTGCGGATGACACGGTGGAGATCGTGAGGTCGCTGGTTCACGCATGCGATGGTGATCGCGCGGACCTGGTGCTTACGACGGGGGGAACGGGACTGGCGCCGCGAGATGTAACCCCCGAAGCGACGCGGGCGGTGATCGAGCGTGAGGCTGAGGGGATCGCCGAGCGCATTCGGGTGCTCGCGCTGCCGAATTTCCCGCGCGCGGCGCTGGGGCGCGGAGTCGCCGGCGTGCGCGGAAAATCTCTGATCGTGAATCTGCCCGGCTCGCCGAGCGGGGTGCGGGATGGGTTGGATGCGCTGGATCCGATAATCCAGCACGCTTGTGATGTCCTTAGCGGCAAGGTCACCGAGCATACTCCGGGTGGGGGGCCGCCACCGAGCGCGCCACAGCTCTCAAAGTGAAAGTTCTCATTACGCTTACGGACGTCGAGCCGGCGGTCCGCCTCAACGCGCTGCTCGAAGCCAACACCATCCAGACCGCCGTCGTCTCGCCACTCGACGACCTGCGCGGCGAGATCAAACGCTTCAAGCCCGATCTCATCGTGCTCACTGGTAACCTCGGCGATCCGATGAACCTGCAGATCGTTCGCGACCAATTGTGGAGTGGAACTTCGGTAATCGGCCTGGCGGATGTCGAAGACCCCGAGCTGCGCGCGCGTCTGCACACCCTCGGATTCACTGATGTCTTCACCAAGCCGATCTCCGTTGACGATCTCTATCTCGCGGTGCGTAGAGTCCTCGACCGCAAACGACTCACGGAAGCTACGGGACTGATTGGTCAGAGCGACGCCATCAACGAAGTGCTGCTCAAAATCGAACAGATTGCTCCCGTGTCGAGCACAGTCATCATCGAGGGCGAGAGCGGCACCGGCAAAGAACTCGTCGCGCAGGCGAT
>C688J18823_10001940_pt1 | contig 12904 bp, 10 predicted proteins | sample HopSoiMetagenom1_FD_18823 | JGI IMG/M metagenome (IMG submission 18823)
AGGTCGTGTGGACGCGCGAAGACGACATCCGCCACGACTTCTATCACACCGTGACGGCGGACCGGCTCGAGGCCGGTATCGACGCCAACAAGAAGGTGGTCGCGTGGCGGCACCGCAGCGCGGCGCCGACCTTCATGTCGAACTTCATGCCCGACCCGAAACACCCGAGTATGATCGAGCTCGGTATGGGCTGGGTCGACACGCCGTTCGACGTGCCGAACATCCGTATGGAAAGCGGCGAAGCGGCATCGCAGGTGCGCATCGGCTGGTTCCGCTCGGTGAACAACGTGATGCACGCCTGGACCGAGCAGTCGTTCATCGCCGAGCTCGCGCACGAGCTGGGCAAGGATCCGAAGGACTTCCTGCTCGAAATGATCGGCCCGGCGCGCATCGTCGAGGTCGCCAAGCAAGTGACCACGCCGTGGTGGAACTACGGCGAGCCTGAAGGCTCGTTCCAGGTCGACACCGGACGGCTGCGCAAGGTCACCGAGCTGGCCGCCGAACGGGCCGGCTGGGGCCGCTCGCTGCCGAAGGGCAGGGGGCTCGGCATCGCGGCGCACCGCGCGTTCGTCTCCTACATCGCGACCGTGGTCGAGGTGGAGGTCGACGCCAAGGGCAACATCTCAATCCCGCGCGTCGACACCGCGGTCGACTGCGGCTTCTGCGTCAATCCGGAGCGGGTGCGCTCGCAGATGGAGGGCGCGGCCGTGATGGGCCTCTCGCTCGCGAAGTACGGGGAGATCACGTTGAAGGAAGGTCGCGTCGAGCAGTCGAACTTCAACGACTTCCAGATCGCCCGCATCGACGAATCGCCGCGTGACACGCGTGTGCACATCGTTGAGCATTCGATCGACGTGCATCCGAGCGGTGTGGGCGAGCCCGGCGTGCCGCCGTTCGCGCCGGCGCTGTGCAATGCGATCTTCGCGGCGACCGGCAAGCGCATCCGCACGCTGCCGATCGGGGGGCAGCTGGCGTAACGCGTCGCTTAAGCAACAGATGCGAAACGGGAGGCTGCGGCCTCCCGTTTTTTCGGGGCTACCCGCCGCAAACGCGATCCATCCGAACGGGAGACTGCAGCAGCTCGGGCAGGCTGCGCTCGGCGACTTCGACGATGGTCACATCGGCGTTGCGCCTTACGACCGCCTCGCCATCGAAGACCGCCGGCCAGGTGGGCCGGGACAGCACCTCCACTTCGGCAAAATGACGCGCCAGGAGTGGTGCGATCCAGGCGGCAAAAGAGTCCCCGAACATGAGCAGCTTGCGCTTGCCTTGCGGGTTGGTGAAGAGCAGGCCGTCGCGCTCAACTTTCGTCGACACCGGTATGGCCGGGAGGCCGCGCAGCACGATCTTCTGATCCGGGAAATTCCACGGCAAAAACAGCATGCGTGTCGCGATATCGCCGCCGGTAGACGCCTCGGCGTGGACGCTGACGCCATCGAGCGTCGCAAGCTCCGGGTGATCGACGGCATTCGCTTTTCCGAGCACCGCGACGATCTTCTGGTAGGCGATGAAGGCGCCGAGATCGTTCCAGTGCGAGTCGGTCGGGAAATAATCCGGGACGCCGTAACGTGACTTGTTCGCGCGCAATTCGTCGCGAGGATCGATGACCATTGCGCGCGCGTCGGCCCCGAGCTTGGCGAGCACGTCATCGAGCCGGCTTGGCAGAAACGTGCCGCCGTCGCGCAACTGCTCCGGATAGATGCTCTGCTTGTTGGGCGCGATGACGATGAACGCCGCCTTGCCGCAGGCGGCGAACTGCGCGTGCGCCGTAGTCATCTGCCGGTCGAGCTGCGCAATCTCGGCCCCCGTCATGCGCAGCGTGCCGCGGAGGTCTGCGCTGCGTGCTGCCGGCGCGGGCGGGGCGTCGCTGAAAAAGAGCCATGAGCCGGTGCCGAACAGCACGTCGCCGCGAAAGCGCAGGCGCCACAGATTGAGCCGCCAGTGGCTGTCGAGCACCATCAGCGGATAGCGCATGCCGAGCCGATCGTTGAACCACGTGCTCACGCGGCGGAAGGTTTCCGGTGTGATCCTTTCGGGGAACGCCACGGGTGTGCGCAGGAACGGGCGCTCGCCGCCGCCAAGCCACGGGCCGTTGATGCCGACAAGCGCGGCAGGCGCGAGCGAGAGCGCGAGAAAAACGAGAATGAGAGGGTGCTTGGCGAGGAGCATGGCGGCTAAAAGCGAAAATAAAGGAATGGGCTGTTCTCCTGCCCGGCCATGGCGGCAAGGGACAGCGTCAGCGCGAGTGCGACATAGACGGAAGAGGCGAGGCGCATCGAACGTGCGACTCGATCCTCATTCATCCAAGCTTTCAGGACGGGCCAAAGCGGCAGCGCCAGCGCGAACGCAACGGCGATGACGACGAGCGTGTGCGTGGTGACAAGATCGAATGCCCGCAATGGAGCTTCGGTCTGCGGCCCGAGTCCGAACATGCGGCCGAGATAGGTCAGCGCCGCCTCAAGCGTGGGTGCGCGGAAGAACACCCAGCCGATCAGCACGACGAGCAACATATATCCGGTGCGAACGACGCGCGGCGCACGCTCCAGCATCACGGAAACTGTCGGCAGGCGCTCCAGCGAGAGGAACAGCCCATGCCAGAGTCCCCAAATGATGAAATTCCAGCTCGCCCCGTGCCACGCGCCGGTGAGAAAGAACACGAGCCAGAGATTGCGCACCGTTTTCCACGGGCCGAAGCGATTGCCGCCGAGCGGGATATAGACATAGTCGCGAAACCAGGCGGACAGCGTCATGTGCCAGCGCCGCCAGAAATCCTGGATGGATACGGCCGAGTACGGATAGTTGAAGTTCTCCGGAAAGCGAAAGCCGAACATGCGCGCAATCCCGATCGCCATGTCGGAGTAGCCGGAGAAATCGAAATAGATCTGCAGCGCATAGCAGATGACGCCGAGCCAAGCCGCGCCGGTCGACAGCTCAGCTGCGGGTACGCCGAAAATAACGTCCGCGATCTGCCCGATCGGATCCGCGATGAGCAGCTTCTTCGCAAGGCCGGTGACAAAGCGCAGCACGCCGTATTCGAAATCGCTGGCCGTCACCGTGCGCCCGGGAAGCTGATCCGCGATCTGCCGGTAGCGGATGATCGGCCCGGCGATGAGCTGCGGAAAGTTGACGATGTAGAGCGCGAAGGCGGGCAACGATTTCTGTGGCGACAGCGCGCCCCGATAGATGTCGATCAGGTAAGACAGAATGTGGAAGGTGAAGAACGAGATGCCGAGCGGCAATGGGATGTTAGGCAAGCGCAAAGCCGGCCCGCCAGCGGCGAGCAGCACGTCATTGAGATTGCCGAGAAGGAAGCGCGTGTACTTGAACGCAATCAGGACCGCGAGATTGAATGCGATCGCGGCGACCACCACCATTCGGCGCCGCCCGCCGTCGGACGCCCCGACCATGCGGCCGAAATAGAAATTCAACACGACCGATGGAATGATCAGCGCGAGCGCCGCGACCGGATCGCCCCAGGCGTAGAACACGAGGCTCCCCGCAACGAGCAGCGCATTGTTCATCGATTTTGGAAGCAGGAAATAAAGAGCGAGCGTAAGCGGCAGAAACAGGCAGACGAACGTCGGACTGCTGAACACCATCCGCGAAAACTCGCCCCGATCAACCGCCGTTTCCTCGTGGCAATCCTAGTAGCGGAGATGCGGCCGTTGACAAGAGGGCCGCCTGGCGCCGCGCCGGTCTCGTCAGTGCGCCTGCTCTGTCCGGCGTGACCACCAGAGCGCCAGCGGCCCAAGCAGGATGCCCGCCGCAAGCAGCGCGAAGGCTGTAAGCCAGCCCGCCGTACTGTCCGGACCTCCGCCCCAGTCGAGTGCGACACCCATGCCCCATGCGCCAAGGGCCGAGAGCCCGAAGCCGGCGGTCGAATGCAGCGCCATCGTGGCTCCGCGCTGGGCCGGCACCGCGCTTTGGCTCATGCCGGAGGTCAACGCGCCCGAGTCTGCCGGTACGGTGAAGCCATAGGCCATCACAAGGAGCAGCACGATCAGCGGCGACAACGTCGTGCTGATCCCGATCGTGAGCGCGACCAGCGCGGAAACCACCATGATCACGCTGACGGCGCGATGACGCCCGAAGCGCAGCGCCGCCTCGTTGCCGAGAATGCTCGCGGGTAATGACAGCACGGTCACGATTACGCTCAGCGCGATCGGGCCGATCAGCACGTCGCCCGCGTTGCGCGCCGCGATGAAGGTCCAGAACGACACCAGCCAGGTGCGCATGCCGTAAAGCTCGAAGCAGTGCGCGCCATAACCGAGGATGTAGCCGAGCGCGGTCCGGTTGCGCAGCACGGGGCGGAAATCGAGCGGATTGCCGCTCGTGTGCTGCGGCCGGAAGGGCGCGAGCATCAGGCATGCCGCGATCATCAGCAGCGGACCAAGCCCGGTAATCAGGAATGCGGCGCGCCACCCGATCCGGTCGGCAACAAGCTGCGAGACCAGGAACGACAGCCCGACACCGACGGAGAAGCTCGCGGTGTAAAGCGTCACGCTGCGCGACGCATCGCCCGGCGGAAGCCGGTCGGTCAGCGCCTTCAGGCCGGGCATGTAGGCGCCGCCGAAGCCCGCGCCCGCGATGCCCCAGAGCACGATCGCCGATACCAATCCGTCCGCGTACAGGCCGAACGCGATCGTCGCGACACCGCTGACCAGCGAGCCCGCGAACAGGATCCGGCGCGCGTCGAAGCGGTCGGTCAGCGCAGTCAGCACCGGCACCGAGAGCATGTAGCCGATCGCGTAAGCGCTCGCCATCAATCCGGCTTGCGTGGCGCTGAGCTTCCAGAGCGGGATGAGGTGCTGCGCCATGATGGCCGGCACCGCGACGTGCGGCAGCAGGTTCCCGAGCTGGCCGATGCACATCGTGATGACGAGAGCGCGCCCGTGCAGATGTCTCATCGGGCGGCGCCCGGCGATGGAAATGTCATTTCAATATGCCTTGAAATAAATCTTGACGTTCGTCTCATAATTCTATATTCGTTGAAATATGGAAACAACGCAAGCTGTTGCCGCTCTCGCGGCCCTCGCACAGGAGCATCGCCTCGCGGTGTTTCGCCTGCTCGTGCAAGCCGGGCGGGAGGGCATGTCAGCCGGACAGGTGGCTGAGGCAGTCGATCTCGCGCCGAACACGCTGACCTTTCATTTCGATCGTTTGCGCGTCGCGGGTCTCGTGACGGTGCGGCGTGAAGGCCGCTCGATGATCTATGCGGCGCGATACGAGGCGATGAACGCGCTCGTGGGATTTTTGACCGAGAATTGCTGCGGCGGTGTCACCAAATGCGCACCCGCCGGCTGCGCTCCGAAATCTGCTCCACGGAAGACGAAAGCCAGGGTGCCCGCATGAGTCCCGCTCAATCGACATTGCCGGTGGCCGTCATCGGCGGCGGACCTGTTGGTCTCGCAGCTGCGGCGCATCTCGTGACGCGAGGCCTGCCGGTGCGGCTCTACGAAGCCGGCGCGACCGTAGCCACGCACGTTCGCGAGTGGGGTCATGTCCGGCTGTTCTCACCGTGGGGCTTCAACACCGATGCGGCCGCAACCGCGATCCTGCGGGAGCATGGCTGGCAAGCACCGCCCGCCACCACGTTGCCGACAGGCGGCGATCTCTATTCAGCCTATCTCCAGCCGCTTGCCGAAACGCCGCCGCTGCGGGATGTGATTGAAACGGGCGCGCATGTGCGCAACGTGACCCGCGCGGGGATCGACAAGGTCGTCAGCCGCGGGCGCGGCGACTACCCCTTCGCGCTCTCGATCGATACGGCAGACGGCGGCTCGCGCATCGAGCTGGCGCGCGCCGTCATCGATGCGTCGGGGACATGGGCGAGCCCCAATCCTGCGGCCGCATCCGGCACACCGGCAGTGGGTGAAGTCATGTTCGCTGACCGGATCGCCTACGGCATCCCGGATGTGCTTGGCCGCAATAGCGAGGCGTATGCCGGGCAGCGCGTGCTGGTCGTCGGGGGCGGGCATTCTGCCGCAAACGTCCTGCTCGATCTGGCGCGCCTCGCCGCAACGGATGCACGAACGAAGATCGTTTGGGCGGTTCGAGGAGCCAATCTGACGCGCGTATTTGGCGGCGGCACTGCTGACAAGCTGGCCGCGCGCGGGGCGCTCGGTAACGAGCTCAAGCGGCTCGTTGACGGCGGCAAACTGGACCTGCTCCTGAGCTTTGCCGTCGAGCGTATCGAACAACATGGCAGCGGGATGACGGTATCCGACCCATCGGGCCGCACACTCGCGCCAGTCGATCGCATCGTGGTGTGCACCGGGCAGCGCCCCGATCTCGCGATGACCCGGGAGCTGCGTCTCGACCTCGATCCTTGGCTGGAAAGCGCACGCACGCTCGGGCCGATGATCGATCCCAACCTGCATTCCTGCGGATCGGTGCCGCCGCACGGCTACAAGGAGCTGGCTCATCCCGAGCCCGGGTATTTCGCGGTCGGCATCAAGAGCTATGGCCGCGCGCCGACATTCCTGATGGCGACCGGCTATGAGCAGGTCCGCTCGGTGGTGGCGCATCTGGCGGGCGATGAAGCTGCCGCGAACGACGTTCGCCTTCTCCTCCCTGAGACCGGCGTTTGCTCGACCAATATCGCGGCAGAGATCGCCGCCAACGCAGGATGTTGCGGTGGACCCGCACCGGCCGGCGCAGACGCGTGCTGCGATAGCGACGCAAAGGTGAAGGCGAGCGGCGCGACAGGCTGCGGCTGCGGCCCAGGCGAAGCGAAGTCTCTGGCAGCTTCGTGACTGGGGGCACGAAAATGCCTAAGCTCGCTTATAACGTTCTGTTCCTCTGCACCGGCAACTCGGCGCGCTCGATCATCGCCGAAGCGATCCTGAACCGGATCGGCGCGGGAAAATTCAAAGCCTACAGCGCCGGATCGCAGCCGAAGGGACGGGTGAACCCGCACGCAGTCCAATTGCTCAAGTCGCTCGGCTACGACACGTCCGCATACCGGTCGAAGTCCTGGAGCGTGTTCGCGCAGCCCCCCGCTCCGAAGTTCGATTTCATCTTTACGGTTTGCGACAACGCGGCCGGTGAAGCCTGCCCGGTGTGGCCGGGCCAGCCGATGACCGCGCATTGGGGCATTCCAGATCCGGCGGAAGCGACCGGCAGCGACGCCGAGATCGCGCTTGCCTTCAAGGACGCCTACCGCATGCTGCATCAGCGCATCACGACATTCGCCGCGCTGTCGATACCCAGCCTCGATCAGCTCAGTCTGCAGCGGCGGCTGGACGAGATCGGGCGCGAGGGAGCCGCCGCGAAGGCTACGGCCTGATGGCGCCGCTCGCGCGACGGCTTGCTGCCGAGACGCTCGGCACTGCATTCCTGCTCGCCGCCGTCATCGGTTCCGGCATCATGGCGCAGCGGCTGGCAGGCGGGAATCTCGCGCTCGCGCTGCTCTGCAATACGCTGCCGACCGGCGCGATGCTGACCGTGCTGATCCTGATCTTCGGCCCGCTCTCGGGCGCGCACCTCAATCCGGCGGTCAGTCTCGTCGCTGCGTTGCGCCGCGCACTGTCATGGCGCGACACGAGAACGATAAATCCTGCTCAGGGAATTGGCGATGACACGAATTGTGAGCCACACGTTCGGTCACCCTCCCCTGGAGGGTGAAGTGGAGCGCGCGGCGAGATCAGAGCGCTTGCTCAAGCTCCGAAGCACTCGTCACCGTCCCACAACCTCCGGCCGTGCCTTGCCATCGCCCGAGTTTGGCGCAAGGCTTCCCGCAGTGCCGGATCAACCGGCCGTCATCATTGCGTCGGGAGGGTTTCGTGACGGACACGCTCAAGCTCGAAAAAGCATTCTCGCGGCGAACCATGGTCCAGGCGCTGGCGGCCGGCGCCGGAGCGATCGTCGCAGGCCCGGCGGCGGCACAGCAGGCGGGCCCGGTCGCGCCGCCGAGCACGATCACCACGCCGCCGCGCGACTTCTCCCCGCGGGGTGCGCCCACCACCTATTTCTGGGACCCCGACATCATCGCGGTCGACCCGAGCTTCAACGGGCTCGCGCAGCCGAACGCCGCGATCCAGCGTCTCTACACCGGCGTGCTCTGGGCCGAAGGTCCGGCGTGGAGCGCGCAGGGTCGCTATCTGGTGTGGAGCGATATTCCGAACAATCGGCAGATGCGCTGGTCGGAGGACGATCACCGCGTCAGCGTGTTCCGCATGCCGTCGAACAACAGCAACGGCAACACGTTCGATTTCCAGGGCCGGCAGCTCTCCTGCGAGCATCTGACGCGCCGCGTCACGCGCTACGAGCACGACGGCACCGCGACCGTGATCGCCGATAGCTACAACGGCAAGCGGCTCAACTCGCCGAACGATGTCGTGCCGCATCCGGACGGCAGCTACTGGTTCACCGATCCGCCCTACGGCGGCCAGCTCTACGAGGGCGAGCCTGATGTGGCCGGCGGCCCGAGCAATGCGGCGGGCAAGCTCAATCCGCGCATCGGCCAGCCGGCCGGCTTTGCGGGAGGCCGCCGCGAACTGCCGACCAATTGCTATCGCGCCGATCCGAGCGGGCGCGTCGATCTCGTCGTCAGCGAGGATCAGGTGCCCGACCCGAACGGGCTCTGTTTCTCGCCCGACTACAAGAAGCTCTACGTGGTCTCGACCGGCAAGGGCCCGGGCGACACCGGCCCGGGCGGCAAGGGCGACGTCCATGTGTTCGATGTCGGCGCCGACAACAAGCTGTCGAACCAAAAGCTGTTTTCCGACTGCATGGTCGATGGCGTGAAGTGCGGGCCGGACGGCATCCGCAGCGACGTGAGCGGCAATCTCTGGGTCTCGAGCAATGCGGGCCGCGCCGTCGGCTACAGCGGCGTGACGGTGTGGTCGCCGGAGGGCAAGCTCCTCGGCCGCATCCGCCTCCCCGAGGTGTGCGGCAACATCTGCTTCGGCGGGCCGAAGCGCAACCGGCTGTTCATGGCGGCGAGCCAGTCGCTCTATGCGGTCTTCACCGCGACGCAAGGTGCGGCGCCGGGCTAGCCGGTGAACTCGAGAATGTCGTACCCGACGTGGCGGTCCACGATGTGGATCAGGCCACGTGCATCGAGCGTCACGTCGTTGCTTTGCGGGGCGGCGCGCCCGCCCGCCGGCTCGGGAATGAAGTGGCCGACCTCGCGCGGCTGATAGGTATCCGCGACATCGATGATGCGCAGCCCCGCCGAGAACCACACCGCGTAGATCAGCGTGCCGTCCATCGCCTCGTGATACTGGTGCGCCCCGAAGCGCGCGCCTTCGATCCGCCCGAACGGAGAGTCTAGCTCGCTGACCTCGAACAGGCCGAGCGGCTTGATCGCGGCGGGATCGGTGACGTCGAAGGTCGATAAGCCGGCATGCAGGCGGCCGCGCCGCGCCTGCTCCTCACTCGCGCTCTGCGCCTGATCTTCCTCATCGATCGCGACCGCGATGCGGCGGCCCGCGATCGGCATGGGCACCGGCATCACGGTATGCGTCGGCTCGGGGAAGGGCGGGTGATAGTTGTAGGAGCCGAGCGTGAGCGGCTTGGCGACGTCGGCGCAGTCGATCACGAAAAACCCGCCATGCCAGCAACTCGCCCACAGCTCGTCGTTAAAGCGCAGCGCGTGGTGCAGCCGATGACGCCGGCCCTGCCACGACGGCGTCTCGCCGCCCGCGATGTGCTGCCCCGGCATCCACCAGCGCGAGACTTGCCTCGGCGCGCGCGGGTCCGTGATGTCGTAGATGATCAGGATGTTTCCGATGAAGCCGTCCATCTCGGTCGAGATGTAGGCGTAGCGCGGGTCCATCGCGAAGCGGTGCACGCCGATGCCGCCGGTTTTTTGGTACGCGATCAGCTTCGGCTTCGCGGGGTTCGCCACGTCGTAGATCTTGAAACCGCCGTTCTGGTAGCGCTCCCGCGCGGCCGCCTCGACGACGGCAAGGTCCGCTTCGCTGACGCCCATGCGCGCCGCAATTTCGGCGGCGCTCGGCGCGCGGCCGAGCCTTGCGGCAAGCTCCGCGCGCGCGGCGGGAAGCTGCTCGGCGCGCCGCCCGATGCGCGTCATGTTGCGCTCGTGGTTGACGATCATCACGTCGCCGACAACGCGAACCTTATGGCTGTGCGAGGCCGGGTCGTCGAGCGTGATCGTCGCGACGACGCGTGGATTGTACGGATCGGCAACGTCGATGATGGTGGTGCCGAGCTGGTCCTTGTTGGGGATGTGGCCCAAATAGGCGTAGTTGCCCGCAACGGTCACTTGGCCCGCGCCCGGCACATCGAGGTGCGCGAGGCGGCGGACCTTGTGCGCCGAGGCCCCTGTGTCCGCGGCGCGCATCAGTCGAGCCGTGCCCCGGCCGCCTTCACGACCGCGCTCCATTTCGGGATTTCGGATTTGATGTACGCGGCGAATTCTTGAGGCGACGAGGCAACGACGTCGACGCCGAGGTCTCCCAGTGCTTTGCGTGTCTCGGGATCGGCGAGGGCCGCAACGGTCGCGCGATTGAGCGCCGCGATAAGCTCAAGGGGCGTGCCGGTGGGCGCCACAAGCCCGTGCCATGTGGTGGCGTCGAATCCGGTCAGTCCGAGCTCATCGATCGTCGGCACATTGGGCAGCACGGCGGTGCGCTTCAGGGTCGTGACCGCGAGCGGGCGCACCAGTCCGTCCCGAATGTGACCGACCACCGAGGCGGCGGTCGCAAAGATCATCTGGACATGTCCGGCAATCACATCCTGCAGCGCGGGCGCTGCCCCCTTGTAGGCGACATGCACGATATCGATGTGCGCCTCCGTCTTGAACAGTTCGCCGGCGAGGTGCGCTGCCGCCCCATAGCCCGACGAGGCGAAGTTGATCTGCCCGGGTTTTTGCTTTGCGAGCGCAATCAGCTCGGCCATCGAGCGCGCCGGCAGCGCCGGGTTCACCACCAGGATATTCGCCTGCGAGCCGATCAGGCTAATCGGTGCGAAGTCCTTCTCGGCGTCGAAGTTCACTTTTCGATAGAGGCTCGCATTCGTGGCGAGAATTGAGTTGTTGCCCATCAGCACGGTGTAGGCGTCAGGCGCAGCGCGCGCCGCGAGCTCGGCCGCGATGTTGCCACCGGCGCCGGGCCGGTTCTCGATCACGAACGGCTGGCCAAGAAGTTGTTCGAGCTTTTTGCCGAGAATGCGCGCAAGCACGTCGCTGGGTCCACCCGGCGTGAACGCGACGATCAAGGTGACAGGACGCGTCGGATATTCGGCGGCCCGCGCGGATACATCCGTGCAGAATGCCGCAAGGCCAACTAGAAGAGCCGCGAGGACGCGCATGTCTCGTCAATAACGGATCGTGCGCGGCGCCGCTACGCGCTCGGGAATGGCCGAGAGCTATTTGTTGGCGTACTGCACCTTGTCGGTCTTATGAGCCGCCGCAAGCTGCTTCTTCTTCTTTTTCAGAAGCGCCAGCCGCTTTCTCTTTTCCAGTGCCAGCTTTACCGCTCGCTTCTTCGCTTCGAGCGCCGCCTGGTAGCGCTGGCACTCGAGCGGATTGCTGGTGCGCAGGTCCGCGCGCTCGAAGTCGGTCGTCGGCTCGCGGAAGAACCAGTGGCGGCCTGCCTCCAGCACCGGCACGAACTCCTTCTTGAAGCGGCACGCGTTGCGATCCGAGGTGAGCGCGGGATTCATGTAGTAGCGGATGCTGTCTTCCAGCACGTCGCTGCGGCCTTCGATCTCATCCGCCGCGAATGCAAGCGCCTGCTCCCAGGCCTTGCCGGGGCGCGGCGTGCGCCGCGCCAGCGGCAGGCACGCGAATGAGAACTGGCAGACGCCGGCCTTCTTGTAGAACACGACGTCGCAGAGATCTGAGCCGCCCCACTTGCGCAGGTTCGATTTGGCGCGCTCGACCACAACACGCGCGATGTGACGCTGGCCTACTTCGGATTCGAAGGTTGAGCCGCCCTCGAAGTAGATGGCGAGCGCGACGCAGTGGGCTTGAGACTCGCCGACGATGTCGCGCGGCAGAAGCTCGTCGTTGAGCGCATTGTCGTCGGCGATGGGAATGAAGGCTGCGTATACGGATCCCAAAATCAGGACCGCCAAGAGTGAACCCAGACCGACGCTGAACCGCAGACTCGAAACTTGCATGCCTGCCCCCGTTTCTGTCCCGCCTCCCGCGCCTTTTTTGATTCTGTTGGAAGACGAGCTTTGATAGGCGAGGCCGATCAGTAAAGACGGGGATTCACGTAAGCGGGCATTCCGCGACGCTGCGTGCCAAATGTGCAACAGAATGGAACAATGAACATTGATTCAGCTTGGCTCTGCCGTCCGCGAATTCGCTAATCAGGAGAGGTACTTACCAACTCAAACGCGCCAGCCAGCAATTCATACGAACGCTTTCGCGCCTGATGATCGAACACCATCGTGGTGATCATCACTTCGTCGGCCTTGGTGGACTGCACGAGCGCCATGATGCGCGCGCGCATCTGTGCCGGCGAGCCGACGATCAGGCGCTTGCGATTGTGCTCGATGCGCTGATGGTCGACGGGTGTGTAGGGATAGGCGGCGGCTTCCTCCGGCGAAGCCAGCGGACCGTACTGCCCGACCGCGCGGCGCGCGAAATGCAGGTCCGCGCTTTTTGCCAGGTGATCGGCCTCGGCGTCCGTCTCGGCGCAGATCGCTGCGACGCCGAGGATCGCGTAAGGCGCGTCGCGCCACCCCGAGGGTTTGAACTGATTACGGTAGGCGAGCATCGGCCCGTCGGGCGGAAAATCCGAGAAGTGATGTGCGAACGAAAACCCCGCGCCGACATGCGCGGCAAGCTCGGCCGAATAGCCGCTGGAGCCGAGCAGCCATATCGGCGGCAGCGTCACGTCAGTCGGCATCGCGGCCACCTTCGAGAACGGGTGATTCGGCGGAAAGCCCTTGGTCTCGAACAGGATCATCTCCTGGAAGCGATCGA
>C688J18823_10001942_pt1 | contig 12900 bp, 9 predicted proteins | sample HopSoiMetagenom1_FD_18823 | JGI IMG/M metagenome (IMG submission 18823)
AACGTTATGTGTTTAAACACAATGATGTAGAAGATTGTGAAAAACAATTGCAACGTGCTACAAAATTAGCAGAAGAGCAAAATGGCTCTATCCTAGTGATAACAGAAGGCGTATTCGGAATGAGTGGACGCCAGGGTAAATTAAAAGAGATTGTTGAATTAAAAAAGAAATATAAATTCCGCTTATTTGTAGATGATGCACATGGTATCGGAACAATGGGCGCAACAGGTGGTGGAACAGGACAGGAGCAGGGTTGTCAGGATGGTATTGATATTTACTTTGGTACGTTTGCAAAATCATTTGCATTGATCGGAGGTTTTATTTCCAGCGAAGAACAAGTAGTTGAATACTTACGCTATAACATGCGTTCACAAATATTTGCAAAATCCCTCCCATTAGCTTTGGTAACAGGTGCCTTGAAGCGCCTGGAATTAATGCGTAAGCATCCGGAATACAAAAATAATTTATGGAAAATAACGAATGCTTTGCAAGATGGGCTGAGAAAAGCAGGTTTTGAAATCGGTAAAACCAATTCACCTGTAACACCGGTTTACCTAAATGGATCTATCCCTGAATCAACCAATTTAATTTTGGATTTGAGAGAAAATTACGGTATTTTCTGTTCAATGGTGGTTTACCCGGTTGTTCCGAAAGGTATCATTATCCTTCGTTTGATTCCAACAGCTGTCCATACAATGGAAGATGTAAATTATACCATTGATGCGTTTTCTAAGATTGTAGGGAAGTTAAAATCGGGAAAATATATGTCAGATAGAATTGCGACACATTCGTAACAATAATCATCGTCTGCGTCTGACGAAGAATACAAAACCCCGTTATGCACAACATAACGGGGTTTTATATGCAAGGAAAATTATATTAGGCTTTTTTCACATTAACTGCATTCAAACCTTTTTTTCCTTCAGCAACATCAAATGTTACTGTGTCATTTTCTTTAATCTTGTCAGATAGTCCTGTTGCATGAACAAAAATTTCTTGACCTGAATCATCTTTAATAAAACCGAATCCTTTTGCTTCATTAAAAAATTTTACTGTACCTGTTTTCATTTCGAATGTCATTTGATTTTTTTTAGTTTAGTTGTGACAAATATAAAATGGAATTTTGAAAAATCCAAATTTTAATCTTAATAGGTCGAATTTTTATAGATGATTGTCGTTAATATTTTCTAGTTTACCGAAGATAATTGAGTTATGCACGATTTCCAAAAATCAAGCTTCCCACCCGAATCATGGTGCTTCCATTCTGAATTGCAAGTTCATAATCCGAGCTCATCCCCATGCTTAAAATCTCCAGTTTTATGTTTTTTGTCACATATGCCTGTTGTTGGTGGTAAAAATCAGACAAGGATTTAAATTCTGAAGCTATTTGGTTAGTATTGGTGGTATTGCTGGCCATTCCCATGAGTCCGCATATACGAATATGTGTTAATTCATCGATACTTCCAGAAGCGAGCAATTGGTTGATTTCATCAGTATCCAAACCAAATTTGGTTTCCTCTTTGGCAATATAGACCTGTAACAAGCAATCAATAATTCGATTGCATTTTTGAGCCTGCTTGTTTATTTCTTGCAATAATTTTAAGCTGTCAACAGAGTGAATGAGGTGTACGAAAGGCGCAATGAACTTTACCTTGTTTGTTTGCAAATGCCCAATCAAATGCCATTGAATATCCTTCGGTAATGCTTCATATTTCTCCGCCATTTCCTGTACTTTATTTTCACCAAACACACGGTGTCCGGTACGATAAAGCTCTTCCAGTTTTTCAATAGGGTGTGTTTTTGTAACAGCAACTAGTGTTACAGAAGATGGAAGACTGGACGTTATGTTTAGTAAATTATCTTTTATGGCCATAAAGCAAGGCTATGGGGCATTGACAAAAATGGTTTTAAGGATGGGTATCGTTCAAACTATAAATTACCAACCCACTTCTCATTTTTGGTTCTACCCAAGTTGTTTTTGGAGGCATGATATTGTTGGTATCAGCAATGTGTTTTAGTTGCTCCATCTCGACAGGATAAAGACCAAACGCAACTTTAAAGTCCCAGTGATCCACTTGATTTTTTAATTCTTTCATGCCTTTAATACCCGAAACAAATCCAATTCGTTTGTCTGTTTTCAAGTCATGAATATTTAATATGGGAGAAAGGATATGTTCTGAAAGTATAGAAGCATCAAGGCTTCCAACAGGTTCTTCATTATGAACAAGTTCCTTTTTAGGATCCAATGAATACCAATTCCCTTCAATATACATACTAAAATTATGTTTTTGAACAGGCTTGTATAGCTCTTGTCCTTTGAGTGTAACGGTAAAATTCGTTTGTAGTTTTTCTATAAATGACTGTGTATTTAAGCCATTTAAATCCTTTACAACACGGTTAAAATCAAATATTTTTAATTGTGTCTCCGGAAAAAAGATGCCGAGGTAATAATTAAATGCTTCTTTGCCTGAAAAATTTCCTTTTTCATTTCTGCGTGATTTCCCTAGTAATGCAGAAGATGCAGAACGATGGTGACCGTCTGCAATGTATACATGTGGAATTGTATTAAAACGTTGGCGTATTTCTTCAACAATACTTGGATTACTAATTACCCAAAGTTTGTGTCTTACTTTATCGGTAGTAGTAAAATCAAACTCTGGCTCATTTTTAATAGTATTTGCAGTAAGCTCATCAATTTTTGAATCATTTGGATAGCTAAATAAAACAGGCTCTGCATTGAAATCACAAACCTCCAAGTAATGCATTAATTTTTCTTCGCGATCAGTAATGGTTTGCTCATGAATTTTAATTTTACCATTTAAATAATCATCGATACTCGTACATGCAATAATTCCAGTATAAACAAATTCATCTTTATATTGCTGGTATACATAATAGCTAGGAGCCTGATCTGGCACTAGAATACGTTCATCAATATATTTTTGATATTTAGCTTTAACCTTTTTCAAACGTTCAGGAGTACCTGGTTTCGTTTTCTTTCCTTCGCTAAAATCAGGGCTAATCACATGAAGAAAAGAGTAGGGGTTACTTGCCAATTTTGAATGAAGTTCTGAAGCATCATATCCATCAACAGAACGGGATGCTACCAAATGAACTTTATCTTTTACAGGGCGAATACCTTTAAATGGTAGAATGTTAGCCATAGCTTTTTAAGATAACTTTGAAATAATTAATTCGGCTAATTCAATACCAATTCTTTCTTGTGCTTCTTCTGTTGCGGCACCAATATGTGGAGTAAGGGAAATTTTTGGATGTGTTAAAATAGCAGTATTCGGTGTTGGTTCGTTTTCAAAAACATCCAACGATGCATGCGCAATTTTTCCTGAATTTAAGCCAGCTATTAAATCGTTTTCGTCAATAACACCACCGCGTGCAGCATTCACGAGAATAACTCCATTTTTCATGGATTCTATTTCTTTCTTCGTAATTACTTTTCCTCCCGGAACATGCATGGTTATGAAATCACTTGTTTTTAATAAGGTTTCCATCGGTACGGTTGCAATTCTAACAGATGGTTTTGGGTTCACACCCTCTATATCGATTGTAATTAGAGCTTCTTGCAAGAAAGGGTCAAATGCGACTACTTTCATCCCGCTTCCCAATGCAATTTTTGCAACAGCTTGTCCAATACGCCCGAATCCTACAATTCCAATTGTTTTTCCTTTTAACTCAATTCCTTTTGCATATTTTTTCTTTAACGCATCAAACTGAGTTGCTCCAGTTATAGGCATTTGACGGTTGCTATCGTATAAAAAACGAACGCAATTATATAGATGGGCAAAAACCAATTCCGCTACCGAATGAGAAGATGCCGCTGGTGTATTTACAACTGCAATTCCTTTGTTACGCGCATAATCCACATCAATGTTATCCATACCAACACCGCCACGACCAATTAATTTTAAGTCTTTACATGCATCAATAACATCTTTACGAACCTTGGTAGCGCTGCGAACTGTTAAACCAACATACTTTTGTGTATTCAATGTTTCCACAAGTGCTTCCTGGGCAACCTTTTCCGTTACTACAATGAATCCTGCTTTTTCAAGAAGTGCTTTCCCTTGTGCATCAATTCCGTCATTCGCTAATATTTTTTTGCTCATGGTATAAATTGTATAAGATGTGTTTAAATTTCAGGACACAATTTTACTGATTTTTTGGCAATTTTCCGGGGTTTTTGGAAAATTTTAATACGCTTCGAAGCTTAATTTTTTACAACTTGATAAGCCAATTTATAAAAACAGCGAAGGTGCTGATTTGTATAATGATTGGTATCACCGGTGATTTCTGAAGTATAAAGCATACCAGGACTTGGCAAAGGAGCAACCCCAACAATGGCATCTTTCGTCATTTCATTCTTGCATTTTAATAGTAACTTTTCCCGCTCATCATAGGCATTAGCATAGTTTTTAGCAACAATGGTTTGAGAAATAAGAGAAAAGGATAAAATGATTCCCATCGCAAACAGGCTTAAAATCTTTAGTATGCGTAGCCATTTTAGATAAAATAGGCCGCAATAACCTGCATAAAAGCTAATGCTACAGCAGTAAATAGAAAACAGGAAGGAAGCAAGAAACCATACTCGTGCGGGACCGGTTTCAGACATGATATAGGCCACCAAATAAAAGAATACGGCTAATATGAAAACAAGGTATATGGTGATTTTTTTTACAAAAGGCAAAAATTCCAATTTCAACTGTATTGATTTTCTTTTCCGAAATTCTATACCAACGAATACAAATATGGCACAAAAAGCAATGATAAAGTGTAAATGAAGTGGAATGTATAAAATGAAAAATTTAACAAATGATTTCGCGGTTATAAAAAATGAAAAGAAAAATTGATGCGTTGGCAAAAGTTGATCACGCAAATAATTGCCAGGAGCGGCAATGGCAATAGCAGATGAAATGCTTAGCGAAACAAAAGCGATAAACAATTTTCGCTGAATACCATTCTTCAGAAACCAAATAAATAGAGGTCGTTTTTCCTGATCCTTAGAAACGGACTTTAAACCAGAGCGGAATTGTTTAAAATAAAATAAGATAATGAATAAAAAAATCAATAAAAAAATAGCACTGTATACTTCGGATGAGCCTCCCATATAAGTGAAACAAGTAACAATGGCTAGGTATGTGAATGCATTGTTTTGAGGTGCTAGAATAAAGCATAAGCCCCAAATAAAAGCAACAATACAAAATAAATACACTGCATTACCCGTGCACCAAAACCAGGTTTCCCCGATATCAAAACTTAAAAAGAAAAGAGAGGCTAAGAATGATAAACTCAACACCCACTTTTCAAAAAAATTGAATCCGATATGATAATACTTGAGAATGTTACCTATCGTTTTAAAGATACCCCATATCAATAGAATAAAAGTACTCAAGGGAACCAGAAACAAATAACCTGGATATGCGCTTAAAATTTTAAATATAGAATTCAACACAGCAAAAGCTGCGAATCGACCTGACCATTCTAAATAGGATGATGTTACTACTTTGACAACTCCAATTCGTTCAACCTCAACAATGTAAAAATAGTCATCGGTACTAATTCTAAAATAGTAACAAAGTATTAAAATCAAATTCAAAAACAATATCAATAAACCCGAAAGCCCGTAAACATATTTCTTATTCATAAGTCCATATGATTATAATTAACTGTTTTGACAGGCTAATTCAGCAACTTCTTCCCCTACCAAACTGCCTATGGCGATTCCCATTCCGCCCATTCGCACGGCACAAAATACATTTTTACTGACAGCTTTTACAATACTTGTTTTTTCAGGACCAAGTCCCATAATCCCGCTCCATTGCATATCTACTGTATAATCGGAAGACGGCAGAATCATTTTTTTTAACAAAGTATCCAATTTGTCTTGCACTAAGGACGTCAACCCAAACTGCGCAGTTGCTTCCTTAGAAAAATCAAGATTCCTGCCTCCTCCAAGTAATACCCGATTTCCTACATTTCGGAAATAGTAGTAACCAGATGCATAGTGAAATGTTCCCTTAAATTTTAAATTTGGAATCGGGTGCGTAATGAGCACTTGAGCACGAGCTGGTTGAACAGCAATATCCGGTAATAACTGCCTTGCAAATCCATTGGTTGCCACAATAAGCTGTTTGCAATTAATGCGCAAACCGGTTGATGTCACAAGATTTACTTGCTGTTGTTCATCTTCTATAGTTGTAATGTCAATTCCATTGATAATTTCCATACCGGAATCCCTTACCTGTTTTATTAAGGAATGAATCATTTTCCCCGTATCCAATTGCCCTTCTTCCGTATTTAGGAGCATATGTTTAACTTGCCCAAAACCAAATTTTTTAATTTCGGTATCTGCAATTTGATAAGTGGACCGCTTACCCGTAATAGAAAAAAGTTGTTTATTTAGATAGGTCAGCTGATCGGCACATTGAGTAAAGTTCAAGGTATTGTCAAATAACTCATATCCCCCAAAGTTTTGAAAATCAATTGCCGTATCACCGAGATTTTTGCGTAACCTTAAGAGTCCTTTCCAGCGTTTTTCAACAAGGGAAAAAAGTTCATTTTCCGAATGGGTTTTTAAATCTTCGAGTAATTCGCCCGGACTTCCAAAACAAGCAAATCCTGCATTTTTTGAGCTTCCACCCATGGGTAATATACCGCGTTCAAGAATAATGATATTGCGCTTTGGTACTTGTTTTTTTAACCACAGAGCTGCATTTAATCCAACAATACCACTTCCGATAATAATGACATCGATCCGACTAAAAAAAGTATCTCTTTCCCAATAACTCAAGTCCATTTATCAATAGTTGTATGTTAAAAAGTAATTGTCTTTATACTGTAACCTTAATGCTCTTTATAAGGTATATAGATTGCATTCAAAAGTAGAAATAATATCGACAAAATAAGGTTTTATGGTTTTTTGTTCGATATTTGTTACGATAAAATCATTATTCCGAATTAACTGATAATCAGTAAATAGTATGATTTTTTACCCAGATTTCCCTTTACGTTTATCTTCAAAAGGGCTGCTTCCTTTTTTAATCGCTCTGTTTTTAATTTCATTTTCTTCGACTCAATCAAAAGCTCAATTTCTTTATGAAATAGATGGAACAGTTACGACTGGGACAAGAAAATTAGATGGCGCGGTAATCACACTTCTTCGAGGAGGTACACAAGTAACGCAGGTAACTACACCTTCAAGTGGCAAATTTACAATTAACCTGGATCAGGAATCAGAATATACACTTACCGTTACAAAACCCGGTTTCATTACAAAGAAATTCATCTTTTCAACCAAGGGAATGCCTACTGATATTGCAAAAAACTATGAAGGTGGTGCTAAACCTGAAATATCCATTTTTGAAATCCCCAAAGATCCTGCAGTTGTAACACAAGTAAATTCTATTTTGTCTCAACCAATGGCAAAATTTGTATACGATCCTACCGAGCAAGACATTCTTTTTGACAAAGCATATTCTGAATCCATGCTTCAGGAATTGAATCGTTTGAATCAGTTGGAAAAAGAAGTAAAGAAAAAACAAGAAGAGGATGCGAAGAACCAAATGGCTAGTGTAGCAGCTGTAGAAGGTCATTACAAAGAAGTAATTGCAAAAGCGGATGCAGCCTTTGGAAAAAAAGAGTATACAACAGCTAAGGCCGGTTACCAAGATGCATTAACAATTAAGAGAGCTGAACCGTATCCACTTGGAAAAATTAAAGAGATTGAAAAATTACTTGGAGATGTATCAAAAAATTCACAATTGGAAGCTGACTATAAAGCAGCTATTGCAAAGGCTGATCAAGCTTTTGGAGCAAAGAGCTATGACGCAGCCAAAGGCAGTTATACAGATGCTTTAAAACTTAAGCCTGCAGAAAGTTATCCAAAATCGAAACTGGATGAGATTGCAAAATTGTTAGCGAATGATTCTAAAAATAAAGAGCTAGATGCAAAATACAATGTAGCAATAGCCGCGGGTGATAAAGCATTTACAGCAAAAACATATGATATTGCTAAGACATCTTACACAGCAGCGCTTGCGCTGAAATCGTCGGAAAAATATCCGAAAGCACAATTGAGTGAAATTGATCGCTTGATAGCAGAATTGAACAATAAAAATAAATCGGCGGCAGAGTTATTGGAAAAATATAAAGCAGCCATTGCAAAAGCAGACAAACTCCTTTCTGGTAAAGATTATAACAATGCAAAAAATACTTATAAAGAAGCATCAATGCTTCAACCTTCCGAATCCTATCCTAAAAGTAAAATTGCTGAAATTGATAAATTGCTTGCAGATATAGCAAATAAGGATGCATCTGAAAAAGATCGATTAGCAAAAGAGAAAGATGCTGCTGAAAAGGATCGGTTGGCAAAAGAAAGTGAACTCAATTATAAATATGCAGCAGCAATAGCAGCCGGTGATAAAGCCCTAGAAGGTAAGGATTATTCAGTAGCAAAAGCTTCGTATTCGCAAGCATTGACATTAAAATCAAACGAAAAATATCCAAAGACTAAATTGGATGAAATTGATAAACTTATTTCAAGTGCCGGCGATTTGGAGGCTAAATATAAAGCTGCAATTACAAAAGGAGATGCGGCACTGAAAGATAAAACATACGATGATGCCAAAAAAGCGTATAAAGATGCGCTTTCTTATAAGGCGCAAGAGAAATATCCTAAAGATAAATTAGTAGAAATAGACAATTTGCTTGCGAAAGAAGCCGGAGCAAAAGAGATCGATCAAAAATACACAGCTATCATTTCCAAAGCAGATAAAGCCTTGTCGGGTAAAGATTATGCGGCAGCAAAGAGTGCATACAATGAGGCCTTGATCGTTAAACCTGCCGAAATGTACCCGAAAGCCAGACTTGCAGAGATAGATAAACTAATGGCTGATGTGGCAAAATCTAATTCTGATAAGGAACGTTTAGAAAAAGAAAAAGAATTGAATGATCGTTACCTTGCTGTTATAGCGAAAGCAGATAAGGCAATGGGAAATAAAGATTATGCTGCTGCTAAAGCGGGTTATAATGAAGCAATTGGCGTTAAATCAACGGAGCAGTATCCCAAAATAAAGCTTGTTGAGATCGATAAATTATTAGCAGATATGGCTTCCCGAGAAGCTTCAGAAAAAGATCGTTTAGTAAAAGAAAAAGCTTCCAATGAAAAATATATGGCAGCCATTTCAAAAGCCGATGCAGCCTTTACAGCAAAAGATTATCCAAATTCAAAAAATGCTTATATAGAAGCTACGAATTATAAACCTTCTGAAAAATATCCAAGAGAAAGGATCCAGGCAATTGATGCACTGCTTTCTGCAAATGCAAAAGAGTTGGATCAGAAATACAAAGCCGCACTTGCAAAGGCTGACGCTGCTTATGCCGCAAAGGATTATACAAATGCTAAATCCGGATATACAGAGGCTGTTGGAATAAAAAGCAATGAAGCATATCCCAAAGATCAACTTGCAAAAATTGATATGTTTTTAGCTGAGGCAAATAAAGAAAGAGATTTAAAAGCAAAGTATAATGCTGCCGTAGCAAAAGGCGATGCCGCCATGCTTAAAAAAGATTATGGAGAGGCGTTAACCGGTTACAAAGAAGCTCAAACGCTTAAGCCAGCAGAGCCTTATCCGAATAATAAAATTTCAGAGATAAAAAGTCTGATGGACGAGATGGCCAGAAGTAAAGAGAAAGACAAGCGCTATTTAGAAGTTATCGACAAAGCAGATAAATTATATGCTGCAAAAGATTATAAAAATGCAAAAACAAGTTACCTGGATGCCTCTTTAATTAAGCCAACAGAGCAATATCCAAAGGATAAAGTACGAGAAATTGATAATATCCTTAATCCTAAAACAACAGTTACACCTACGTTGATTTCTAAAAATAAAGATGATTTCCGTAATGAGTTAGCTAAAAAATATCCACAAGGAATTACAGAAGAAACAACAACAGAAGGGAATTTAAAAGTATTGAGACGAATTGTAGTTATAGGAACGGATGCTCATTTATATCTTAAAAAAATGACATCCTTTGGAGCCATTTACTATTTTAAAGATGATGTTTCTATTACAGAATCTGAGTTTGTGAGGGATACAGAATCAAAAAAATAGCATAGCCCTTAGGTGAAGTATAGGTGTCTGTTGGATTACTGCGCAAGAAAATCAGGTTCAGAAAAAAAGCCTATAAAATGAATAAGATAATTTGTACCTTTGCACCATTAAAATTTTAATTCAAATCATGAAATCTGTTACAACTTCACGTTTTTGGTTCTTAACGTTGGCTATTCTGATTGCAGCAATTAGCCGTGTATTCCCACATATTCCTAATTTCACTCCCATTGCCGCTATGGCACTTTTTGGTGGAGCGCATTTTAAAGATAAATCATCCGCTTTTATTGTCCCGTTATTGTCCATGTTTATAAGTGATTGCCTTATTCAACTTATTACTGGCACTGGATTTCATGACACCATCATTGTTGTTTATACTTGCATCGCATTAATTACTTGCATTGGGATGTATATAAAAAAGGTTAGTGTACAAGCTGTTTTAATTGCTTCTTTAGCATCTTCCCTCTTATTTTTTATAATTACCAATTTTGCTGTTTGGGTTGTATGGGGTTCTCAACAAGGTATTGCCGGTTTAGTAACTACCTATACAATGGGAATTCCATTTTTTGGAGCTACACTAGCTGGGGATCTTTTTTATAACGGAATACTTTTTGGTTCTTTTTATTTAGCACAAAAAAGGATACCTGCATTAATCAATTCATAAATAACATTTAATTATACTGTAAAATCCTTCATTTAAAGCTAAATGAAGGATTTTCAATTTATAACATTTGCAAATGAAAATTCAATATTTCTTCTTATTTCTCTTTTTTATCTGTATGGTAAGTTGTGATGGTCCAATTGTAACGTTTGAACTTCCCCAACCATTAGGTGTGAAAAATCAAAATCGTTTTCCTGCAGCTATAATTGGAAAATATATAAGTATGTTGGATAGCAGCGTCATTACTATTTCGGATAGTGCAATTACCAGAGGTTTTAATATGAGGTTTGTGATGTGTAAAAAAGAATTGGATACAATGAAACAATGTGTGATGCAAAAGGATACCTTGTTTAATAAGCTGACGAATGAAAAAATTTGCATCATAAATATCAACGACACCTTGTATACTCCCTTTCATTTGCAGGATACCCTATTCTTCATTTCAGATAATGGGGTGTTGAAAAAAGATAAAGGATATTATTTTCTAAATATGAAATATTATTCAGGCTGGGAAGTACAAAAGCTGGAATTTGCAAAAGGGAAACTTAATTTATGCAGCATTTCTGATATCGCAGAAATTGAAAATTTAAAGCAAATAACAGAAAGCTCGCAAGACTCGTTAATGCAATTCAGTCCGGATAAAAAACAGTTCCGCAAGTTTATTAAATCAAAAGGCTTTAGTAAGAAGGAAGCATTTGTTAGACTTAGGTAAGAGATACGAGATGCTGAATGTTAAATGCAAAACGCCAAAGATTTTTTAAAACCTTTGGCGTTTCTCATATCATGTCTGAATAACACCCACATTGTATGGTTTTGAAATAGGCGCGTTGTTAGCCATTTTTAAGCCTTCAGAGATCCATTTACGGGTATCAACTGGATTGATGATGGCATCCATCCACAAACGTGCTGCTGCATAATATGGAGTTGTTTGCGCATCGTATTTATCTTTTGTTTTATTAAACAACTCTGTTTCTTTTTCAGGTGTAATGGTTTCTCCTTTTGCCTTTAAAGAAGCTACTTCAATTTGTACCAATACTTTTGCAGCTTGAGCACCCCCCATTACAGCCATTTGAGCTGTAGGCCATCCGATAATTAAACGAGGATCATAAGCTTTTCCGCACATAGCATAATTTCCTGCTCCGTATGAATTTCCAATAATCACTGTAAATTTAGGTACTACCGAGTTGGCCATTGCATTTACCAACTTTGCTCCATCTTTTATAATTCCTCCATGTTCAGATCTGGAACCTACCATAAAGCCGGTCACGTCCTGAAGGAATAGTAATGGGATTTTCTTTTGATTACAATTCATAATGAAACGGGCTGTTTTATCAGCACTGTCGCTGTAGATTACCCCACCAAACTGCATTTCGCCTTTTTTGCTTTTTACAACTTTACGCTGATTGGCCACAATCCCAACACTCCAACCATCAATCCGTGCTAAACCGCACAGTATGCTTTGTCCATATCCTTCTTTGTACTCTTCAAAATCAGAGTCATCTACAATTCTGGCAATAATTTCATGCATATCATATTGCTGATCACGAGCGGCGGGAATAATACCAACGATTTCTTTGGGATCTTTTTTAGGTGCTTTCGCTTCTTCGCGATTAAAACCAGCTGTTTCCGAAGCTCCAACTTTACTCATGATATTACGGATACGCGTCAAACAATCTTTATCGTCTTTGCATTTGTAATCAGTGACACCAGATATTTCACAATGTGTGGTTGCACCTCCTAATGTTTCATTATCTATTGTTTCTCCAATTGCAGCCTTTACAAGGTAAGAGCCTGCAAGAAATATACTTCCTGTTTTATCTACAATCATTGCTTCATCGCTCATAATGGGCAAATAGGCACCACCGGCTACACAGCTGCCCATTACTGCGGCTATTTGCAAAATACCCATGCTACTCATAACGGCGTTGTTGCGAAAAATGCGACCGAAGTTTTCTTTATCAGGAAATATTTCATCTTGCATAGGAAGGTATACACCGGCACTGTCCACCAAATAAATAATAGGTAAACGGTTTTCCATGGCTATTTCCTGAGCACGAAGGTTTTTCTTTCCAGTGATTGGGAACCAGGCGCCTGCTTTTACAGTAGCGTCATTTG
>C688J18823_10001943_pt1 | contig 12895 bp, 16 predicted proteins | sample HopSoiMetagenom1_FD_18823 | JGI IMG/M metagenome (IMG submission 18823)
TTCCAGGCCGACATCCGCAAGCGCTATTCGGACGAGCAGATCCTCGCCGAGCTCGTCGCGTGCGCGAAGCGGCTGGGCCGCTCGCCCACGATGCGCGAGTTCGCCGCAGATCCGGAGACGAGCGTCCATCCGCAGACGGTCATCGAGCACTTCGGGAGCTGGAACGAGGCAAAGCGGACGGCCGGGCTTGTGCCACGTCGCTTCGCCACCCGCGAGGAGCTACTTGAGCTCCTGAAACGTCTGGGGGAGGAGCTCGGGCGCATTCCTACCGCCCGCGACATCGAAGAGCGTCGTGGGAGCATGCCTTCGAAGTCGCTCTACTGGCACACCTTCGGCTCGCTCGCCAACGCGCTGCGCGAGGCGGGCTTCGACGTACCGGTGGGGGAGGAGAAGCTCGAGCGGGCGCTGGAGCAGGGGATGGAGCTCGCGCGCAGCCTGCAGCGCCTGCCGAAGTTCGCGGACTGGGCCGAGGCCCGACGTGAAGACGACGCGATGCTCACCGAGTGGCAGATCTACCGCATGTTCGAAGGTCGCAAGGGCGCGTGGTCGACGTTCCAGTTCCTGATCCGTGAACGCCTGCTCGCGGCCGGGACGCCCGTCGGCAACGACGGTCGGATCGCCTGACTAGAGCGTGGCGAGCGCCGCAAGGCGCTGCAGGCAGGAAGCGCCCTCCTGCGGAGCCCTGACCGCGGGGAGCGAGCGCTCCTCGAAGTCGCGGTCGGGCTTGAAGCGCCGTCGTTCGAGCACCTGCCCGTCGCCGACCTGCACGAGCGTGCCCTCGTCGACCTCTCGCTTGCGCAGCTTCAGTCGCAGGTAGCGCTCCGCGATCTCGAGCGCGGCCTTCGTCGACGCGAAGAGCATCTCGTCGCGCCCGGTGCCGACCCAGAGAGGCCGCCCGACGCCACGGGCGAGGAACAGGGTTCCGGCCTGCCGCTCGTCGAGCCAGGCGGTCGCCATCGAGCCGCGCAGCTGCTCGAGCGCGCTCGGATCACTCTGATGGGCCTCGGCCAGCGCGAAGATCGCCTCCGAGTCGACGGTCATCTCCGGCTCCGCGCGCTGGAAGTCGTGCTGCTGCATCAACTCGTCGTCGTTCAAGATGATTCCGTTGTGCACGCCCACGACGCTGCCGTGGCGGATCGGGTGGTTGTTCGCCTCGATGCGCGGGTGGCCCTTGGTGTAGTCGCGCACATGGATCAGCGCCTCGGTCGTGCTCGTGGGGAGGACGACCCGCTCCAGGAGTGCGCTCGCGCCCGAGCGCTGCTTGTGAATCGTGACCGGGCTCGAGCCCCGGCGGTACGCGTAGCCGACGGCGTCGGCGCCGCGCTCGGCGATCCCGGCGAGCAGCGCCTGGGCGGCGAGCGTGCGCTCGACGCTACTGGACGCGCTCAGGCTGTACCCCGCAATGCCGCACATCTCTCAGTTAACCCCTTGCTCGTAAGCCGCGACCGCAAACGCGGCCGCCACTGAGTCTGACGACGGCTTCGGCTGAGAGTTAGGCATCCGTGTGCCTCTCGGTTCGACGGCGACCCGCCTGATCCCTCGTGCGGGTAAAACCGTCCCTCAAGCGAGGGAGGCGCAGAACCGATAGAGGCTGCGTGATGGAGCAGCGGCCGCTCCCGGAGATCCTTCCGGCGCCCGAAGTACCCGAGCCCAGGCTCGAGGTGGTTCCGGCCCCGGCGGAAGTCGACGATGTCGACGCCGTCGAGACCGAGCCCACCGAGCCTCAGACGGCGGACCCGCTCAAGCTCTATGTCCGCCAGATCGGCGACGGGCCGCTCCTCACGCCGGCGCAGGAGCGCGAGCTCGCGCGGCTGAAGGACGAGGGCGACGAGGACGCCAAGCGCAAGCTGATCGAGTCGAACCTCCGGCTCGTGATGTCGATCACGCGCAACTACACCAAGGCCGGTGTTCCGCTGCTCGACCTGATCCAGGAGGGCAACCTCGGCCTGATCCGCGCCGTCGAGAAGTTCGACTACAAGCTTGGCTTCAAGCTCTCGACGTACGCGACCTGGTGGATCCGGCAGGCGATCACGCGCGCGCTCGCCGACCAGGGGCGCACGATCCGCCTGCCCGTCCACGTCGCCGAACAGGTGCGCCGCGTGATGCGGTCGCGCCGCGTGCTCGCCCAGAAGCTGAACCGTGAGCCGTTGCTGCCCGAGATCGCGAAGGAAAGTGGCTTCCCCGTCGAGCGCGTACGGACGCTGCTCGAGCTCGTCGAGGATCCGGTCAGCCTGGAGACGCCCGTCGGCGACGGCGAGAGCCTCTACGGCGACATGATCGAGGACACGAAGTCCGATCGCCCGGACACGGCGACCGCGCTCCACCTGCGCTCGGCCGAGCTGGCCGACGCCATGCGGCGGCTCAACCCCCGCATGCGTCACGTGCTCTCCCGCCGCTTCGGGCTCGACGGCCAGGCACCGCAGACGCTCGAGGAGGTCGGCTCCGACCTCGGCATCACACGCGAGCGGGTCCGCCAGCTCGAGTCGCGTGCTCTGCGCGAGCTGCGCACGGTCGCTCCGGCGCTGCAGCTCTACCTGAACGCCGAGTAGCACCGTCTCCTCGCCGGTAGCCTCCTCGAGGTGACGGCCTGTTTCGTCGACTGCCACTCGCACGTCGTCCCTTCCGGCGACGACGGCGCGCAGACGCCCGAGGACGGGCTCGAGTTGTGCGACCTGGCCGCGGACTGCGGCACGCGCATCCTCTTTGCGACCCCGCACGTCTGGCCCGAGTTGCCGCTCACCGACGAGCGGGAGCGTGAGATTCGCCGCGTCTTCGAGAAACTGCGCGCGCGGGCGCGCCTGGAGCTGCGGCTCGGCTTCGAGCTGACGCCGGTGCCGAGTCTGCTGCGCGAGGATCCGGCCCGCTACGTGCTCGAGGGAACCGAGGTCGTCCTCGTCGAGATGCCGTTCGACGAGCCCGCGGCGGTCCTGATCAAGCTGGCGGAGCACGTTGAGGCGGCGGGCCTGACGCCGCTCGTCGCGCACCCGGAGCGAACCGAGGCGATCCGCGACCGTCCAGGGCTCGCGCACGAGTTGGCGGGCCGCTGGCCGGTGCAGGTGAACGCGACGAGCATCCTCGGCCGGCACGGCCGCGAGGCACAGGAGATCGCGTGGGCGCTGATCGACGCCGGCGACGCGAAAGTCGTTGCGTCGGACGGACACCGGCTCGCGCGCGCGCCGCGAATGGACGAGGCGTACGAGCTGGTGCGGGAGCGAGTGGGGGAGGAGGCGGCGCTGCCGCTCTTCGACGGAACGGGCCTCGGGCTCAGGCCCGAGCGACCGCTTCCATCTCGCGCAGCCGCGCCAGGCGCTTGAGCGCCTCGGTCTCGATCTGGCGCACGCGCTCGCGCGTGAGCCCGAGACGACGGCCGATCTCCTCGAGCGTCTTCGGCTCCGAATCGTCGAGCCCGTAGCGCAGGATCACGACCTGCCGCTCGCGGTCTCCGAGCGCGGCGAGCGCCTCGGCGAGCGCCTGGCAGCGCAGCGAGACCTCGACCTCCTCGTCCGGAAGCGGCCCGTCGCCGGCGACGAAGTCGCCGAAGACCGCGTCCTCGGTCTCGCCGACCGGCTGGTCGAGGCTGGTGGACGCCCGCGCGGCCGCCTTCACCTCGTGGGCTTGCGCGATCGGCAGGTTCGCCTCCTCCGCGACCTCCTCGAGCGTCGGCTCGCGGCCGAGCTGCGTCCAGAGCGTGCGCTCTGCCCGGTTCAGCTTCTGCATCCGCTCGACGATGTGCACCGGCATCCGAATCGTGCGGGCCTTGTCGGCGAGCGCCCTGGCGACGGCCTGGCGGATCCACCACGTGGCGTACGTCGAGAACTTGTACCCGCGGCGCCAGTCGAACTTCTCGACGGCGCGGATCAGGCCGAGCGTCCCTTCCTGGATCAGGTCGAGGAACGGGAGGCCCTGGTTGCGGTAGTTCTTCGCAATCGAGACGACGAGGCGCAGATTGGACTGGATCATCCGCGTTTTCGCCGCCATCTCGCCGCGCTCGATGCGCTTGGCGAGCTCGACCTCCTGCGCCGCCGTCAGCAGCGGGTGCCGTCCGGCATCGCGCAGGAAGAGCTGGAGCGCGTCGGTGGTCGTCTCCTGGGCCGCGACGGGCTGAGGCGGCGGTGGTGGCGCGGGCGCAGGGGCCTCTCGCTGCTCCGCCTCGGGCTCGAGCACCTCTAGGCCGCGCTGCTCGAGCTCGCGGAAGACAGCGTCCGTCTCGAGGGGATCGAGGTGAAGGGGCTCGAGGACCTCGAGGAGGTCCGCGTAGCGCAGCGACCCGGTTTGCTCTGCCTGTTCGAACAGCTCGTGCAGCTCGGGGGTCGCCAGGACGTTGTCGATCTCGACCGTCGTCATCCTGACGTCACCATCCTGCCACGATTGACCGGCACTGAAACCCCCTGACCTGGCGTGAATCGGCTGCTGCACGATAACGGGTGTTATGTCAAGTTCGAATCCGGGCCGGCGTTGACCGTGCCCCACCCTGCCGCGACCGTATCGGACCAAAAAAATTCGCCGAGCCGGTTTCCGTTTCGTCCACCGTTTTCGATGACCTTTCCCTTGCGGGTAGTGCCTTCGAACTCGGCTTCGACCTACTCCGGTTCCGTGCTCGGCGCAAGAGAGAATCTAGGGGGCGCTCGATGCCGGATCAAGGTCCCCGCAAGACGTCCCGGCCGCAATTTGCGGAAATTCAATTTTCCACATTTCCACAGCAGCTCGTGCAGCTTGTGGATAACCCACTCCCCCGCCCCGGCGGGTTACGATCCGGCCTGTGCCGCACCTGCGACCGCCTGCGACCTCACCCGGAACCGCCGCGGCGATCTGGGCACTCGTGTTCGGCCTCTACGTCTGGCTCGGCGGCCTGGCCGTCGGCGTCAGCGGCGGCACGGCGTTCATCTTCGGAGGCGTGATCGGCTTCCTGGTGTTCCTCGCGGTGCTGATGTACGGCGCCGACGAGCCGCGGCGTCAGCCGCGACGCGCCGACCGGCGCTGATTCCCCGCCAGCGCGAACAGCAGCACCCGCGCGAGCTCGACGCCGATCTTCTCGCGTAGTCGCTCGAGAACCGGCCTGCGCGGCTGCGCCTCGGCGCAGTGCGCGAGCAGAAGGTCGAGACGCTTCGGCAGGCAGCTGTCGAGGGCGGCGCTCATGTGCCGGGAGTATCGGTTGGGGTNCCGCCCGCCTCATCCCTCCCCGGAGGGACGAGGCGGGCGACACCGTCAGTCGCGGTAGACGTGGTCGCGTTCGACGCGGCCGTCGCGCTCGACGACCTGCTCGTCGTCACGCGCCGCCTCCCGTTCCTCGCGGGCGGTCGCGCGGTCCTCTTCAGGCGGCGCAACTGCGCCACCGGCCGGGACCGCCGCAGCGCGCCTGCGCCGGCCGAACGGCCCGTAGGCCGCAGGCCCTGACGTGTCGAACGTAAAGCCGAACACGAGGCCGATGCCGAACGCGAGCACCGCGACGTACTCGCCGAGATCGGCGACGAGGCCCTGCACCGAGACGTCGTTCGACCAGCCGCGGACGTGGTCGCGGAACCAGTTCGCGTCCGGCTGCGTCGCGATCAGCACCCAGCCGGCTGCCAGCAACACCGGGATGAAGGCGAGCAAGAAGACGTTCAGGGACAGCCGCGGCCACCCCCACTTCGTCCAGCCGCCGAGGATTGCGAGAGCGCCATCGTCAGGCCGGCCGCCGCGATCAGGCCGTAGACGGCCCAGTACCCACCGTTCGTCCCGTCGCTCACCTGCGTCGCGAGCCAGATGAGGAACCCTGCTACCGCTGCGCCGAGCAGCGTGATCACTCCACGTGTCAATCCGTACATGCGATCACCTCCGGCGGTCTCGTACCCGCCGACGCGGAAGCGCAACCTCGCCTACTGCAGCGTCAGGCGGCGCGCGTCGAAGCTCGCCGAGTAGAGCTCGCTGGCGAACTCCTCGACCGCGCGCTCGGCGTCCGCTGCGAAGACGTGCTCCACGACACCGATCTCGCGGTCGTTGTGAAATGGCACGTCTAGGTGCTGCGCGCTCACGAGGTTGACCGAGATGCTCGCGCAAACCGGACAGCGGATCGCGACCCCGACCTCGCCCCCGTGGCCGGCGGGTGCGAGCACGACGAAGGCCGAAGGGAAGACCGGCCGAGGCCGCTCCTCGGCGTAGCAGAAGAAGCTCCACGGCCAGTGGCCAGCCTGGATCCTGCGGGCGGCCAGATCGGCGAGCTCCGCGTCGACGCGGTCGAGCGATGCCGTCATCAGGTTGAGGAACGTCCCGTCGCCGCCGAGGCCGAGCGGCGCCCAGTCGAGCTCGTCGTGGGAGACGAGGCCGGGATGCTCCGTGCCGCAGGCGCACCCGAACTCGACGCCGAAGACGGCGGGCTGTGACGGACCAGGGAGCTGCTCGACGCGGCGGAAGGCCGAGAGAGCAACGCGCGTCTCCCCCCGCGCCGGGCACGCGAACGTGTACCGGGTAGTGAGGACGTCGTACATGGCTTCCTTGTAATCGGCGTCTCGGACGCCAAAACGTAGACCTAGTACGTGATCAGCGAATGCACGTCGTAGCCGTCGAGCTGCTTGCGGCCCTCGAGGAAGTCGAGCTCGATCACGAAGGCGACGCCGACGATCTCGCCGCCGAGCTGCGCCGCTAGGTCGCAGATCGCGCGTGCCGTGCCGCCCGTTGCGAGCACGTCGTCGTGCACCAGGACGCGCGCTCCGCTCGCGATTGCGTCCGCGTGGAGCTCCAGGGAGTTCTCGCCGTATTCGAGGGCGTACGTCGCGCTGACGGTCTTCCAGGGCAGCTTTCCCGGCCGGCGGGCCGCGACGAAGCCGCAACCGAGCTTGTAGGCGAGCGCTGCGCCGAGGATGAACCCGCGCGCCTCGGCGCCGAGGATCACGTCCGGCTTTCGGGGCTCGGCCCAGTCGACGAGCAGGTCCGTCACCTCCCGGAAAGCATTCGGGTCCCCGAGCAGGGGCATGATGTCCTTGAAGACGATGCCGGGCTCCGGGAAGTCCGGGACGTCCCGGATCTTCGCCTGCAGGTCGGTAACGGGCATCAGTGGGCGGCGACCTGCCGCAGGTCCCGCCAGAAAAGCAGCGTCGAGAGCTCCTGTGCCACCTCGGCGAGCGACTGGAGCTGCTGCACCGCCTCCTCGCGCCGCTCGGGATTGCGCGACCGCAGCGACGGCGCGACGAGCTGCTCGAGCAGGCCCGCTTCGCGGTCGGCAGCCGTGCGGAACGTGCGCAGATGTCTCGCCGAGATTCCGAAGCGTGCGAGCTTCGAGCACGCCACCGCCACCTCCACGTCTCCCGCGGGGAAGAGCTTGTCGCCGCCCTCGCGCCGCGGCTGCAAGAGGCCGTAGTCCTCCAGCTCGCGCGCCAACTCCGGCGTGATCGCGGCGCGCTCGCAGAGCTCGCCGAGATCGAGCTCGTCGTCGGGGTCGGCGAGGCCGACCGCCCGCCGACGGCGGCGGTCTTTCCCGGCCGCCGAGGGCGAGGCAAGCTCCTGGCGGATCACGCGCAGCGGCAGGAACTCGTCGCGCTGCAAGCGCAGGATCGTCTCGAGCCGCTCGACGTCGTCCTCGCTGAAGAGCCGGTAGCCGCTCTGCGTCCGGCGGGGCGCGAGCAGGCCCTGGTCCTCCAGATAGCGGATCTTCGAGATCGAGATGTCCGGGAACTCCGGCTGTAGTCGCCGGCAGAGCGTCCCGATCGTGAGCAGGCGCTGCCGCTCGGGTGCGGGTGCGGTCGTCATTTCTCCAGGAAGCTCAGCTTGTACTTGCCGATCTGGATCTCGTCACCGTTCTCCAGGCGGCCCGACTCGATCCGTCGGCGGTTCAGGAAGGTGCCGTTCAGGCTCCCCTGGTCCTCGATGAAGAACGCGTCGTCCTTGTGCACCAGCACGGCGTGCTTGCGCGAGACGGTGACGTCGTCGAGAAAGACGTCGCAGTCAGGCGAGCGGCCGATCGTCGTGCTCTCGCCCTGCGGCACGAAGTGCTCGCCCGAGCGCCCGCCGCCGGAGCGAACGACGAGCGCCGGCCCCTCGGCGCCGAGATCCTCGAGCGTCAGCGCCGCCGATTCCTCGCCCTCCTCCGGCGTGAAGCTCATCGTCGTTTCCGAGCCCGGCTCGTCCTTGACGAGGAGCGTGCCGCACTTGGAGCAGTAATTGGCGGCTTCCGGGTTCTGGAACCCGCACTCGGGACAGTAGATGTGGCTCACCTAGCCCTCGCTGGGCGGAGCTGCCTTGCCGGCCAGGATCGCGGCGAGTCGGTCGAGGTCGACCGTCTCGAGGACGCCCTTCCCCCCGGTCTCGCGCAGCCGTGCCTGGAGCTCGGCCCGCAGGAGGTCGATCTTGCCGTGCAGCATGCGCCGCCGGTACGAGACCTCGAGCTCCTCTTTCGTGAGCTCGTCGATCAGCTGCTTGAGGTCGTCGTCGGTGAGCGAGGCGAGATCGGGAAACGCTTCCACGTGAGCCTTTCGTCTGCTGGCGGGCCGCTCCTAGTCAAGCAGAAGCAGCCCAAAGGGTCAACCTCAGCTTGAGGCTCCCGCAGTGGCCGGAGCGCCCTCGGACTGCATGATCTCCTCGACGAGGCCTCGCAGCTCGCTCTCGAGCTGGATCGAGTCCTCCTCGGTCGCACCTTCGGCGTAGACGTGCACGAGCGGCTCGTCGGGGTCCGGGAGCACCTGCGCCCAGCCACGCTCGTCGAAGACCTTGATCCCGTCCAGCAGGTCGAGCTGACGGTCGCGCATGCGCTCGGTGAGGACGCGCATCACCGCGCCCTTCAGCGACCACGGGCAATGCACCTGCCGGTGCACTAGTGTGCTCGCGGGCAGCTCCGAGACGAGCTCCGAAACCGGCTGCTGGACCGGCGCCAGCAGCTCGAGCAGCTTGCAGAGGCTCGCCACCGCGTCGTAGGCGGGCAGGAACTCCGGGAAGACGTAGCCGCCGCCGACGGCCCCGGCGAAGATGACGCCCTCCTCGGCTGCCGCCTTCGTCAGGTCGGCGAGCGAGGCGGGAGTGCGGATCACCTCCAGCCCACTTCCTTCCAGCAGCTGCTCGACGTGGCTCGTGACCGTGATCGGAAAGGCGAGCTTGCCGTGGCGACCGTTCGAGCCCATCAGGCGGAGGAAGAGAAGCAGCGTCTGCTCCACCGGGATCTCGCGGCCCTGCTCGTCGACCAGGAAGATCCGCTCCCCCGCGCGGTCGAACACGACGCCCAGGTCGGCGCCGATCGCCTTCACGAGCCGCTTCGCCTGGCCGACCGCCTCGCGGATGCCCGTGTGGGTATCGGCCGAGTCGGCGGCGAAGCCGTGAGCGCTGACGGCCTCGATTCCGAGCGGCCCGAGCACGAGCGGCAGGACGTACGAGGTCGCCGAGTAGCCGTAGTCGACCACGACCCGGAAGCCGCGCGTGCGGATCGCCTCGACGTCGAGCCCGGACAGCAGATCCTGCGCGTAGCTCTCGCGGACCCGCGCCGGGTANGTGACCTTNCCGACCGCCGTGAANGCCGCGCGCCGCAGCTCGAGGCGGGTGTANTGCTTCTCGATCTCCTTCTGGAGCGACGCCGTCAGTTGGATCCCGGGCTGCTCGTAGAACCGGATCTCGAGCACCTCGGGGTCGCCGTAGCTGACGCCGACGTGGAANCCNGCGTCGAAGCCCTCGGCCTTGAGCAGGTGCCGGCTGACCGCNGCNGGCAGNACNCGNAGGTCGGCGACGTCGACGCCGGTCGAGTTGAGNCCCGAGATCATCGCGCGCTTGATCATCCGGCACGCNGNCGGNGACTCCCGNCTCGCCACCACCCGCGCGCCTCGCTTGAGCGCCGTACCGAGCGCCGCCGCCAGTCGGACCGCCGACTCCGGCGTCAGATCGACGTTCACGAGCCCGGAGACGCCGTCCTTGCCGAACAGGTTCGGTGAAACGCGCGACTCCCAGATCAGGCTCTCGTGGATCTGCGCGCCGGTCTCGACCTCCTTGTAGGGGTAGATCCGCACCTGCGGCAGGACCGCGCTCTGGGCGCCGAGCGTCACCTCGTCGCCGATCGCGGCGCCCTCCTGCACGTGCGCGTGCGAGCGGATGTCGCAGGCGCGCCCGACGACCGCCCCTTCGACGCGAGCGCTGCGGCCGATGTGCGTNGNGGCNTCGATCACCGAGCGCTCNGTCCGCGCCCGCTCGAGCAGCGTCACGCTCGAGCCGAGCACCGAGTACGGCCCGACGGTCGCGTCGGGAGCCACGCGGCAATAGTTGCCGAGGTAGGCCGGGCCCTCGATCGCGTCGAGGTCGTCGACCTCGACGCCCTCGCCCAGCCAGACGTTGCCACGCAGCCGGATCCCCGGGATGTTCAGGCGAACCTGCTCGTCGAGCGCGTCGAAGTTCGCCTGCCGGAACTGGTCGAGGTTCCCGATGTCCTGCCAGTAGTCGTCGAAGACGTAGCCGTACATCGGCCGCCCCATCTCGAGCAGCAGCGGAAAGAGCTCCTTCGAGAAGTCGTACGGGCCGTCGGCCGGGATGTGGCGCAACACCTCGGGCTCGAGCACGTAGATCCCCGTGTTGATCGTGTCGGAGAAGACCTGGCTCCACGAGGGTTTCTCGAGGAAGCGCTCGATCCGGCCGTCCTCGTCGGTGACGACGATCCCGAACTCGAGCGGGTTGGGGACCGACTTGAGGCCGATCGTCACGGCGGCCCCCTTCTCGCGATGGGCGCGAATCAAGTCCGTCAGGTCGACGTCGCAGAGTGCATCGCCGGAGATGACGAGACACGTCTCGTCGAGCCGGTTGCTCGCGAGGCGCACCGAGCCGGCGGTGCCGAGCGGTGACTCCTCGACGGAGTACTCGATCGAGAGGCCGAGGTTGTCGCCGTTGCCGAAGTAGCCGCGGATCGCCTGTGGCATGAACGCGACCGTGACGATCACCTCCTCCAGCCCGTGCTGCTTGAGCAGCTCGAGGATGTGCTCCATGCAGGGCTTGCCGACGATCGGCACCATCGGCTTCGGCTGGTTCGAGGTCAGCGGGCGCAGGCGCGTGCCCTCGCCGCCGGCCATCACGACCGCCTTCACGTGGCCACCTCCCGCCGCGCCTTGAGCAGGTACCCGGCAAGGGCGACGCCGGCGAGCACCACGCCGGCCCAGAAGATCCACAGCGGCCAGTCCGTCCCCTTGCTCGTCACCATCACGAAGCCGAGGGACGCGTAGAGGAGCCACGTCGCCGCCTTGCCGGCGAAGTTCACCTGGAAGTCGTAGCCCCGGCGCATGACGAGCCTGTACCCCGCCAGCAGGGCAACGTCACGCGCGGGAATCGCAAGCGCGATCCAGGGGAGCCGGTCGGCGTGCCAGAGCAGGATCACCGCCGTGTCGATCATCAGCCGGTCGGCGAGCGGGTCCGCGACCTTGCCGAAGCTCGACTCGACGCGCCAGCGGCGGGCGAGCCAGCCGTCGATCTGATCGGTGACGCCCGCGACGCCGAACACGATCGCCGCTGCCCAACTGGGGCCCCCGTCAGCGCTCAGGATCAGCACCGCGAAGACCGGGATCAGGATCAGCCGGACGATCGTCAGCGCGTTGGGGATCTGCGCCAGCGGGGCTGGGATCGCTCGGGCCGCCATGGTGGAAGGATACGGAGGTGGCCGAGACCCTTTCGCTGCCGGGGTTCGTCAACGCCCACTCCCATGCCTTCCAGCGTGCGCTGCGGGGGCGTAGCGAGGGCGAGGACTTCTGGGGCTGGCGCGACGACATGCTCGAGCTCGCGGCCGGGTTGATGGTCGACCGCATCCGGGTCGACTACGAGCAGGTCTATCGCGAGATGGTGCGCGCCGGCTTCACGGCCGTCGGCGAGTTTCACTACCTGGGGCTCGCCGAGGCGCACGCGGCGGTCGAAGCAGCCGCCGCGGGCGGCGTCGAGATCGTGCTGCTGCTCGCCGCCTACGCGCGCGGCGGGATCGAGCGGTTCAGGCAGTCGTCGGTCGCCGACTACCTCTCGCAGCTCGAGGCCGTCCGTGAGACCGGCGTGCGCGTCGGCCTCGCCCCCCACTCGGTGCGCGCGTGCCCGCGCGACTGGCTGGAGGAGCTGGGCGCCTATGCGGCGCGAGAATCGCTGCCGCTGCACATCCACGCGGATGAGCAGCCGCGCGAGATCGAGGAATGCATCGCCGAGCACGGTCGGCGGCCGATCGAGTTGCTGGCGGACACCGGCTGCCTCGGCGCGCACACGACGATCGTCCACGCCACGCATGCGGACGGCTACGAGCTCGACCTCGTCGCCGAGGCCGGTGCGCGCGTCTGCGTCTGCCCCACCACCGAGGCGAACCTCGGCGACGGCTTCGTCCGGGTCGAGGAGCTCTGCGCCCGCGGGATCGGCATCTGCATCGGCTCCGACTCGAACGTGCGGATCGACCCCCTCGAGGAGCTGCGCGAGCTGGAGGGCATCGCCCGCCGCCGCGCCGGCAAGCGCAACGTGGTGTCGGTGTCGAGCCTCCTCTGCTTTGGCTCGGACGAAGGCGCTGCGGCGCTCGGGCTCGAGCGCTGGGCTGACGTCGAGCTCGACCTCGAGCACCCGTCGCTGGCGGGGATCGCCGTCGACGATGTCCATGCAGCGCTCGTCTTCGGGTGCTCAGCCGACGTCTTCGTGAGCTAAAGGAAACTCGCCGTATCCAGCGGGTTTCACGGTCATCGAGCGCCGAGCGTTGAACTCGGGACCTCTTGTCCCCCAGACTTCTCATCGCGGCTTGTGGAAGGTCCTCCGAAATGGCGGGACATGTCTTCGTAAGCGGCTTCACGCGGCGCCGAGGCGTGCGCCCTAGGTCGCTCCACGGTCGGCTTCCGAGACGTTTGGGCACGGATCGGGCACAGACGAACGCTACCGACGTTTCGTCCAGACGGTCGAGGGCACCTGGGCGGCCAAACAACGGAAGGGGTCAAACCCATGAACGAGCAAG
>C688J18823_10001944_pt1 | contig 12894 bp, 10 predicted proteins | sample HopSoiMetagenom1_FD_18823 | JGI IMG/M metagenome (IMG submission 18823)
ATACTAAAATGTTCTTACAATCTTCCAAGTCGATAAGAAGTAAGATATTGGCTTCAGCAATAGAAGTAGATGAAGATTATAGAAGGTATAGACAGCAAAATATTGATGAATAGTCATTCCCTAGTCGAGAAAACTAATTCCAATTAATCCAATTCAAATGGATGTCATCGTTTTGAGCTCAAATATGGCACAAAACCTTGATTCCAGGAATTTAATTCATCATCAAAAATATAATTAAGTTATGGAACTGCAACAACTGATTGTTCAAATTGCCAAGATTCGAAATACTAAATGGCGGTCCCGATATAGCGGTACAGGCTTTAGACTTATTCCGATTGAAGCAGATCACGGTTCTTGGAAGGCTATTTAGTTTCCATATATAACAATTCATTAACGATCCAGGACCGTCCATGATAAGACGCCTGATTTCGTGATTGTAGCAATTTATATACCTCAATTTAGTATACTTATATAATGTCTGAACCAGCTGTGTTGGATTGGGACAGGATAATCCACAAGAACGTAAGGTCGAGTGATGGACAAGATGCGGGAAACGTTGATGCAGTCGATGCTGATTCCGTAGTCATAATTAGTGAAGGGGCGCGAGGAGAGTATAAGATCTTGAAGACACACGTCGATGGTTTTAATGGAGCAGAAGTATTTCTGAAACTTTCGTTGGGAGAATTGCAAAAATATAAGGTATAGGTCTACAAGATCTCCTAACTAACATTTTTTCATAAATTTATAACTCCGGATTACATCGCTCTTGACTGTTCGATCAAAATATCGGACTAATGCATATAGGTGTAGTACGAACTTATTTTACTGCCCAATGCTTTACTACAAGCAACCCCTAATCTATGTATGAGACCGATGCAGCCACTTAAACGATTTGGGTAAGTCTATCCACGTATCGGGAGTCTAATGTCTTTTAGTCGTCTGTCTATAGTAGTTATAAAACGATAAAGTACATGTGAAGGTAAAGACGTTAAGTGACGACTCAAACTATATATTTTGGAAAATAAACATCTATGTGAATATTATTTTTTAGCATACAGATATTCAAACAGCTGGACCTTTAGCAAATAGAATGTGTAATCCCTTAATGTATGGAGTAGGCAGATAGCATGACCATCAGTGCTTAACCCCTCGAGCAGAAAAGAATAGATTCTTGAACAATGAATCGGCGTACTAGTCCTCTATCTGTTACTCTATCGCATTAACTTCTATGAAAAATTACATAATGTACCTCGTTACAAATTCATAAAAGTTTGGAACAGGACTGATGTGTATATTCTATTGTAAGATACTAGAAAATTAATTGCGAGTTCTTTTTCTAAAATTTCATTATTTGGGATTCTTAATCTGATATGATCTCGCTTCGTGCGTTCGAATAGCATACCTATATCGTTCAGATTAGTCTTAGCGCTCATAATCTTGGTATATGTGGAGTACACAATAATCCAGGCCATTCTGGCCGCTTTGCAACTTCTGTCAGCAGATTACCAAGATTCTTCTGACTTCTCTTACATCCTCTCTAATCTTTTTTTTTATTTGGTTCTGGTGATACTATCTTGTCGTGCATATTTGATTAGAGAGCAAAGCTTTCAAGTCCTAATTGGCATAATGCTTTTATTCCTTAGTTGTATAGCGTGGTATCAAGTATCCGCCCAAGATAGATCCTCCCTAGCTGCACTTGAGTACAATGCGCTCGCACTGGTGTTGTGGGTTAATGCGTCTTTCATATTGATAGCAAAATGTGGAAGAAAGACAAAGAGAAAAAACTTTTCTGAATTAGTTAAGCTCGACACCGTCAAAAAGCAGAAAAATAAATGTGCGCGATGTAAAGTCAAATTGGAGCGTTATGGATTAGATTTTCATCATTTTGACGGCAATCGATCTAACAATAATAGCTCGAATTGCACGGCTCTATGTACTTCGTGTCATAGAACAATTCATATTTATCATAGAACCGAGGCTTGAATTTCTATAAAATATGTCTTATTTAAGCAGACAAGTTTTTATGTGGTTATCTCAATATCACTGAGAGATTAAAAAAGAAGTCTCGTTATAGAATATGGGAATGTATCTGTCTACTACCTAACTTAACATAATGAGCTTGGGAGCCTTTGATCTATAGATACCAAGGTGTGTCAGTTTCGATGCGCAATGGCCTACTTTTGAAGTAGTGACAGAAGATGTGCAAAGTAGCCTATTTCATTGAATAACAGTTCGCTGGATACAATTTTGATCGTTAATGTCAGTTAGCTAAACAATATTACAATCTTCTAATCCTAGTCATAGATAGTACTATAGCGGTCTCGGCTTTTGTATACAAGACTTTGGATTAAAATATATATTCCGACTAAAGGTTCGATACTGTCAGAACTTTACTCCTAGATGGAACTAATTACCATAAATCAGTACTTACGAAAGAATTCTCGTGGAATATCAGCTTCTTAAAATTTCTTAGCAGATATTGTCCACGAAAAATCATACGCGAAAGGAATTGCGTCACATCAAATGGTTTAGCAGAAAAATTCTTACAGAAAGATCTTCACGTGAGAGACTTTATATCATTGAATCCCTTAGCTTGGTTACTTTTAAATCATGCAAGCTCGGAATCTGGAACAGTTAGTGTTACGCCGTGACCAGCATATCACTCTATAATGTGTTTTGGGATTCTGTAACGAGTACGACCACCTTCTGTAGAGACTAGTACTGAACTATCGTCCATCGCGCCAACATTCACCACAAGATTTCCGTTTTTTAGATATCACTATCTTATGAACAATAGCTTGCCAGTTTTCTACATTGGATATCAATTATGTATGGTTAAAGAGTTACTAAAGTATGTATGGATTCATATAAAAAAATTAATTCATATGTTTTCTACTAATAGTAAAAGAATTTGAAGCTATGCGAAACAACAGATCAAAGCTACATATCATATGAATTCCAACTATGATCACCAAAAACCTAGTGAATCTGCAGATCCACAAACTATACAGTTGGAAGATGACGGCAAAAGTCGTAAAATTAATTCATTGGTTTCTATATTTGGAGTAGATCCTGTCTCAAAATCGTATCTCTTCTCAGGATGTCTTTTATCGAAGAGTCTTTTACTAAGTAGGTAGATCTGGTATATGACTTCAGTATCTATCTCTGTTAAGTGCTGCATTATATAGAAGGTTATTTCAATAGATGCCTAGTAAGGTAGTGGATACTCAAAAAGAGCGTAAATTATGCTGCTTCTTTCATATGGTCAGTGTCGTGCATATTGATCATTTTTGATAATCCTCTCATGTAATTTTTAGCAAATGTAGTTACTGGTTGTGAGGAGTACCAGATGCAGCCTAGCACTTTACAATCGTGACAAGTTCTAGCAATATCCCATTGCGGAGCATCCCAGATTTCATCTACGGATCGCTCTAGCAGATTATACGTATTTTGGGGACTGTCAAATTTCCAGCATGGAACAAGAACCTTGCCATTACCGTTAACGAATATGCTTTTCCACACACCACATTCATCAAACAATGCCCTTCCATGTTCAATTATTTGTTCGAAATACTCTGACGGAATCATTATCTGAGGAGAAGAGTGTTTTTTACTGTATTCAAGTATGCTTTCGCAGACACGGGCCATGGTCCTGGGATCTGGTAACATGGTGTAGTTAACATCGGATCGGTCCTCTACAAACGTCAATGACACGGCGTTGGAACCTAATTCCTTTGCTCTGTCGAAATAAGATTGGTTAATGAACTCCTCTGTATTATATTTAGTTATAACGCTATTAAGATAGTGTGGTATATGGTGTTCGGTTAAGAGTTCAAGATTTTTTATTACTCTATGATATACTGAGGCAGTAACTCCACGAATTTTACAGTAGGATTGTTCAAATACAGAATCAATACTGCATGTAATAAATTGAACATACTTTTTCAATTCAGTAAGGTCAATTTTGTCGACAAGAGAGCAATTAGTAATTATAGTAATAGGCATTTTTAGATGATAAATGTATCTGACAAGGTCCATAAAGTCAGGACGGCTAGTTGGTTCACCCCCTTCGATGATTGACCAGATGCAATATTTTGAAACTTTGTCAAAAATCAATTTCCATTGCTCTGTAGTCAAATCATTACTCTTTGCAAAGGCAATTTGCCCAGTCTTATCGTGATCTCCAAAAGGGCACATTGGACAATAAAAATTGCAGTAATGCGTAAGACTAAACACAGCAATTAAAGGGCGTTTCCTTCCAATAATTCTGTTGCCAGACCAATTACCTAATATCTTAAGAGTACGTATTGTGTCAACTACCAATAATAAGGTCAATGAATGGAGATTTATTAGTATTTTCTAGATCTTCAATATTTTAGGCTTAATTTAAAGGTCGACAAGTAATTCTGACTATTGTCTGGACTTCGCTAAAGAATTGGCATGAAATTCAAAACAAAACGATTCATGGAAAAAATTAACGTTCGGACATTGTCCCAAGTTGTATATCTCGATTACGTTCGGTTAATTCCTAAGTGCACGAGCAGAGATCGTGTTTCATTCAACGTCGTTGGTTAGTAATGAACACATCAATAGTTGAGGGACTGCACAAGTATACTCTCATGGTGACGTGGTAAAAATTGAAATTTATTACACTCTAGGCTTACTACAAATGAGAATCAAATAAAGGGCAATTAACAATCGAGCATTTGACTACCTAACGAGATCTGTCAGACATCGTATTCCAATGCATGACTAGCTAATTCAAGGCCGACATAAGTCGGGAATTGAATTAGGCTAAATGAAGCTATCTCAGTGTATGTTGTGATCGTGCAGGAGAGTGTCGGCATTAGCATAAAAGGCATGTCCGGAGCTGGTACAAGCGCGCTATGTGTCCTAATTATATCTATCTTCAAAGACTGATTTTAATATTTTATCGCAGTGCTGACACCCATCCAGATCGGCGTGTTTTTGCACTGCATCCAATAACTTTAGCAAATCATCCAATACTTCACTAGTTGACATTAGCACTGAATAAGAATGTAACTTTGCTTTTATATTTGCATGTTACTTTAATTAGATTTCTAGTTAAAAGCGATAGATCTGTATTCTCATTTTACAGGCTCTGAAAAGCCGCGTCGCCGTCACAGCCCTATTGACAATAGATCTGAAGACTCGGAGATGGAAGGCAAACTCAGAACCCAGTGCTGACGTCACATTAATAATTACAAAAATTATCAATATTGTTTTTCATTATAGATGGAATTTGTCACGACCTTTTATATAATACGATTACCGATACGTTCAATTCAGTTCAATTCAGTTCATAACAGTAGACAATTACTAATCATTGTGCCGTTGTTGCCCATTACCCCCATGAAAAGTTTCTCCCGGCAAGATTCTAAATGCGCAAAAAATTTTAACTCTCTTACTGTCTATCTGACAAATAGGTCCTTTATTCGATCTCATCTTGCTAATGAGGACGTTGATTCGTGATTTGGGGTGTAGTTATTTCCTCCCAGCACTCCAAGCAATAATCACCTAGAACGTTATATATTGCTACTTCGTTCTTTTTACATTTTTCACAAAGATAAGTTGTAATATTCATATATGACACAATGATTTTTACAACATGGATCAGCTATATTTATTGTTCCCTACTAATGTGCTTCTTAAATTGATTAGTTCCTAAATTTGGATGATTTATCACATAATAAAGACACGGAATTTCCTAATATCATTATAAGCCAATTAGAATCTTTATTACTTCGTCACTGCAAATCGTGCTATCCAAAATAACTATTTATATGTACCTAAAATTTTAAAGTTATCTAATAAACACAACTTTCGCTTCATCATGTATACCGCTTTAAGTCCTCCTGACTCATCTATTAAACTATGAATTATGAATTCAAGTTTAGGCGAAATCCCCTTTGATTCTTTGTTGCTATATCGGGAAGAAACTTTTCTGTACTTGCAGCTTTTGGCACTAGGCTCAAGGCTTCCTCTGGTTGGGCCAACAATATATTCAATTATTGGTGTTTGGCTAGTCTTACATTTTTATATAATCCCAATGTTTTCTTTACTTTTGCCATCGCTATGGCAAGCTTCTAAAAAGTAATAATAAATGGGAGTATATCTCCCCACCTTGTCTACTTAACATATTCATCTCTTACCACATTATTGAGCTTATTGTTAATATCTGCTTCATACATGAATATATAGTAATGCATATATATACATAGAACTTCCACGTATACAAAATGGTTAAGACAACCATACTCATTGAGACTGAAACAAGAAATAGGCTGCGCCTAAGAGGAATTAAAGGAGATACTTACGATGATATAATTAACAAGCTGCTTAAACAGACCGAAGGATCGAGAAAATGAAAGATGTCATAGCAACTTGGAACGACTGGGTTATTAATATGCTGGGTACTGGTATATTTGAAGACCATAAAGTGTCCGCTATAACTAAGCAAGGTAGATAATAGCATGATTTTGGACAAACAGTCAGTGAATGCATTTGACGAGTCAAAATTCGATTTTTGGTTAATGGAAGAGTTAGCCTTCTTTTTAGCAAGTGTCAGAGATAGCCTCATGCATTGGCTCAGGCAAATTGGAGCCCAGAAATGATCACAGTAATAGTCATGCTAGTTGCGTTCTTTGTTATAGCCTCCTCTTTCCTCATAACTGATGCCCTAGCATAGTACGGTTCAAGCCACCTGCCACTCAGCAACGTCACTGCCTGTAATAATCTACTGATATGCTCTAATGTTGTAACTAGATCTTAACCATAATTACCCTAGCTATTGCCACGATACAAATTCAGTCATCGGGCATAGTATCAATTCTACCAAAATCATGTATTCTTAACTATCGTATTGGAGGACTAGAGACAGTGGTTATGCTCTTAACTGCGTGACTGCGAAAATGATGAAAGAGAGAATTCAACAAATAACTAAATTCCATTTCGGTTTCGATGATAAAAATTTAGTCCTATTGACATACCTACATCACTTTTATCAGATTCACCCTCATGATACCTCGATTAAGATGGAATGACGTACATTTGACACTCTAAAATGATCAGCATTGATCCTGCACGGTATAAGTTTCAAATCCTTGCAATACCAGTCAGGAACTTGTCAAAAATGAAAAGCACGGCGTCTATTACTTCTTATTTCATATCATCGTCACAGTACAATTTCGAATATACTGACCGATTCTTTCTGATTTTCATAACCTCTTACAAGAGGTACTAGATTATTTTTGATTCTAAAATTGATTCGCTTTATATCCAGATAAAGTTTCGAGCTAATTTCCAGACATAACCTGACCAATACTGGATGGTGAAGCAGTACATTCATACAAGTTTAAGATCGTGATACAATTTACGAAGTACTGATTTAAACCGGATGCGAATAGCATTGCATTAATGGAACCTTACTTCGGTACAGCAAACAGGGTCTGATTCATGTCTTTTGACTTAATTGCATAGTTTAAATCAGACTTAGGCTAGTTGTTAGAAAGGACTGCGAGACTAGAAAATATATATGTGCCTGTAAGCAGGTAAATCCATGTTATATGGTTTACATTTCGACAGCTTTCACAAAGATCTGATATTTGGAAGCCAGGCAATTATTTTGGGGATAAATGTTAAAGCAACAATGACAAAGCGGGATATCTGTCGAGCGAAAGAATAGAGTTAAAACTTTGCAGTACAAGTGGATTGCACTTAGCAATACAACTATTGGCACACTCATGGCATCATTGGACAGAAATATTGTTGTCATAGCTCTACCCACCATAGCATCCATGCTACATGCCTCGCTCATAACATTGGTGTGGATAGCTCTCGGATATTGGGTTGTGACTGCTTCAGTACTGTTAAATTTTGGTAGATTGGCAGACATGTTTGGAAGGGTTAGGCTATACAACGTTGGTTTCGTACTTTTTACGGTAGGCTCGGCATTGTGTAGTATATCTTACACCGGTGAGCAATTGATCGTATTTAGAATTGTTCAGGCTATAGGGGCAGCATTTCTATTTTCTAATAGTGCCGCAATACTCACAGATACGTTCCCAGAAAATGAAAGAGGTAGAGCTTTAGGACTCAATCAGGTATCAATTGTTATCGGTTCTGTTATAGGACTTACTCTTGGAGGATTCTTGACTTCATATTTGGGATGGCGATCAATTTTTTGGATAAATATACCCATAGGTGCATTTGCGACTATATGGGCTTATTTGAAACTACGCGAATTGGGAACCATAAGAAGAGAGAGAGTAGATTGGCAAGGTAACGTCACATTGGCATCAGGACTACTTTTTTTATTGATTGGAATAACGTTTGCCTCTTTTCAAATATTCAGTTCTATCGAAAACTATTTTATAATCATATTGGGTTTTGTTTTACTCATAATATTTTATTTTGTTGAGAAAAATGAATTAAGACCTATGTTTGATTTTTCATTATTTAGAATCAAGCTTTTCGCTGGCGGAAACCTTGCCATATTTCTTAACGCCCTGGCCAGAGGAGCATTCACCTTAGTTATGGCATTCTATCTCCAAGGATCCTCAATGAACCTTAGTCCGCTCGAGGCAGGCATTTATTTGATACCAGTATCAGTATCGCTAGCAATTTTTGCACCTATAACAGGATGGTTATATGATAGATCAAAATCTAGAATCTTCATACCTCTAGGTCTTCTTGCCTCAGCAGTAGGTTTCCTTATGCTGACTAGAATTGGACCAACTACATCTTACTCTTCTTCTATAGTTCCACTAATCTTGGTAGGAGCAGGTATGGGAATCTTCGCCTCACCAAATCGTGCCACAATTATGAGTTCAGTTCCTTCTCATAGAAGAGGAGTTGCCGCTGCGATTAGCACTACATTGGTTATGATTGGCAGTGCATTCAGTATTGGTATGGTATTCTTATTATTTACTCAGGTTATGCCATTACACACAGTTCAAAATATCTTTACTGGATCTTCTACGCCAACAGACGCCACAGGTTCTATGTTTGTTCCCAAATTCATGGACTCATTACATCTCATATTTTTTATTTCTGCTATTCTAATGCTAGTTTCAGTAATACCTTCGATCATGCGACCGCATTTAGGAAAAAAATTTCTTTCCTTTCTAGGAAAGTCGTAAAACAGGAGACAGTTTAAAGTCATCAGACTTTCACGATAACGAAAGTTAGTGTCAGTTTATTTGATTTAATCCTAAAGTGAAATCATTAGATATGACTGTCAAAACTCTCGGCCGACGGTGAGTCAGATGTTTGTATTTTTGGATATTACCTAGCTTGCGACATCTGTTACCAATTCCTTTTAGAGTAACACATCTCTGCTTCGCTGTAAATTCTTAATATAGTAGATCAACTCTATCAAATGCGACTACGAACAAGGCTAAGTTGACCTACTACTTATTGCCGAAAATCTCATACGTCATAAGATTATCACATTTTTGTGATCATAAAATTAATATATAGTACATAGTTTTAACGTTGTCTAGCAATGGCTGATGAGGCCGGCGTCCAGCAATTAGGGATAGCCGAGGGTTTGAAAGATCTTCTCACTAATTCTGGCTTTACTACTGCAAGATCAATTATTAAGTATTCTCCAGGCGAAATTTCTAAACTGTTAGGTATAGAAGTTCATGTCGCAAAGATCATTGTTCACGAAGCACTAAAGTTAGTAAATAATCCAAAAAAAGAACAGTAGACAGAGAACAATGGCTATGAAATCTTAGAATAAACAATTCTTGCTATTGATTAGCTCGATTCAATGCTCCGTTACTATCAATATGTATTAATTATGATCGAGAAGTTTACGTCTGCTGTATAGTAGGTATCGAAAATTCCGTTTAGGTCGAGGCTCACATCAATTACTACAATTATTATAATCGATCTCTCACACGTCGAAACTAATAAAAACAAATCGTTGCCTTCGTGATTTATACCCATAAATCATGGCCTTTCTAATAGATTTTTTTTAGGCAGCCCAAAATTGAGTTGGCCGAGGTTTATTCAGACTTGTAATTGCACCGATTATTAGATGCTTTGAATAGATCAAGATTCAGAGTATGTTTTATCGTTCATCATCTTCCAGACGTCGAGGTAGGAGGTTTTTTCTTCCATGCTACCATCAGAAATACAAAGGGAATTGCCATTAATGTTGTTGCAATCAAGATTGGCTGCATGATCGTCATGTCTATATGTTTTCCGACTGCTAGGTAAAATGGGAACGGGTAGAATCCAGAAGTAAAAAACCAGAGAGCAGCAAAAAGCAAAATGAACGGCAAGTTACGTTTAAGGAACTTATATGGTGGTTTTCTTACTCTACCGCATTTTATACATTTGGTTTTATCTTGAACTAGGCAAGAAGAACATACTGAATTAGTACAGTAGCCACAAGTAATATTACCAAATCTCGAGCCGCATATAGTACAATTTGTTGCCAATTTGCTCTATTACAAATAGATAAGTCAATATATATATTATTAATGATGGTACTTAGGCTGGCTATTTGCAAATAAATCTTGGAATTTAGAATATTTTATATAGATATGGTAGGTGAATTAGGAATTCTTGTAGCACAATCTATAGACAGCTGCATTCTGCAGTTGAACAGGCCAATTATATTTTTAGTGTATGAACACGGTTTGAATATTCTCTAGTCAAATATGTTAGCAGCCTGTTCGAACTGGATCAAAGATTCAAACTTCAGAGGATTAATGGTAGGATCATTATTAACAAAAATGAAATGAACTCAAAATGACCGATTGGTCAGTTAAATTTATTAGTTGCCCTATCCTATATATTAATACGAGGTTTATTGTACTTTCAGAAGCATAATAACAGGTGTAGGAAATATTGAAAATGGGCGACGGATACAATAATAAACAATTTCTAGCTAATCAGTTGCTCTGGCTAGGAATATCCTTGGGAATTAGCATTACAATTTCGATTCTTCTTCCTTTTCCCATTTCATTAGTGACCATTATAGGCGTATTCATAGTTCTAAACCTTTACATGAGGAGGAGAGTTATGCAAAGAATGAATATGGAAGGCTACGGGAAACTAGGAATCCTAGATTCAGAGATAACACAAAATAACTCTTTAAAGTATTATTGTATGAGTTGTGGGACTCAACATAAAGCCATAGAATGTCCTAAATGTGGTTCAAAAATGAAAAAAGTGGGATTCTGATAGATAGGATGATAAATATATTTAAGCGTTGGAAACCTAAGGGTCAGATGTATAGTCTGAAGTGTTTCCAATGCGGGTCGGGTTTTCTGTCTAGCTTTAACTTGGAAGCACCAATCTGTGGTAAATGTCTTCAGAAGGCCAAGTCATTAGACTCAACCATAGATCAGGACAAAGTTTGCAGCAAATGCGGAAATAGAGGTATAATTTATGGTAAGGACATGTGTCATTCCTGTTATTTTGGATTCGAGAGCGAGAAGGTGTCTGACAAATGAGCCAACATGGCTTGTACGGCTCCTGCTATTTGAAGGCCCTAAGTTATGATTGGTCTGGAATTGACTCGAGTTGATAGCGATTGGCAGACCAGATTGCTTGTTAAATTTCACCTATTTATATTACAAACACGATCAAAATCTGTTATAGTTCATTTTTAATATTCCTATATATTAAATCAATTTGTTCAGTATTTAATTTTGGCCTGTTTTCAAACATTGAATGAACAGGTCCGGCCCCGTCTTCCTTAGTCCTCGGTATGATGTGTACATGGAGATGTGGTATCTCTTGCCCAGCATCTTTACCATTATGAATAGCAATAGTGGCTGAATTTACATTGACAGCCTTCTCGAGGGCTGCAGATATTTTTCTAACCAATAAAAAAACTGAGACTGAAGAATCACGATCCATGTCTTGAATCTTAGAATAATGAATTTTGGGAACAACTAAAGTATGTCCGCCGGCTAACGGAAATGCATCTAGCATAGCAACTGCAAGGTCATCTTGATTTAAGATTCTTGCGGGAGTTTGGCCTTTGATAATATTACAGAACACACAAGTCAAATCAGATGTCATTAACATAACCCATACATGTTGTGAGTAAAAAGTGTAATGAATTTTGAGGTTTCTTAGAGAATTCTGGTAGTGACTACACCTGGTTAGGAATGTATGAGTTAAGTAGATATTTATGCTAGATTAAGTTAATCTGAGCACCTGTACTGCAAAATATACAAATTTCATTTTTTTAGACAAAGTGTACAACGACTAGCATTTCGAAAAGTATGATTAGGAAAGAAAAATGTTGATTGATTATTGTAGCGATGGTGGTGGTGCTATTGATCGCACTACTAGAATAACCCATGTATTATGAAATGCTTTAACTGACTCATAAGTTACCCATATATTTGTCTTTTTTACTGTATCTATTGCTGCCCCAGACCGCCCATTTATAGCATTATTAAAACTATTTAGAGTAACAAAAGATTCTGGAGTCTTTTATTTATATTAGAACCTAATGAACCCCGCTAGGCATAATGGTCTATACATCACAATCTATTTTGAAAACATAAGATGAACTATCTTCATTGGATCAAACTTGAATACGAAAGACATATGGCTAAGACAGATTAGTTATAATTTGAAAAAGTCTATCTACAATTATGCGATCGGGCTGAGAATTAAGTAAAAAGCTCGATCTATACAATAGCGTAATCTAGTTTAGCAGATAAATTCCTATGCTGGACAAAAATTGTCCTCATAAGTTGGTGTTTAATGTTGTTTTTACTTGATTCCTATCACGTGGGCTTTTTCTCTCTCAAGATAGAATCGGTGGATTTTAGTAACGATCTCATCAAGACAATTTCCACAGGAAAGTGGCCTGAACTATGCCTTTGTGTCTCAGTC
>C688J18823_10001945_pt1 | contig 12892 bp, 9 predicted proteins | sample HopSoiMetagenom1_FD_18823 | JGI IMG/M metagenome (IMG submission 18823)
GCTGCCCTGACGGGTCCAAAACGCCACCTCCGCTTTGCCCCGATCAACAGACATCAATCGACCGGCTCTGCTGGTCCGTTTCGTGCCAGTACCTGACTTCTCCCGCCCGCTGCCTGTCCGTCGCCCGATGCCCGCCGCCTTTCCCGTCGAGATGAGATGAAGGCGCGGTCGTGGCCGCCGACTTTACTTCGGAAGGCATTCTACATTAAAGGCGATGATGATCTGCGCTGGGTCAGCCTTACCTATGCTCTTCAAGTCTTCTAAACCACTTTTTAGCTTGGCTCCCGCCTCCTTCAAGCTGCCTTCAAGTGTCGACTTGGCCGCCCTGCATCGCTCTTCATTCGAGAACTCCTGAAACACCACATTTGGGAGGAGCCTCCATTCGGCCCTGTCGTTTGTAGCGGCCGGACTGACTGAATAGGAGAATACGTACATCAGGACCCACATCGGTATGCTCCGCTTGTGACGCGACAGCGGTGACGGCCTGTGCCCCTAACGCCATCGTCGACAAGACGGTCGCGCCTCGCATGCTTCAGTGCCTTCGGTGTCTTCGTAATGAGGGGCCCGCCTCATCAGCAAGCCATGATCTAGATCAACGGGCAATGGCGACAGCCCGCGACCAAGGCGAGGAAGGACGGGTGCTCAAGACGTTCCTCGACCATACCACGGAAGCGGCCCTGCAAGCGGCACTGGCTGGCGTCAAGACGGCGCGGGAACTTGATATGCCGCGCATCCGATGGCTTTCAGCAGTAATGCCACGCGAACAGTGACGAGTACCCAGAACGCTACTCCAGGGCGATCTTGATTTAGATCAAATATCGGCAACCCGACCGGACCACCATACGCCACCGCTGCCCGCACGGAATTTACTCCCTCGGGCACACCACTCGAAGATGCACCGGTGGGAGACGTACCATGAAAGCAAGTGCCGCTCTTAGGAAAGAAGCCGACACCTCGGATTGCTGGAAGGGTTTTCGTCCAGGTGACTGGCAGACTTCCATCAATGTTCGCGATTTCATTGTCCGGAACGTCACGCCTTACGCCGGCAGCGAGGACTTTCTCGCAGGCCCATCGCAGCGCACAAAAGCCGTGTGGGCGAAATTACAGCCGTACTTTGCGGACGAAAGGAAAAAGGGGGTCCTTGCAGTCGATGCAAAATCTCCCTCAACGCTGCTTGCCCACAAGGCGGGCTATATCGATCGCGATAATGAGATCGTGGTGGGTCTTCAAACCGATCAACCGTTCAAACGGGCCATCTTCCCCTACGGCGGGCTACGGATGGTCGAGGCGGGCCTGAAGGCCGCCGGCTTCGAACCGGATCCGGCGGTGAACGAGGCATTCACGAAATACCGCAAATCCCACAATGATGGCGTGTTCGACGCCTATACGCCCGAGATCATGGCTTGCCGCAGGTCCGGCATTATTACCGGACTGCCGGATTCCTACGGGCGCGGCCGCATCATCGGTGACTATCGGCGCGTGGCTCTCTACGGGGTGGATCGTCTCCTCGAAGTAAAGCACGCGGAACGGGCACAGATCGACGACATGTGGCCGACCGACGAGATCATCCGCATGCGTGAGGAGCTTTCCGACCAGATGCGCGCGCTCGCGGACCTGGTCTCGATGGCGAAGCTTTATGACTGCGACATTTCCAAGCCCGCGACGAATGCCAAGGAGGCATTCCAGTGGACCTATTTCGCCTATCTCGGCGCCATCAAGGAGGCCAACGGCGCGGCCATGTCGATCGGCCGCATCTCGAGCTTCCTCGATATCTACATCGAACGCGACTTGAAGGCAGGGTTGCTGGACGAAGCGCGGGCACAGGAACTGTGGGACCAGTTGGTGCAGAAGCTTCGCATCGTCCGCTTCCTTCGCACGCCGGACTACGATGCGCTGTTCAGCGGCGACCCCTACTGGGCGACCGAATGCGTCGGCGGCATGGATGTCGACGGGCGCGCTCTGGTGACGAAAAGCAGCTACCGGATGATGCACACGCTCTACAATCTCGGGCCGGCGCCCGAACCGAACATCACGGTGCTTTGGTCGACCAAAATGCCCGCGCCCTTCAAGCGTTACTGCGTGAAGGTAAGCAAGGACACCTCCTCGCTGCAGTACGAGAACGACGATCTGATGCGGCCTTTCTGGGGNGATGACTACGGGATCGCCTGCTGTGTCTCGGCGATGCGGCTAGGCAAGCAGATGCAGTTCTTCGGCGCCCGCGTCAACCTGGCGAAGGCCTTGCTTTACGCAATCAATGGCGGTCGCGACGAGGTATCCGGCGATCAGGTTGCCCCCCAGACGATGCCGGTCGCCGGCGACTTTCTCGATTACGACGACGTCATGGCCAAGTTTGACACCACGATGGAGTGGCTCGCCAAGACTTACGTCCATGCCATGAACTGCATCCATTACATGCACGACAAGTATTTCTATGAGCGTCTGGAGATGGCGCTTCACGATCGCGACATTCTGCGAACGATGGCATTCGGGATCGCCGGTCTTTCGGTGGTTGCCGACAGCCTGAGCGCCATCAAGTTCGGGAAAATGCGCGTTACCCGAGACGCGTCAGGACTCGTGGTCGATTACCAGAACGAGGGTAACAAGTCGACGCCCCAGTTCGGCAACAACGACGACCGGGTCGATCAGATCGCCTCCAGTATCGTTACAAGCTTCATGGAGAAGATCCGCAAGCATCCGACCTATCGGAACGCGACGCACACCCAGAGCGTGCTCACGATCACTTCCAATGTGGTCTACGGCAAAGCCACCGGCAACACGCCCGACGGACGGCGGAAGGGTGAACCGTTTGGGCCTGGTGCTAACCCAATGCACGGACGCGATAGCCATGGCTGGCTCGCTTCCTGCCTGTCGGTAGCGAAGCTTCCCTACAAGGATGCGCAGGACGGGATCAGCTACACCGTCTCCGTTGCGCCACAGAAGGCTAAACTGTCGGAGAGCCAGCTCGTGGACGAGGCGGTCAAGGCCTTCGACCTCTATTTCGATCGAGGTGGGTTCCACATGAACCTCAATGTCATCGACAAGGAGACGCTCGAGGACGCGATCAAGAACCCGGACAAATATCCGCAACTCACGATCCGGGTTTCGGGCTACGCGGTGAACTTCGTCCGGCTGACGCCGGAGCAGCAGCGAGACGTGATCAGCCGCACCTTCCACGGCCAGATTTGAGCGAGGTGCACCATGTCAACGGTGCAGGCACTGGAGCCCGGAAGTCGTTATGACCTCCGGGCCGGAATTTCGCCCGACGCGCCCGATGAGGACCAGATCAAGGACCAGGAGGGCGCGTTCGGGTATTGCCATTCCTATGAGACATCGTCGCGCTACGACGGGCCCGGCTTGCGCGTGGTTCTGTTCGTCTCGGGCTGCCTCTTGCGCTGCACCTACTGCCACAACCCGGACACCTGGCACCTCAAGGATGGCACCTACGTTTCTGTCGATCAGGTGCTTCGCCGCCTCGGTGACTTCGCGCCTTCCATCCTTGACCTTGGCGGAGGGCTGACCATATCGGGCGGTGAGCCGATGGTGCAGCTCGCATTCACCCGGCGGATATTCGCCGGCGCAAAGAAAATGGGTCTGCACACAGCCATCCAGACGTCCGGATTTCTGGGTGATCGCGCGGACGAGGAATTTCTGTCCAATATCGATCTCGTTCTGCTCGATATAAAGAGTTCGGATCCCGAAACCTACAGGCGAGTGACCGGTCGCGACATCGCGCCGACGCTTCGCTTCGCCGAGCGCCTGGCTGCGCTGTCCAAGCCAGTCTGGGTTCGATTCACCCTCGTTCCGGGAGAGAGCGACGACCCCGCGAATGTCGACGGCATCGCTCGATTCGTTGCTCCCATGAAGAACGTCGAATGGGTGGAGATTCAGCCGTTCCACCAGATGGGTTCGTTCAAGTGGAAGGCAATGGGTCTCGAATACAAGCTCGCTGACACTCAGCCGCCCAGCCCGGATCTGGTGAAGCGGGTGATTGGACAGTTCCAGGCCGCGGGGTGCCGGGTACGCTGACCGATTAATTGTCAGGCCGAACCGGGGGAGTTCAGAGACATGTTGGATCTTGCACGCGATATCATTGGAAGCCAGCCGATCCTGACGGCCTTTCTGGCGATCGGACTGGGTTATCTGGTCGGCCAGATCAGCTTCGCAGGGTTTTCGCTCGGCGTAGGCGCGGTCCTCTTCGTCGGTCTTGCGATAGGCGCGTTCGCGCCAAAGGCGCAGATCATCGGTCCAATCGGACTGACGGGGCTGATCATGTTTCTATACGGGATCGGGATCCTCTATGGCCGACAATTCTTCGAAGGTATGGTCGGCGTAGGGCGGAAATACAATCTGTTGGCTCTTGTTGCATGCCTGGCCGGTTTGGCCGTTGCGCTTGGGCTGGGCCACATCTTCGGCATCAAGCTCGGACACACCCTTGGTCTGTACGCCGGGTCGATGACGAGCACCGCAACACTTCAGGCGGCCCTCGATGTCATGAAGAACAAGGATCCGTCGATCGGCTATTCCATCGCATATCCCTTCGGTGTCATCGGACCGATCCTTTGCATCTACTTCATGACGCGTGCCGTGAAGCCCAAGTTTCCCGCGAAAGCGCAGCGCTTCCATATGGCCGAGATCTCGCTCGGCCAGACGTTTGCGGGGAAGAAGCTCGACGAGCTGACAAGCAACGTGCTTGCCGACGTCCAGGTCACGATGGTTCGAAAGGGCGGACGCAACTTCGTGCCGACATCCGATACGGCTTTGTCCGCAGGGGACGCCGTTCTGGTTGTCGCGGAGAGCGAAGAGGCGATAGCCAAGGCGGCGGCGCAGCTAGGGAGTCTCGAGCCTGGCCGATTGGCAAGCGACCGCGCTGATCTGGACTACATCCGGGTTTTTGTCGGAAAGGCCTCCGTAGTCGGAGTGCCTCTTGCCAGTATTCCGATGCCAGCCGGTTATCCGACACATCTGCTGCACGTGCGGCGATACGATGCTGACCTCGTGCCGTCACCCGACCTCATGCTGGAATTCGGAGACCGTGTCGGTGTGCTGATGCCTCCCGACCGAAAGGAAGAGATCCGGCGTCACTTCGGCGACACGGTGAAGGCGGCCGCCGAATTCAGCTATGTCTCGCTCGGGATTGGGATGGTCCTCGGTGTTTTGCTCGGTCTTATTCCGATTCCAGTCCCAGGCGTCGGTGTCGTGACGCTCGGCATCGGAGGCGGGCCGCTGATCGTTGCGCTCATTCTCGGCAAGCTCCGTCGTACCGGACCCATGCTTTGGACCATGCCCTTGCCGGCCAACATCGTTCTTCGAAATTTCGGCCTTGCGATGTTTCTCGCAACCGTTGGGGTAAATGCCGGACAGCCCTTTGTCCGCACGGTGGCCGAGTCAGGCTTCACGATGCTGTTTATCGGAATAGCCGTGCTCCTGACGACGGTATTCATTGTCCTGCTGGTCGGCCACTACCTTCTGAAGATCCCGTACGACGATCTGGTCGGCGTGGCGTCCGGGGCGACCGGAAACCCCGCCATCCTGGTCTACTCGACCAAGATGGCGCCGACCGAACGCCCGGACATCGGATACGCCATGATCTTCCCCTCGATGACGCTCGTGAAGGTCATTGCCGCGCAGATCGTCGGACTCCTGGCGACAAGCGGCGCGGGCGGATAGCGGCGCCATCGGCTGTGGGCGAGGAAAAACACCGATGTCCGACCGAGGATCCGCCCCGCAACCGCCGATCTTCAATCTGCAGGCCTACAGCCCCGCGGAAATCAAGGAGGCCGTCGAAAAGGTTGGGGTGAAGAAGGCCAATTTGCCGCCTCTCGCCTCCTTCATGCTGGCGATCGTCGCGGGCGGCGGCGTCGGCTTCGGCGCCCTTTACTATACGATCGTGGCCAGTGACGCCGATCTCAGTTTCGCCACCGTGCGCGTCGTCGGGGGGGTGGTATTCTCGCTCGGACTGGCGCTCGTCCTGGTGGGAGGCGCCGAACTGTTTACGGGCAACAACCTGATTGTGATGGCCTGGGCGAGCGGAAAGGTCTCCACGGGGACGATGCTACGCAACTGGACCATCGTTTGGTTGGGCAATCTGCTCGGATCGCTGGGGCTCGTTGTCCTGGTCTTTTTTTCGCATCATCTCGACATGAATGACGGCGCGATCGGGCTGTCCATACTGAAGACGGCCGCCGGCAAGATCCATCCCGACATGGTGACGCTGTTCGTCAAGGGCATTCTTTGCAACGTGCTCGTGTGCGCCGCGGTCTGGCTCGCCTATGCGGGCCGGTCGGTCACCGACAAGATCGTGGCGGTCATATTGCCGGTTTCCGCCTTCATCGCGGCCGGGTTCGAGCACTGCGTCGCCAACATGTACTTCCTGCCCCTGGCGTGGCTGCTGATACAGACCGGCCACGTTCCGGCGAATTTCGACGCATCGTCCATCACCATCTCCGGCATCGTCCATAATCTCGTGCCGGTAACGCTCGGCAATATCGTGGGCGGTGCTGGCTTTGTCGGCGCCGTCTACTGGGCAATCTATAAAGCGGCGTTCGGCGCGTCATATCCGGACGGGAAGTAACAAGGCCCGAGATTAGTAAACCAGCACAGGAAGATCGCCATGCCGCTGCAAACTGCTAATTGGGAGCCCAACAAGGAAATGCCCGTAGGCAAGGGAGCCACGGTCCAGCAGTTCTTCACCATCCTCGGGAAGGATCGATTCGAAATCAACGTTGCGCCCTGGGGTGAAGGGCAATTGAAGGTGAACGGGCAGGAGATAGCGAGAACGGCCGAGGCCAAGGATCGGCGCCACGCCTTTACTACCTTGAAGCAGGCTGCCGAAAGATACGCACGCGGCGAACCTCTCGAAACGCCGAAGAACGGCAAGGCAAGGCTGATTCCGACCGTCAAAGCCAAGCTGCTGGAGGGCAAAAAAGGGCTCGTCGTTGGCATCGCGAACGAGCAATCGATAGCCTGGGGTTGTGCCGCAGCATTCCGCGCCTTTGGCGCCGACCTGGCTGTCACCTACCTCAACGACAAGGCCAAGAAACACGTCGATCCGCTGGCGCGCGCGCTCGAGTCCTCAATCGTGATGCCACTCGATGTTCGTGTGCCTGGGCAAATGGAGGCCGTTTTCGAGCGGATCACCAAGGAGTGGGGCAAACTTGACTTCGTCGTGCATTCCATCGCGTTCGCGCCGCAGCAGGCGTTGCATGGACGGGTTGTCGACGTGCCGCTGGATGGATTTCTAACGACCATGCATGTTTCATGCTGGACGTTCCTTCAGATGGCTCAGCTGGCTGAACCATTGATGAAGAAAGGGGGAACCATTTTTACGATGACGTATTACGGCAGCCGAACGGTTGTGAAGAACTACAACATCATGGGCGTTGCCAAGGCTGCCCTGGAAAGCGCCGTCAGGTACGTGTCCGCCGAGCTTGGACCGAAGGGCATTCGCGTGCACGCTATTTCTCCCGGACCGCTTGCCACCCGGGCCGCGTCCGGTATTCCTGAATTCGACAAGTTGCTCGAAAAAGCCAAGGCCAAGGCTCCAGCGCGCAGTCTTGTGAGCATCGAAGACGTTGGCGCCGCAACGGCCTTCCTGGCACACGACGTAGCTCGGCTCATCACCGGCGACACAATATACATCGATGGTGGGTATCACGTCGTTGACTAAGCCGATCAACGATATGGGGCCGTCTTTCGTTCAGGTCCAGGCTGCGTGGTTAGCCGTTTCTGCAGCCTCGTGGAGGAGCGTCCCAAAACCAAGCCTTCTGCTGCTTTCTCAATAGATTCCGGTCAAATAGAAGAACCCGATGGCAACGAATACCGCCGCCGTTTTCGTCAATGTGATCACGAACACGTCCTTGTAGGCTTGCCTATGGGTGAGGCCCGTGACGGCAAGCAACGTGATGACGGCTCCATTGTGAGGCAACGTGTCCATGCCGCCGCTCGCCATGGCCGCGATGCGGTGGAACACTTCGAGCGGGATNTTTGCCGCCTTGGCGGCGGCGATGAAATCGTCGGACATCGCGGCAAGCGCGATGCTCATGCCGCCGGAGGCGGAGCCCGTGATGCCGGCGAGCACTGTCACGGTGACGGCTTCGTTGACGAGCGGATTGGGGATCGCCTTGAGCGCGGCGGAAACCGCCGCAAATCCCGGCAGCAGAGCAATCACCCCGCCAAACCCGTACTCGGACGCGGTGTTGAGCGATGCAAGCAACGCACCGGCGACCGCCGCCTTGCTGCCTTCCGCGAACCTTGCAAGTACGGGCCGCCAGGCGAATGCGAATACCGTCAGGATTCCCAGGATCAGCGCGCCCTCGACGGCCCATATAGCCGCCACCGGCCCGATCTGCGTCACGATTGGGTGGCTCCCCAGCGTGATCTCGTATTTCGAGCCGTAGGCGCGCGGTATCAGCAACGTCAATACGAGGTTTGCCACACCCACCACGACGAGCGGCAGGATGGCGATCCAGGGATTCGGCAACTCCTTGTCCTCGAACGGCTCCGGCTCGTTCACGAGATTTGTGCCATACCCCTCTCCACGCTTTTGCGCCGCGCGCCGGCGGTATTCTATATAGGCAAGACCGACAATGAGGACGAAGGCGCTGCCGACGAGCCCCAGCACCGGCGCGGCCCAGGTCGTCGTGTTGAAAAACGTCGTCGGAATGATGTTCTGGATCTGCGGCGTTCCCGGCAAAGCGTCCATCGTGAAGCTGAACGCACCGAGCGCGACCGTGCACGGGATGAGCCGCTTTGGAATATCGCCCTGACGGAACATCTCGGCCGCGAACGGATACACCGCGAACACCACGACGAACAGCGATACGCCGCCATAGGTGAGGATCGCGCAAACGACGACGATGGACAGAACGGCCCGCTCCCGGCCGAGCACTCCTATCACGGCGGACACGATCGACTTCGAGAAGCCCGACAGTTCGATGACCTTGCCGAATACAGCGCCCAGCATGAAGACGGGGAAATAGTTCTTCACGAAACCAACCATCTTCTCCATGAAGACGCTGGAGAACATGGGCGGGACCAACGCCGGGTCGGTCAGCAGCACGGCGCCGAGTGCGGCAATCGGAGCGAACAGGATGACGCTGTAGCCGCGGTAGGCGACAAACATCAGAAAGATAAGAGCGGCCAGCACGATCAAGAGACTCATGGCGAAACTCCCCTGGATGCCATTGTAGGCCGGGCCTCCTCAGGCCATCGACGTGAGCATGGTCAACCGTTCACGTTCGAGCTCGCCGATGACCTTTGCGTGATGCGCGACCGCCTCGCCCAACAAGTCGCGAATTGAAACAACCCCGACTACGACGCCGTTCTCGACCACCGGCAGGTGGCGAATGCGATGCTCGTGCATCAGCTTCATACAGTCGGCGAACGTGTTGCCCATCTCGGCCTTGACGACGTTGCGGACCATGATGTCGCCGACCGCCGCGGCTTCTGGGGATTTTCCGGCGAGCACGAGACGCCTTACGCAGTCGCGTTCCGAGAGAACCCCGACGATGGCCGCGTTCTCGACGACCACGAGAAAGCCGATATTCTTGTCGGCCATGAGATGCATCGCCGCGAGCGCGCTGTCCCTGGGCTCGACCGTCCACAGCGCCCTCGGCTTGGCGGCAAGGATCTGCTGCAGCGGCCGGTAGGCAAGGATTTGTTCAGGGCGTCTGAGCGGACGATCCATGATGCGTCACCGGCACGGTTGAACGAGCCAAAAATGGAACAACATGCTCTGCGCGTTCAAGTTGTGAACACGACGCCGCGGGACCTTGATTTATGTCAAGCAACCGAAAGCCAGCGCGCATTGATCTCTATTGAGCCTGTGGCTGTCCGGTCTCGGTGCGTTGCAACAAGGCCAGTGTGGTCGCGTGAAAAACACGCTGTAAGGCTCACAGCCGGCTGGAGTAAGATCGAGCTGTTAGTGAAGCTCTTCGCGGGAGGTGAATATGGGCAGCCCGTCCTCGCAAAGCGATCCCTCCGCCAATCTTGAAAGCCTGATGCGCGCCGGCCAGCAGGCGACCAAACAGTTCGATGATGCGCTCACCGCGGCAATGGGCGTCGTCAGCAAGCCCGCGACAGGTGAGGAGAGGTCGCCGGCTGCCGTCACAGCCGGCTTGCAGCAGATGTATTGGTCGCCGATTTTGGATTTCTGGCGAGGATTCATCCATGGCAGACCGGCGCCAAATGCGGAGTCGCCCACGCGAGTGCCGCGAGGCGATCGACGCTTCAAGGATGAGGCATGGAGCCGGTCGCCCTACCACGATCTGCTCAAGCAATCCTACCTGTTGAACTCGAAGCAATTGACGGACTTTGTCGATCAGGCGCAGGTCGACGACAGATCCAAACTGCAGCTTCGTTTCTATGCACGACAATTCATCGACGCGATGAGCCCGTCGAATTTCCCGGCGACAAATCCGGAGGTTATTCAGACCGCTATCCGGACGCGTTCCGCGAGCCTGGCGACCGGGATGCAGAACCTGATCGACGATTTCCAGAAAGGGCGTATCACGCGGGTGGATGAATCCGCTTTCGAGATCGGTGGCAATCTTGCGGTTACTCCTGGAACGGTCGTCTTCGAGAACGAACTGATCCAGCTTATTCAGTATACGCCGCAGACGGCCCAGGTCGAGAGAACGCCGCTCCTGATCGTCCCGCCCTGCATCAACAAATATTATCTTCTCGATCTCGGCGCGGGAAACTCGTTCGTTGAATATGCCGTCGCCCAGGGCCACCAGGTCTTCCTGATCTCATGGCGCAGCGCCGTTGCCGAGACGCAATATCTGACCTGGGACGACTACCTGAACCTTGGACCGTTGAAAGGCATCGACGTCGTGCGCGACATTGCCGATGTCGACCGGATTCATGCGCTGGGGTTTTGCGTCGGCGGCACCATCCTGAGCTGCGCCGCAGGCGTACTCGCCGCCCGCGGAGAAGACAAGCTTGCGACCATGACGCTCCTCACCACGATGATCGATTTCACCGATACCGGTGAAATCGGTCTTCTCATCGACAGCGCTTCGGTGGCGCTGCGCGAGGCGACAATCGGAAGCGGCGGCATTATGCCTGGCAAGGAGCTGGCTTTTACGTTCGGGACCTTGCGGGCCAACGACCTGATCTGGCGCTATGTCGTCGAAAGTTACATGAAGGGCGCCACCGCGGACGCGTTCGACCTGCTTTACTGGGATTCCGACAGCGTTAGCCTGCCAGGCCCGATGTATTGCTGGTACACGCGCAACACCTATCTCGAGAACAAGATCAAGGAGCCCGGTGCGACCACGCAATGTGGCGTGCGCGCCGACCTCTCGAAAGCCAAAATACCGATCTATCTGCTGGCATCGCGCGAGGACCACATTGTGCCGTGGCAGAGCGCTTACCGCTCGAAGGGACTCATCGGCAAGGATCCGCGCTTCGTGCTCGCAGCCAGCGGTCACATTGCCGGCGTAATCAATCCGCCGGCCCGCAACAAGCGCAGCTACTGGACCCATGACGATCTGAACGGCGACGCGGCAGATTGGCTGGAGAAAGCCGAGGAGAAACCGGGAAGCTGGTGGCCTGACTGGGATACCTGGGTGAAACGCCATTCAAGCGGTACGGCCCCCGCTCCAACGCAGCCGGGCAACGTCAGATATCAGGTTATCGAACAGGCGCCCGGACGGTATGTGAAGCAAAAATCGAACTAATCATTTCCGTGGTCAGCAGCTGGGATCTTATCGCCTACGCGACGTGGGCCGCTAACGGTGACCTCAGGCACCCCGCCAATAAGGACGCCGGTTCAGCTGTTTGCGTTCTCCGAAGATGGGGTCAACCTTCAACGTTGATAGGGGTGTCAAATAGCACGCCGGTTCACAGGTCGTCGTAAAAGACGGACAGCCAGATCTGAACAAGGCCAGCTCGCAATCGACCTCACGAAGGTAAACTCTCGTTCAGTGCGGTGATTTCAGGCACGAGGAAGCTCGACGCTGAACGAGGGATCTCAGCTGCGTGACCGGCTTGTAACGAATTTAGTGCTCGAACAGTCGCGTGCTCTCCACCAGCACCGAACAGTAGAGGGCCGCGAGCTTTCCCCGCGTCGCCGGCGGCCTCAATCTCCCAGCATGCGGCAAGAATTCGAAATGCCAATCTGTGGGCGGCGACTATCGCAGGCCAGGTTCGGTCCGCCTCTTCCCTTGCTCGCTCCGTTCCGCCCGCCTGCTCTTCGTAGAGCTGGACTAAGTCGAAAGCATTGGATCGCAATCTTCGGCGCGCGACGCGCGCTTCGGCTGTTGTTACCTCACCGCGCGCCAGATAAGGCAAGAGAAACTTCGCAGCGCCGAGGGTCTCCGAAAGCGCATTCCTTACGGTTGCACTGTCTGTTCGGTAGGTAGCAAGCAGGACAGCCAGCCCAACTCCGCAGCCGATCAGCGTGTCGAGGCCACGTGCAACAAGCAATTGGCCGACGTCGGAAGCGGACAAGGCCGTGGCCATCAGCAAGGCCATTGGGGTGAAGAAGAAGACGGCCAACGCATAATTCGACCCAGCGAATAATTGACCAGCGAATTGCAGCACAACAATGCATCCGACCAGAGCAAGCCCATGGGGATGAAGCCACAGCAGGACGGCGGCCGAGATCAGGCCAAGGAGCGTGCCAAGGGTTCGCTCAAGGCCGCGTTGCATGGCGCGTACCCAATTGAGCCCTTGGTGCAGGATCAGCACGGCGGCTGCGGCGGCCCAATAGGAGCGTTCGAGGCCCGTCAACGCTCCGACAGACCCTGCGATCAAGGCAGCCGCCCCGACGCGCAGGGCAATGCGCGGCGGACGTACACCCCAGGCCAAGGACGTCGCGATCATTTCACGAGGCTCAAAAAAAGAACGTCGTTCTTCCGGACCGGCAGGGGCACCCTCGCCCGGCGAT
>C688J18823_10001946_pt1 | contig 12890 bp, 14 predicted proteins | sample HopSoiMetagenom1_FD_18823 | JGI IMG/M metagenome (IMG submission 18823)
TTCTGGCTTACGACAGCGAGAACAGCACCCATCTATTCTAGGATTCCGGGGTACTCACTCGTTTTCATTTTGCTGGAGCTGGGTGGTGAGGAATCGCCCGCCTTCATCTCATCGAGCGTTTTTTGCGCGTGCTTGACCCAACGCTCCGCTTCCTGGCTGCGCGGGGGATCCATCAGAAAGGCCTCGAGATGGAAAGCGGCGTCGCTCAAGTCGCCACGACGTAAAAGCAGGAACGCCAGCCCGTAATGCGCACCCGAGAGCCTGGGCTCAATTGCCAACGCGCGTCGATAGCAACGAACCGCCTCGTCGAGCTGACCAAGCTTCGAGTAGGCGATCGCCATGTTCTGCAGAACCTTGTGATTATTGGGCTTTTGCCGAAGCGCCAGACGGTAAGAAGTGAGCGCCGCGTCGTAATCCCCCTGACGCTCGAGGGCGAGCGCTTCATTGAGGTAGTCGAGATTTGCGGCCGGGGGTTTCGGCTTTCCGCCGGTGAGGCGGTCCCAGAATGACATTCGGTCGAATCTACCGAGTATGATGTGCTGAGGCTAGCTTAACCTAACTGCTTTTCCCTGAACAGTTTGAGAGCAAAATGTCACCCCGCAAACGGACAGTGGATGCCGCCAAAGGCGTGCTCGAAATCGAATGGCCGTTCTTCGGCGAGCTGTCGCGCGGACTGGCTCTCAAGGTCGCCCGATCGTACGACCCCGAGATCGTCGTTGGAATCGCCACTGCCGGCGTGATCCCGGGCGCTGTGATCGCGGCGATACTGGGCCGCGAATTCCACTCGCTGGTGGTGAGCCGCAAGTACAAATCCACGCGGGCGAGAGAGGCGCCCGAAGTTTTCGGCAGCGCGCCCCCCGAAGTGCGCGGTCATCGCGTTCTGGTTGTGGATGAGACCTGCGATTCGGGGGACACCATACGGCTGGCGGTATCATCGATTCAGGAAGCCGGGGCATCGGAAGTTCGAACCGCGGTCGCATTCCGAACGGGCACGTACGCACCCGATTTCCACGCTATTGCCACTGAGAGCACCATCATCCTGCCTTGGGATCGAGAGGTGCTTGTGGGCAGCGAGCTTCGGCCGAACCCTGCGTATTCGGATGCTTTGGACGCAGCGCACTAGGTCAAACAGGGGCTCAAAAAAGTCCGCTGGCGCACAATCTAAGTCGTTGGTACCAAGGCTCTTGCGGGATGGCCGACAGGCCCTAAAATTGCCCCCCGGACCATCAAAACAAGCGATCCCGATGGCAATTTCTAACCGCGTCGACTCGCAAAAAACCGAGGCTTTCAGTGCGGAGCGCCAGCTCCTCACAAGCGCCCTCCGATCCGGATGGGCCAGTGGCGATGGAGAGACCGAACAACGGCACACCATCCGCCAGTTGTGTACGGTTGCCGGCGATCAGCCGCAACTGCGTGAGCATCTCCTCATAGCCTTCCGAACCATCGTCATCCACGCGGCTGACGAGGCGCAGATACCACCCGGGCCAAAGCGAAACGCTTTGCTCGGTCGACTGGCGACGATTTTTGTGGAGGAGTTTTACACGATTCCGCTGGCGAAGCGTGATGGCGCAGACGGCGACCATCGTGACGTGGCCTGAATCAAATATCGCGCGACTCAATCAGAACGAAGTCTCTCTTCGCTCACCGCGTATCTGGCGCTCTGTCATCAGGTCGACGAGCTCAGCGAGCTCTTTGTCGGAGAAGTGGCCGCAGACGCGGCCGATCCGAAGGGCGATATCCGCCCTCACCTTCTCTCTCCGTCTACCGACGCTATCGGTCTCCGGAAAGTCCCGATTCCTCTCACGCTGTAACGACAATTTTCCCACCAGGACCGCAGGATTGTACGGTCATGCACAATCAGGACCACTCGGTGCGGAAGAGCGCGTGACGAAGCGGGTTGATTATCCGGAACCGATCGATTCCCACTCTTCGCCGCGAGAGACACGATCGTAAGCGTGCTCGAGCATGTCTGCGTTGCCGGCGAGGAACCGGCACCGCCCGGTGGGACCAACGCTGCAGTCGATTTCCATTACTGCGACTGGATAATCCGTCAGACAGCCCAGAAATCCGGCGAGAGTGCCAGTCGTCAGGTGACAGCCACGCTCTCCTTCGCCATGCAGCTGCGCTTCCCAACAATGCTCGATATCGATGACGGCGAGCGCGTCGTGCAGCGACCTAAAAGTCACGCGTCCCCAGCCCGCCGCCTGGAAAAACTCTCCGGCGCGATCAGAAAAATCATCGACGGATAAATCTTCCGCCTTGCCCTCGCCGCGATCCGAAAGCCAGGTGTCGAAGGCATCGAACAGCGAGCCGGCGCCGGCGTATCCCGCCTCACGCAACGCGTCCGGGCCGCCGCCACTCGCGCCGGCGACGCGTAATCGCAAGTCGCGCAGAGTGCGTTGAGCGAGTCCGATCAATTCTGGAGTGGACGAAATTGCCATTTCCTCTGGGACGATTTCACTCGGAAGATGTTGCGGCCGGATTGACTCGACGCAAGAGGTCGGCCTCATCGAGGATCTCGACGCCGAGGCTTTTCGCTTTCTCGAGTTTGCTTCCCGCTTCGTTGCCAGCGAGAAGAAAATCTGTCGCTTTCGACACCGAGCCGGTTACCCTGCCGCCGGCTTCTTCGATCAGCGCCGTAGCTTTCGACCTGCTCAAAGTCGGAAGCGTGCCTGTGATTACGAAAGTCAGCCCGCTGAATGGGCCACCCGCGACGACTGCACGCGGCTCGGTGAAGTTGACTCCGCTCGATCTCAGCCTTTCGATGAGACGCTTTCCACTGGGATCGGCGAAGTAGGCGACTACGCCGTTGGCGATTGTCGCGCCGATCCCGCGAACGCTCAGAATATCGTCTGCAGACGCCGCCATCAGCGCGTCCATCGTCCCGAAATGTTGCGCCAGCAGCTGCGCGGCGATTGCGCCGACATGTCGTATACCGAGCGCACTCAGGAGCCGATTCAGGGGTTGCGACTTCGACGCCTCGATCGCGGCGATCAGCGAGTCCGCTCCCTTCTCGGCGTAGCCTTCGAGGCCGAGCAGCTGCTCACGTGTCAACGCGTAGAGGTCGCCTGGATCTTTCACCAGCCCCTCCTGTACGAGCTGCTCGATGCGCGCGTAAGAAAGTCCGCGAATGTCCATCGCACCGCGAGAAGTAAAGTGCACGAGGCCCTCGAGCTGGCGTCCGGGGCAAGCGACGTTCGGGCAATAGATCGCGGCCTCGTCTTCCTCGCGCGTGAGAGGTGTCGAGCACACTGGACACCTCTTCGGCATTCGCCATTGCTGTTCGGCGCCAGTTCGTCTGTCCGGGATGGGCGCGATGATCTGCGGGATCACTTCGCCCGCCCGCTTCACCTGCACCCAATCGCCTACGCGAAGGTCCTTGGCCATGATCAGATCTTCGTTGTGGAGAGTGGCGAGCTTTACGACCACGCCGCCGATCTCCACCGGGTCCAACACCGCGAAAGGATTGATCGCCCCAGTGCGTCCGACATTCACTTCAATAGCAAGCAGTCTGGTCTCGGCGATGTCCGGTGCGAACTTTCGAGCGATCGCCCAGCGCGGCTCGCGCCCACCCACTACGCCCAACTCTTCCTGCAGCCGCAGTGAATCGACTTTCACCACTGCGCCGTCGATGCCGAAATTGAGCTTGCCGCGTATGTTGTGCTCCAGGTCGTGTGCCCACTCTTCGACAGCGGCCAGAGTTTTCGCGCGCTTCCGATGTGGTGCGACGGGAACGCCCCACTCGGCGAGGGCATCGAGTAATTCCGTCTGGGTTTCGAAGGGTAGGTCCTGGCCATCCGGCGCGACAACTGAATACCCGAAGAAGCGCAAAGGCCGCGACGCGGTGACTCCCGGATCCAGCATTCTCAGGCTGCCGGCCGCAGCGTTCCTCGGATTGGCGAATACCGGGTCACCAGCACGTGCGCGCGCCTCGTTCATTTCCTCGAAGCGGTCGAATGGGAAATAGACTTCCCCCCTGATCTCCATGCGGCCCGCCGGCGCCGATTCGTGCAGTCGCAGCGGTACGTCGCGCACGGTGCGCAGGTTGACTGTCACCTCTTCGCCGATCGTACCGTTGCCGCGCGTCGCACCCATGACGAAAATCCGATTCTCATAGGTGAGGGCTACGGCCGTCCCATCGATTTTCAGTTCTGCGGTATATCCGGATTTCCTGATGTCGTCGCCGGCGAGGCGAACGAGTCGCTCCTCCCAGGCGCGCAGCTCCTCATCATCGAAAGCGTTTCCGAGCGACAGCATGGTACGCATGTGCTCGTGCTTCGCCAGCTGACTCTGCACTTCGGCGCCGATGCGCAAAGTGGGAGAGTCGGGCGATGCGCACTCGGGAAACTCCCGCTCCAGATCCTGGAGCTCCCGAAAAAGCTTGTCGTATTCCGCGTCCGACATCGTCGGACGGTCGAGAACGTAGTACTCGTGGGACGCGCGAGTCAGCCGCTCGCGCAGTTCACCGGCGCGGCTAAGCTGTGGGCCTTGGGCCCTCTGCGGAGGCTTTTGATTTTGCTGGGCCGCCTGTTGGGGCGGCGCCGCCGTTGCCTGCTGCCTGTTTGCTGACCGGCTTTTCGACATCCGTCGTGTCGTTCCCCTTACTCTGCATATGGGCTTTGAAATCGCCGCCGTCGAAACGGATCACACGATTGCGTCCGGTCTCCTTGGCCACGTAGAGAGCATCGTCCGACGCCTTCAACAGCGCTTCCTGATCTTTTACCAGAGGATGGGGCGCTGATGCCACGCCGCAGCTCATAGTCCGCCGAAGCGTCCCGCCCGTGTACGTAAAGGTATGCCCGGCGACCTTCTCCCGCAGGCGCTCCGCGAATGTCACCGCAGCGTCGAGGACTGTCCCGGACAGAATCAGAAGAAATTCTTCGCCCCCGTACCGGCCGACCCGATCGATCTCGCGGGCTTCGTCCTTGAGGAGCTTGGCGAATTCCTTGAGCACGGCGTCGCCAGCCTGGTGCCCGTGCTCGTCATTCACGCTCTTGAACTTGTCGATGTCGCACATGATCAGCGCGATCGGCTCGTGGAGGCGCACTGAATGCTGCCACATCTCGTGCAGACGCTCCTCCAGGGCCCGGCGGTTGTCGATCTGGGTCAGGCCGTCGGTGAGGGAGATCTGCCGCAGTTTGTCGTTAAGCTCCGACAATTCCTTGTCACGTGCCTCCAGCTCGGACTGCAGCTTCTTCACATGGAGCTGGGAGCTCACTCGCGCCTCGAGCTCCGCGAAGTTGATCGGCTTGGTGATATAGTCGATCGCTCCGGCGCCCAGACCTTCTACCTTGTGCTCGGTGGTATCGAGCGCGGTCTGCATGATGATCGGAATGAATGGCAGCTCCTTGTTCGCCATCCTCGCCTTGAGACGCCGGGCAACTTCCATCCCGTCCATCTTCGGCATCATCACGTCGAGCAGGATGAGATCGGGCACCGACTTGTCGACCGCCTCCAGGGCTGCCTGTCCATCCGGCGCTCCCTCGACATCGTAACCGCGCGCTTCGAGACGCGCGCGGAGGAGCTCGATGTTGTCCTCGTGGTCGTCGACGACGAGAATGCGAGGCTTCCTGTTACGCTCCATTGTTTTTGCCGAGGAATCTCTGGACTTCAGCGACAACCGCTCTCGGCTCGCAGGGTTTGGCCAGATATCCATCGCAGCCGACTTCCATTGCCTTCTCCCGGTCGGACGCGAGTGCGTGCGCCGTGAGGGCGATGATGGGGATCGACTTCGTGGATGGATCGTGTTTGAGCACCTGGGTAGCCTCCCAGCCGTCAATGATCGGGATTGAGATATCCATAAGGATCAGATCAGGCTTTTCTGATCGAGCCTTTGCTATCCCTTCCTCGCCATTCAGAGCTTCGGTGACTTCGTATCCAAAGTGCTTCAGGATGGTGGAATAGACAATACGATTGTCCTCATTGTCCTCCACCAACAATACCATTTTACCTGAACTGCTCATTCAGTACCCCTCGCACGGCTATTGCTGGCTGGGCTTTAGGGCAAATTTCTTACCACCCCCTGAGCCTCGATCTTATGTTCAATTCCGCCAGCCCGGGTCGGCCGGGCACTTCGATTCCAAAATCCCCTTTGCCCGGATCGATTCCTCAGCCCGCAGCGGACGAATTTCGGGGCGAGATGGTTCCCGACTGGAACAATATCGGTCTGTTTACGGCGGGGATTGCCGTCGGCGCCATTCTCGGTGCGGCGACGGCTTTACTCTTCGCTCCCGCGAGCGGCGGTGAGTTTCGAGACCGGATCTCCCGGCGGGTTCGGCGAGACAGCGTTGACGAAGACGTGTGGGACGCGCTCGCCGCAGAACTGGAGCGAGCTGCCGAAGACGCGGAAGAAGACGAAGATGCCGCGCGAGAAACGGTCGTCGCGGTGAAGACTTAGTCGCCTCTCAGCCCGGCGTCGGCCTCCGCCTTGTAGTGTCGATCGTTGTAGTCCGCGTTGGGCAGCTTCATCGCTGCCTGCCATTCGGCGCGCGCTTTCGCCTTGTCGCCCGTATCCCGGTAGACGCCGGCTAGGTCGACGTGATGAACGATGCGATCGGGCTCCGCGGCGACGGATTCCTCCATATAACGCTTCGCCTCGGACCAATTCGCGGAATCGAAGATCTGCCCGCCCAGGAAATTCTTGGCGAGCATGCGTGTGAATCCATTGAGCCGCATTACCTCGGCGTTCCACATGCCCATCACGTGCAGGCAGCCCGCATGCTTGGGGTCGATCTTCAGACACTCGAGCGCCTGATTCCGAATATCCTTGGCGTACTTGATTCGCGATTTGGCGCTCTGCGTCAGCGCATTCTTGCCGAGCGCGCGGGCGAGATTGAAATGACCCTCGGCGTCGCCGGGATTTGCCGCCACAGCGTCACGGGCGTACTTCTCGCCGGCCTTGAAGTAAGTCTCGCGCTTGGCATCGTCTCGCTCGTATGAGCCGAGATCGACGGCGGATCGCGAAGCCTTCCACAGCGCGGGGTAGTTCTTGGGGTCGATCTTGATCGCTTCTTCGTAGTGCTGCAGCGCAGCGGCAGCGTTCATCGCGACATATTCTTTGTCACCGAGCGCTACGTGATCGGCAGCGGTCTGGCCGCCAGCGACAGCGGTGGCAAGGATGGTTAACGCAAGGACGGATTGTAAAGTGCGCATTTGGACTCCACTACGAGGTGACGTTGTTCGGATCTGATACCCCGGCTGCGAATAAATGATCGTACCGCGCCTGATCGAACGCAAACGCGATGGCGGCCAGCTCACGTCCGGGGAAATTCACGAGCTCGTTACCGCCTACGCAGATGACAAGGTGCCCGACTACCAGATGGCTGCGCTCCTCATGGCCATCTACTTCAATGGGCTCGATCGTGCGGAGATGAATGCTCTGATGGAGGCGATGCTCGAGAGCGGCGAGAGGCTCGATTTCTCGCGGCTCCCACTGCCTCGCATCGACAAGCACTCGACTGGGGGTGTCGGTGACAAGACCTCGCTGATTCTCGCGCCACTAATCGCCTCGCTCGGAGTAGCGGTGCCGATGATGTCCGGGCGTGGACTGGGGCACACCGGCGGCACTCTCGATAAGCTCGAGTCGATTCCTGGTTTCAGAACCGGTCTCTCGCTCGCCGAGGCACAGAAGCAGGTCGCGGAAATTGGCTGCGCGATGTTAGGTCAGACAGAGGAGATTGTGCCCGCCGACCGCAAACTCTACGCATTGCGCGACGCAACAGCGACGGTCGAGGTGATTCCTCTGATCGCAGCCAGCATCATGAGCAAGAAGGTCGCTGAATCTCTGACGGGACTAGTGCTCGACATCAAGCGCGGGTCAGGCTCGTTCCTCCCGCACCTCGAGGACGAGCTGGAGCTGGCGCGGGCGATGATCGATCTCGGCGTTCGCCACGCTTGTCCAGTTGTCGCGCTGCTCACGGCGATGGATCGTCCCCTAGGAGAAGCGTGCGGAAACGCGCTTGAAGTCGCGGAGGCGATCGATGTTCTGAAAGGAGGCGGGCCGCCAGACTTGATCGAGGTCACGATGGCGCTTGGCGCCGAGATGCTCGTGCTGGCCGGAACGGCTACCACGCGCGAGGCGGCGCGTGCGATAATGCGCGACGCGATCATATCGGGCCGGGCGCTGGAGAAATTCGAGGAAGTGATCGCGGCGCAGGGAGGGGAAGCGCGCGTTGTGCGGGATCCATCGCGTCTGCCTCAGTCTGCGTTGCAAAAGCAATTCGGCGCGCCGCGCGCCGGTATCGTGCAGACGGTTGACCCCCGCGCCATCGGCCACGGAGTCATCTCGCTCGGCGGCGGACGGACAAGGATGGAGGATACCGTCGATCCGTCGGTCGGCTTCGTCATCTCGGCGAAACCAGGCGCGCGGGTGGAGAAGGGACAGAGGTTAGCGGACGTTCACGCTCAGGACGAGAAGGGTATCACCGCAGGAATTGCCATTCTCGAGAGCGCGATCGCGATCGGAGATTCGGCTCCGGCTTCTCTGCCTCTCATCTCGCATCGGGTCACAGNGAAGGGNGTGGAGGAGCTCTAGGGATTTTGGCGCGTGGCTGGCGAGCCAGGGATGCCATGGTTCCCAGTTAATCCTGCCAGGGTAGTTTCAGCCACCCAAATAAGAATCCGCCCAGCACCAACCCGGTAAGCATCCCCCACAACATGCTTGTCTTGTCGGGCTGAAACAGCGCGCGATCGGTGTACTGGAGCGCAACGAGGACGGCACCGACGACAATCAGCACTATCAGGAAGGGTGAGTTTCGCGCGGGGCGGCGAGTCGACGGTCGGTCTGTCGGATCTGTATTCAGCACGGCTGCCGTCTAGGACTGATCATGGAATTGCGCGCCGGCTTCGATGAGCAGATCGCGCAGTATGGAACGGTGACATCTGCTCTCGTCCTCGCAGTAGCACCCGATCGAAAAATCGGATTCGCGCGACATCGCCGCCAGCAAAGCGAGGAGGCGCTTGGCCGGTGGTTTCTTCATTTCGGCGCGATATGCTCTCTCGTACCGGGCCCAGCGCTTCGGGGTAAAGGGCTCCGATAACGCCCACGACACAAGATCGGCGCTCGGGGCAACGTCGGGCAGCCAGACGTCGAAGTAATCGCGTCGCGCGTAGTCCTCCTTCCTCACGCCGCGCGGTGGGCGACGCACAGTGCCCAGGCGAATGCCTTCGCCAGGTGCATGCGGCTCGCCGAGGCGAACTACTCGGATGGACACTCAATCCTCCTTTAGCAGAGCAAGCAATTTTTTCGGCGCCGTCATCCGATACCCGTCACGCAACAGATCCAGGAGCTGATCCCAATCCACGTCGCTGTCCAGCCACACTCCTACCCATCCACTCGGTCCGACGTAAGGTGGCGAGAAAAACCGGTCGGGCGCGGCATCGATCATCAGCCGTTGATTGACCGCTTTCGCCTTGCACCAGATTGCCGGTCGTCCCCCGCCGTGATGATTACCCGCATCTGCGTACATGGCGAAGATCTTGTTCTTCACTCGGAAGGTGGGTTCGCCCCATGCCTCGACTTCGTGGGCTTCGGGTAACGAGAGGGCGAGTTTCCGCACTCGAGGCAGAGGGCTGCGCGGCATCCGTGAATGGTGTATTCGGTGCGGCGGAAAATCCAGAAAGGGAGTAAGTTGTGGGACCCCGAATCCCGTCCGCTCCCTCGAGGTATCTGCCGATGTTCACTCCCCGCAAATCCGCGGTGGCGCTTCGTGCCGCCGTGTTAATCGTCTGCACCCTCGTAATGAGCGCGTGTTCGCTCACTACCGACAATGAAGGACCATCTACAATGGCGGTAATCAGTGGCGACGCCCAGACAGCGCCGCCGAACACCGCACTGGCCGAGCCATTGGTGGTGGTCGTCGTCAATCAATTCGGTGAGCCACTGAAAGACATTACGATCAACTGGGCGATCGTCAGCGGCGGTGGAGCGCTCAGCGCCAGTTCATCGGTCTCGGACGATGGTGGGCACGCCTCGGTCAACTACACAACGGGCCCGACCGCCGGCAGCGTCATCATTACCGCCACCGTTCACGGGCTACCACCCCTCGGCTTCGACGAGACGATTTCGGCGAGCTAGCGAACCCGGGGCGTCGGCGGCGCCAGCACCAGCGTATCGCCGGCGACATCGACTCGCGCGGTCATGCTTGCGTCGGAGTTCGTCCCCACGAATATCGAGAAGGATCCAGGCTCAACGATTTTCCTCATTTGCCGGTCGTATAACGAGAAAGCGTCAGGGCCGATGCGGAACGTCACCGTCCGCGTCTCACCAGGCTGAAGTGTTACCCGCCTGAATCCCTTGAGCGTCCTTACTGGCTGCTCGACGCTCGCCACATCGTCTCGCAGATAGAGCTGCACGACTTCGTCACCGGCGCGATCGCCGCTATTTCTGACGTCGACGGAGATGCCGAGCGAATCACCGGCGTTGATTCGCGGCGCGGAGAGTCGAAGGTTCGAGTAGGTGAACGTCGTGTAGCTCAAGCCGAAGCCGAAAGGAAAGAGCGGAGTCCACGGCAAGTCGAGATACTTCGACGTGTAGTGATTCCTGGCGTCGGCCGGCCGGCCGGTGTTCCGGTGATTGTAGTAGAGCGGTATCTGCCCGGTCGCGCGCGGGAAAGTGACTGGAAGCTTTCCACCCGGGTTGTAGTCACCGAAGAGAACGTCGGCGACAGCGTTGCCGTGCTGGTCGCCGAGGAACCAGCTCTCGACGATTGCGGGGGCTTCGTTCGCCAGCTCGGGAATCGCCAGGGACCGGCCATTCATCAGGACCATCACCACCGGTTTGGTCGCGCTCGCCGTCCGCGCCGCTCGAATCACGGCAAGAGCGAGGTCCCGTTGCGCCCCCGGCAACTCGATGGATGCGCGACTCGATGCCTCGCCGCTCATGGTGTCACGTTCTCCCACTATGATTACCACGGCCTCCGCCTGAAAGGCCGCTTTTCGGGCGGCGGCAAACCCTGTGGTGTCAGCAGTATCGACGGGAGCGCCCCGCACTGAAGTAACTCGCGCAGAACTTCCCAACGCGTTACGAATTCCGGCGAGAACACTCACCGCTTCATTCGCCTTCCCAGCTGCTGCCCAATTACCGAGCGCAGACTGCGCATCATCCGCGAGCGGACCGATCACCGCGATGTTGCGAAGAGTTTTTCTGAGAGGAAGCGTGTTATTCGCGTTCTTCAGCAACACGATCGATTCGCGCGCGGTAGCTCGGGCCGCGGCGACGTGCTCCGGCGCCAGGGTGTAGCGTGCCTCGCGGGCGGTGTCACTGAAGCGATACGGATCGCTGAACAGGCCGAGCGCATACTTGATGCGCAGCACTCTTTTCACCGCGGAATCCACCAGCGCAATTGGCACCCGTCCCGAGCGAACGAGGGCGGCGAGATTGTTGGCGTAAACCGCATCTGACATGTCCACGTCGATACCGGCGCGAATCCCAAGGGTCGCGGCATCTGCGTTATTCGCAGCGACTCCGTGCGGAATCAATTCCCCAATTCCGCCCCAGTCGCTGTCGACGATTCCCTTGAACCCCCATCGAGTCCGCAACACATCGCTCATGAGCCAGTCGCTGGAGTGGACCGGCACGCCGCCGAGGTCGTTGAACGAAGCCATAACCACAGCGGCGCCCGCTTTAACCGCAGCCTCATACGGGGGGAGATATGTCTCCCACAGAGTCCGCTCTGACAACTCCACCGAGTTGTAGTCGCGACCACCCTCGGCACCGCCATACGCGGCGAAATGTTTTACCGTCGACAGCATCGCGTCCGATTTGCCGAGACCCATCGCGTTGTCTCCGCCCTGGAAACCACGAACCCTCGCCGCCGCCAGCATGCTGCCGAGATACGGATCTTCTCCCGATCCCTCCATGATCCGTCCCCAGCGCGGATCGCGGGCGATGTCAACCATGGGCGCGAAGGTCCATGTCAAACCGTGTGCTGTCGCCTCGATCGCCGCGAGGCGCGCCGAGTTTTCGGCGCGCGCGGTGTCGAACGTCGCCGCCTCCGCGAGCGGAATCGGAAAGATCGTTCGGAAGCCGTGGATTACATCGTGACCGAACAGCAGCGGGATCTTGAGGCGCGATTCCTGGGTCGCAATCCGCTGGAGCTCTCGTGTATAAGTCGCGCCGTAAATTCCGAGAAACGATCCAACGCCACCGGTTTGTATGAGCGCTTCGCCACCCTGAGGAACCCGCGGCCCCGTCTGCGAGCCACCGCCCGGCAGCTGATTGAGCTGTCCGACTTTCTCCTCGAGGGTCATCAATTTCAGAATGGAGTCGGCGAATGCGGATCCTCGTGCGGAATTGAGTGGCGATTCTGTTTGAGCCTGGACGTTCGTTGCAACAGTCGCCGCCGCGACAGCAAACATCACCAGCGTCAGATTGCGGTTCATCTCAGATGGTTTGATTGGTGGGTGAACGTTCCGCTGCGGTACCTTCACGTGGCGATCCTGCATTCTGGCGAAGTTTCTTGAAGAGCCTCACGCCCGTGTGTTCATAGCCGCGACTCAGGTAGAACTGGTGCGCTTCCTTGCGCCGAAGTGCTGAAGTCAGTGAGATGCTGTGCGCGCCATGCTGTATCGCCCACTCCTCGGCCCGTATTACCAATGCTGACCCGATACCCTCTCCACGCACAGTTTCATCGACGACGACCGCGGTGAGCCAGGCCGCCGGCTCGCTAATGTGCAGCGCGTCAAAGAGATGCACGGTGAGGACACCGACGGTGCGCCCTGCGTGTTCAGCAACGAGAACGGCCGTACCGGGTCGAGAGCGAAGCCTGGCGAGACGTTCCGGTATGGGAGAAGAATCCGTGGGATAGCCGAGCTGGGTAAGGAGGTTCGCCAAAGCCGGGGCGTCCTCCGGTGTCGCGTGTCTAATCGCGGGCGAATCCACCGGCTAACGG
>C688J18823_10001948_pt1 | contig 12882 bp, 13 predicted proteins | sample HopSoiMetagenom1_FD_18823 | JGI IMG/M metagenome (IMG submission 18823)
GTGGAGGACGTCGTCACCTCCGGCGGGGCCGCGATCGCGGCGATCGAGGGACTCCGCGAAGCGGGCCTGGAGGTCGGAACCGCGGTGTGCGTGGTCGACCGGGAGGAGGGCGGGGCGGACGCTCTCGCGCGAGCCGGAGTGCGGCTGCGACCCCTCTTCCGGGCCTCCGAGCTGCTCGACCTGTCCAAAAGTGCCGCAAACCGCATGGTTGAGCCGAAAGCCTAACCCTGCTAGGGTCTTGCGCCGAGGTACAGCAATTCCCAATCGGGAGAGGAGCGAATGTGACGAAGCAAGAATTCGTCGATCGGGTAGCGCAGACGGGCAACCTTTCGCGGCGTGACGCCGCCGAGGCTGTCGACGCTGTGCTCGCGTCGATCACCGAGGTCCTGCGCTCAGGCGGCGAGGTCAACTTCACCGGCTTCGGGAAGTTCTCGACGCAGCATCGCAAGGAGCGGCAGGGCGTCAACCCGCGCAACCCCAGCCAGAAGGTGACCATCCCCGCGGCGACCGTGCCGAAGTTCTCGGCCGGCAGCTCGCTGAAGACCGCCGTCAAGACCGGCGGCGGCGGTGGCGGCGGCAACGGGGGCGGCACGGGAGGCGGCGGCGGCTTCTAGACCGCGGCTCCTGTGAAGCTTCGTGAGGGCCGCGAGAGCGGCCCTCACTCGTTCCACGGCCGGGTCGGCCGCTAGCCTCCGTGCGAGTGGGCGCCGAGCCGGCAGTCGCGACCGCGCTGTTCCCCGACCGCCTGGCGGAGGCGGTCGAGCGCAAGCGCTCCCAGCTGCTCGTCGGCCTCGATCCGCGGCCGGACCTGCTGCCCGTCGAGCTGGCCGGGGACGCGCATCTCTCCCGTGAGGCCGCAGCGGACGCCTGCGCGCGCTTCTGCTGCGGGATCGTCGACGCCGTCGCCCCGCACGTCGTCGGCGTCAAGCCGCAGCTCGCGTTCTTCGAGGCGCTCGGCTCAGACGGCCTCCGGGCGCTCGAGGACGTCTGCGCCTACGCGCGCCAGGCCGGGCTGCTCGTTCTCGCCGACGCGAAGCGCGGCGACATCGGCTCGACCTCGCGCGCTTACGCGACGGCCTACCTCGAGCCGCGTGGCGACGGGCCGCCGCTCGCCGACGCGATGACGCTCAACCCGTACCTCGGCCGCGATTCCCTGGAGCCGTTTCTCGGCGCGTGCCGGCGCCACGGCGGCGGCGTCTTCTGCATCGTCAAGACGTCGAACGAAGGGGGAGCAGACGTTCAGGACCTCGTGCTCTCGGACGGGCGGCCGCTCTGGCACCACGTGGCGCGGCTCGTGCACGAGCTCGGTGAGGAGCTGGTCGGCGAGCGCGGGCTCTCCAGCGTCGGCGCGGTCGTCGGCGCCACGCACCCACGCGCGGTCGGCGAGGCTCGCAGGCTGCTGCCGCAGGCGATCCTCCTCCTGCCGGGGGTCGGCGCGCAGGGGGCGACTCCGGCCGATCTCGCCCGTGCCTTCACGAGCGGCCCGGCGAGCGCGCTCGTGAACGCGTCGCGCAGCGTCATCTACGCCTTCCGTAACGGCCGGGCGGACTGGCGCGCGGCGGCCGGCCTCGAGGCGGCGCGCCTGCGGCGCGACGTCTGGGCCGTGTCGGGCTGGTAGAGGTGGCCGACGGCTGGCGCAGGGAGGCGAAGCGCTATGGGGCGCCGGTGGCGTTCCTGCTCGCGGTGACGATCGCGGTGCTGCTCGTCCGGCAGGGCTTGAACAGCGAGGCGGCGCCGGCAACGACGACCACGGCGACGTCGACTCCGACCACCACGGCCCCGAACGCGACGCCGGTCCGCCGCCGGCGCTTCTACGTTCTGCGCTCCGGCGAGACGCTCAGCGATGTCGCGATTCGGTTCGACACCACCGTCGAGCAGCTCGTCGTACTGAATCCCGGCGTCGAGCCGACCAACCTGAGCGTCGGCCAGCGCATTCGGGTCAAGTGACCTCCTCCTAGTTAGACTCGCCCGGCTTTGCTGCGTGTGGTCGTCGCCGCTGCGGCCCTGGCGCTCGCGGGACCGGTGCTCGCCGCGCCGCCGCAGGTCACCGGGCGCGCCTACGTCGTCGAGAACGGCTCGACCGGCGAGGTGCTGCTCGCGCACAACCCGCGCGCCTCGGTGCCGATCGCGAGCATCACGAAGCTGATGACGGTGCTGCTGACGCTCGAGCACACGAAGCCGGGCGACACCGTCGTCGTCGACCCGCAGGCGGCGAGCGTCGGCGAGTCGAGCGCGAACCTGCGAGCGGGCGAGCGGCTGACCGTGCGCGAGCTGCTCGAGGCGGCGCTGATCCAGAGCGCGAACGACGCGGCGGACGCGCTCGCCCTCCACGTCGGGCACGGCAGCCAGCAGCGGTTCGTGGCGATGATGAACGCGCGGGCGAAGCAGCTCGGCCTCGCGAGCACGCACTTCGTCCGCCCCGACGGGCTCGACGCGCCGGGTCACCTCTCGAGTGCGCGCGACGTGACGCTCCTCGCGCGGATCCTCATGCACCGGCCGATCGTCCGGCAGATCGTGCGGCAGCGCGCGGCGACAATCTCGGGCGGTCGGGGCCTGCACACCTGGAACGACCTGCTGTCGACCTACCCCGGGATCTTCGGCGTCAAGACGGGGCACACGTCGGCGGCAGGCTGGTCGCAGGTGGCCGCCGCGCGCCGGGGACTCGTCACGATCTACGCCACGCTCCTGGGTAGCCCGGACCGCGCCGTTCGCAACGCCGACCTCGTGGAGCTGCTCGACTGGGGCTTCTCGCGCTACCGCTCCGCGGCCGTCGTGGTGCGCGGCCATGCCTACGCCCGGGCGGAGCTCGGCTACGGGCGCCGGCCGGTGGCGCTCGTCGCGGCGGGATCGCTGACGCCGTCCGTGCGAGTCGGGTTCGCGCTCGTCCGCAGGATCGTCGCCGCCGACGCGGCCGACCTGCCCGTGCAGCGAGGACAGGCGCTCGGCGAGGTCCGGGTCTACCAGCGTGGGCACCTCCTCGGCGCCGTGCCGCTCATCGCGTCGCGCTCGGTCGCGCAGCCCTCGTTGGGCGGGCGCGTCGGGTGGTATGCGACGCGTACCCTGGACCACATGGGCGGGTGGTTCTCGTAGTCGTCACGGTCACGATGAACGCGGCGATCGACCGCACGCTCACCGTGCCCAACTTCCAGCGCGGCCAGCGCCATCGCGCGAGCGCCGGGCTGACGCTCGCCGGCGGCAAGGGGATCAACATCGCCCGTGCGCTGAAGGGTCTCGGCGTCCCGGTCGTCGCCACCGGCCTCGCGGGCGGCCGCACGGGCACGCGCATCGTCGAGGAGCTGACGGCGGAGGCGATCCTGAACGACTTCGTGCGCATCGAGGACGAGTCGCGCACCTCGACGGCGATCGTCGATCCGACGGGCTCGAGCTACACGGAGGTGAACGAGTGGGGCCCGCACGTCGAGGCGGACGAGCTCGAGATGCTGCTGGAGAAGCTCGCCTACCTTTCGCAGGGCGCCGACTACGTCGTCTTCGCAGGCTCCCTGCCGCGCGGGATCGACGACGCGTTCTACTCGGAGGCCGTGCGCGAGCTGAACCGCCGCGGCGCCCGGACCGTGCTCGATTCGGAGGGTGAGTCGCTGCGCTTGGCGGTCCACGCCGAGCCGCTGCTCGTCTCGCCCAACGAGCGCGAGGCCGAGGCGCTCGTCGGCCAGGAGTTCCACGACGACGACGACTTCCTCGTCGGGCTCGAGACGATCGCCGAGCTCGGCCCGCGCAACGTCCTGATCACGCGCGAATCCGGCTGCTGGGCGCTGCTCCGCTCGGAGCGCGAGACGAGCCGCTACCGGGCGCTGGCGCCGGTCGTCGACCCGATCTCGGCGGTCGGCTCGGGGGATGTGCTCCTCGCCGGCTTCATCGCCGCCCGGCTCGAGGGCCGCTCGGACGAGGAGGCGCTCCGCAGCGCCGTCGCTGCGGGAGCCGCCTCGACGCTCGAGATCGGCGCCGGCCGCTTCGAGCCGCGCGAGGCCGGGCGCCTCGTGTCGGCCGTCGAGGTGGCCCAGCTCGAGCCGGTCGTCAGCGACTGAGCCTGCCTAAAGCGCGGGCGCGCCTCCGCCGATACGTGCACGGCGATGAATCGCCAGCGCCTGCCTGTGGTGCTGTCTGCGGCGGCGGTTGCGATCGCCGTCCTCGGCGCCACCCCACACGGCTTTGCGGCCCTCACCAAAGGGGCTGTTCGCGTTGCGCTCTTCGCAAAGAACTCGGGCAAGGTCGGCGGGATCGCGGCCTCGAAAAAGCCGAAGGCGGGGAAGCTGCTCCCGCTCGGCAAGGACGGCAAGTTTCCCGTCTCGGTGCTCCCGGCCGGCCTGCAGGGGCCGCCCGGAGCCGAAGGCGCACGCGGTCCCGCCGGCCCGGCGGGCCCACAGGGCGCCCAGGGCCCGCAGGGGCTGAAGGGCAGCAAGGGCACGACCGGCCCGGCAGGCCCGCGCGGCACCACCGGCTCGCAGGGCCCGATCGGCCCGCCGGGCGGCTACGGCCTGCTGAACCTCGGTCGCGCGACGCTCGCGAAACAGACCCTCGCGCCCGGCGGCGCGCATTCCGCCAGCACCGCCGGCGCGGACGGGCTCCCGCTCGTGGCCGTGCTTGACACCGGCAACGACGACCTGCAGGTCGTCCACTGCGCCGATGCCGCCTGCGCCACGTCGGCCTCTACGCCCGTCGACACCGGCGGCAACGTCGGCCGCTACCCATCGGTCACCGTGGGCTCGGACGGCCTGGGCCTCGTGAGCTACCTCGATTCGACGAACCACAACCTCAAGGTCGCGCACTGCACCAACGTCGCCTGCACGGCGTTCACTGCCGCGACGGTCGTCGCCAGCGGCACCGTCGCGGACGACGCCACCTCGATCACGGTCGGGACCGACGGCCTGGGCCTCGTCAGCTACGTCGACAACGGCAACCTGCGCGTCGCGCACTGCGCGAACCTCGCCTGCTCGAGCGCGACCTCCAACCCGGTCGCCGCGACCACGGTGGGCTACTCCTCGCTCGCGATCGGCGCCGACGGGCTCCCGCTCGTGAGCTTCCTCGACAACGCAAACCAGGACCTGCGCGTCGCCCACTGCGCCGACGTCGCCTGCACGAGCTCGACCTCGACCGCCTTCGACACGGCGAACAACTCCGGCTTCTACAGCTCGCTGACCCTCGGCTGGGACGGTCTCGGCCTCATCAGCTACCGCGACGCGACCTCGAGCGCGCTCAAGGTCGCGCACTGCGACGACCTCGCCTGCTCCGCCGCGACCGTCACTCCGATCGACGCCAGCGGGATCCAGGGCGAGTACTCGTCGATCACGGTCGGCGCCGACGGCCTCGGCGTGATCAGCTACTACGACGGCACCGGGGCCAACCAGGACTTGAAGGTCGCCCACTGCGGCAACCTCGCGTGCTCGACCTCGTCGTTCGTCGCCGTCGACACGGCCGGCCAGGTCGGCTGGAACACGTCGATCACGATCGGCTCGGATGGGCTGCCGTTCGTGAGCTACCGCGACGTGACCGGCAACCGGGTCAAGGGCCTGCACTGCCCGAACGTCTTCTGCGTCGGCTACCTCCGTCGCCGCTAGGGGCGCCCTTCTTCCGTCCAGGGGCAGTGCTAGCATCGCGGCACTTGAGAGAAGGCGGCGAGAACGGTTTTTTGGCCCAGGCGATCACGACGGCGCCTGGGCCTTTGTGCATTAGAGGGGCTGGCGAAATAGCGCTCGTCGCTGGGGCGCGCTGGTCGTTCCGAGGCAAGGACGCAGGGAGCGTTCGTACCTGGAAGGTACGGGCGCGACTGAGGACGCCGTCTCGGGGCGACCGGTGCGGTTCAGCGGCACAGTCGCTACTTCGGCAGATCCTCTTTGAGGGGAGGTAATCGGTGGAGATCGAGATCGGGCGAGGGAAGAAGGCTCGGCAGGCGTACGGCTTCGACGACATCGCGATCGTGCCGTCGCGGAGGACGCGCGACCCACAGGACGTCGACATCGGCTGGAAGCTCGGTCCACACCTGCTCGAGCTGCCGCTGATCGCCTCGGCGATGGACGGTGTCGTCTCGCCGCAGACCGCGATCGAGCTGGGGAGGCTCGGCGGCCTCGGCGTCCTCAATCTCGAGGGCATCTTCACCCGCTACGAGAAGGCCGACCGCGAGCTCGAGAAGATCTCGAAGCTGACGAAAGAGCAGGCCACGAGCGGGATGCAGAAGATCTACGACCGCCCCGTCGACCCCGAGCTGATCGCCTCGCGGATCAAGGAGATCAAGGCCGCGGGCGCGCTCGCGGCGGGCTCGCTGACGCCGCAGAAGGTGCGCGACCACTACGAGGCGGCGCTCGAGGCGGGGCTCGACGTGCTCGTGATCCAGGGCACCGTCGTCTCGGCCGAGCACGTCTCCTCGAACGGGCACGCGCTCAACCTGAAGGAGTTCATCGCGTCCTTGCCGATCCCGACCATCGTCGGCGGCTGTGCCTCGTACCAGACGGCCCTGCACCTGATGCGCACCGGCGCCGAGGGTGTGCTCGTCGGCGTCGGCCCCGGCCAGGCCTGCACCACGCGTGGCGTCCTCGGGGTCGGGGTCCCGCAGGCGACGGCGATCGCAGACGCCGCGGCCGCCCGCGTGCAGCACCTGCTCGAGACCGGCAAGTACGTGAACGTGATCGCCGACGGCGGCATGCGCACCGGCGGGGACATCTCGAAGGCGATCGCCTGCGGCGCCGACGCCGTGATGGTCGGGTCGCCGCTCGCCCGCGCCAAGGAGGCGCCCGGCCGCGGCTTCCACTGGGGCATGGCCACCTTCCACCCGACGCTCCCGCGCGGGGCTCGCGTGGCCGTCGACCAGAACGCGACGCTCGAGGAGATCGTGATCGGGCCCGCCCGCGAGAACGACGGCACGCTCAACTTGATGGGCGCCCTGCGGACGTCGATGGCGACCTGCGGCTACGAGTCGATCCACGACTTCCAGAAGGCCGAGGTGATGCTCGCACCGGCGCTCAAGACCGAGGGCAAGTCGCTCCAGCAGGCCCAGCGGATCGGCATGGGGTAGTGCCGGGCGAGGTCGTCCCGCTTCCCGTTCCGGAGCCGTCGCCCGAGGAGCGGCCGGTGCTCGTGCTCGACTGCGGCGGCCAGTACGCGCAGCTGATCGCCCGGCGGGTGCGCGAGGCGCGGGTCTACTCGGAGCTCGTGCCGCACTCGATCTCGGCGGCCGAGGCGCGCTCGCGCCGGCCNCGCGCGCTCGTGCTCTCGGGCGGCCCTGCGTCGGTCTACGCCCACGGCGCNCCGCGCGTCGATCCCGGCCTCTTCGANCTGGGGNTCCCGACGCTCGGCATCTGCTACGGCATGCANCTGATGGCGCAGGAGCTCGGCGGCANCGTCGAGCGCACCGGCGTCTCCGAGTTCGGCAAGACCGACGTCCGCGCGGAGCCGGAGAGCGAGCTCTTCGCCGGCCTCGGCGCCGAGCAGACNGGCTGGATGAGCCACCGCGACTCCGTCACCGCGCCGCCCGAGGGCGCGCGCGTCACGGCCGGCTCGCCCGCCGCGCCGATCGCGGCGTTCGAGGACTCCGGCCGGGGGCTTTACGGCGTTCAGTTCCACCCGGAGGTCGTGCACACGCCGCACGGCCAGGAGGTGCTGAAGAACTTCCTCTACAACGTTGCCGACGCGCCGCCGACCTGGACGGCCGCGGCCGTGATCGAGGAGCAGGTCGAGCGGATTCGCGCGCAGGTCGGCAACGAGCGNGTGCTCTGCGCACTGTCGGGCGGCGTCGACTCCGCAGTCGCCGCGCTGCTCGTGCACAAGGCGGTGGGCGACCAGCTCGTCTGCGTCTTCGTCGACCACGGCTTCCTGCGCAAGGACGAGGCGACGCAGGTGGTCGAGACGTTCGAAGGTCACTTCCATGTGCCGCTCGTGCACGTGCAGGCCCAGGAGCGGTTCCTGGCGCGGCTCGAGGGGGTGTCCGACCCCGAGGAGAAGCGCAAGGCGATCGGCGAGGAGTTCATCCGCGTCTTCGAGGAGGAGTCCAAGCGCCTCGGCGAGATCAGGCACCTCGTCCAGGGGACGCTCTACTCGGATGTGATCGAGTCCGGCGGCGACGACTCGGTCGCCGCGACGATCAAGTCGCACCACAACGTCGGCGGCCTCCCCGAGGACATGGAGATGGAGCTCGTCGAGCCGTTGCGTCTCCTCTTCAAGGACGAGGTGCGGCGCGTTGGCGAGGAGCTCGGCATGCCGGAGCGCATGGTCTGGCGCCAGCCGTTCCCGGGCCCGGGGCTCGCGATCCGGATCATCGGCGACGTCACGCGCGAGCGGCTCGAGATCCTGCGCGAGGCCGACGCGATCCTGCAGGAGGAGATCCGGCGCGCCGGGCTCTACCGCGAGCTGTGGCAGTCCTTTGCGGTGCTGCCGGCAATTCGCTCGGTCGGCGTCCAGGGCGACGAGCGCACCTACGGCTACCCGGTCGTGGTGCGGGCCGTCACGAGCGACGACGCGATGACCGCGGACTGGGCGCGCCTGCCCTACGACCTGCTGGAGACGATCTCCTCGCGGATCGTGAACGAGGTGCCGGCGGTGAACCGGGTGGTGCTCGACGTCACGTCGAAGCCGCCGGCCACGATCGAGTGGGAGTAGCTAGGCCTTCGCGTTGAAGGCGGGGTAGCGCACGCGCACCTCGTCGACGAACGCGCTCAGCTGCTGCGCGAGTCCCGCGTCCGCGATCTCGAGCACGTTCTCCGCGTTCTTCTCGCCCGAGTGCGAGAGGTTGAACGACCCCGTGAAGACGACGTCGTCGGCGACGACCAGCTTCGCGTGCATGAAGTTGTGCAGGCTGCCGGTCGGCTGCCAGGGGTCGGAGCGCTTTCCCGTGAACTCGCCCGCGAGCACTTGCTGCAGGAGCGGGATCTTCCACGAGACGTTGCCGTTCGCCGTCCACTGGCGAATCACGTCCTCGATCTGCGTCCCGTCGACGCAGCCGGCGATGTCGCCCTTGCCGTCGGCGATTCGCTGCGCCAGCGTCGCCAGCACCGGCGCCGACGTGATCACCGGCGAGCAGATCCGGACGCACTCCGCATGGCCGATCTTCTTCGCGATCCGGTGCGTCAGCGCGTCCGCGAAGCCCGGCGTGAACCACGGCCGCACCTTGACGCCGTTCACGTCGGCCGGGCGGGGTTCGACGAATCCGCTGTGCTCGACGTCGCCTCGCTGCCAGAGCTCCTCGAAGTTCAGCGTGAACGCGTGAGCGAGCGTCGGCTCGTCGACGGTCACGATCACGTTCTCCTGCCGCGAGAAGGAGTCGTCCGTCCAGTTCATCGAGCCGGTCCAAAGCGACTCGCCGTCGCGGACGACGTACTTGTGGTGCATCAGGTCGGGCACACCCGCAACCGCCTTGGCGGGCACGCCGAGGGATGCGATCAGCTGCGCGTCGGGCTCGGGCGGCGGTGGAACCGGGATCGGGTTCGCGTGGTCGACGTTGTAGAGGATCCGCACCGCCACCCCGCGATCGTGCGCACCCCGCAACGCACCGCCGACGAGAGCCGCCGTCTCGGCGCCGAGGTGGAAGTCGTACTGCGCGAGGTCGAGCGTCCGCTGCGCGGCATCGATGAACTCCGCCAGCTCGCGCGCGACGTCGAGCGCCGGCTGGCCACCGTCGGTCAGAGTGCGGATGCGGATGGAGGAGCTCATCGAGCGGCTGAGCCGCGCCACGATCGGCGCGACGTTCAATTTCTATCGTGACGGTGTTGGCGCCGCCGCGCGGCGACACCGTCTCCTCGACTACCTGAGCGCCCGCCGCGACGCCCAACTGTTGCTCGTCGGCGAGGCGGCGGGCCACCGCGGCGCCCGCATCTCCGGGATCCCGTTTACCTCCGAGCGTCAGCTGACCGGCCGCGGCCCCGCCGAGGCCACCGCCACGATCGTCCGCCGCACGCTCGCCGAGCTCGAGCTCGAGGAGGAGACGCTCTGCTGGAACGTCGTCCCGACGCACCCGCACCTGCCGGGCCGCCCCGCCACGAACCGCCGCCCCTCGCGTCCCGAGATCGAGGCCGCGCGGGGCTTCCTCGACGAGCTCGCTCGCGGCCGGCGCGTGATCGCGGTCGGACGGCTCGCCGAGCGGGCTCTCGGCGCGCCCGGCGTGAGGCATCCCTCTCACGGCGGAGCTAGTGCCTTCCGCGACGGGCTGCGAGGATTGCTCGCGTGACCGAGTACCCGGTCGTCCGAAACACCGTCCTCCTCGCGGCGTCGCTGACCTGCCTCTCGGGAATGCTGCAGCTCGGCGTCGCCGTCGCGACGACCTCGCTCGTGCTCGTGACCGGGATCGAGGGGATCCTCGGCCTCGGGCCGGCGATCTTCTTGCTCGCGGGCGCGCTCAGCGCCCTGCCCGCCGGGCGGCTGATGGACCGCGTGGGGCGCGTACCGGTGCTCGCCGGCGGCTTCGGGCTCGGGGTCGCGGGCTGCTTGGTGACGGCGCTCGCCTGCAGGCTCGGCTCGGCGGTCTTGCTGATCGTCGGCTTCACCGCCGTGGGCGCAGCGATGGGGATCGCGCTCCTCGCGCGCCTGGCTGCGGGCGACATGTACCCGCCTGAGCGCCGCGCGCGCGGGATCTCGCTCGTCCTCTTCGGCGCGGTCTTCGGCGCGATTCTCGGGCCCACCGTCTTCAGCCCGCTCTTCTCGCATCACCACCTCGACGCCGACGCGCTCGTCGTGCCGTGGCTGGCCGCCGCGGGGATCATGGTCGTGGGTCTGGCGGTCGTGCTGGCGGTGCGGCCCGATCCGGCCGTTGCTCGAACCGACCCGGCCGCGGCGCCGCAGGAGCCTGCTGCGCCGCTCGCCGAGATCCTGTGCCGGCCGGGTGTTCCGACGGCCCTCCTGGGGGCGCTCGCGAGCTTCGCCGTGATGGTCGCGGTCATGAACCTGACCGGCTACATGATGGTCGGCCAGGGGCACATGCAGTCCGACGTCTTCCCGGTGATCAGCGCGCACATCGTCGGGATGTACGGCCTCGTGCTGGTCGTCGGCGACCTCGTCGACCGCCTCGGGCGTCGGGTCGCCCTCGTCGGCGGGTTGCTCGTGATGGGCGCCTCGACGCTGGCGCTGGCCTGGACCGAGAGCATCTTCTCGACGGGCGTCGCCCTCTTCGGGCTCGGACTCGGCTGGAGCTTCTCGTACGTAGCCGCGACCTCAGAGCTCGTCGATCTCGCGCGACCGGTGGAGCGCGGCCGGCTCGTCGGCTTCAACGACCTGCTCTCGGGCTCGACAGGCGCGGCGCTGGCGCTGCTCGGCGGCCTCGCGTACTCGCACCAGGGCCGCAACAGCGTGGCGATCGGCGGTGCCGTCGCGGTTGCGCTGCCTGCGCTCTGGATCGCGCTCTCCGGGCGCCCGCCGGCCCGGCCGAGCGAGGCTCCTGCGCCATCGTTGGTACACTTTCGCGCCGGCGGACAGGAGTCCGCCGCTTCTCTGTCGAGACCTGAATGAAGACCTGGAACGCAAAGCCCGGTGAAGTCGAGCGCCGCTGGTATCTCGTCGACGCCGAAGGAAAGACGCTCGGGCGTCTGGCTACGCAGATCGCCGACACGCTGCGCGGCAAGGGCAAGCCTCAGTACACGCCGCACATCGACACGGGTGACTTCGTCGTGGTCGTGAACGCGGAGAAGATCCACGTCACCGGCAACAAGCTCGACGCCAAGATGTACCACCGCCATTCCGGCTACCCCGGCGGGCTGAAGAGCCGTCCGCTGCGCGAGCAGCTCGAGCGCCGCCCGACCGAGGTACTGCGCAAGGCCGTCAAAGGCATGCTCCCGCGGAACCGCCTCGCCCGCACGCAGATCGGCAAGCTGAAGATCTACGCCGGCCCCGAGCATCCGCACGAGGCGCAGTCGCCGCAAGCGCTGGAGCTGAAGACCTGATGGCCGAGCGCGCGCAGTACCAGGGGACGGGCAAGCGGAAGACCTCCGTCGCCCGCGTGATCCTGCGCCCGGGTGACGGCACCACGTGGTTCAACGGCCGCACGATCGAGGACTACTTCCCGCGCGCGACGCACCGCCAGCTGGCGCTCGCACCGCTGAAGATTGCAGGGGCCGAGGGGACGTACGACATCCGCGTCCGCGTGCACGGCGGGGGGCCGAGCGGGCAGGCAGGCGCCGTCCGCCACGGCATCGCCCGCGCGCTCGTCGAGGCGGATCCGGAGCTGCGCGTGCCGCTCAAGCGCGAAGGCTTCCTGACGCGCGACGCGCGAATCGTCGAGCGCAAGAAGGCCGGCCTGCACAAGGCGCGCAAGGCGCCGCAGTTCTCGAAGCGCTAGGTCGCTTGAGTCGGCGGTACTTCGGGACCGACGGGGTCCGAGGGGTCGTGGGCGAGGACCTGACCGCGGAGCTCGTGGAGCAGCTGGGCCGCGCTGCGACACTCTGGTCGCGAGGCGGTCGCGTCTTCGTCGGCCGAGACACCCGCGCCTCGGGCGAGGAGCTCGAAGAGGCCTTCGCGCGCGGGGTCGTCTCCGCGGGCGGAAACGCGGTGCTCGCCGGCGTGCTGCCGACGCCGGCCGTGGCGCTCCTGTCGCTCGACCTCGCCGCGGTCATCTCCGCTTCGCACAACCCACCCGAGTACAACGGCGTCAAGCTCTTCGACGGCGAGGGCCAGAAGCTCACCGACGCCGCCGAGGAGGAGATCGAGGCGCTCTTCGACGCGCCGTTCGACGGCGCGCCCGGCGACGTCGACCACGTCGGCGTGGCCACGGGCAGCTACCTCGACCACATCGTCGAGCGCTTCGGCACCGACCTGCGCGCGCTGAAGGTCGTGGTCGACTGCGCGAACGGTGCCTACTCCGGCATCGCCCCGGAGGCATTCGAGCGGCTCGGCGCCGACGTGACCACGATCGGCTCGGAGCCCGACGGCACGAACATCAACGTCGGCTGCGGG
>C688J18823_10001950_pt1 | contig 12875 bp, 9 predicted proteins | sample HopSoiMetagenom1_FD_18823 | JGI IMG/M metagenome (IMG submission 18823)
ACTGCTCGAAACGTGACGCGTCGATATTCCCGCCGCTGACGATGATGGCGGCGGGCGTGGCTAATGGAGCCAGCGCGCCCGAGAGCAACGCCGCCGTCCCGGCGGCGCCGGCTCCTTCCACGCGCGCGTCGTGCTCGCGCCAGAGCCACGCGATCGCCGCGCCGATCTGTTCCTCGCTCACCGTGGCGATCGTGTCGAGCGCATGCTGGCCGATCTCCAGCCCAGCCTCGTCGATCTGACCCGCGAGTCCCTCCGCCATCGTCGGCTCGTCGTCGATCTCCACCACGTGTCCCGCCGCCATCGACCGCGCCATCGCCGCCGTCCGCACGCTCTGCGCGCCGGCGATCCTCGTACTGGGCGAGAGCGGGCGGATGATGCTCGCGCAGCCCGCGAGCAGTCCGCCTCCGCCGACGTTCACGACCAGCGTCGCGAGATCGGGAATCTCGCTCAGAATCTCCAACGCCACAGTGCCCTGGCCGGCGATGAGGGCGTTGCCGAAGCATGGATTGATGAACGTTGCCCCGCGCTCCTCCGCGAACACCATCGCCGCCGCCATCGCTGCATCGTAATGCGGCTGCGTGGCGTCGAGCGTCGCGCCGAACGCGGCGATCCCGTCTCGTTTCACCTGCGCCGCCGTGCGCGGGACGAAGATCGTCGCCGGCACGTTGAAGTGCCGCGCCGCGTACGCGATGCCCACTCCATGATTCCCGGCGGAGGACGCGACGATCCCGCGCGCGCGAACCTCGGCCGGAAGCGAGGCGATGGTATTGAAGGCGCCGCGCAGCTTGAAGGAGCCGGTGATCTGCTCGTTCTCCAGCTTGAGGTAGACATCACCGCGGGCGATCTCACTGAGCCCCGTGCTGCGGACGAGCGGTGTTCGCCGTACGAACCCTTCGATCCGCCGGCTCGCGGCGAGGACGTCCGTCGGGCGTAGGTCCGAAAATTTGAACCCGGCGGTCGCGGGATCGCGGACGGAGCTTGGGGTGGTCATGGGTGTAGAAAATAGCGGACGCGAGATGTGGGATACGGGGACGACGATCGGTCTCGACCATGTTGTTACGCGGTCGAGGGCAAGTGCGTCCAGCTTGACGAGATAGGGGAACGATCCGTAGATTACAGCGTAATCACGGCGGCCCCGCTCGCGGGGCCGTTTCCGTGTGCGGGGCTGTAGCTCAGCTGGGAGAGCGCTGCAATCGCACTGCAGAGGTCAGGGGTTCGATTCCCCTCAGCTCCATCAGTACCGGTTACTTTGGCATGGATTTGGCCAAAAGAATGTTGCCCGCCGCTGCTCGGTAGGACGGAGAGTTCCAATGACAGCGCGCGTGGCAAGTTCCGGCTAAGCCGGCGCTCACGGCGCGGCACGTCGGAACGCAAAGAGAGGTAGGATGGGGCGCCGCCGACCGCTACGGGTCGGCGGCGCTCGTCTTTTCGGTCTCCGGCGCTGCCATCGGCGCTGTACCGAGCGACGGCGCCAGGGCCCGCGCGTCCGCCTGGAGCGCCACGAACAGCTCGCGCAGGAACGCTTCCTCCTGGCGCTCGGTGCGGTCCGCGAGATCGCTCATCGCGCCGGAGCCGAGCGAGTTGAGGAAACGTAGAATCGCGCTCTCCTGCACGGTGGCGTGCGCGCGCCGCTCGAGCAGCGTCTGCGCGTCGGCACTGTCGCGAACGCCGAGGTGGAAGATGACCCCTGTTCCCTCGAAGGGCTTGTGAAGTGGCGTCCGGATGAGATGCTCGGTGATGAGCGGCAGGCTCCACTCCGGCTCACGCCGCGCGATGAACGTCCACGCCAGCTCGTGCGGCGAGTCGGTGACGATCAGCTCCGTGACGAGATTGTGCATCCCGACCGTGAAGAACTTCAGCTTCGTCGTGAAGTCGAGGTGCAGCTCCATCGTGTCGGGCCGCGTCCGCGCCGCGCCGTACAGCGGCACGAGCCGTCCCTGCGACGACCGATAGTGAATGCTCAAGAGCCGGTCGGCGCCCTGGACGTCGAACCAGATCGCGCCGCTTCGGTCCGTGACCGAGAGTCGATAGCGCGCCGGATTCATGTACTTCGCGAGATAGTCCGCGAAGGCGGGATAGCGCGGCTTGAGGCCGTCCGTGTGCAGGCCGAGTGCGAGATTGACGTCGCTCGTTCCGTCGCTGAACGCGGTGACGTGCATCGAGTCGATCGAGAAGACCGACCCGAGCACCGTCGCCGCGCGTGGCGTCGCGGCGCGATAGTCGGCGCGCAGCTCCGGCTCGTTCCCATGTTCGGCCGACCCGAGGAGCGCCGCGATGAGCGATCCGATCTCGGAAGCGGAGATGGAGCCGAGTGAGAAGTCGACATCCGTGTCCCAGACGAACTCGTTAGGCGCGAGCCGCGCGAGGGTGATGATGTGGCGCGATTCCCCGAGTCGCGTCGGGCGCGTGACGGTGCCGCGGGCCGCGAGCAAATAGCGCCCGTCTTCGGGCAGGCCCTGGACGAACAGTGCGCGCAGCACCGGGCTCGGCATGCTCGACCAGACCGTGCTGTCGTCGAAGACGTGGGACGGGACGAGCGCGCTGCGGTTGAGGCGGTTGCGGGCGAGCTCGTACTTGGGGTCGCGGGAAACCCCAGTGTAGCGGACGACCATCGCGCCGAAGAGCTGGTCGGCGTTCCGCTCGAGGGCCGCGCCGCCCGGCCCGAGCCCGCGCATGGCCTGCCGGCAGGCGAGGGGCGCGAGAACGAACGCGAGGGCGAGGAGGGAAGCGAATCGGGCACCGCGGACGCGACAGTGCAACACTAATTCGTGCCAGCGTTTGCGAAGCTCGGGCACTCGCGTCGACGTGGGTGGGAAAGGGGACGAGCAGGGTTGAAGGGGTGCTCAAATCCCGCTATTTTGTTTGAGTTCCGCAAGCCCCTGGCCGTGTTCTTGTGGCGGTCGGGTGTGGGTGTATTGCCCCTTGGTGTAACTGGCAACACGTCTGACTCTGGATCAGAAGAGTCCTGGTTCGAGCCCAGGAGGGGCAACTCGAAGCCCGATCTCGCGTTAAGCGAGATCGGGCTTTGTCGTCTGTAGAGGACTTGGTCACCATCGTCTCGAAGTCCGTCCAGCCACCAGCCAGTCTCTCCCCCTGACTCGCCGAATCGGTAAGTGCGCTGCCAGCTTGGGAGCTCCACTCGTTAGGCAACCAGCAGGAGCGCCGCCTGCGAGGAGCGGCGACTGGCGCTGCAGTCACGGGAAACGTATGGTATGGGCTTCTTCTCCTCGCAGGGTACGCTTACGGGCGAGACCTTGCAGCCGCTTGCGCTCCCACAGACGCTGACGCGTCTGCGCTTCGCCACCGACGCCACCACACGGGATGATGCCTGGGCGCCATTTGTCGCGTCCTACAGCGACGTAATCCTGCGGGCATGCCGTCACGTTCTGCGCGACCACGACGTGGCGATGGATGGCTACACCTTCGTGCTCGACGCATTGCGCGAGAACGGATGCCAGCGACTCGCCGGCTATGAGCCACGCCAGGGTTCGTCATTCGAGACGTGGCTCGTCGTCATCGCCCGTCGTTTGGCGCTCGACTACTACCGTCACAAATACGGACGGTCCCGAAGCAATGATGACGGGCGGCAAGCGGAACAAGTCGTCCGCCGTCGACTCGAGGATCTGCTCTCGGAGAAGATCGATGTCGATGACATCGAGCGGGACGACTCGGGAGAAGCCGACGCGCCACTGCGGCGCGCACAACTGCGTGAAGGCTTACGGCAGTCGATCGCCCAGTTGGATCCTGAAGATCAACTCCTCCTGGCGATGCGGTTCCGCGACGAGCGGCCCGTAAACCAAATCGCGAAGGTGCTTCACGCGCCAACGGTGTTTCATGTCTATCGACGCCTCGGCACCATCCTGCGCCAGCTTCGACGGATGCTCGACGACCGTGGCGTGGAAGGGCCAGAGCCGTGAGCGACGGCCAACGCCGGGGCGGCTCTGCCAGTAGCCTCGCCGCAATTCGCTTTGAGCGGTCCGTTCCCTCTCGTGGGAACCGAAAGCGATCGGAAACCATGACCATTCAACCATGGGGCAAGCACGTGCTCGGATTATCATCCGATGCTCATCTCGACGCCAACGACGTCGCGGGGTATGTCGACGGCGCCATGGAGCCGGCGGCGCGCTCCCATGCCGCTGCGCATCTCGCGTCATGTGACGCGTGTCGCGCCGAGGTGGCTGACGTTTCGGCAGTAGCAACGGCGATTCGAACGCGGCGCCACCGCAGAGCTCTCTTGATCCCCGCTGGTGCTGTCGCCGCCGCAGTCATTCTGCTCGTCATGGTGCCGACTGGTCAGGCACCGCGGAGTGCACGGCGTGAGCCCCCGCTTGCGACGGTCATCTCGCCGAGCGCGATAACGCCAATCGGATCCGTAAGCTCCTCCATCAAATTCGTCTGGACGTCGGTCCCACACGCTGATCGCTACGCGATCAGCGTGTTCGATTCGTTAGGTGCGACGCTCTGGCAACACGAAACTACCGATACCAGCGTGGCCGTTCCATCCACGGTGCACTTACATCATTTCGTGCCATACTACTGGCGTGTCGAGGCAACGACGGGTTTCGACCGTGCGACGCAGTCTGATCTTGTCGGCTTCTCGGTGCGTCCCCGTGCACCATGAGATGGCGCGTCGCCGTGCTCTGCGTCGGAGTGTCATTTTCGATGGAGGCACAACAGAGTCAGCCGCGTACGCTGCCGCACGCGGGCGGAGAGAGCTCGGCGAATCTCGACGAGGTACGCGCGCGGCCGAATCGGGCATACGATCGGGTTCGCGAGCTACTAGCTCGGGCGTCACGATCGACTTCGTCCGGAGCCGACACGCTCATCCAGCAGGCCCACGGCTTGGGCGAGCGATTCGCGCTCGTCTGGGACGATTCCTTCGTTGTCCGTTCTGTCGACCGCTTCGAAGGTTGGTCGCCGGCGAAGCGTGTCGCCAAAGTTCGCGCCGATAGTCTTCGACGTGCCGGCAATGCGGCGCTGGGTAGTCAAGGAATCGCGCGCGCGATGGTGCTCTGGCGCCGCGCGCTTGGTGGCGCGACTGCGCTGAGCGACACAGCAGGCGTTGCGGCCACTCTCGGAAATATCGGCGTTGGTTTTTATCGCGCCTCGGAGCTCGACAGCGCAAAGTCATATCTCAAGGAAGCCCGACGGCTCGCGGACGCGATCGGCGACCGACGCACGGCGCTCAACGCAACTGGCGCGCTCGGTGTGGTCGCGCAGGAGCAACACGACCTCCCGCAAGCGTACGCGACATATTCGCGCGCACTCGAGTTGCGACGCCACGTCGGCGACCTTCGAGGTGCAGCGGCCGACCATACCAACCTCGGGCTGATCTCCGCGGAACGTGGCGATCTAGTTGGCGCAGCGGCACACTACGAGACCGCTCTCACGATCGGTCGCGAGAACGAGATGCCCGAAGCGGCTGCGACGGCGCTATTGAACCTCGGCAATCTTGCGAGTACGGAAGGCCACTTCTCGCTCGCCGCCTCGCGTTATCACGAGGCGCTGGGCCTCTACGAGGCGCAGCAGAGCGCCGCCGACGTCGCGCTCGTGACTCACAATCTCGGGTTGTTGGCACTGCGTCGCGGCGATTACCTCGGTGCGCACAGGTATCTCACCGATGCCCTGAGGACGTTTGCGGACGTTGGCACGATCGAGGATCTCGCGCAGGTGCATCGTGACCTCGCGAGCGTCGCCGTCGGACGTGGCGATTTGCCTGCTGCGTTACGCGAGTTGAAGGAAGCCGAAAGACTCATCGGCCAGAGGCCCGAACGAATCGACTTGAGCGCGGCGGTCACTCTCACGCGCGCCGACATCGCCGTCGAGTTGAACACGTTCGATGATGCGGACCGACAATACGTGCGGGCCGAGAGCTCCTATCGGCAGGTGCATGACGCAATCGGCGAATCGAAGGCGCGACAGGGGCGAGCGATGCTCTTGCTGGAGCGCGGGCAGTTCGCGCGCGCGGTCGAGGAGCTCGAGCTGGCCGAGCGATTGACGCGGACGCAGGGTGATCGACGAGCGAACGCTCTTGCCGTGTTGTCGTTAGGTTACGCGCGTTTGCGACAAGGCGATACGGCATCAGCTCGTCGTCTGCTGAACGGCGCACGGGATTCGCTCCAACTCCTGAGCGATCCCGTGAGCGGGGCGGCGGCGCTCGCGCTGCTCGGCGACCTGGAGCTCGAGGCAGGTTCACCGTCCTTGGCGGAGAAGCAGTATCGGCGAGCACTCTCCGAGGTAGACGAGCAGAGTAGCCCGATGAATGCGTGGGCGCTGCGCGCGCGTCTCGGAACTGCTCTGCGGCGACGAGGCGCGCTCGGAGCGGCGGCAACCGAGTTGGAGCGCGCGATCGCCGGCGTGGAACGCCTTGGCACGCGACTGCGGTCGCACGAGCGTCGCGCGACGTTTCTCGCGGACAAGTGGGACGCGTACGCGGAGTTGGCCCTGGTCGAACAGCAGCGCGGTGATGCGGTCGCGGCCTTCGCCGTGAGTGAGCGCATGCGCGCGCGAGAGATGTTGGAGGCATTTGCGCGCGGACGCGTCGAGCTCGCGACCCGAGACAGCGGCCTGCTCCAACGGCAGCGGGACCTCCGTGTGCGCATCGCCGAGTTGACTGAGCGCCTTGAAACAGAAGCGGGCAATGGCATACCACTTCGCGGCGCCGAGGCATCCAATAACTCGCTTCCGGCGACCCGAGAGGCGCTTGTAAAAGCTCAGGACGAGTATGGCCAGCTCCTCGTCGCGATCGAGGACGCCGGCGGCGCCGTCGCGGCCATCGCCAATCCCTCGACGGCGACCTGGCCTGAGGTAGCGAGTCGACTGCAGAAGAAGCAGGCGCTGCTCTCATACCTCGTCACCGATTCGACCACACTCGTCTTTGTCGCCACGCGCGACACGATTCGTGCTCTCCAGCTCGGCGTGACCCGTCCCGCTCTGGTCAATGCCATCGAGTTTGCGCGCGGCACGATCGCGCGGCCGCGCGGAACGGTGGCGGTCGCACCATGGCGTGCTCCGTTACGTAGTCTCTACACCGACCTCATTGCGCCGCTGTCGAACGCCGGGCTGCTGAATGGAGTTGAGCATCTCATCATCGTGCCGAGCGCGGAGCTCAACTATCTGTCGTTCGCCGCGCTCCTCGGACGAAACGAACGGCTGCGCGATCAATTCCTCATCGAGAAGTACGACATCAGCTATGCACCGTCGGCTTCGGTGTGGCTGCGCCAAGTGGCCCAGCCGCGGGTGCAGCCCTCTCGTGTGCTCGCGCTCGCGCCCCGATCGAGAGAGCTTCCGGGATCGCGTGCGGAGGTCGAAGCCATCGGGGCGATTTACGGTGCGACGGCCACTGTATTGACCGGTGAGGCAGCGACGGAAGAGTCGCTGGCGTCGATCGGCGACTATGACGTAGTGCACCTCGCGACGTACGGTGTGCTGAACCAGCACAATCCGCTCTTTTCCTTCGTGCAGCTGCATCGCGGGAGCCGCGCCGATGGTCGACTCGAGGTGCACGAGGTGCTCGGCATGAATCTGCACGCACGCCTCGTGGTGTTGAGTGCATGTCAAACGGCCTTGGCATCCGGGACGATTGCCGACGTGCCACCGGGCGACGACTGGGTCGGGCTGGTGCGTGCCTTCCTGACCGCCGGTGCCCACAACGTGGTGGCGACGCTCTGGCCCGTGGACGACCGATCGACGGCGGTGCTGATGCGGCGGTTTCACAACTACTTACATGACGGCGCCTCGGAGGTCGGGGCGCTGTCGCGCGTGCAGCGCGAGGCGCTGCACGAGAGCGCGGTTTCCAATCCCTTCTTTTGGGCGGGGTTTGTCCTCGTCGGCGGGCGCTGATGCGAAATAGATACGTTCTGAGATTCGACCGCTCGGTCATGGCGCTGGTCATCATCGGAGTGCTCGCCTCGGTTGCGGGCTGCTCAGAGAGCGCACGGGCGCCAACAAGCGTCCCATCCTCAATTCCGATCGGGACGGCCGCCTTGAAAGCGGCAGTGATTTCCAGCGCACAGGATCCACCGCTGATCATGGCCGGCAGCGGGGAGGTCGCTTTCGTCTCGCTGAAGGTGGGATCTTTCCCGAATGCGCAACTTGCCGTGCTTCGGAATCTCAAGCGAGCCAGCGAACAAACAAGCCTCATGATGGATGGTGGTCTGGATCCAGTCGCGATCGGCGCCGAGGTGGGAGACACGCTCGTGATTCGCCTCGAGGGCGCGATGGGACTCGAGGCGAGTGGTACGGGTGTCGTGCCGCCGGCGCTCAAACCGACGGTGATCCGAACGATCCCCTCGCGTGGCAAGAAAGACGTGCCGTTGAACACGCAAATTGTAATTGTCTTCAGCGAGCCTATTCAGCCGCCGACGGCCAGTGGCATTCAGCTGCTGCGAGGTGACGTTCCGGTTCCGGCGCAGGTGACAGTCAGCAGCGACGCATTGCGTGCGGCCGTCGAGCCTAACGAGCCTCTGGCGCCGAGTACGGCGTACACGCTGGTTGTCCCAGCGGGAGTCGCCGATCTGAACGGCCAGCAGCTGGGGGAGGCGGTGCAGGTGGATTTCACCACCGTGACCGCTGGACAAGCTGCAATCCCTCTTGTGACGTTGTTTGGCAACGTCGCTGCTGTCGAGGCGGGCGCATTCATGTCGTGCGCTCTCACGACGGCACGCGACGCGTACTGTTGGGGTGCCAACGGGGATGGTCGCCTCGGCAACGGCTCGACAATGCCGAGCATGGTACCGACGGCGGTTGCGGGCGGTCTCAAATTCATGAAGCTCAGTGCCGGTACGCACGGTTGTGCGGTCAGTCCGGACGGGACGAGCATCGACGGGAGGGTTTACTGCTGGGGTTACAACCTCTTTGGCGAAGTTGTTTCGGACGCGAGACACCGATCGCAACTCGGGGCGACCAATGTTGAGCCGGAAGGCCCAGGTCCGTTCCGGGAAGTCAGCGCTGGCGGTCTCACGCACTCATGTGCCTTAGAGTTCAATCGAATCGCCCTGTGTTGGGGCTCGAACGACTATGGCCAGCTTGGTGCCGAAACGACCGACGGTGTCGGGTCGATGAGGCCGTCGTTAGGCCACCTCAACAAGATCAGTGCAGGAGAGTACAGAACCTGCGCGGTGACGGTCGACGGCGTGGGATACTGCTGGGGAGATAACTCACGAGGTCAAGTAGGTGACGGCACGACGGTCAACCGATTCGTGCCGACGCCGGTACTGGGTGGTCTCCATTTCGTCTCGATCAGCCCGGGTGGACCAACGCACACGTGCGGCCTAACGACGAGCGGTGCCGCGTACTGTTGGGGTTCGAACGTCCTCGGAAAGCTGGGCGATGGGACGACCACGGATCGCCTCACGCCAGCTGCTGTCGCCGGGGGGTTAGTCTTCACCGCGCTCAGCGTGGGTGCTGGGAACCAGACCTGCGGACTGACGGCGAGCGGAGCGGCGTACTGTTGGGGCATCAACGACGACGGCCAGCTGGGCGACGGGACAACCATTACGCGTGCTTCGCCGACAGCGGTGGCGGGTGGTCTTGCGTTCGTTCAGCTGAGTACAGGCACTGGGCATACGTGTGGCGTGACGGTTGACGGCATTGCCTACTGCTGGGGCAACAACGCCAATGGCCAGCTGGGCGACGGCGGCACGACGCCGCGGCTCGTTCCGACAGCTGTCGTCGCGCCGCGCTAGTGTGACCNATCTTTCGCAAACTCTAACGCTCGATCCGTTCTCCTCTATGAGATCTGCAAATCATCTCGAGCGGAGGAGCGNTCATGAGAGNTCAGTANCTTGCAGTGCTGCTGGTGAGCGCATGCGCATCGGTGGGCAGTCGTNCCGCCGAGCGGTCAGCGCCGCCGTCGTTCGTCGTCGTGCAAAACGATCGGTCCGACGACGTCTGGATCCACGTGGTGCGTAGCGGCGTCAGGACGCGCCGCCTTGGCATGGCGCGCGGCCTTCACAGCGATACGCTTTCGCTGGTTGAGACCGATCTAGCACCCCGCGCCACGCTGCAATTTGTCGCGATCGGGGTTCTGTCCGGCGCGGTCGAACAGTCGAACGACGCAGTGTCCGAGCGCGGCGCCAGCTATCAGTTGCACCTCGGGTCAATGAGCGGGCAGTCGTTCCTGTTCGTACGCCCGCCGCCCCGGGCTGGGCGCTAAAAAGCGCAATGGCGTTTGAGAGCTTCACGCTCGAACGTCGTGGTTCTACAGATGGCAGAGCGGAGAGCCGTGCGTCCGACCTTCGCGTGCGTCCCCGAAGGCCGATCGCAGGATGCGCAGACGCGTGCGCACATCGTTCTGCCCGTGCACGGCGCAGGGTTCGATCATTCGGGTTGGGACCACTTTCTGTACCGGATTCGCACGGTAGCCGAGCAGCTGGCCGAACCTTAAGGAACTCTCATCAAGCGACCGCTCGTCTGCATAGCACCCTCGCCCGAGATCGAAGTGCTTCAGCACCGCCTCTTGTACGTCGGCATGACGCGCGCGTGCGATCGACTCGTCATGACGCCGGCGGAGCGCCGCGGTGGACAGCCACCGGGGGCCGCCGCTTTCTCGACGAGATGGGAGTGGCGGCCAATAAGCCCGATCGACACGACGGTGCCTGACGAGTCGCTATTGTCCAAAGCTTACCCAAGAGGTAAATACGTCTCCCCGCATGCCGAGGCGTTACAATGTTGCGAATTAAATTCGCCCTCTTGCTCATGGCAGGATCGACACTCGCGTCGTGTAGCTCCAGTCGCGATCTCGTGGCGCCCAACGCACGGCCGATACTCTTCAAGCCGACGCTGGAACGAGCTGACGCTCAGGAACAACAGGTGACGGGCCAGGCAACCATCGTTCTCGACAACTTCAGCAACGCGCTCGAGAAATACACTCAGAGCGCCATTCGGCACGCTGACGGGACTTTCAGCGGCGAATTCGAGCTGCAGAGCGAACAAGGTCCCGGTGTACGCATCCATGGCGACGTAGTCTGTTTCAAGGTCATCGGGAACACCGCCTATCTCGCTGGTGTGATCGACCAGAGCGATGATACCGAGGGCGCTCCGGTCGGCTCGTACGTGCTTTGGAACATCGTCGATAATGGCGAGGGCGCTAACAGCCCGCCGGACTTCACCTCCGAGTTTTACGTACTTCCCTCTGACCTCGTTACGCTTCAGTGCACAGAGGGAATCGATCTGGGTGCATTCCCCGTCGTGAACGGCAATCTTCAAGTGCATTGATAAGCTCATGGGCCAGAGTCACCGCTCCGGCGGATGACGCTGGCCCGACACCGCGTTTGACATCACCTAAGGGCGGACGGCGTTGTTTAATATCTAGTCGCCTAACGAGACACTGGCGGCCGCATCATGTTCGACCTATAAACGGTAACCTCGTCAGGAGAGCCTATGTCGCGTCGCCGCATCGCAGTGGCAGCACTGCTTCTCTTGGTCTCGTGCGACAACCCTGCCGCTCCACGCGCGCGAGCCCTACGCATGCCCGGATTGAACGCCGACGTCGTGCGAACCAGAGTCAACGTTGTTTTCAGCGCGGACGGGTCACTCGACAACACGTGCAACGGTGATGTCGTTACCCTCGTTGGCAAGGTCCATCAGGTGTTCACCGAGATCGACTCCGGCGATTCGATCTATATCTCTCTTCACACCAACTTCGCCGACGTCACAGGTTACGGTGTACCGAGTGGCGCTCGATACCATGTGAACAATACGGAGTCTGAGAAAGTGATGGTTACGGAGCGTTCGCTTCCGTTCACTTTCAATGACGTCATTCATTTGAACCTGCGGCTCGTAAGCGAAGGCAGCGAGCCGAACCTGACATGGGACCTCACTGAGATCACCAGGATCGATGACAATGGCGCCACCGTCACGGTTACGGACTTGAAGAACTCGCTGAAGTGTGAGGGCTGAAGCGCCCATCCCACAGCGCGCGGACGATCGGGCTCCTTCCTTCGCCGTAATCCGCGTGTGGCAATCTTGGCCGCGCTGATCGCAGCCACTATCGCCCTCACGCTTCCGAGGCGTTGACGTCGCCAACGAAGCGCAGCGTACCGGGAAGCTCTCCTTTCGGCAGCTGTTGGAACTTGTTGAGCAGCTCCAGGCCCAGCCGGAATTGCTCGCTGGCCGAGAGTGCCGCGACGCCTGTCGGGTGGATCGGGCGCAGTACCCTCTTGGTCGCTTTTGTGACGACGCCGTCCACGACGCTGGAGATGGTGAGCAGATCCTCACGCAGCTCGCGGTCCCGCCGTGGCCCGTGAGTGAACTCATAGCGCATGAGGCCACGCTTCGTCTGATCTGCGCCGACCGCGTACGGAAGCGCGGGATCGAAGCTCATTTCGATCTCGATCACTTCGCCGGTCGGTGTGGGCGTGACGGTGCGTATCATCGTCTGCGTCGTCGCGGCGCCCTTCGGGGGAAGGCTCTTCCAAGCGACGACCAGCGTCCTGCGCGTCGCGCCCGCTCCGAGCTCTTCCGTCGAGTCGCTAACGATTTCGCCGTCCGCCTTCATTGTCATCGGTTCTACGGTGTGTCCAGTTGCACGCGATTGATATCAGCGACGTCAGGCGCGCCGCGCAGCCCAGCGCCGTGCACGCGGCGCACATGTAATGCCATGACGTCACACTGATTGGGCCAAAGACCAACGGCGGAACCCGCCGACGCCATCTACGATGCGTCAATTCCCGCGACGCGTCACAAGGAGCGAATAGATGGCAACGAAACGGCCCAACATCCTGATTCTCTGGGGCGACGACATCGGCATCTGGAACATCAGCCACTTCAGTAAAGGCATGATGGGCTATCACACGCCGAACATCGATCGCATTGCCGAAGAAGGCGTGACCTTCACCGACTTCTACGGCCAGCAAAGCTGTACCGCCGGTCGC
>C688J18823_10001951_pt1 | contig 12874 bp, 11 predicted proteins | sample HopSoiMetagenom1_FD_18823 | JGI IMG/M metagenome (IMG submission 18823)
TCGCTCGCCATCGGCTGCGAACCCTATCGCCTCGCCGGCGAGCCGATCGCCGATGACGGCTACGCTTCGAACGATGACACAGGCGCCGACGCGGCCGGACGCACGCACGATCCGCGGCGAGATCCTCGTGGTGCTGTCGGTGTCGTTGTTCGCGAGTGCCGCGTACGCGATCGTGTCGTTGTTCCAGGGTCCGCTGAAGGGCGCCACGGTCGCGGCGGCCGATCAGAGTCCGCTGTTCGCGTACCAGGTGATCGGGTTCGTATTCGGACTGGCGCCCGTCGCGCTCGTGATCCACCTGCTGCACCGAGACGGCGACGGTGCCGGGACGATCGGCCTGGCCTGGGACGACGGCCCGCGCGACCTCGCGCGGGGGATCGCATTGTTCGCGGTGGTCGGCACCGTCGGACTGGCGATCTATTACGCGGCGGTCAAGCTCGGCGTGAACCGGTTCGTGGTGCCGGCGCCTCCGGCGCATCATTGGTGGACGTGGCTCGCCGTGATCATGACGGCGGCCGGAGCGGCGCTGCTCGAGGAGATCGTCGTCCTCGCGTATCTCGTCACACGATTGCGGCAGCTCGCGTGGTCACCGCTCGCGATCGTCGCGGCGTCCGCGCTGCTGCGCGGGTCCTACCACCTGTACCAAGGGTGGGGCGGCTTCGTCGGGAACCTCTTGATGGGCGCGCTGTTCGCCGTGCTGTTCCTCAAGTGGCGTCGCGCGTGGCCGTTCGTCGTGTGCCACTTCTTGCTGGACGCGAGCGCGGCGGCTGGTTGGCTGTTGTTCCACGGGCATCCGCCCGGCCTGTGACCTACCGTTCGTCGCGAGGGAAGACGCGGTCCCAGCGCTTCGTGCATCGTTCGACGCCGTTCTCGGACGCCGTCAGCTCGATCGCCACGGTGTACGCCTCGGCGGTCGAGTCGATCCGCACACGCGAATGCGTGCGGACCGTCGCCTCCGGAAAGGCGATCTCGAACTCGCACGCGCCGTCGGAGAACGCGACACCGGGGTCGGTGGTCGAGGCGCCGACGGTGCCCTCGTAGCGGTCGCGGTAGGTGCGCGCCTCGCCCTCGTCGGCGCTGGTGCCGCCGTACCCGGTCCGCGCGAGACGCATCCCGTCGTGCGGCTCTTCGACGTCCCAGCGCCACCAGCTCTCGTCATCGCTGTCCACGCTGTGCTGGCGCCCGGTGATGACCCTGATCCGGGGCGGCTCGGCCACCGGCGGCCCCTCGAGGATGGGCAGCTCGAGCGCCGCGGACGGGCGGTCGATCGTGATTGTCGTGGCGTACGGCGGCGGCCATGCGTTCGGCCAGTCGGCGCCCGCCAGGTCAAGGCGGATGCGATGCCCCGCCTCGAACGTCCAGGCGATCGCCTCGAGCTCGAGGTCCAGCTCGAAGGGCTCGCCCGGCGCGACGGGCTCCGATCGGTGCGCGATGTTCGTCATCCCTCGCACGACGAGCGAGGAGGCGCCGTCGGGAAAGACGTCGGTGATCTTCGCGGACAGGTGTGCCACCGGGCGGTCGGCGGTCAGCTTGACGCGCAGGCGCGGGTGCCCGAACAGCTCGAGGTCCTCGGCCAGCGGCGCCCACGTATAGGTGAGGGATCGCTCCTCGTCAGGTCGCTGGTCGGCGGACTGGCCCCACGGGAGTCCGCCTGCGCACGAGATCCAGGCGGTCGCCCCGACGTCGCCGGCGATGGTGAAGGCATCCGACGGTCCCTCACCCGCGAGCCCGCCCGGCTCCGCGTCGCCGAGGGTCAGGTCACGCGTGCGGAGACGCTCCGGCGGCCAGGTCGGCTCGGCGCGCCACTCACCGCGGACCTCGCTGCGGAGTGGGTCCGGCAGCGTCGAGCGCTGCTGGTAGACGACGACCGGCGGCTCCCGATCGATCCCGTTGTCCTCGCCCTTCAGCCATCGGTCGAACCAGCGAAGGATCTCGGCGGTGCCGTCGATGTTGGGGCCGGGGCGGCAGCTTTCCGGCGATCCGTGCGACCACGGGCCGATCAACAGTCGGACCGGCGCCCGCATCCGCTCGAACGATCGCAGCGCGATATTGGTGTAGCCGTCGGCCCAACCCGCGATCATCATCGTCGCCGCGGTGATCGACCCGATGTCCTCGCGCGCAGAGCCGTAGCGCCAGTAGTCGTCGCGTCGTGGGTGCGCGAGCCAGGTAAGCAACCACGGTTCCGTCCGCTCGAGCCGCCGCTGCCACTCGTCGCGCCAGTCATCGCCCCACAGCCGGGGGACGGGCGGGAGCGCGTTCATCGCGACCATGTACGTCGGGTAGTCGACGAGGTCGACGTGCTTCAGCGCGCCACCGTAGTAGTGCACGTCGTCGTTGTACCGGTCGTCCGAGGCGAAGATCGGCACGATCGCCTTCAGTGCGGACGGGTTCTCGAGCGCGGCCTGCAGGGAGTTGAACCCGCCGTAGCTCGTGCCGAACATCCCGACGTTGCCTGAGGACCACTCCTGCGTCGCGAGCCAGTCGATCGCCTCGACCAGGTCGCGACGCTCGTCGGTGGAGTACTCGTCGGTCGCGATCCCACCCGAGGACCCGGTGCCGCGGATGTCGAGCCGGCACGACACGTACCCGTGATCGGCGAGGTCGGCGTAATGCCCGTTATAGCCCGCGATCGCATCGTCCTTCCGATACGGGAGTGCCTCCATGATCGCCGGCCATGGCCCGTCGCTCGTCTCGGGGAAGAACAACGTCGCCGACAGCGAGATGCCGTCGGTCATCGGGATGCGGACGTGCTCGCTGCGCGCCATTCGTCGGCGAAGCCTAGCGGGTCAGATCCACCGCCGGAACCACACGATCGTGCGCAGATGCAGATCCGTGATGCGACCGGCGGTCAGGATGGGCCAGAACAGCCAGAACACGACGACGACGGCGATCAGGTACGCGACGACGAACGGCCGGTACACGTGCGCCGTCGAGATTGCGGGCTCGCCGGTCTCGGGATTGACCGCGACGGCGCCTGTATCGGGCTCGCGCACCACGATCTTGGCCTCCGACAGGTCGCGACACGCCCATGTCACGGCGAGGACCATGAGCGGCACCAGCGGCAAGACGTAGAAGAAGAAGGTCGGCCGGCTTTGCACGAACCAGGGCACGTACTGGCCGAGAAGCGCGACGATGATGAAGCCCGCACGCCAGTCGCGTATCCGGCGCCACGTGAACAAGACGTAGGGCAGCGCGATCACGCTCGCCCAGAAGATGAACGGGTTGCCGATCGCGAGGATCTGCTCGGTGCTCGTGCCGATGTCTTTGACGTAGAAGCTGATGGGCCGCAGCAGGAGGAGCCAGCCACCCGGCCGCGCGTAGTACGGATGGGTCGGGGTCTGTAGGCCGGTCTTCGGGTCGAGCTTCGTCCACTGGATCCCGTTCTGATGGAAGTCCCACGTCGCGCCCATGTTCGCGACCCAGTCGTGCCAGCTCCATCCGAAATGGTGGAACCACGGCAGCCACGTGATCATGTAGATCGCGATCGGTGTCAGCAGCAACGCGAGCACGATGCCGAACGACTCGCGCGACACCGCGCGGCCGAACGAGCGAAGCCATGTCCGATCGCCGCGATGCCGACGTGTCGTCTCCCACATGTAGGCGAGCACCACGACGGCGAACAACGCGAAGACACCGGACCACTTCACGGCGGCCGCGGCACCGAGCGCGGCGCCGGCTGCGAAGCGCCACGGCCGCCAGATCGGTGAGACGGCGGCCGGCAGTGCGGCGGGCAGTGCGTCCGCGGTGTCCGCGGCGTCCGCCGTGAGGGCCGCCGTATCCGCTGATCGCTTGTCGGAGGCGATCGGCGCGGCATGCTCCTCGAGCGCGACCGGGACGGGCGGGTCGGGACCGTCCCGCCCGTTGTGAACCGGCGCCGGCGCCGTCGCCTCGGCGGCGGCTTGACGCCGGTCGATCCATCGTCGATCCAGCAGGAACAGCACGAACGCGAGCACGATCCAGAACTCGACGTGGATATCGAGCAAGCCGACCCGCGACATGACAACGTTCAGGTTCTCGACCGCCATCAACAGCCCCGCGACGGCGGTCCACAGCGCCGAGCCGAACAACAGCTGGGCCATGATCGCTGTGAGCGTCACGACCAGCGTGCCGGCGACGACGGAGGAGATCCGCCAGCCGAACGCTCGCATCCCGAAGAGCTTGACGCCCATCGCGATCTCCCACTTGCCTAGCGGCGGATGGACCCACGAGCCAACGTCCCACTTGGTGTCACGCCAGTACTGCTCGTCGCTCGAGTCGACCGTGCATGTGTCGTTGGACCAGCCGACGAGGATGCACGCCGCCTTCGGGTAGTAGACCTCGTCGAAGATGTAGTCCGACGGGTGGCTCACATGCACGATGCGAAGCCAGCCGGCGAGCATGGTGACGGCGATGATCGCAACGACGGGACGGTTGAGTCGCGCCAGCGCACGCACGCGACCAGGGTACCCGTGGCCGTCGGTCATCCAGGCTCCGGCGGCGCTCAGGCGAGCGTGCGGCCGATCGGCTCAGCGGCGTGACGGATCTCGTCTTTCGGGATCATCGGCCGCGGTCGTCCCTTCGCCGGACGAACTGCAGACCTTGGAACACGTCGGTGATCGACGCGGACTTGTTGTCGACGAGTCCCGTCGCCAGGCCGGCGCGCTGCACGACATCGAAGTCGACGTCGGTGTCGGTCCGCGCGGCACGCTTGGGCCACGCGATCCAGAGCCGGCCGGCGGGCGCGATGGCTTTCGCGAGGGGCTCGATCCGCTTGTGCAGCGTGCTTACGCGCGTCACGAACGCGACGATGACGTCGAGGTCGCGCCCGGTGCGGCTCAGGAACGAGACGCCGGCCGGCAACGGCTCGACCGCGGTCAACGTTCGGTCGAGCGCCTCGGGAGCATCGAGCAGCCGCACGCGCGACCCCTCCGAGATGCCGAGCTTCTTCCACAACGGCGTTCCCGAATAGTCCTTGTGGGCGTTCGCACTCATGCCGTTCTCCGGTCGTCGACGACCCCGGTCGAGCGGCTTTCGCCGGCGGGGCGAGGAGCCGGAGCGGAGCATACCGAGGGCAACGCGGCCGAGCGGTTCCGTGGTCAGGACGTCTTCGCTCGGGCGACCGCCGTGACCGCCGCGCGGGTGACCGGAAGCAACAGCCCCCAGATCGCGACGGCGAGGCCCATGGAGATCGGCACGAACGCCGTTCCGACCGCGAAGCCGATCGGCGTGGCCGTCGCTCGCAACGTGGTGGCGCGCTGGACGTCGTGGTCGAGCGGTCCGGTGAGACGTCGCCCTCGCGCGTAGAACCAGATCGCGGCGCCGATCAGGCTCGTCGCGGTGAGCGTCGCGCCGTACAGGAAGCCCGCTCCCGCGCTGCCGAAGTAGCGCCCGAGGAGCTCCGTCGGGAAGGGCAGGAAGCAGATCCCGAGCAGATGCAACAGGTTCAACCACAGGAGCGCGAGGTCGTACCGGCGGATCAGCCGGAACAATCGATGATGCGCGATCCAGAACTGGCCGATCACGACGAAGCTCAGCGCGAACGCGAACAAGCCGTTCGACAGGCCGCGCATCGCCTCATCGAACGACGGCGGCAACACAGAGACGGGAAGCACGAGCGTCACGACGAGCAACGTCATCGCGATCGCGAACACGGCATCGCTGAAGAACTCGATCCGGTCCATCCCGCTGCGGTCGGCGAAGCGACGGATCGCAAGCGGACCCGTCTCCGTGGACGCGAGCTGCTCGGGCGGATCCTCGCCGGTCGCCGACATGCAGCTGCCGTATCCACGCTTGGGACGGCCTACGCTTCCGAAGGAGCGATCGGCTGCGTTCGTGCGAGATTGGGGCGCTTCGCCGCACGAGCGACCACCCCCGCGGACGTGCGACCATCGGTGCATGGCAGGCGTGCTGTACGTGGTCGCGACCCCGATCGGCAACCTCGGCGATATGACTGACCGCGCGCGTGCGACGTTGGCGTCGGTGGACCTGGTCATCGCGGAGGACACGCGACGTACCGGAAAGCTGCTCGCGTCACTCGGCATCGACGCGCGCATGCGCTCGATGTTCGAAGGGAACGAGCGCCGGCGGACGCCGGAGGTCTTGCGGGCGCTCCGTGACGGGCAAACGGTCGCGCTGGTGTCCGACGGCGGCACGCCGCTGGTATCCGATCCGGGGTACCCGTTGGTGCGCGCGTGCATCGACGAAGGGATCGACGTGCGCGTCGTTCCGGGCCCGTCCGCTGCGATCGCGGCGCTCGTCGTGAGCGGACTGCCCGCGGACCGGTTCGTGTTCGAGGGCTTCCTCCCGCGGAGCGCCGGCGACCGGCGCACTCGCTTGATGGCGATCGCCAGGGAGACCCGGACGGTCGTCCTCTACGAGTCGCCGCGGCGGCTGCCGGCGTTGCTCGACGACCTCGCAGCGGTCGACGCCGACCGGCGGATCGCCGTGTGCCGTGAGCTCACGAAGCTCCATGAAGAGGTGCTCCGCGGGTCCGTCGGCGAGGTGCGGTCGGGGATCGGCGACGCGCCGGTCCGTGGCGAGGTCGTCGTGGTGCTCGACGGGTGGGCCGGCGACCCGCCGGTTGACGTCGCGGCTGCGGTCGCGGAAGCGCGCGACCTGATCGCCGACGGCACACGCAAGCGTGAGGCAGCGCATCGCGTCGCCGATCGGACCGGCGTGTCCGCGAACGAGATCTATCGCGCGCTCGTGCCGGGGCGGACGGGATGACCGAAGCGCTGCGCCCGGACGGCGTTCCCCGACGTCCCGATGTCGCCCGCCCCGCCACGCCGCCACGGATCGGTCACTCGCACAGCCGGCGAACCGATCCGACGCTCGTCGGGGTGCTCGTGATCTTCCTCGCGGGCGCGCTCGCGGCGGCCACGATCGCGATCGCCGGGCCTGCGCCCACGGTCGCCGCGCCGCCCACCGCGGGGACGACCGGGCCCGGCATGGCAGATGCCGTGCCGACCGGCCCCGACGGTCCGTTCGCGTTCCTCGCCCCGACCTATGTGGACGGCCGGCGTGAGCCGGTCCGGTGGAATCCCTGCCAGCCGATCGAGTACCAGGTGAATCTGGTGCACGGTCCGCCGGAAACGGCCTCGGCGATCGAGGGCGCGATCCGGCTCGCGAGCGAGGCCTCTGGGATCGCGTTCCGGTTCGACGGGACGACGGATCGAACGATCGCCGCGATGCGCCATGGCCGGTACCTGGTCGATCCGCTCGCGTCGGTGTACCGGCCCGTCCTGATCACGGTCGTTCCCGACGCCGAGTTCCGCCGATACGGCGTCCCGAGACGGGTGCTGGCGTTCACCCACCCCCAGCGCGGCGTCCAGCTCCATGACGACGAGTGGGTCTCGGGCTACGTCGTCGTCGACGGCGGCGTTCGGTACGCCAACACGGGGCGCTGGTCGATGGAGCTGGTGATCGCGCATGAGCTCGGTCACCTCCTCGGCCTCGGGCACGTCGAAGACCCCACCGAGCTGATGTTCAGCACCCAGGTCGCGACGGACGTCATCCCCGCGCCGATCGATGGGTACGGACCCGGCGACCTGCGGGGTCTCGAGATGGTCGGCGCCGACCAGGGCTGCCTGCCGCACGTCGCCATCGCGCCGTAGGACGCGCACCGGGCACCTCGAGAGCTGCCGGTACGATGTCCGGCACCATGGGACGCGACGTCTTCTACGTCACGACGCCGATCTACTACGCCAACGACGTGCCGCATATCGGGCACGCCTACAACGCCGTCGGCACCGACTTCATCGCGCGTTGGCACCGCCTTCGCGGTGAGGATGTCTTTCACCTCACTGGCACCGACGAACACGGGCTCAAGGTGCAGCGCGCGGCCGAGGCCAACGGCGTCGGAGCCAAGGCATGGGTGGACCAGCTCGAGCCGAAGTGGCGGGAGGTGTGGGCGCGGCTCGACATCGCCTACGACGACTACATCCGGACCACGGAGCCGCGCCATCGCGACGCGGTGGTCAAGATCCTCCGGGCGGTCAAGGACAATGGACGCGACGACATCTACCTCGGCCACTACGAGGGTCTCTACTGCGTCCACTGCGAGGCCTATTACAACGAGTCCGACCTCCTCGAGGGGACCCTCTGCCCGATCCACGAGCGCCCCGTCGAGCACGTCCGTGAGGACAACTACTTCTTCCGGTTGTCGGCGTACGCGGACCGACTGCTCGACCATTACGAGACGCGCCCCGAGGCGGTCGAGCCGGCGACGCGCCGCAACGAGGTCCTGTCGTTGATCCGAGGCGGCCTTCAGGACTTCTCGATCAGCCGCACGACGTTCGACTGGGGCGTCCCGTTGCCTTGGGACGAAACACACGTCGCCTATGTCTGGTTCGACGCACTGACGAACTACATCACCGCCGCGGGGTATGCGGATGATCCGGAGCGGTTCGCGCGGATGTGGCCCGCGAACATCCACTCGATCGGCAAAGACATCCTTCGTTTCCACGCGGTGTATTGGCCCGCGATGTTGATGGCCGCTGGGATCGAACCACCGACGCAGGTCTGGGCGCACGGCTATCTCACGGTCGGTGGCAAGAAGATGTCGAAGACCAACCTCACCGGGATCCATCCGTTCGAGCTGATCGATCACTTCGGGGTCGACTCCTATCGGTACTTCTTCATGCGCCAGATCGCGTGGGGCGCCGACGGCGACTTCTCGTGGGAGGCGATGGTCGACCGTCACAACGCCGACCTTGCGAACGGCCTCGGGAACCTCGCGAGCCGCGTGCTCGCGATGCTCGCGAGCAACTACGGCGGGGTCGTCCCCACGCCCACAGCGCCCGGCGCTGAGGCGGACCTCCCGGCGATCACGGCAGACGCGGCGCGACAGGCGGACCAGCACATGCTCGCGGTCGACCTCCAGAAGGCGGTCGCCGCGGTGTGGGCGATCGTCGACCGGGCCAACGCGTACCTCGTCGAGAAGGAGCCGTGGAAGCTCGCGAAGGACGCGGCGAATGCCGACGAGCTCGCCGGCGTTCTGTACGCGAGCGCCGAGACGCTTCGGATCGTGGCGGTCCTGATCCACCCGCTGATGCCGAGCGCCGCCGAACGTCTATGGGCACAGCTCGGCCTGCCCGGCGACGTCGCCGATCAACGGCTGCCCGACGCGTCGACGTGGGGCGGACTCCCCGCGGGTATCGCCACGCACAAGGGGGACGCGCTGTTCCCTCGGCTCGACGTCGCCGGCGACTGATCGATCACCGAGGAACCTGCCGCGTCGACCGCGGGATGAGGCTTCCCGGGTTCGTGTTTCACGTGAAGCTCACCCTGTTCACCCGAACTTGAGACCGGGTAAGGTCGCCGCCAGATGCGCGCGCCCAACCCTGAACTCCCGGTGCAGTCCACGGCCGTCGACACCCACTGCCACCTGTTCCTGATGGACGACCAACCTGCAGTGGCGGTCGAGGCCGCGAAGGCGGCGCGCGTCGAGCGTCTGATCTGCGTAGGGGTGGACGTCGCGACCAGCGAACGCTCGATCGCGATCGCCTCGGAGCTCGAGGGTGTGCGCGCGTCGGCGGGGGTTCACCCGCACGACGCCGATGGCTTCGACGATGCGGCCGCGGCCCGGATCGAAACGCTCTTGAAGGATCCAACCGTCGTGGGGGTGGGGGAGTGCGGGCTCGATTGGTATCGGATGCACAGCGAGCGCGACGCCCAGTTGCGCACGCTCGCCGCCCACATCGAGCTTGCGCGCGACTGTGGAAAACCGATGATCGTTCACGTGCGGGACGCGTGGGACGACGCGCTTCGAGTCTTGGATGAGGGTTCGGCCGAGCGGGTGGTGATCCACTGCTTCACCGGCGACGCCGAGATCGCGCGCGAGTGTGAACGACGCGGTTACTGGCTCTCGTTCGCCGGCAACGTCACGTATCCGAAGAACGCGCACATGCGGGAAGCGGCGGCCGCGGTGTCGCTCGACCGTGTGTTGGTGGAGACCGACAGTCCGTTCCTCGCGCCGCAGAAGCTTCGCGGAACGGACAACCGGCCGCACAACGTCGTGATCACGCTCGCAGAGCTCGCAACCGTGCGCGACGAACCCCTCGAGCTGCTCGCGGACGCGACGGTTTCGAACGCCGAGACGGCGTTCGCAGGCCTGTGACGCCCCGAACGGACGTCCGCCCTCAAGGTTGCAGTAAGGGTTGAGGGTTCGATAGGGTGGCTCTCCATGCGACCGGAGGCCACGTTCCGGCCGGGCTCCTTCCCACCCAGCCGCTTCCCCCGAAGGCCCTCCCCGTACTTACGGAGGCAGGGTGGTACGACCGACACGCGTGCGGCGGCTGCGGCGCCGTCGCGCACTCAAAGCCGCGATCGTCGCGGCGGGCGTCGCTATGTCGGTGATGGTCGTCTCGGGCGCATGGGCGAAGGACGTGACGCTGGTGATCGACGGGCGCTCGCAGTCGGTGCGCACCCGATCGACGAGCGTCGAGGACCTGCTGTCCGATCAAGGGGTGCCGCTTTCGATCGGGTTGCAGGTCCAACCGCCGCCGGCGACGACGCTCGCCGACGGCATGACCGTCTACGTGAGTCCGCCGCCGGGCGTCCCGGCGAACGGCTTCTCCGTGGCGGTCACCTCCACAGGTGTGGGGGTCTGGGTGGTGGAGCGACCGGGAACGGGTTCGTTCGGGAAGGCGAACTCCGGGACCGGGAAGGCTTCGGCCTCTGCGGCCGCTGTCGGGCCTTCGGGCGTGACCGTGCGGGCCGTCGTGACGGGGAAGGTGCACGACGTCTCGACCAACGCGGACACGATCGGGGCGCTCCTTACGGCCATGGGGATCCAACCCGACGCTGACGACCGCGTCGCCCCGCCACCCAGCACCCCCCTCCACGCCGGCATGACGGTCCGGTACGACCGCGTCTCGACGATGACGCACATGACGACGCTGCCGATCCAGATGCCGGTCGAGACGCAGTACACGTCGAGCCTGACACCGGGACACATGGTGGTGTTGACGCACGGCTCGACCGGGTCGGAGCGCGCGGGGGTCGCCGTGACGACGGTCAACGGACGCGTCGCCTCGCGTCGGATCGTGTCGCGAAGCGTGCTCTCACCGCCGGTGCCTGAGGTCCGGCTGTCGGCGCCGTACTCCATGACCGACGGCGTGCTCCGGGAGCCCGGCACCGGGGCCACCACCGAGACCGGCGACGCCTCGTGGTACGACCCGCCCTGGAGCGGCCTCACGGCGGCACATCCGTGGCTTCCGTTCGGGACCCACGTCACCGTCACGGACCTCGACACGGGCCGCTCCGTTACGGTGGTGATCGATGATCGAGGACCGTTCGGATCGGGGCGGATCATCGACCTCTCGCCCGAGGCCTTCTCCGCCCTCCAGCCGCTCGGCCACGGCCTCCTCCACGTCTCGCTCTCCTGGTAGCCCCTCGCCGCGCGCGCTGCTCGACGTCTTCGGCATCGAGCCGTCGAGATCGCTCGGACAGCACTTCCTCATCGACCCGAATCTCGCCGCGGCGATCGCGGCCGATGCAGACGTCGGGCCCGGCGACGCCGTCGTCGACGTCGGCGCCGGGCTCGGGGCGCTCACGACCGCGCTCGCGGAACGCGGCGCCGACCGCGTGCTCGCCATCGAGTTCGACCGGGCGCTCGTCCCGGCGCTCCGCTCGGTGGCGACGGCGCACGCGGCGATCGAGGTTCTGGCCGCGGACGCGACGAAGGCCGACTGGTCGTCCGTCCTCGGCGACCGCCCGTGGATCGCGTGCGGCAACCTCCCGTACAACGTGGGCACGGCGATCGTGCTGTCGCTGCTCGAAGACGCCCCGATGGTGCGACGGCTCGTCGTCATGGTGCAGCGAGAGGTCGCCGCTCGTTTGGTCGCGACGCCGGCCGCGCGCGAGGGCTACGGACCGACGAGCCTGCGCGTCGCGTACCACGCCGACGCGGCGATCCTTCGGCCAGTGCCCGCCGCAGTGTTCTGGCCGCGACCGTCGGTAGCGTCGGCCGTTGTGCGGATGGAGCGACGGGCGCATCCGGCTGTGGATGTCGACCAGGCGCGACTGTGGCGTGTCGTCGACGAGGCCTTCGGACAACGCCGCAAGACGATGCGCGGGGCGCTCCGCCGGCTCGGCTGCCTCGATCCTGATGGTGTGCTCGTCCAGGCGGGCGTCGCCCCCACCGCGCGGCCCGAGGAAGTCGATCTCGCCGCGTTCGCGCGCATCGCACGGGCGTTGGACGGATGAGCGGCGCCGGATGAGCGTCACCCGTCAGGCGCACGCCAAGCTGAACGTGTTCCTGCGCGTGCTGGGGGCCCGCGACGACGGGTACCACGACGTCGAGACGGTCGTCCTTCCGTTGGAGCTGCACGACGTCGTGACGGTTGAACCGGCCGATGGGTTCGCGGTGACCGTCCGCGGTTCGCGCGCGGCGGAGCTCGCTCGGGCCGGCGGTGAGGCTCTCGTCGAACGCGCGGCCCGCGCGTGGGCCCACGAGACCGGCCGCCAAGCACTCGAGGCCACGATCACCGTCGACAAGCGGATCCCGGTCGCCGCGGGCCTCGGCGGCGGCAGCGCCGACGCGGCGGCGACGATCCTCGCGCTCGACGAGCTCCACGGCACGGGCCTCGACACCGAGACGCTGCTCCGCATCGCCGCCGCCGTCGGCTCCGACGTTCCCGCGTTGACGCTCGGTGGTCCGGTGTACGCCGACGGCCGCGGCGATCGCATCACGCCCGTACATGCGCAGACGACGCACTGGGTCGTCGTCCCGGCGTCGTTCGCCGTGCGCACGCCCGACGCATACGCGTGGTGGGACGACGCCGGCGCGACGGGTCCCGACGCGGGCGCGCTGATCGCTGCGCTCGAGGCCGGCAACGACGAGACCCTCGGTCCCGCGCTGTTCGACGATCTGCAGCCGGTCGTCGCCGCGAGACAT
>C688J18823_10001952_pt1 | contig 12872 bp, 13 predicted proteins | sample HopSoiMetagenom1_FD_18823 | JGI IMG/M metagenome (IMG submission 18823)
GCGGCCACGTGGAAGCCACGCCGGGGAATGACCCGTGAGTAGGTAAACCAGAAATCGAAGAGATCGCCGTTGATCAACAGACAATCGCCCAGCCCAGGCACCGCGTCGAAAAATTCGAGCAGTGCCTCCTCGGTACCCGATGGTGCCACTCCGAGGTGGGCGTCAGACACGATTACGAGGGTGCGGCCCAGCACGGCGCCAAAGATGGACTCCCCCATAACCCGGTGCAACCGTCCCCTGGTCCGGGGCGTGTCAGCCACCACGTCCCGAACGTCTAACCCCTGAGGCTGCGATGACCAGCACGGTTTCGTCGATCTCGGAAACCAGCGTACGGGTCAACTACTCCGAGACCGATCAGATGGGCGTGGTTTACCACGCGCGATATCTGGTGTGGCTGGACGTGGCCCGCTGCGAGCACCTGCGACTGAGCGGGATGAGTTATCGCGAGCTGGAGCAAGCAGGCCTGCGACTCGCCGTCAGCGAGCTCGCCATTCGTTACCGCCAGCCCGCCCGCTATGACGACCTGATCCGGATTCGATGCTGGATTCGTGAAGTGGCATCACGGCGGGTGGATTTCGGCTATGCCGTCGAACACGCCGAGGATAAGCGACTACTGGCAACGGCCTCCACCCGGCTGATTGCCCTCGACGTTGCAATGGCGCTGGCCCGCTTACCGGAGCAGGTCCGTCAGGTTCTTCGGCCCATTCCGGACCCGATCAGGCTGGCATGATGAGACATCTCTGCGGCTTGGTCCTCTTGAGCGGAGCGCTCCTATTCCCGTCTCTCCTCGCGGCACAGGATGAAGCGGAGGTCGAGCAGTTGGCGTCGGTACTCGCCGCCGAGGATGCCCGCGATTGGCAAGCAGATCTCTTCCAACGAGCGCTGTTGGCACCCGATTCCCTGGTCCGGCGCACCGCCGCACTCGCGGCCGGACGCATCGGAGACCTCCGGGCGACGCCACTCCTGCTGCGGGTGCTGGATCAACCCGATTCGACCGTTCGGGTGGCGGCCGCGTTCGCCTTGGGTCTGCTCGCTGATTCTACCGCGGTGGAACCACTGATCCAGCGTTTAACCGGCCTGCCGCCACTGGATACTGCAACGGCAAACGAGGCGGTTACCGCCCTGGCAAAAATCGGGGGCAAGCGAACGGCAGACTTCTTTGCCTCCGCGCTGGGCGGGAAGATCGCTCTGACCCAGGCGGATCCAGCTCCCGCGCTGGGCCAGATGCTGCTGGAGAGCTGGCGTCTGGGGCAGGATGCTCAGGCCGCGTCGCTCCTGCCCTTTGCCGACGATACCGTTCGAGACGTTCGCTGGCGTGCTCTGTATTCGCTTGGCCGGCTCCGTTCGCCCGAGGCAGGCAATCATCTGATTGTTGCTTTGCGCGCCGATGATGCGGAGACCAGGGCGACGGCGGCCAGGGTGCTGACGCGAGAGTATGCCCAACGAGCCAAGCTGGCGCCCGCAACAATCTCCGGCTTGCTGGCTCGGGCGGTAGACGATGAGGATCCTGGTGTCCGAATCAATGCACTCCGCTCACTCGGCACCTACCATGACTCGTTGCTGGCGTCGGCGGTTGCATCCAAGGTCGAGGACCCGGATTTAAACGTCAGGGTTCAGGCCACGGCCTGTCTGGGAGAGCTCGGGGGCTCGGTTGCGGCCGCGACCTTGCGGCGTCTGGTCCCATCCAAGGCGGGGTTTGCCGTTCGACGTGAAGCGTTACTGGGGCTGGCCCGAATCGATCGGGCAGGGTTTGCCGCCGCCGCGGAGCCCTGGAAGTCGAATCCCGACTGGAGAGCCCGGGCTGCCGCAGCCGAGGGATGGGCCCGAGCGGGCCACACGGGAACGCCGGCGTTCCTCTCCGATCGGGATGGCCGAGTGATCGCGAGCGGGCTTCAGGCCTGGGCTGACACCGTCTCGGGTCCCGACCCCGCACTCATCGGCGCAGCGCGTCGGCTGCTTGGACATGCTGACGCGGCAGTTCGGAGTGTCTCCGCCGACGCGCTGGCCCGGGCAGCCGCTCCAGCCGACATCACCTCCCTGGTTCAGATGTACAATCGCGCCGTCCGCGATTCGTTTCCCGAGGCCTCGCTCTCCGCACTCGCGGCGCTGCTGGCCATTTCCAAAAACGGTGGCGCTGCCCAGGTCGAGCGTGACTTTTTGGCAACCGTGCCCACGCCCACCAACTACCTCTTACGCCGGTGGGCAGAGGCCAAGTGGCCTGAGGCGGCGGAACGGTGGGGTCCAGGCTATCCGCTCTCCACCGGACGCACGCTGCAGGACTACCGGGAGCTCACCCGACATTTCATTGTGGCGGCTGATTCCCTGGCAAGGCCGCATGTGTTCATCGAGACCGAGCAACGCGGCACTCTCGAGCTGGAGCTGTTCGGGCCTGAGGCGCCCATGACAGTGGCCAACTTCCTTCGTCTGCTGGACCGCCGTTTCTTCGATGGGAATCGATGGCATCGGGTAGTGCCGAACTTCGTGGTCCAGGATGGCGATCCACGGGGGGATGGGTTCGGAGGCCCCGGAGGCTCTATACGGGACGAGATCAACCGCAGCCGTTACGGAGCAAAGCCGATGCTGGGAATGGCCCTGTCCGGCCCCGACACCGGGGCCAGCCAATGGTTCATTACCCTCTCTCCTCAACCCCACCTGGATGGGACGTACACGGTATTCGGGAAAGTGGTGGGGAATTTCGGCCCGCTCTCGCGCATCAGCCAGGGCGACCTGATCCGAACGATTCATCGATAGACCAGAGAAAGTGGCAATGATGGAGTTGCAATTATGAGGCGCTTCTGCACGGTGGGGATGTTCTTGGGGAGCCTGTTCATCTTCTCCGCCCCCGCAGAGGCCCAGTTCTTTGCCTTCGGACAGAACAAGGTCCAGTACCGTCGGCTCGATTGGCGAGTCACTCGGGGGCCGCATGTGGACCTGTACTACTATCCGGCTGAGGCCGGGCTGGTGCCAGCCGCGCTGGCGTATGCGGAAGCGAGTTACGACACACTTTCACTGCAATTCGGGCACGCTGTTGCCGCTCGTATCCCGCTGATCGTTTATGCATCGCATACCGATTTTGAGCAGACCAACATCCTGCCGTTCACCCCGCCCGAAGGACTCCTCGGCGCCACCGACTTCCTCAAACGAAGGGTCTCTCTGCCGTTTCGGGGGAACTTCGCCGAGTTCCGACACACGCTGCGTCACGAGATGGTCCACGTCTTTCAGCTGGACCTACAATCGGAGAGTTACTACCAGGCCCCCCGAGCCCGGCGTTTTGGTTTCCCATTGTGGTGGAGCGAAGGGCTGGCGGAGCTCTGGTCCGGAGGGGAGGACGCTCGGGACTACATGGTCCTCAGAGATCTCACGCTCAGTGGAAGGCTGCCGCAGTTCAAGCAGCTGACCTACTTCACCGGGGGCATCGTCTATCCCATCGGAGGCAGAATCCACCGTTGGCTGGCCGACACCTACGGCGATTGGCGGGTGGCCCTGATCTACAAGGAACTGAACCAGCACGACAACTTCGAAGAGGCCATTCGGGCTGTTTATGGCCGATCGCTGGATCAGCTCAGCGAGGAATTTCAGCTAGCCATGCGCCGGACTTACTATCCCACTGTGAGCGGCCTTGCGCCGTTGGGAGTGTTGGGGCGGGAGATCACCCGGCTCGCGGTCAAGCCGGCGTTCATTCCTGATTCCACCGGAGAAGAGCGGGGAGAAATTGCCTATGTCTCTCCCGCCACCGGATACCTCAGCGTGTACCGCAAAGGCTTGGACGGAGGCCGGGCGCGGAAGGTCGTGACCGCCGGTCGATCAGCCGAGCTCGAGGCATTTCACCCATTCGACTCGCGGATGGATGCCTCGCGGAAGGGCTATCTGTTGTTCACCGCGCGCTACGGCGACCGGGACGCCTTGGTTGTCTGGGACCTCAAGCGGGGGAAGGTGGCCGGGCGCTATCAGTTCGACCACCTGGTCTCGATCCTTTCGCCCATGTGGATGCGTGACGGGCGGAGCATTGTCTTCAGCGGCCTGTCCGAAAGCGGTGTCTCCGATCTCTATCGGGTACACCTACCGAAGGGAAAGCTGGAGCCGCTTACCCGCGATCACTATCAGGACCTCGATCCCAGCCCTGCGCCAGACGGTCGTCGGCTGGTCTTCGCCTCGGACCGGACAGCAGATGGGCTCGAAGGCGCGGTCAATCTCTTCGTTCTTGACCTGAGAACCGGGGGTATCTCTCAGCTCACCCGGGGGCACTGGGTCGACGAAGCCCCCACGTGGAGTGCCGACGATCGGATTTATTTCACCTCGGATCGGGACGGGGTGCTACTGAATATTTTCTCTACCGACAGCCTGGGAAACGGGCGGCGGGAAACCAGCGCTTGGAGTGGTGCCTTCGATGCTGTACCGCTCCCGGACAGCAGCGGGTTGGTCGTCGGTGGATTTCACGACCTGAGCTGGAATTTGTACCGATACCCGGTCGACTCCGCTGCTCGCGCAGAGCGTTTCGTGCTCGATTCCGGTCCTCCGCCCGCGCAGTGGGCCTGGGCCGGCGGCAGCCGCAAGCCTACGGCCAAGGTGGTGGGAGAGCCGTACCGTCGCCGGCTGACTCTCGATTTTGCCGCCGGGGGCGCGGCCTTTGTCCCGGGGTACGGAGGAGCTCAAGGCATATCCTTTCTCATGAGCGATCTGCTGGGCGACAACCTGGTGTATGGCAGCGTCGGATCTTTCCAGGGACGCCGACTGGGGAGTGTCTTCGCGAACATCAGCGCCAGCACGATCTATGTGAATCAGCAGCGGCGGCTCAATTGGGGACTGGGCGCGTTCCGCACCAGAAGCCGAAACTACGAGGGCGATCTGGTGGTGGCCTATCAAGAGCTGGCCTACGGAGCGCTCGGTCTTCTGCGGTATCCATTGAGTCGCTTCAGCCGAGTGGAGGGCACCGCCGTAGTGGAACACTCGGATCGGGTGGACTTTACCCTGACGGTAGACGAGCCCAGGAGGGTCGGCTGGATCGCGTCGAACTATCTGAGCTTCGTGCACGACAACTCGCTCTGGATCCCCTCCGGCCCAATCGATGGGGGCAGGTTGAGCCTTACCGGCGGCATCTCCAGTGATTTCACCAACAGCCGCTTCGACAGCTACCTGTTGAGTGGAGACTGGCGCCGGTATTTCCGTCTGGGCTCGCGCAGCGCCTATGCCATCCGCGCTTTTGGCTTTTACAGTGGTGGCGACCGACCGCGGCGGGTAAACATCGGGGGTACCCTCGGCCTGCGCGGGTATCCTGAGTTCGGGTACATCGTCGGGACTCGAGCCTACATGCTCAACCAGGAGCTTCGGTTTCCGGTGCTGACGCACCTGACCTTGGGAACTCCGCTCGGCGACATCGACTTTCCGGAAATTCAGGCGGGATTCTTCGGCGACATAGGAAAGGCGGTTTTGCACCAGGACTCGGAACGGGCGCTCCTGGGGAGCTGGGGTATCAGCTTTCGCTTGGCTCTGGGACCATTTGCCGTGTTGCGGCTGGACTTGGGCCGGCGCTTCAGCGATGGGAACTTCCGCGGGTACAGTCTCGATCGGGACCAGCGAGACCCCGGGTTCGTGCATTTCTTTTTCGGCTATAACTATTGATGGGACAACATGTTCGTGTTGACCTCCCAGTCCTGCTCTTCTATCTTGGCTCGGCCACGGTGGGCTGCAGAAGTGCACCGGAACCGGTGGTTCCGGTGGGAGCGCGGCCAGCAACTCTGGCCGAAGTCACTCCCTGGGTCAGCGCAACGGTTCCGACCGCCCATCAGATCTACCGGTTTAAGTGGCTGCTGCGAGACGAGCGGGGAAGTGCTGGGGGCCGGGGCGCGGTGCGAGTCGCCCCACCCGACTCCCTGCGATTCGATGTAGCAGGTCCGTTCGGAAGCGGGGCAGCCTCCGCCGTGGTAGTCGGTGATCGGGCAGTTTGGACCGACCCGGCTGATGCCATCGCCCGGCTGGTACCAAACTATCCGTTGATGTGGGCAATGTTTGGCGTTGCGCGAATGCCGCCGGAAAGCGTGACTGTTCGCGCACTGAGCACGACTTCTACCCAGACCTGGCAGTTTGCTGGAACACGGGACACGGTGGAGTATGCCAGGAGCGCGGGCGATCCCGGCCGGCTGCTCGCGGAGGTTCGCCAGGCCGGCACGCTGATCGGTCGCGCTGAAACGACTCTGGGGCCGGATGGGGCTCCGCTCAAGGCCAGACTTACAGTGCCCAGCGGGCCGGCTCAGCTGGACATCACGTTTCTCTCCATAACGCGGGACACCTTTGCGCCTGATATCTGGATTACTCGTAAGCCTTAGTAGTCTGGTCACTCTTGGATGCTATGGGTTTGCGGGCGGTGGCTTGCCCCCTGCAATCAAGACCGTCGCCGTCCTCCCCTTCGACAATCAGACCCCTGAACCGACGCTGACCCAGGAAATTTCCCGGGCGGTTCGCGAGGCCGTCGAGCAGAGACTGGGGCTTCGGCAGGCGGCCGAGCCGCGGGCCGATGCGGTCGTCCGGGGCTCGATCACCCGGTACGAGCCCGACCTCCCGGTGGCCTATACCGGAGGTGATAGCACTGTGACCGTCACCCAACGGGAGCTTCAGATTACCGTGTCAGTCGAGATTCTGGATCAGCGGCAGGGCAAACCCCTCTGGCAGCGGAATGGACTTACAGTGCGCGGGACCTACGAGTCGGGACAGGAGGCCGTTGGCCGGAGGAAAGCCCTGGACGATCTGGTGGTGAATATCGTCGAAGGCGCTCAGTCTCAGTGGTGAGTTCCCCCGCGGCTAAGGTCTAGGGTGGACGAGCTCTCCATTCCCGGCTTGTTCCTGACGCTGGCAGCCATACTGGTGGCCGCGAAGCTCCTGGGCGAACTCGCGGAACGGGTGGGTCAACCAGCGGTACTCGGTGAACTGCTGGCCGGCGTTCTTCTTGGCGGAAGCGTCCTCGGAATTGTCCCAACGGGCGGGGCAGCCGGAGAGGTGGTGCACGTACTCGCGGAGCTGGGGGTCGTGCTCCTTCTCTTTGAGATTGGGCTGGAAACAGACTTGCGGGAAATGTTTCGCGCCGGGCCCGCCTCCCTCGCGGTTGCCACCGTTGGTGTGGTGCTCCCCTTCCTCTTCGGATTCCTGTATTGGGCCTATGTACCGCACGCCGGGAGCGGCGGCGCCGTGGACCTGACGACTACAGCCATTTTCGTGGGCGCCACGCTGACGGCCACATCGGTCGGCATTACCGCCCGGGTCCTGTCTGACCTCCGCCGGATGAACACGCTGGAGGCGCGGATCATTATCGGCGCGGCCGTCATAGACGACGTCTTTGGCCTTGTCATCCTGTCTGTCGTGTCGGGACTGGCGGCCGGGGCAGCCATCGCGCCCTGGAGCATACTGCGCATCTTTGCTGTCGCTGTCGGATTTCTAATCGTCGCCGTGCTGGCAGGGCGCTTTCTCGCGCCCAAGCTGTTCGATCTGGTCGTCCGCATGCGGGTCCGCTACGTCCTCCTGGTCGCTGCCATCGCGTTTGTCCTCGGATTGTCGGCGGTCGCCGCAATGGCCGGCTCAGCTCTCATCATTGGGGCCTTTGCCGCGGGGCTGATTCTGTCGGGTACCAATCAGTTCGACACCATTGACCGCGAGGTCCGGCCGGTCGGCTCGATATTGACTCCCATCTTCTTCGTGAGTGTCGGCGCCTCCGTCAACGTGCGGCTGCTCGACCCCACCAGAGGAGGAGCTTCGGGTCTGCTCGGCGTAGCGCTGGTGCTGACGCTGCTTGCAATTGTTGGCAAGGTTGCGGCTGGCTGGGCGGCGCCCTGGGTTCACTTTCGACGCGTCGTGGTTGGGGTAGGGATGATTCCACGGGGAGAGGTCGGGTTGATCTTTGCGGATATCGGACGACGGGCGGGCATTTTGAATGAAGCCGTGTTCGGGGCCATTCTGCTCATGATTATGGCCACCACCTTTGTTGCGCCGCCCGGCCTCAAGCTGCTCTTCGGAGCCCGGAGCTCTGATACTCCGCCATGATCGACACCCAGACGAAGGTCATGAGCTTGAGGGAGGCTCTTTCGTGGCGAGCCGGGCAGGCGGGCCCCGTTGTGTTTACCAACGGCGTCTTCGACCTACTGCACCCCGGCCACATAAAGCTGCTCGAAGCTGCGCGGAGGGAGGGGGATGCGCTCATTGTCGGGCTGAACAGCGATGCCTCAGTGCGGCGGCTGGGCAAAGGGCCGGATCGGCCATTGAACCATGAGGCCGTACGGGCCCGGGTGCTGGCCGGACTGGCGGCGGTAGACACGGTGGTGGTTTTCGACGAGGACACCCCACTGGAACTTATTCAACAGCTTGTCCCTGATGTGTTGGTCAAAGGGGCGGATTACGCCCGTAGCGCTATCGTCGGAGCCGATCTGGTAGAATCCCGGGGCGGCCGGGTAGTGCGAGTCCCGCTGGTCACCGGCTTCTCTACCTCCAATATCGTGGATCGTCTTCGTGCCCAGACCTGACAGCCGTAGCCCGGATCAACTGCGCCCGCTCGTGCTGGAGCGACGCGCCAATCCCTATGCCGAGGGGAGCTGCCTGATTCGGATGGGCGGCACGCTTGTCCATTGTACCGCAAGTGTCGAGACTGGCGTCCCTGGCTTCAAGAAGGGAACCGGTGAGGGCTGGGTTACCGCGGAATACGCCATGCTGCCACGAGCCACCGTGGAGCGCACCTCCCGCGAGCGGAACGGACCAGGAGGCCGAACCCAGGAGATTCAGCGGCTGATCGGACGCTCACTCCGTGCGGCCATGTCCACCATGAGGTTCGGCGAGTTCACCATCCGGGTGGACTGTGACGTGCTCCAGGCGGATGGGGGGACCCGAACGGCCTCCATCACTGGCGGCTGCGTCGCCTTGGCCGACGCATGCGCCTGGCTGGCGGAACGCACTGGGCAGCCCTCACCCTTCGGCAAGCTGGTGGCTGCCGTTTCGGTCGGCCTTATCGAGGGGGAGATCCGCCTCGACCTGGCCTACGCGGAGGATAAGGATGCTGGGGTGGATGCGAATATCGTCATGTTGGAGCCCACCGAATTCGTGGAAGTGCAGGGGACTGGAGAGCACTCCACCTTCAGCCGGGCACAACTCGAAACTCTGCTGAACGTCGCTGAACGGGGAATTGCCGAGCTGTTTCAGGCCCAGCGGAAAGTTCTCGGTCGGTGAAGATCCTGGCCGCCACACGAAGCCGCGGGAAGCAGGAGGAGATTCGCCGAATCCTGACACCGGGTGGACTCCAGGTGGTCTTCCCTGAGGACATCTGGCTTCGAGAGTCGAACGAAGACGATGCGCTCGAAGCCGCCGACACCTTCGAGGGGAATGCCCGCAGGAAGGCGGAGTACTTTGTACGACTGAGCTCCCTGCCTACCCTGGCCGACGACTCCGGGCTGGAGGTATTCGCCCTGGGAGGAGCGCCCGGCGTGCGGTCCAAGCGTTGGGCCGGCGCATCGGGCACGCCGGCCGAAGTGGACGCAGCCAACAACGCTGAATTGCTGCGCCGCCTGGCTGGCCTTCCTGAGGCCCAGAGGGTGGCGCGCTACCGCTGTGTCCTGGTGTTTCTCCGCTCCGCAGGGGCTGTCCCTCTCGTGTGCTACGGCGATTGCACCGGCCGCATTCTGGCGGAGCCTCAGGGTTCGGGCGGCTTTGGGTATGACCCTCTGTTCTTCAGTGATGAGCTGGGAAAGACCTTTGGCGATGCGTCGGCTGAAGAGAAAGATGCCGTCAGCCACCGTGGTCGCGCACTGCGGGCATTCCTGCAGGCCTTAAAAGCTTCTGTCCCGGGGCAATAGACCGGCTATTTTGCATCAGCTTGTACGGGGTGTGGCGCAGTCCGGTAGCGCGCCTGCTTTGGGAGCAGGAGGTCCCGGGTTCGAATCCCGGCGCCCCGATGATCAGCGCCCGTAGCTCAGTTGGATAGAGCAACAGCCTTCTAAGCTGTGGGTCGCAGGTTCGAATCCTGCCGGGCGCATTCTCGTTCACCCGGCACGCCCATGACAGGTTCCATAGAGAAGTCCGTAGGAGCTTCTGAAAAGTCACGCGGAGTTGCCCTCGCGCTGGTTGCCATCCTGGGGCCGTTTGGGGCACACCGGTTCTACGTGGGAAAAACCGGCACCGGACTCTTGATGCTATGCACTCTTGGCGGGGCCGGGCTCTGGTATCTGTATGATCTGATCATGATCGGGGGAGGATCGTTCCGGGACGTACACGGAAGATTGGTGTGTATCTGGGATCCTGAGCAGCCTTCTTCCTCCCAGGACGTGATTCCGGCTGAGGTAATCGAAGAGCTCTCGGCTCTACGCAACGAAGTGGCCGAACTGGCGGAGCGGGTGGATTTCGCCGAGCGGTTACTTGCCAGCCCGCCCGAGGAGCCCGGGCGAGGTCAGTCCGCCCCTTAAGGGCTAGATCAGACTATAGGCGGGTGACCTAGCGATGACGGCTGTGGATCTGCTCCAGTGAGCGGATCTGATCGTGAGCGTCTTTGACTTTGAGGAACTGCCGCTCCACCACCGCCCGAAGGTCGGCAGGAAGCCCGGACGCTAGTGCCTGCTCGTACGCCTTGACCGCCACATCCTCACCCCGCTCGCACTCGGCAATGATCGCAGCTTCGTCCCGCCCTGTCGCCAACGACTTGATGTCCATCCATCCCCGATGCAGTGCCGCTGTTACGTGCCCGGCTCGGGCCGGATTCTGGTNGAGACGGTGGACCTCGGATTGCAGCTCGGCGGCAAACTCGCTGCGCTGCTGCGAGTAGCTCTCCAGCAAATGCTGAAGGTTGAGATCGTCAACCGACTCGCTCGCAACCTTGAATCCGGTCTCTCCATCCTTGCAGGTCTGAATGAGCTGATTCAGCGTGGACGCCACATCGTCCACGCTGTCAGCTCCACTTGCTCTACTCGTCTCAGTGCTCACCGGGAGGCTTCCTCTTCCGTATCCTCCGCCGCTTCGGCTTCGATGTTGATGACGCTCTCGGCCAGCTCGGTCAGCTTCTCGTCCGTGACTTCCTCTTCCTCGAGGTTCTGACCCAGCAGATCGTGCACCTGATCGTAGCCCAGCATCTCGGCGTAGGTGCAGAGGCAGCCGTAGCTGGCAATCTCGTAGTGCTCGACCTTCTGTGCCGCTGAGATCAGAGCTGCGTCCATTACCGATGGCTCGGCATCTTCCTCCATGATCTTCTTGCCCTCTTCCAGCAGTCCAGCCATTCCTTCACACTTCTTTCCCTTGGCTGGAACGCCCAGAAGCTTGAAGACTTGATCCAGCCGCTCCACCTGTCCTTCGGTCTGTTCCAGATGTTCTTCGAAGGCACTTTGCAGTTCCGGATGGGACGCAGCCTTGATCATCTTCGGCAACGCCTTGAGAATCTGAGTTTCCGCGTTGTAGATGTCCTGCAGTTCGTGAACGAGAAGGTCGTCCAGCGAGTTGAGTTTTGCCATGGTGATCTCCTTGCCGGGGCGGTGTTGCGATAACGTCGAGAGTACGAGCCGGAGTCTGCGAGTCTAGCGAAGCAGAGACCAACGTATAGGTCGTGTCAGAGGTGGAACCGTGTTCTGCATCACCATCTAGCTCGGCCGCCGAGGCGCAGGTAGCATGATGGATGCAAACCACCCTGGCCGCGCTGGCGGTCATCGCAGTCGGGTACCTTCTGGCTTATCTGGTCTTCAACCGCCTCCGCGATCGTTTCGGATATGTGGGCGGGGCCGAATACGTCATCATCGGTTTTCTGCTGGGGCCCCGGGTAACCGGACTGCTTGGCGCGGCGCAGGTCCAGGATCTGACCCCTATCGTAAGCCTCGGCCTGGGGTGGCTGGGAATGCTGCTGGGCACCTACTTCAGGGTTCCCAGCATGGCCCTGATTCCGGGCGAACATCTCCGGGCAGCATTCACCGAGGCTTTGAGTACTTTCGCCTGTGCGCTCCTGGTACTGGTCGTGCTATTCCGCACAGTCGGGTACGCAGCACCGGAGACATTGATCCAGGCTGTGAGCCTTGCCTCGGTGGCTACCTTGAGCTCGCCCGCTGCCGTGGACGTTCTCTCCCGAAGAACTGGCGCCTCCCCCCTCCTGCCAATTCTTCAACTCACGGCACGGATCGATGCCTTAGTGGCGGTGGTTGGTTTCGGGCTGATCCTGGCGATTTACCATCAAGGCCAGGTCGCGCCATCAGTTCGCCCCCCCACGGCAACTGAGTGGGCCGTCATCAACCTGGCCATAGGGCTCGCCTGCGGCGTTCTGGTTCATCTGTTCCTGGGGCCCCCGAGCCAGGTGGATGAGGCCGAGGGTAACAGCCGATTGTTTGTTGCCTTGGCCGGCGCAATCGTCATTGCCAGTGGCGCCAGCTACTACCTCAATCTTTCCCCCATCTTCACCAACCTCATTCTCGGCTTCATTCTGGCGAACACCGGTGGCGCTCACGGTGACGTCGCCGGGTTACTGCGGGCCACCGAGCGGCCGGTCTACCTGGCCCTGCTGATCTTTGCCGGGGCGGCTTGGAGCCCAGGCTCCCGAGAGCTGCTGTTCATTGTCCCCCTTTTTGTGTTGGTGAGACTGGCTGCCCGTCTGGCCGGCGGCTGGGTCGCAGGAACCCGTCTACGCGCATTCAGCAAACCTCGCTTGGGTCGCGCTCTCCTGGCCCAGGGCGGGCTGGCCGTGGCACTCGCGATCAACTACACCCAGGTCCATCCTGAGCTCAATTCCGATGTGGTGCTCACCGCGGCGCTGGTGTCGGTACTCCTCTTCGAAATCGTTGCCGGAAGAGAAGCATGGGCGCTGGCGGGGCAGACTGCGGAGTCGGCGGCAAAGTGATTCGCCGGGTGGTGGTTCTGCTCCTGCTGGTGGGTGGTGC
>C688J18823_10001954_pt1 | contig 12869 bp, 11 predicted proteins | sample HopSoiMetagenom1_FD_18823 | JGI IMG/M metagenome (IMG submission 18823)
AGCAATGATCCGCCTCGTCATCGCCGAGGACAGCGCCATCCTGCGCGACGGCTTGGTGCAGCTGCTCGTCGAACGGGGCCACGACGTGGTGGCCAAGGTGGGCAGCGCCGACGAATTGATCGAAGCCGTCAACGAATTCACGCCAGACGTCGCGGTCGTCGACGTCCGCACGCCGCCGACGTTCACCGACGAAGGCCTGGTGGCCGCGGTGGCACTGCGCCGCTCGCACCCCGGCGTCGGCGTCCTGGTGTTCTCCCAGTGGGTTGAGACCCGTTACGCCACGGAACTATTGGCGGGCGATCCGGAGGGCGTGGGCTATTTGCTCAAGGACCGGGTCACCGACATCGCCGAGTTCGACGATGCCCTGCACCGCGTCGCGTCGGGCGGCACCGCGCTCGACCCGGAAGTGGTGCGCCAGCTGATCGGCAGCCGGCCCCAGTGCACCGTCCTGGACCGGTTGACTCCACGCGAACACGAAGTGCTGGAGTTGATGGCCGAAGGACATTCCAACAGCGCTCTGGCGCAGCACCTCTCGATCACCGAGCGAGCCGTCGAGAAGCACGTCTCGGCCATCTTCAGCAAGCTTGACCTGCCGCCGTCGCAGGCGCATCACCGCCGCGTCCTTGCGGTGGTGACATACCTCAATTCTTAGCGCGAGCAGACGTAAAAACCCCCAATTTCATTGCGAAATGGGGGTTTTTACGTCTTTTCGCGGTTTAGAAGGCCGCCTCGTCGAGTTCCATCACCTCGTTGTCGAGGGTGTCGATCACCTGACGGGTGCTGGTGAGCAGCGGCAGGAAGTTCTTCGCGAAGAACGACGCCACCGCGACCTTGCCCTCGTAGAAGGCGCGATCGTCGCCACTGGCCCCGGCATCGAGTGCCTCGACGGCCTTGGCCGCCTGCTGGGCCAGCAGCCAGCCGATGACCAGGTCGCCGACGCTCATCAGGAAGCGCACCGAACCGAGGCCCACTTTGTACAGCTCGGTCGGATTCTCCTGCGCCGCCATCAAGTAGCCGGTCAGCGTGGCGGCCATGCCCTGCACGTCCTCCAGCGCTGTGGCCAGCAGCGTCCGCTCGGCCTTCAGCCGGCCGTTGCCGGTTTCGCTCTTGACGAACTCCTCGATCTGACCGGCGACATACGCCAGCGCCGCACCCTTGTCACGGATGATCTTGCGGAAGAAGAAGTCCTGCGCCTGGATGGCCGTGGTGCCTTCGTAGAGCGAGTCGATCTTGGCGTCACGGATGTACTGCTCGATCGGGTAGTCCTGCAGGAAGCCGGAGCCACCGAAGGTCTGCAGGCTCTCGGTGAGCTTGGCGTAGGCCTGCTCGGAGCCGACACCCTTGACGATGGGCAGCATCAGATCGTTGACCTTGACCGCCAGCTCGGCATCCACATCGTGGAGCGTCTTGGCGACCGCCGCATCCTGGAACGTCGCGGTGTAGAGGTACAGCGCGCGCAGACCCTCGGCGTAGGCCTTCTGGGTCATCAGCGAACGACGCACATCCGGGTGATGCGTGATGGTCACACGCGGCGCGGTCTTGTCGGTCATCTGGGTCATGTCGGCGCCCTGCACGCGCTCCTTGGCGTACTCGAGTGCGTTGAGGTAACCGGTCGACAGAGTCGCAATGGCCTTGGTGCCCACCATCATTCGAGCCTGCTCGATGACGTCGAACATCTGGGCAATACCCTCGTGAACCTCGCCGACCAGCCAGCCCTTGGCGGGAACGCCGTGCTGTCCGAAGGACAGCTCGCAGGTGGCCGAGACCTTCAAGCCCATCTTGTGCTCGACGTTGGTGACGAAGACACCNTTGCGCTCGCCGGGNTCACCGGTCTCGAAGTCGAACAGGAACTTCGGCACGAAGAACAGCGACAGACCCTTGGTNCCGGGGCCTGCGCCNTCGGGGCGCGCCAGCACCAGGTGGAAGATGTTCTCGAACAGGTCGCCGGAGTCACCCGAGGTGATGAAGCGCTTCACACCGTCGATGTGCCACGAGCCGTCGTCCTGCTTGACGGCCTTGGTGCGGCCGGCGCCGACGTCCGAACCCGCGTCGGGCTCGGTCAGCACCATGGTGGAGCCCCAGCCGCGCTCGGCGGCCATCACGGCCCACTTCTTCTGCTCTTCGGTGCCCAGGTGGTAGAAGATGTTCGCGAATCCGGCGCCGCCGGCGTACATCCAGACGGCCGGGTTGGCGCCGAGGATGTGCTCGTTGAGCGCCCACATCAGCGCCTTGGGCGTCGGGGTGCCGCCGAGGGCCTCGTCAAGGCCGACCCTGTCCCAGCCGGCCTCGAGCACGGCGTTGACGGACTTCTTGAACGACTCGGGCAGCGTCACCGAGTGCGTCTCGGGATCGAACGTCGGGGGATTGCGGTCGCCATCGACGAACGACTCTGCGATGGGGCCGTCGGCCAGCCGGGCCATCTCGCCCAGCATCTCGGTGGCCGTCTCGACATCCAGGTCGGCGTACTCGCCCTCGCCAAGTGCCTTCTCAACGCCGAGTACCTCGAACAGGTTGAATACCTGGTCACGGACGTTGCTCTTATAGTGGCTCACTTTTCCTCCTCGTCGAGAATGCCACTTGCGGTTGGGTACTTGCGTCTAAGTTACCCACCAGTAACTGGCCCAAACTATACCGTTCAGTAACTTCAACACAAAGCGACTGTGAGCAATTTCCACCAGCTAAGTAACCCAGTGGTTGGGCGGGACCGGAAAACCGCAGTTGACAGCTGTCTGAGCTGCGTGTTTGCTGCCCTGTGAGCTTCATCACGGACGCTGCCGCTAGGGTGTTCGGGTGCTTCGTGTCGCGGTGTGGGGAACAGGCAACATGGGCTCGACGGCGATCCGGTCCGTGGTGGCGTTTCCCGGGTTGCGGCTCTCCGGCGTCATCACCTCGTCGCCGGACAAAGACGGTAAGGATGCCGCGACGTTCGGGCGGCTCGACGCCGAGACGGGCGTATCGGCCACCACCGACATCGACGTCGCATTGGCCGGCTGTGACGGCGTGGCATACATGGCGTCGGGCGACATCCGGCCGGACGAGGCCGTCGACGAGATCGCGCGGTGCCTGCGCGCAGGCAAGCACGTGGTGACGCCGTCGCTCTACTCCCTCTATGACCCGCGGTCCGCACCGCGGGAATGGGTGCAGCGCCTCACCGCGGCCGCCGAGGAAGGCGGGTCGGCGCTGCTCGTCAGCGGCGTCGACCCGGGCTGGGGTAACGACGCCCTGGCCGTCATCGCCGCCGGGCTGTGCACCCGGATCCGGTCCATCCATTGCCAGGAGATCTTCGACTACTCGACCTACAACCAGCCCTATGCGGTCAAAGTGTCGTGTGGTTTTGGAGGGTCGATGGACGAGATGCCGATGATGCTGTTGCCCTCCATCCCGACGATGGTGTGGGGCGGAAACGTGCGGCTCATCGCGCGCCGCCTCGGCCTGGAGATCGACGAGATCACCGAGGAAGTCGAGCGGCTGCCCCTGGAAAAGTCGGTCGACACCGTGATGGGCCGGTTCGAGAGGGGCACCCAGGGAGCGTTCTGGCTCAAAGTTATCGGCAAGTCGGGCGGACGTGAACGGATCGTCATCGACCACATCACCCGCATCCATCCGTCGTGTGCGCCGGACTGGCCGCAGCCCGACGAGGGTGTCGGCGACCATCGGGTGATCATCGACGCCGATCCGCAGCTGACCATCGTCAGCCGCGCCGACGTCCCCGGCGGCACGCGTGCTGACGGCGGCAACACCACTGCGGCGAACCGGCTGCTCGGTGCCCTTAACTGGTTGGCGGAGCAGAAGCCGGGCATCTACGACGGCCTCGACGTGCCGATGCAGTCCGCGCTGCCGCCCGAGGTGGAAGCGACGCGCTGGGCTGACTAGGCGTTGTATTCACCGCGATCACGACGATGGCCGCCGCCACTGGATGCGTGTGAAGATGGAAGTGATGAGCCCTACCGATCTGACGCCAACGACGTTGCGGGAAGCGTTCGGGCATTTCCCCTCCGGCGTCATCGCGATCGCCGCGGAGGTGGGTGGTGCCCGGGTGGGGCTGGCGGCCAGCACCTTCGTACCGGTGTCGCTCGACCCGCCGCTGGTGTCATTCTGCGTGCAGAACACCTCTGAGACGTGGCCGAAGTTGAAGGGNNTGCCTTACCTNGGGATCAGCGTGCTCGGCGAAGCCCACGACGAGGCCGCCCGCATGCTGGCGGCCAAGACCGGCGACCGGTTCGCGGGTCTGGAGACGGTGTCACGGGAGTCGGGTGCGGTGTTCGTCGCAGGCACCGCCGTCTGGCTGGAAAGCGCCATCGAACAGCTGGTTCCCGCGGGGGATCACACCATCGTCATTCTGCGGGTCAGCGACATCACCGTGCATGCCGATGTACCGCCGATTGTCTTTCACCGCAGCACATTTCGTCGGCTAGGCGCCTGAATTACGGACGGGCGGCGAGCTCCTCGCGGTAGCCCTGAATACGCTGTTCGAGTTCCTCGGCATCCGCTGGCCGACCTTCTTTACGAGCCAGCTCGGCCCGGGCGCTCAGCTCACGGATCGCGGTGCGAATGTCGTTGATGCTATGAGGCTCTCGCATGTTCATACTGCTGCCTTTCGTCGTTGATTGGCCGCTGTATGAAGGCTACCCGCGAGAGCGCCCAACTCAACTCCTCCTGAACAGCTTGTTCCCCAACCAGACCACCGGGTCGTACTTGCGATCCACCGCGCGCTCCTTCAGCGGGATCAGCGCATTGTCGGTGATCTTGATATTCTCCGGGCACACCTCTGTGCAGCACTTGGTGATGTTGCAGAAGCCAAGTCCGTTTTCTTCCTGCGCCTGCTCGGGACGACGGTTCAGTGTGTCCAGCGGATGCATGTCGAGTTCGGTCTGACGCATCAAGTAGCGCGGGCCCGCGAACGCCTGCTTGTTCTCGTCGTGATCACGCACCACGTGACATGTGTTCTGGCACAGGAAGCACTCGATGCACTTGCGGAACTCCTGTGACCGGTTCACATCCTCCTGCATCATCCGGTACTCGCCGGGCTGCAGATCCTTCGGCGGCGTGAATGACGGTATCTCCCTGGCCTTTTCGTAGTTGAACGAAACATCGGTGACCAGGTCGCGGATGATGGGGAACGTCCGCAGCGGCGTGACCGTGATGGTCTCGTTCTCGGTGAAAGTCGACATCCGTGTCATGCACAGCAGCCGGGGCCGCCCGTTGATCTCGGCAGAACAGGACCCGCACTTGCCGGCCTTGCAGTTCCACCGCACGGCCAGGTCGCCGGCTTGTGTCTGCTGTAGGCGATGGATGATGTCGAGCACCACCTCGCCCTCGTTGACCTCGACGGAGAAGTCCTGGAGGTCGCCGCCGTCATCGTCACCGCGCCACACCCGCAGCTTCGCCTGATAGCTCATCAGCTTCTCCTTGCCGGGTGGTTGGCGAGTTCTTCGGGGGTGAAGTACTTCTCCAGCTCTTCGATGTCGAGCAGCTCGAGCAGGTCCGCACGCATCGGGACCTGGTCCTCGTGGGTGATGCTGATGCCCGGAACGACGGTGTCGTCGTTCTCTGCGCGGCACACGAGCAAGGTCTTGCGCCACGACGGGTCCATCGACGGATAGTCGTCGCGGGTGTGGCCGCCCCGACTCTCGGTCCGCTCCATCGCCGCCTTGGCGACGCACTCGCTGACCAGCAGCATGTTGCGCAGGTCGATGGCCAAATGCCAGCCGGGGTTGAACTGCCGATGGCCCTCCACCTGCATGTTCTTGAAGCGCTGCCGCAGCTCGTCGAGCTTGTGCAGCGCCTCGGAGACTTCGTCGGCCTTGCGGATGATGCCGACAAGCTCGTTCATCGTGTCCTGCAGGTCGAGCTGCAGGGTGTACGGATTTTCGGGCTTGTCGCCGTTGGTCGGGCCGTCGAACGGAGCCAACGCCAGCTTGGCCGCCGCCGCGACGGCGTCCTCCGAGACGACGGGCCGCTCCGACAGCGCGCGCACGTAGTCGGCGGCGCCAAGCCCGGCGCGGCGGCCGAACACCAGCAGGTCCGACAGCGAGTTGCCGCCGAGCCGGTTGGAGCCGTGCATACCGCCCGAGCACTCGCCCGCGGCGAATAGTCCGGGCGTCTTGGCGGCGCCGGTGTCGGGGTCGACCTCGATACCGCCCATCACGTAGTGGCAGGTCGGCCCGACTTCCATCGGCTCTTTGGTGATGTCGACTTCGGCCAGCTCCATGAACTGGTGATACATCGACGGCAGCCGGCGCTTGATCTCCTCGGCGGGCAGCCGCGACGCGATGTCCAGAAAGACGCCACCGTGTGGAGTGCCGCGTTCCGCCTTCACCTCGGAGTTGATCGCGCGGGCGACCTCGTCGCGGGGCAGCAGATCGGGCGTGCGCCGTGCGGAGTCGTTGTCCTTGAGCCACTGGTCGGCTTCGTCGATGGTTTCGGCGTACTGGCCCTTGAAGACCGGCGGGATGTAGTCGAACATGAACCGCTTGCCGTCGGAGTTCTTCAGCACCCCGCCGTCGCCGCGCACGCCCTCGGTGACGAGGATCCCCTTGACGCTGGGCGGCCACACCATGCCGGTCGGGTGGAACTGGACGAATTCCATGTTGATCAGCGTCGCGCCGGCCCTCAGTGCGAGCGCGTGCCCGTCGCCGGTGTACTCCCAGGAATTCGACGTCACCTTGTACGACTTGCCGATGCCGCCGGTGGCCATCACGACGGCAGGGGACTCGAACAAGATGAAGCGGCCACTTTCGCGCCAATAGCCGAACGCGCCGGCGATGCGATCGCCGTCCTTGACTAGATCGGTGATCGTGCACTCGTGGAAGACCTTGATGCGGGCCTCGTAGTCGCCGAGCTCGGCCTTGTCCTCCTGCTGCAGTGAGACGATCTTCTGCTGCAGAGTGCGGATGATCTCGAGGCCGGTGCGGTCGCCGACGTGGGCCAGCCGCGAATAGGTATGCCCGCCGAAGTTGCGCTGGCTGATTCGCCCGTCCTTGGTGCGGTCGAACAGTGCGCCGTAGCTTTCCAGTTCCCACACCCGGTCGGGCGCTTCGAGTGCGTGCAGCTCGGCCATGCGCCAGTTGTTCAGGAACTTCCCGCCGCGCATGGTGTCTTTGAAGTGCGTCTGCCAGTTGTCCTTAGGGTTCGTGTTACCCATCGCGGCGGCGCATCCGCCCTCGGCCATCACGGTGTGGGCCTTGCCGAACAACGACTTGCAGACCACTGCCACCTTCAAGCCACGTTCACGTGCCTCGATGACCGCACGCAAACCCGCGCCGCCGGCACCGATGACGACGACGTCGTACTGGTGCCGTTCGACCTCAGCCATAACCCCTCGCTATTCTCCGGAATATTTGATGAAAGCCGTTCTCAGCCAATGAATCTGAGATCAGTAATGGTGCCGCTGGCCACCAGCATGATGTAGAAGTCAGTCAGCATCAGGGTGCCGAGCGTGATCCACGCGTACAGCATGTGCCGCGCGTTGAGCTTGCTGATCTGTGTCCACATCCAGTAGCGCACTGGATGTTTGGAGAAGTGCTTGAGGCGGCCGCCGACGATGTGGCGGCAGGAATGGCACGACAGCGTGTACACCCACAGCAGGATCACGTTGACGACCAGAATCACATTGCCCAAGCCAAAGCCGAATCCGCCGGTCTTATCGGAATGGAACGCGATGATCGCGTCGTAGGTGTTGACCACCGAGATGAGGAACGCCGCGTAGAAGAAGTAGCGATGCGCGTTCTGCACGATGAGTGGCAACCGGGTCTCGCCGGTGTAGCCCGAATGTGGTTCGGCCACAGCACATGCCGGCGGTGACTGCCAGACCGACCGGTAGTAGGCCTTGCGGTAGTAGTAGCAGGTCAGCCGGAACGCCAGCAGGAAGGGCAGCGTAACGGCCGCGTATGGAAGCCACCACACATCAGGGAGGAATTGCGGCCAGAAGTGACTCGACCCCTCCACGCATCCCGTGCTCACGCACGGCGAGTAGAACGGCGTCAGGTAGTGGTACTGCTCCACCCAGTAGTTGGTGCCCAAGAATGCCCGCACCGTCGCGTAGATGACAAAGGCCGCGAAGCCGAGGTCCGTCCACAGTGTCGGCATCCACCACCGGTCGGTGCGCAGGGTGCGCTGCGGAATCTGGGCACGGCTCGGCGAAAAGACGCCGGTCGCCTTGCGGTCGGCGGTGGGTGCGCTCACTTTTCCCTCTCGGTGTGGTTATTTCCCGATCAGACAGCCGCGACGCTAGCCTGCGACTCCGCGGTCGCCCTCATCGCCCCAGAATCCGGTGTCGTACGGGGTGTCCGGGATCGGGATCTTCTCGCCGACGTGGTGGTGATGGCTCACGCCTTTGGCGAGCTCCAGCTCTTCGGCATCGATGTCGAGCCGATCGATGTCGTTGAGGAGGCGTTCGGCGTCATTGACGATGCGGCGCGTGGCGGGGCTGTCCCCGTACCTCGATGCCAGCGATGTCACGCACCGCCGCAGGCTGCCGATTAGCTCGTGCAGCTCGACAAGTTCGGTAGTGGTGGACAATTGACCTCCTTGGGCTGAAGGTGTCACGAATCACAGTACGACACCTGATGCTAGCCACATTATGGAGTTCACAGTGAGACGCATCACGTCGAGGAAGCGGAGGTAGCCCCATGTCCAACCAGGTCCTCAAGGAGCGTGCCGAGAGTTTGCTGGCCTTGCACCAGCCCGGCAACCCAGTGGTACTGCCGACGGTCTGGGACGCCTGGTCGGCGCGGCTTGCAGTCGACGCGGGGTTCGTCGCACTGACGGTCGGCAGCCATCCGGTGGCCAACTCCGTGGGCAAGGCGGACCAGGAGGGCATGACGTTCGACGACGTGGTCACCCGCGTCAAGCAGATCACCGGCGCGGTCGACGTGCCGGTCTCGGTCGATATCGAATCGGGCTACGCCCAACCGGCCACCCGCCTGATCACGGGCCTGCTGGAGGCCGGCGCCGTCGGCCTCAACATCGAGGACACGGTGCACAGCGAAGGTGGGCGGCTGCGGTCGTCCAGCGAGCACGCCGAGTTGGTTGGCGCCCTTCGCAAGGCGGCCGATGCCACCGGTGTGCACATGGTGATCAATGCGCGTACGGATCTGTTCCTTCGTCAGGACGGCGACGAATCCGACCGCGTCGACCGTGCGGTCGCGCGGCTGAAAGAAGCGGCGGCCGCGGGCGCCGATTCGCTGTACCCGGTGGGCCGCCATGACCCGGAGACGTTGCGGCGCTTGGCCGCTGAACTCCCGTTGCCGATCAACGCGATCGCGCTGCCCGACGAGTCGGACCCGGCGTCGTTTGGTCCCCTTGGGGTGGGCCGGATCAGCTTCGGGCCGTTCTTCCAGTCCGCGCTTTCTGCGCGAGCGAAGGAGATGCTGGCCCGCTGGGCTTAGCATTCCGGCGTGAGCGGTGACGACGACGGCAGCTGGCATGACCAGCAACCGGTGATAGTGGCCGCGGGAGTGGCCGGGCTGGTGCTGTTGGCGCTGCTGGTGTGGGCGGTGATCCACACCGCAGACAGATCGTCGGCGCCACCCGAGCCCGTGGAGTTCGCCCCGTCCTCGGCGACCTCGTCGACGTACACCACCAGCTCGACGTCGAGCACGAGTTACACGGTCCCGAGTGTCCAAACCAGCCAGAGCAACCCGGTCGTGACCGGGCCGCCCGAGTCGACGTCCGATGTGCCCGATGATGACGAAACGACGACGTCGACTTCGACGACCACCAACCCGTACTTGACGACGACGCCGACCAACGCCGGCCATATCTAGGGGGACGCCATGACCCGTGCGCACAGGCACGACCATTCGATGACGCGGGTGGACGTCTTCACCGGCGTCGGATTCGACGAATTCCTAACGGCTTTCGAGGCGGCGGTGCCGGCCTTCGACCCGGCACCCGTGCAACGGATCGTCGAATCCGGCGGCAGCTGGGACGAAGTGCGCGCCAAGGCGGCCGAGAACGCGCCCAACGAACTGATGGTCTACGCGAAGATCGACGCCACCCCGCTGCTCGGGGTTGCCGGTCACGACGTCAAGGCGGTCGAGTATCTGCTCGGAAATCACGTCATCGCCGAAACCATGTTCCGGCACGACCCGAAGGCGCTGTTGTACGCACCGCTGCGGGTGCTGGTGCACAGCGACCCCGACGGCAACGCGGTGTTCTCGATGGATCAACCGAGCTCCGCCTTCGACAGCCTCGGCATCGCCGACGTGACCGAGGTGGGGTTGGGTTTGGACCGCAAGGTTGCCAACCTGTTGCGGGTCATCGGGGTGAACCCAGGGGCGGCGTTCGGGGCCTGAAAGACGTGGCCGGCACCGCACCGGTCCGCTGCTTCCTTCAACTTGAGTCGACCTCGCGCACGTTCGAGCAGCGCGTTCGCCGGCACCGAACGGCTCACACGTCGTCTGCGGCGACGGTGAGCAGACCGTGATGGGCGCTTCACATGAGGCGACATTTCGGCAATATCCGCTGCTTAACCTCGGCGGCATGCGGTCAACATCAAACGTCGTGGTCGTCGGCCACGGCATGGTCGGTCACCGGTTCGTCGAGGCGCTGCGGTCCCGCGACGCCGACGGCACCTGGCGGGTGACCGTGCTCGCCGAGGAAACCGACGCCGCCTACGACCGGGTGGGCCTCACCGGCTACACCGAGCACTGGGACCGCGGCCTGCTCGCCCTGCCCGGCAACGACTATCGCGACGACGGCCTCGTCGAGTTGCGTCTGGGAAGTCGGGTCACCGAGATCGACCGTGCCGGTAAGTCGGTGTTGACCTCCGACGGTGACCGCGTCGACTACGACGCCTTGGTGCTCGCCACCGGCTCGTACGCGTTCGTGCCGCCGGTGCCCGGCCACAACCTTCCGTCGTGCCACGTGTACCGCACGCTCGACGACCTCGACGCGATCCGCGCGGACGCGAAGCGTGCGCTTCAAACTGGACATTCGCGCGTCGGAGTGGTGATCGGCGGCGGTCTGCTCGGCCTGGAGGCCGCCAATGCGCTGAGCCAGTTCGGCCTCCAGACCCACGTCGTCGAGATGGCGCCACGCCTGATGGCCCAGCAATTGGACGAGGCCGGCGGTGCTCTGCTCGGCAGGATGATCGCCGATCTGGGCATCGTCGTGCACACGGGCGTCGGCACCGAGTCCATCCAGCCGGCACAACGCAATCGGCCCGTCCGACGATCCGCAGACGACGACTCGGTGCGGGTGACGCTGAGCGACGGGACGTACATCGACGCCGGTCTGGTGGTTTTCGCGGCCGGCGTACGGCCGCGTGACGAGCTGGCCCGCGATTCCGACCTCGCGATTGCCGATCGTGGCGGAGTGCTCACCGACTTGTCATGTGCCACCAGAGATCCCAACATCTATGCGATTGGCGAAGTGGCCGCTATCGAGGGCCGCTGCTACGGCCTCGTCGGCCCCGGCTACACCAGCGCCGAGGTCGTCGCCGACCGGCTGCTCGGCGGCGGCGCCGAATTCCCCGAGGCCGACATGTCGACCAAGCTCAAGCTGCTCGGCGTCGACGTGGCCAGCTTCGGCGACGCAATGGGGACCACCCCCGACTGCCTGGAGGTCGTCGTCAACGACGCGGTCGGCCAGACCTACGCGAAGCTTGTGCTCTCCGATGACGCCAAGACGCTGCTGGGCGGCATCCTGGTGGGTGACGCCTCCTCGTACGGCGTGCTGCGGCCGATGGTCGGCGAAGCGCTGCCCGGCGACCCGCTGGCGCTGATCTCGCCGGCCGGATCCGAGGGTGGCAGCGCCTTGGGTGTTGGCGCGTTGCCACCCGCCGCGCAGATCTGCTCGTGCAACAACGTCACCAAGGGTGACCTGTGCGACGCGATCGCCGGCGGCTGCAGCGATGTACCCGGGCTCAAGAAGTGCACGCTGGCCGGCACCTCGTGCGGATCGTGCGTGCCCCTGCTCAAGCAACTGTTGGAGGCTGAGGGCGTCGAGCAGTCCAAGGCATTGTGTGAACACTTCAGCCAGTCGCGCGCCGAGTTGTTCGAGATCGTCTCCGTCACCTCGATTCGCACCTTCTCCGGTCTGATTGAACGGTTCGGCACCGGAAAGGGTTGCGACATCTGCAAACCCGCTGTCGCGTCGATTCTGGCGTCGACCAGCTCCGAGCACATCCTCGACGGTGAGCAGGCCTCGCTGCAGGACTCCAACGACCACTTCCTGGCCAACATCCAAAAAAACGGCAGCTACTCGATCGTGCCGCGGGTGCCCGGCGGTGACATCACGCCCGAGCAGCTGATCCTGATCGGCGAGATTGCAAGGGATTTCAAGCTCTACACCAAGATCACCGGCGGGCAGCGCATCGACATGTTCGGCGCGCGGGTGGATCAGCTGCCGGAGATCTGGCGGCGGCTGGTCGAGGGCGGTATGGAGTCCGGCCACGCCTACGGCAAGGCGCTGCGCACTGTGAAGAGCTGCGTGGGCAGCACGTGGTGCCGCTACGGCCAACAGGATTCGGTGCAGATGGCCATCGACTTGGAGCTGCGCTACCGCGGGCTGCGGGCGCCGCACAAGATCAAGATGGGTGTGTCGGGGTGCGCACGCGAATGCGCAGAGGCCCGCAGCAAGGACGTCGGTGTCATCGCCACCGAAAATGGCTGGAACCTCTACGTCTGCGGCAACGGTGGCATGACGCCCAAGCACGCACAGTTATTGGCCGGCGATCTCGACGACGAGACGCTGGTGCGCTACATCGACCGGTTCCTGATGTTCTACATCCGCACGGCCGACAGGCTACAGCGCACCGCGCCGTGGCTCGAGGCGCTCGAGGGCGGGCTGGACCACCTGCGTGACGTCGTGTGCAACGACTCGCTCGGGCTGGCCACCGAGTTCGAGGAGGCGGTGGCCCGCCA
>C688J18823_10001955_pt1 | contig 12863 bp, 11 predicted proteins | sample HopSoiMetagenom1_FD_18823 | JGI IMG/M metagenome (IMG submission 18823)
AAGGCGGAAGAATCCGAGCCTCAGACGAAAATTGAATCGGGTGATCTGGATCAACGCCTCAGGGGTGAAGTACGCGTCGCCCAAGTCGCGCTTCGTCTTGCGCCCCAGTTCTACGAGCCCGCTCTGAAGCAATTCCCCGAGCGTGGCACAGTGATCGACCGCATCCGCAATCCTGTCGAGTTCTTTCGTCCAGGGAAATTGACGCAAGTCGACGTACCCGAGCACAGGACGTAGAGCGTCTTGCAGTTCCGAACCGGCAACCTCTTCGTCGTGCGGATGATGAGGTGCAACGGCGGCGAAATACTGCACCAGCAGATAATCAAGCTTGTCACGCAGAGTTTCGTCGCGCTGCGGTTGAGGCAGGTGCCGAAGCAGCAGCGCGCGCAGCATCTCCTCCTCGCCGAAGCGCTGGGTTTGAAGAAGTTGGCGCATCTGCGCGACCTGAAGTTGAAGATCGATCGCGTCAAACCATTTACGCACGCGTTCGAGCACATCTCGTTCAGCCCGGTCTACCGGATTCTCCAGTTCCTTGCAGTGTGCTATGTCAAGCTGAAATTCCCGAATCAGAGCTGAATAGAATGGATACAGCCTGCGAGCCGTCCTCCACTGTGCTGCGATCTCGAACAGAGAAACAGTCGCGGTGCTCATGCTTTGATGATCCAATTTGAGATCTCCGTTACAAACCGGGCAGCCACTAAGGTCTGTGACGATCCAATCTGCACCGCGGTGACTTCAGCCTCCGCATCGAGGGACCCATCCTTATTCGTGAGCCTCAATCTCTCACCGAATTCCATCGGCAGTCCGCAGCGGAAGATCACCTCCCGCGAAGTTCCATATTCGAGAACAGTAGTCATAGGTTCGGAAGAACCGAGTGGTAAGCGTTCAACTTCAACTGGGACCTTGACTCTGGTTCCATGCGGAAAAAATTGCGCCAAACGTTCAAGCTCTCCGCTGGGGGCTCCTTTACGTGCTTTTCCGTCGACGTCCGCGCTTGAGGATTGCGTTCCGGCATGTCTGAGAAAAGCCATAAAGCCTCATAAACTGTGGTCTGGACAAACTGCGACACACAAAGATGTGCAAAGCGCATGCCAAACGCGGTTCACCTACAAACGATTGATTCTCTGGGGAAAGGGGGACAAGGCCACGTGTGAATCGCGCGCCCGCGTCTCACAGTGAAACACCAGTCTCATTGTCTGGTGGTGTGGAGCTCAGTTCGCAGTGCTGGCAACAGTACTCGCCCTTGCCATCGGACCGATGTTGTAACGTCTCAACTTGCGATAGAGCGTGGCACGGCTGATGCCGAGCATCTGTCCGGTGAGCGCCTTGTCTCCTTTAGTCTGCTCAAAAACCCGCAGAATGGTCTCGCGCTCCAGTTCTTCGAGGTCCGTGGGATTCATCGTGCCAGCCTCAACCCGAGCTTCGCCATCATCCGAAAGCCGGCGAATGGCGGGCGGCAGATCGTGCACATCAATCACGTTCTGGCTTCCAAGCGCCACTGCGCGTTCAACGCAGTTCTCCAACTCTCTTATGTTCCCGGGCCAATCGTACTGAAGCATGTCCTGCATGGCGGCTTGAGTAATCTGAATGGGTTGTTCGGGCGCAAACTTATTCAAAAACCAGTGGACCAAAGCGGGAATGTCTGCTTTTCTCTCCCGGAGCGGCGGCAGATGAACCGTTACTACGTTTAGACGAAAGTAGAGATCCTTACGGAAAGTACCTCCGCGATAGGCAGCCTCTAAGTCTCGATTGGTCGCGGCGATAACACGCACATCGACCTTGACGTTAGTATTGCTACCGACGGGTCGGACTTCCTTTTCCTGCAAGACCCTCAGAAGTTTGGCTTGCATTTCAAGAGGCAGTTCACCAATCTCATCCAGGAACACGGTGCCACCATTGGCACTCTCAAAGAGTCCTTCTTTGCTCTTGGCAGCGCCGGTAAATGCGCCTTTTTCGTATCCGAACAGCTCGCTTTCGATGAGCGTGGGCACGAGAGAACCGCAATCGACGGCCACAAACGGACGCTTTGCGTACTGGCCCCGAAAATGGATTGCGCGAGCGATTAGTTCCTTTCCTGTTCCACTCTCTCCGGCAATGAGCACAGGAGTCCGCGTGTCCTTCAGCCGCGCAATCATTCGCAGGAGGTCTTGGATTTTTGCCGAGGAACCGACAATCCCGTTCAGGTCCATGTCGGTGTTTACACGCTCTCGCAGAAACAGGTTCTCGGTTACCAGCTGTACTTTTTCCTGCATGCGTTGCAGCAGGAGCTTCAATTCCTCAATGCGAAATGGCTTTGTAATGTAGTCGTAAGCTCCCCGACGCATCGCCTGAACAGCTGTTTCAATAGACCCGTGGCCCGTCATGATGGCGATTTCGGAATGGGGCAGAGTGCGTTTGACCTCAGTTAGGAAGTCGAGACCTGACATGTTGGGCATCATCAAGTCCGCCAGAATCATCTCCGGGGCTTCAGCATCGATCCGGGCCAGTGCCGACTCCGCACTCTCAGCCTGGGTACAACGCAGTCCAAGCGAACTCCCCACCGTCATGCAGAGCTTGCGAATGCTCTCCTGGTCATCGACGATCATGAGATGGAAGTTCTCATTACTCATCGACTATCACCCCAAGCAGCATTTCCACGCTCTTCAACAACTGTGCCACTCGAAACGGCTTCTCGATGCACGGAGCGCCAGTCTTTTCCAAAATTGCCATCGTTTCCTGATTCACCGTGTCGCCGGTGATGAACAACATGCGATGTGACAGTTCGGGGCGGTGCGTACGTATCCAAGCGTGAACATCGGCGCCATTGATATCCCCCGGCGTGCGCATGTCTGAAATTACTGCTCCGTAACTTCCGTCCTGTAAAAGCTTCAGTCCTTCTGCTCCGGACGACGCACCGACAATACGGTACCCATTCCTCTCCAGCGCCGCACGCAAGAANGACATTACGGCGCTTTCATCTTCGATCACCAGCAGCGGAAGTTTGCTCATCATCTCGTGGGTTCCCAAATTCAATTTGACTAACCAGCCGCTGCCTTTGCCCTCGCTTCGGCCACCTGCACGAGCGGCAGTCTTATCGCAAAGGTTGCGCCTGGCGAATCCTGGTTATTGAAGCAAAGAACTTCGCCACAATGCTCGCGCACGATTCCGTAGCAGATGCTCAAGCCAAGTCCGGTACCTTTGCCTACATCTTTTGTGGTGTAAAACGGATCGAAAATGCGATCCGGATTGCTGATGCCGGTTCCGTTGTCAGAAAACCTCACTTCGACCGAGCTCGCCGTGGCTTCGGTGGTAATAACGATTTTTCCGCGCCTTTGGGTTTCGCACACCGCGTCGCACGCGTTGTTCAGAATGTTTAGAAAGACCTGCTGCAATTGGTGCCCGTCGGCGACAATCTCCGGCAGTCTCGAATCGAAGTGTTCGGTGACTTCGATTCCCCGGCTACTCATGTCATAAGAGCGCAGCGCAATGGTGCGACGCAAAATCTGATTCACGTTCACCGGTTGTCGGTTTGGCATGGTTTGGCGAGCAAAACTTAACAGGTTTTGGACGATCTCGCGCGTACGCTGCGACTCCTGCACGATTACCCGCAAATGATCTTTTATGTCGGAAGCTAATTCAGGATTTTCCAGCAGCAAATCGGCAAATCCCAGAATGGCGGTGAGGGGATTGTTCACTTCGTGTGCTACGCCGGAAACAAGTTGACCGACCGCCGCCATCTTCTCGGTATGCGCCAGCTTCGCCTGCAGCATCGCGGCATCGGTGATATCAGTCATCACCGCCACTACGCTGTTTACTTCGCCGCTCGGAGTCCCCATAGGACTCAGATTCACAGAAAAACTGCCGATGATTTCATTTCCGCATTCCAGCGAAAGCTCCAGATTATTTACTGCCGTTCCACGAAAGACGGTGTCCAGACTCTTCCGAAGCAAAGGCCGATGCAACGGCAACACAATCGCTTCCAAACGAGACCCCGCGAGATCACCTTGGTTGCCGCTTGCCACTTCACACAATCGCCGATTTGCATAGCTCACCACGCCGCTCGTATCCACAACGGCGATCAGGCTTTGCGTGTGATTCAGAATTTCGGTGTTAAATTCATGCTCACGCTGAAGTTGCGATTGCACGTGCTTCATCTCGGTGATGTCGAGCACGACTGCGCGATATTCAACCGGCTGCCCCGCTTCGTCGCGAACCACGAAACTGTTTTCCAGAACGTAAACGATCGAGCGGTCGCGCCGCAGCAGTGCAACTTCATGGTTTCTGAGGAGTCCAAATTGAAGAAGGGTGCGCTTCACGATCTCTCGTCGGTCAGCCTCGACATAGAGCTCGTGAGCACGGACATTCAACAATTCCTCTCGGCTCTTGTAGCCCAGCATGCGTACTAGGGCGTCGTTCACTTCCAACAGCCGCCCGTCGGGGGATGAAAAGTATGCGCCTTCGTGGATGTTGTCGAACAACTCCCGATACAGGCGCTCGGCCCTACCGCTCGAGGTGACGTCTTTGAAGACGTGTACGACCCGTTGCGATTCTTCACCGATACCGCGCAATCGCGAAGACGAAATCAGATAGGTTCTGCCGGTCTTAGTCTCTCGAAATTCCTGGCGAACTCGATCCCCGGTAGCGTCCAGGCAAAACGGACACGCGGGAACATTGGGCGAAAGCGCAAACAGGTCCCGCACCGGCAGTCCCAACAACTCAGCTGGGTGTTTCCTTAACTTCTCCGAGAGAGCACGATTCGCACGCACCACGCACTGACGATCATCGTGCAGCAGTATCAAGTCAGAAATCGAATCGAATATGTCAGCCCACCCTTGGGTTGATCCCGTCTTTCGCGTAAAGGTGTCCATCGATCGGGTAGACGCTGCGGCCAGTGACGTTGCATTAGTTGATCTCGTGGCTAAGAAATGATCCATGCTGAACATCCGTCTCAAAACGACCAATCCGAAATTGCGACGTTAGCTTGCATTCTCATTTTGAGTCAACGCGAAACGCAGATTGCGAGCACCTAAGGTAACCCGTTACTTTCCCGAGGTCTTCTCACCTTGAGACCTCAGATCCGACAGATTCGGTGGTCGTGAGACGCGCTACCTTGCTCGGCCGAGGCAGCTCATTGTGTGTCGAAGGAATTAAACCATCCAAAATCAGAGACTTAGGAATTGACGCGTTACCGAGGTCACATCTGCGTCAGGGTGGCATGTTCCTTGCACTCTTGTGGCTGAGTTCATCTCACAGGAGACCGTTGTGTCCAAACTCTTCCGTAAGTGCCTTTACTCTTTTGCAGTTTTTGGTTTCATTTTCGGACTCACTGCCTTCAGTCATGGGGACGAAACGCGAAAGATCAAATCCAAGGTCAGCCCTCAATATCCGGTGTTAGCCCGGAAGATGAACGTGACGGGATCAGTAAAGCTCGAAGTCTTCATAGCCGCGAACGGACAGGTGAAATCGGTGAAGCCGTTGGGCGGGCATCCGCTGCTCATCGATGCTGCCGAGAGTGCTGTGAAGCAATGGCGGTATGAACCTGGGGCCGAAGGCACCGAAGTTGTGGAGATTCGCTTTAACAGCGCTGACTGAAAAGACTTGCAGGTGGAGAAGCAATGACAATCGCAAAAAAGCTCTACTGGGGCTTTGGCGGCATGATCGCTTTGGTAGTCATGCTGGGGATGGCCAATCTGGGTGCGCTGCTGCGCGAGCACGGGGCCAAGAAGAACACCAACCGCTCCTTCCAGTTGCTGCGCGACACCTCAGCCTTGCAATATCAGCTGAGCCAGAATCAGATCCATCTTAACAATTACCTACTAAGCGGTGACTCGAGGGAAGCGGAGCAGGTACTGAACGGAGCCTATCAGCTCGACGACGCTATTCACCACACCGAAGCGAATGCCACGAACGAAGAGCGCGCTCCGCTAGACCGGCTCAACGAAGCTGAGCACGACTGGCTTGAACGTTTCGCACTTCCTTTGATCCAGAAGCGGAAGCAGGTTGATTCCGGAAACGCGACCGTAGCAGATCTACAAATCTTCTACCTCCAGCAGAACCCAGCCGACTGGCTCAAGAGCGTCAAGGAACCTGTTGACCAAACCATGGCCGCTACCGAAGCGGTGCTGCTGCACCAGCAATCCAGTGATGGATTCAAGAGCACACTGATCACTTGGCTGACGAGTATCCTCGCGCTCTCGGCTTTCGCTGGTGGACTGGTGATCGCGTCCAAGACGAACAAGTCGATCACCGACCCACTGATGCACCTGATTCAAGTCGCACGCGAAATTGGTGACTCCGGCGATCTCGATCAGAAGATCGACATCGAGCGCAGAGACGAAGTCGGCGAACTGGGCAAGAGCTTCAACAAGATGATCGCCTACCTGAAGGAGATGGCGGCAGTTTCCGAGGCCATCGCCGGTGGCGATCTCACGGTGGAAGTGCAACCGCGATCCAAGAACGACACACTGGGCGAAGCCTTCCTGGAAATGACCATTGGACTGCGCCAGCTAGTCAAGAGCGTCCGCGACAGCGCGTCGCAGGTGACTGGAGGCTCCAATGAAGTAGCCAGCGCCTCTGACGAATCGGCCAAGATCAACGTTCAAGCCGCCTCGGCCATCGACGAGGTCACCAGCACCATGCACGAGATGAGCATAAACGTGCAGAACATGGTGAAGAACACGCAGACACAGGCCTCGAGCGTCAGTGAAACTTCGGCATCCATCGATCAGATGGTGGCCTCCATCCAGCGCGTCGCGGATACCGCGAAGGTTCTGCTCGACATCTCGCAGCGCTCCCGCGAGGAAGTCCACACGGGTATTCAGACCATGGAGAAAGCCACTGACGGTTTGAATCGCATCCACGGCTCTATTCAGAATTCATCGCACATCATTGGAGCGCTCGGCACGCGCGCCAACGAGATCGGGAAGATTGTCGAAGTTATCGACGACTTGGCTGAACAAACGAATCTGCTCGCCTTGAACGCCGCGATCGAGGCGGCTCGAGCGGGCGAGCATGGCCTCGGATTCGCCGTGGTTGCAGACGAGGTCCGCAAGCTGGCGGAAAAGTCGGCGCAGTCCACTCGCGAGATCTCTGACGTGATCGAGAACATTCAGAAGGAAGCGCGCAAAGCCGTGGACAACATGGAGAAGAGCACCACCATCGTCAACGACGGCCTGACGCAAGGGACCGATCTCAGTTCAGCGCTCAAGAAAATCTCCAACGTCGTCAGCGAGGTCTACAAATTCGCGCAGGAGATCGGGGCCGCGACCAACGAGCAGTCGCACGGATCTTCGCAGATTGCGAAGGCTACCACTCGGCTGAACGAAATCACCCACGAGATCAATTCTTCTGTGGAAGAGCAAGCATCGGGCGCGCAGGCTGTGGTTCGTGCAATGGAGAAAATGCGCGAGCTCATCCAGCGCTCGACCTCTGGTTCCACTGAATTGGCGGCTTCGGCCGAGCAGATGTCCAAGATGTCGCGCTCGCTGCTCGAATCGATGGATCGATTCGTAATCGAGTCAGTGAACGGCAATGGACATCACCGAGCCAAGAGCAACGTAAACTCGCGCGGCGACGAACGTAAGAGTCTCTCGCGCTACGCGACAACGACGAGCTAGCGCTGAAAAAATCTATGGCGAAAGACCTGCAACTGGTTGGCTTCCGCATCGGCAACGAGACTTTCGGCGTGCCCATCAATCTGGTGCGTGAGATCGTCCGCGTCCCCGACATCAGCGCCGTGCCCGACGCGCCGGACTACGTCGAAGGCGTGATCAATTTGCGCGGGAGGATTATTTCGGTCATCGATCTGCGCAAACGTTTCGGTGAAACCAAGATCGTGTCNAACCGCAAGAATCGCATTCTGGTCGCAGAAATCGAGCGAAGAGTGGTTGGCCTGATCGTCGATGCGGCGTCGGAGGTGCTTCGCGTGCCTCCGAGCGACATCGAAGCGCCGCCCGAGGTCTTCGGAGAGAACGAGCTGAAGTACGTAACCGGCGTAGGGAAGCTGAACGGCAGACTCGTGATTCTTATCGACGTAAGCAAGATTTTGGAGAAAGGCGAATTTAAGCGGCTTGGCGATATGCCCGTCGCCACCACGGTTTGAAATTTCCAGCGTCCGCGGGGCGCTTACATCATCCGAGCGGTGAACAGCAGTTCAAGAGAGATCAATGGCTACCTCTACTGTTCCGGTTAGCATTAGCGATGCCGAGCTCAAGCTCTTGCAGACGCTTGTGTACCAGGAGTGCGGCATGCACTTCGATGAGCGCCGCATCCATTTTCTGCAAGATCGCCTTCAGAGGCGGCTCAAGGCCTGCAACGTCGATACGTTTTACGGCTACTATCGCCTGCTCACTAGCGGCAGCGGCAAACCCGAGCTCCACGCATTGCTGGAAAATCTAACCGTCAACGAAACCAGTTTTTTTCGCAATCGCCCACAGCTTGAGCTCTTTCAGAAATCGATTCTCGAAGATGTCCTGCACCGCAAACAAGGACGTCGAGATTGGACGCTACGATGCTGGAGCGCGGGCTGCTCCACCGGACAAGAGGCTTACACCATGGCCATGCAAATATGCGATGCGCTGGCCTACTACTACCTTCGCAATCCTTTGCCGTTTGAGATGCCCTCGCCGAAGCCGCTGATTCCTCCGCCCTGGAAGGTGGAGATTCTCGCCTCGGACATCAGCTATGCAGCGCTACGCACCGCGCAGGAAGGCTCGTACTCCGATTCACAAATGGAACCGGTGGACTACACGTACCGGCTCCGTTACTTCGACAAATTCGGCGACCGATACCTTGTAAAGAAGACGGTCAAAGAGCTTGTCCATTTCGACTTCCACAATCTAAAGACAGAGTTCCTGCCGCAGCGCAACGATCTGATCTTCTGCCGCAACGTCATGATCTACTTCGACGAAGCTGAACAGAAGCGCCTGATCGAGAAGTTCTATCGCTGTCTGAATCCTGAAGGTTATTTATTTGTCGGACACGCCGAGAGCCTTTTTGGGCTTACGGACAAATTTCGCATGATTCACCAGAACAACGGCACTGCCTACCAACGAATCGAGGCCAGCATTTGAGCTTCTTCTCCGAGGAACGGCAATCCGAGTTGAAAGAGCTCTTCTTTGAAAGCGCGTCGGAGTTGTTGCAGACGCTCAACGAAGAAGGACTGAAGCTCGAACGGAGTCCCGGCGATCGCGAATTGGTGCGCCAAGTGCGACGCACCATTCACACACTCAAGGGTGACTCGGCCGCATGTGGATTCCAGGATGTGAGCAGCCTCGCTCATGAACTCGAAGACGCGCTCACACCGGAAATTGCGGCCGGAAGCAAAGGTAAGTTAGCGGAGATTGTCTTGAGCGCAGCGGACACTTTCGCCGCGATGCTCGCTGCACATCGCGGCACGGGTATAGCACCGTTGCCCGCTCCCTTACGCGAGAGGATCCGAGAGCTCGTAGCCCGTCCAGAGCCGAAGCACATCGTTCCGTACAAACTCACTGGCCGTTTTGCCTGGACAGAATACGAGCAGATCGCGATCGGGCAAGCGCTTGGCCAAGGCAAGAATGTTTACAACCTTGCTCTCGCCGTCGATCATGCCTGTCCCATGAAAGCTGCGGCTATGCAGCTCGTAAAGAATGTGCTTGGTCAATTTGGGGACGTGCTCGCGGTTTTCCCAGACTCCTCAGTGCTGCCTGAACAGATCGACGTCATGGAATTTGCCGTAGCCAGTTTGCAATCGATCGATACGTTCGAGAAGAAGTGCCGAATTCCTTCGGTTATATCCGACGTCATCGCCGAGGCTGTGAACGCAGGAGCATCAGAACACGCACAACCAGCAGCGGCGGTGGTTGCCGATCACGATTCGAGCAAGGCACTTGAGACGTTGGAAGTAAATAGTGAAGCCACTCCAGACGAGAGCGCCACCGCTTCGCAGGTTCCGGACATTACCAAATTGCGGGTTGACGCCGATCGCATTGACGCCGTCCTGAATTTGGTTGGGGAACTGGTGATCGGCAAATCAATGCTCATGCAGAGCATGAACGAGTTTGAGAAGCGCTTTCGCAAAGATCCGCTTCGCGTTAAGTTCGCCGACGCCATGGCATTTCAGGCGCGGGTGCTGAACGATCTGCAGAAGTCGGTAATGAAAATCCGCATGGTGCCCGTCGAGCAACTCTTCCGTAGGCTCCCGCGCCTTGTCCGCGATGTAGCGAAGGCCTGCGGGAAAGACGTGGTACTGCAAGTCGCGGGTGAAGAGACTGATCTCGATAAGAGCATCCTCGACATGCTCACCGAGCCGCTTTCGCATCTGGTGCGCAATTCAGTCGATCATGGAATCGAACCCAGCCCACAGCGGCTGGCTGCGGGAAAGCCCGCTCAAGGGACTGTCCGTCTGAATGCCTATCATCAGGGAAATCAAATCATCATCGAATGCTCCGACGATGGGGCCGGCATCGACCGCTACAAGCTCGTCAGCAAAGCGGTAGAGAAGGGACTGCTAACACACTCCGAAGCCGAGCACCTATCTGACAGCGATGCCTCACACCTCATCTTTCATCCCGGCCTCAGTACCGCCGAACACATTACGGAAATTTCCGGCCGCGGCGTGGGTATGGACGTGGTCCAGTCGGTCATCGAGCGGTTGAAAGGCACGATCTCAATTGACTCTAAACCGGGAATGGGAACAACTTTTCTACTCAAGGTTCCACTTACGCTCGCCATCATCAAGGCGCTGATGTTCCGGGTAGCCGACAGGCTCTACGCCATTCCGCTCGCGTCCGTTATTGAGATCGCACGTGCATCTGCGGCTGATGTCCATCGGGTCGATCAGCACGAGGTCATGCAGCTGCGCGACCAAGTGCTCCCGCTTGTGCGCATGGGGCAACTCGCACACTCCGGTCCTGTCGGTCTGAACAACAAAATCTTTGTCATCATCGTGGCGATTGGCGATCGCAAGTTCGGCCTGATCGTTGACCGTCTTGTGGGCGAAGAGGAGTTGGTGATCAAGGCCCTTGACGACGATCTTACGTCCACTGATCTAGTTAGCGGAGCATCGATTCTGGGAGACGGAAGTGTAGTTCTGATTCTGAACCTCTCGGTCGTGGTATCCAAGTTCGGCAAAATCCCGGCCTATGCGGAGGCGGTCACAGCGTGAAAGGGCCCCAGGTTCGAGTGCTGGTAATCGATGATTCGGCGCTGATGCGAAAACTGATTCCGCACATTCTGGCGCGGGATCCGCAGATTGAAGTTGTAGGTACAGCAATGGATGGCAGCTTTGGATTGAAAAAAATCGAAGAGCTCAAGCCTGACGTGATCACGCTGGATCTCGACATGCCGCGCATGGATGGGATGGAGACTCTGCGCCGAATCACGCGCAGCTGCCGGCTACCGGTAGTGGTCGTGAGCGCCCACACAGTCAAGGGTGCGTCGGCGACATTCAAGGCGCTCTCGCTGGGAGCATTCGATTTCGTTCCCAAGCCTTCTGAGGCGTCTCAGGCGGGCATGGAGACGATTGCCGAGCAGCTCGTCGCAAAAGTGAAAGTCGCGGCTCAATACGGAGTGGCCAAGCCGCCAGTGGTTCTGCCCGACAAATTGCGCGGCAAGAAATCGAAGCAGCCTTTAGAGCAGCCTCCGACAAAGATCGTTGCCATCGGAATCTCGACCGGCGGTCCCAATGCTCTCCAATACGTATTGTCACAACTACCCGCAGATTTCGCCGGCGCGATTCTGGTAGTGCAGCACATGCCCGAGGGCTTCACCGAGATGTTCGCGCAACGACTGAACGAATGCTGCGCCATCGACGTAAAGGAGGCGCATTCGGGCGACGTATTGCTTGCCGGACGCGCACTGATCTGTCCGGGAAATCGGCACCTCCGAGTTCGCCGCATGCCCTTGGGTGACGTCGCGGTACTTGCGGATGATGAAAAAATAAACGGACATCGACCATCGGTCGATGTTTTGTTTCAATCAGTCGCGCAGGAGTTCGGGACCGAGGCGATCGCGCTGTTAATGACGGGCATGGGCGAAGATGGAGCTGAAGGACTGGGGTGGGTAAAGGCCGCTGGCGGTTTGACCGTCGCACAAGACGAGTATTCGTGTGTCGTGTTTGGAATGCCCAAAGCGGGAATCGAGCGGGGACACGCCATGCGCGTGGTCTCGCTGGACGCGTTGGCGAACCTGTTGATCCGGCATTGCGCCCTGCCTGTAACAAAGCGTCCAAGCAAGACAGCGGAAGTAGACGCATGAATTTGGATTGAGCCGGAACCAGAATCCGGCCGGAACACGCAAATAGGAGAATCGACATGGAACAATTTGCGGCTATAGTTCGAAGCAAAGACAACAAGCCAGTGCGCTATCTAATCGTGGACGACTCGATTTTCGCGCGGAAGAACATTGCCAAGATGTTGGAATCGTTCGGCGGGGAAGTCGTCGGTGAAGCCGGGGATGGCTGCACCGCCATCACCGAATACGAACGCTTACAGCCGGATCTGGTGCTGATGGATATCACCATGCCGCAAATGGAAGGCATCGAAGCCGCGGAGCGCATCATCCGCCAGTATCAGCAGGCGCGCGTAGTGATGGTCTCCTCAGTCGGCTATCAGGAGAACATCGTGGCCGCTCTGCAAAAAGGAGCGCGGCACTTTGTGCAAAAGCCGGTCAAAGCCGATGTCTTATACGAAGTGATTCGCTACGTAATGGGCGAAGACGTGCTTACGCCCGCAGGCGCAGGAGCAGGAGCGAGTTAGCCATGAAGATGGAGCTGATCCAACCGTTCATCAACTCCGCGGACGCGGTTCTGGCGCAGAGCATGCAAGGCGAGACCCATATTGGCGACGTGAGCATGGAGGAAGAGGCGTATCGGCGCAAAGGCGTAGCCGCGCTGGTTGAAATCGTCGGCG
>C688J18823_10001958_pt1 | contig 12860 bp, 6 predicted proteins | sample HopSoiMetagenom1_FD_18823 | JGI IMG/M metagenome (IMG submission 18823)
CGAATACTTGCGATTACCATGCGATGGCGGTTCGGTGAACCGCCGCTACCAATCCGCCGCTTCTGTTGTAGCCGGGGGCGATGACCCCGGCCTATCTCAGATTATCCATGCCCAAAGCCCCCGATCCTAACCGCAGCGCTTCGAAGAAACGCACGGTTCTCATCAGCCTTGCGCTCATCGCCCTCACCTGGCTCGTATTCGGCCAAACCCTGCGTCATGAATTCATCAACTTCGACGACCAGGATTACGTGTTCAAAAATCCGCACGTCCTGGCCGGTCTCACGCCTAACGGATTAATGTGGGCGTTCACGACGTTTGCCGCCGGCAACTGGCATCCGCTCACCTGGATCTCGCACATGGTGGACGCGCAAATCTTCGGACTGAACGCCGGAGGGCATCATTTCACCAATGTCCTGCTGCACAGCCTCTCGACGATTCTGCTCTTTCTGGTTCTGCACCAGATGACCAACAACCGAAGCCGGACCAACACGGTTTGGCGTTGTGCATTTGTTGCCGCTATTTTTGCGCTCCATCCCTTGCGGGTTGAATCCGTCGACTGGGTTTCAGAGCGCAAGGATGTGCTGAGCGCCCTGTTCTTCATGCTCACACTGGGCGCATACCTGCGCTACGCGCGTCAGCCATCCGCGATGCGATATCTTGCAACCGGATTTTTCTTCGCACTTGGATTGATGGCCAAACCAATGCTGGTCACGATTCCGCTGGTCCTGATGATCATCGATTTCTGGCCGTTGGGCAGACTCTCAGGATCTCAACCGAGATCACTGTGGCAATTGTTCGTCGAGAAAATCCCCTTGCTGCTCCTTTCTTTAGCATCATCTGTCGTCACCTGGGTTGCGCAGGGGTCGACAATCTTGGCGATGGAACAGCGGTCCGTGCTCAGCCGCCTCGAGACCGCGTTGAGCAGCGTCCTGATTTACATCGGAGAAATGTTCTGGCCGGTTAGGCTGGCGCCGGCCTATCCGTTCCTCCCGGATGACTCCGCACAATGGTTGGCGATCGGCTCCGCGGTGTTGATCGTCGGTTGCACTATTCTGTTTTTCGTCCGGCGCAGGCGGCAGCCATATCTGCTCGCGGGCTGGTTGTGGTACCTGGTCATGCTGATCCCGGTGATCGGACTGGTGCAGGTCGGGATGCAAAGTCACGCCGATCGTTATACTTACCTGCCGCAAATCGGCCTTTATATCCTTGCCGTGTGGGCAGCCGCCGATGCAGCCAAGGCGTTACGAACCGGGCGCATGATTACTGCAATGGCGGGTATCGTGATTGTCCTGTCTCTTGCTGGCCTAACGTGGCGACAGGAATCATACTGGCATGACAGCAAAACGCTTTGGACGCATACCCTCGCCGTCACAAACCATAACGGTCTCGCTGAAGATAACCTCGGCAAAGTGAATTTCGAAGAGCGCGCGATTGACGCTGCCACAGCTCACTTCGAAGCCGCCGTTCGGCTACGGCCTAACTGGATGGAAGCCCACGGCGACCTGGGGAACGCCCGATTCGAGCGACAGCGTTACGATGATGCGATTACGGAGTTTAAACGCGCGTTAGCCCTCTCGCCGAAGCGCGCTGACACCCGCACAGCTGACTTGCTTTACGATCTGGGCAACGCCTATCGGCGCAAAGGCGACAATCAAAATGCGATTGGTAGTTATCGCCGCGCGGCCGAGATAGCGCCAGACCGCAGCCGGGTTCATTTTAATTGGGGCAACCTGCTCCGCGAGATCGGCCGCCTGGATGAGGCGATCGAACAGTACCGGGAGACTTTGCGCATCGAGCCAAAGTTCGTGGACGCGCACAATAATCTCGCGCTTGCTTTGGCCGAGAAGGGGCTGATCCGCGATTCGATCCGTGAATACGAGGAGGCACTGCAAGTCGATCGCCGGTCGTTAGTCGCGCTCAACAACCTCGCCTCTGAGTTGGCCGCCAGCGCCGATGCAGCCAATCGCGATCCGAGGCGGGCGCTTGAGCTGGCCGAGCGGGCGGCGAGCCTCGCTCCGGAAAATCCAACAATCCTTCGAACACTGGCCACGGCGTATTCGCAAAATCATCAATTGTCCGCTGCCGTACGGGCCGCCGAACTGGCGTTAGGCCTGGCCCAAAGACGAGCCGACGCGGCATTAACGAGTGTATTGCAACGAGAATTAACCGCTTACAAATCCGGTTTGTCGTACGATCAACTCCCGCCCTGATTTCAGAACACGAAACCACGGATTGCGCGGATTTCACGGATCAGTCGGCAAAGGGACGAATCACACGTGCAACCCTCAGAGAAGCAGCCGTTGTAGAACGGCCGGCTCCGGCTGCCGATTCTCGAAGATGGCAAGCGATGCGCTTGCCCTACAATTGATTTCTCCCACGCGTCGGACGTTGAGCACTGGACGCGTTCTTCCATCTTCAGTCCTCCGTCCTCCGTCCTCTGTCTTCTACTTTCTACTTTGTCTTCACTCGCTGCCGGCTCGCTCACCGCTACCCTCGCGGCATTCCGGCCATGTCGCTCCTCCCGGCTCGCTCCATTCTACTTTCTACTTTCCGTCACAGTCCCATCATCGCTCTGACGTATTTGATCGGTGGCGTTCCGTACGACAGCACCTGATCGTTATACTTCTTGACATCGAAATTCGCGCCGGCCTTCGCTTTCGCCTTATCCCTCAATTCCAAATGTTCGGTCATGCCGACGAAATAGGTCGATAGCTGCGCGGAGCTCAGCATCGCGCGCTTCCATTTCGCCGTCGCCTCCCCATCCTCCTGGAAGCTGTCGCGCATCATCAACAGCATCGCGTCCCGGTTACTCATGTTCCGGGCGTGAACCCCCTGGTCGATCAGAGCGTTCGCATCGACACGTAATCGCATCTTCAGCTGCTGCATCTTTACTTCCGGGCCGCCAAATCCGGCGTCGGCCATCATCTGTTCTCCATAAACCGCCCAGCCTTCGCTAAACGCGTCACTCTTGAACACCGCGCGAACCGGCGTCGGCGCCTTGAACTCATTCGAGTGCGCCAGCTGCAGGTAATGTCCCGGCATCGCCTCGTGCGCCGTTAGTTCCCGAACCATGTATTCGTTATACTCGCGAAAGAAACTTTCTTTCCGGGGTTGCGGCCAGGTATTCGGCGCCGGCGAAATTGCAAAAAAGGTTTTCCCGTTTTTCTCGAGCGGCCCGGGCGCATCGCAATATGCAATCGCTTCGCCGCGCTTGAATTCCGGCATCACGATGACGTCAAGCGGCGCGTCCGGAACAGTCGCCAGCCCATGGTTCCTAACGAAGTCGGTCGTTTCGGTGGCCGCATTCCGACAGTACGAAACCATCGTCTGATCGTTGAGCGATTTCTCGCCCAGCTTTTTCAAGACGGCGGATATGACTTTATTCTTGTCGCCAAGCGTGGCCGCGTCGCTCGACGGGAAATAATTTTTGTAGAGCGGCAAGGCCGTCTCATACATCGCGGCTTTCGTCTGATCGAAATCGGCCTTCGCCCGCTTCTGAATTTCGTCCATCGACAAATCGGACCCCAATGCGAACCGCAGTTTCTTTTGGAATTTGTCAGGCCCCAGACGAAAATCGCCCTTGGCCTTCGGCAGCACGTCGTCGATCAGCCACTTCATGTATTTCACGATCTCCATTCCCGTTTTCGCGCGGAGGGCGTCGGTGTCTTTCTTCGCGCCCGGTACTTGATCGAGCAGAGGATCGAGTTCTTTCAACATAAGATCGGCTGCGCCCCGGGCCTGATCGATCGCTGTGGCAGTGTGAACGCGCGGCGGATTTTTTAGATTCTTTTTCGCCTGCTCGATGACTGCCGGAATTGCTTCAAGACGCTTCCGCAAGCTTTCCATGCGCTTTTGTGGAGTGTCGAAGTCGCGAGCGACCAAAAGATAAAGGCTTTCTGCCAGACTCCGGGTGTAAACCAGCGGATTCCAATCCGGCTCCTTCAATTCGCTGAGCTCAAAAATTTCTCGATCCAGATTTTCAGCCAGAATTTGCGCGTCGATCTTGTTTTCCGGCGACAAACCGGCGCCATCTTTGAATGCGTCCAGTTGCTTCCGAACATCGCCCGCCAGTTTGAGCTGCTTTTCGCGCGCCGCTGCCGAATAATCGGTGAGCCGATCGTCGAAGCGGTGATCTCCCAGTTCGGTGGCGGTTTCGGGATGGCCGGCAAGATAGGCTTCGATGTATTCCCTGGCCAGCTTTTCAAACTGGGCGTTCGTGTCCGCTGGCCTGGCTGAAGCCACGGTCAAGGCGACGGTCAGGGCAGATATTGCTACGAGTTTAGTCATAATCTTGAAACGTGAATGCCGGTTTAGAGCGGTAACCATTACGCGAAGCAGATTTGCCTCGCCAATGGCAACCAGGCTTTTGGGATAGTGGAGATTGCATGAAAATGCGCTGTGAGCGAAGCGAAAAACCAGGTGCGGCAATAGACTGCCGCAGGCCTTGGCCAGCGCCGTACTCCGGCATGAAGAGAGTCGCGCGCCGTCCGCGAAGAACATGGCTCAAGCCTTCACCCGGCCGAAGCGCTCAATCAGCCAAAATCAGTCCTGTCGCCGCGACTGAAATAGTCCGATGAACGAGACGCCGACAGTAGAAAACTCCAAATCGCGCACAGTCGTAATCGGTATCTGCGTTTTTCTGTTCGCGTCCACCTGGCTGATCTTCGGCCAGACTCTTTGGCATGATTTCATCAATTACGACGACCAGGATTACGTCTTTGCCAATGCCGAAGTGATAAAAGGCCTAACCGGTCACGGGATTCTGTGGGCGTTGACCGGACCGCACTCATTCAATTGGCATCCGCTAACATCGCTTTCGCACATGCTCGATTGCCAGATATTCGGATTGAAGCCGGGCGGCCACCATTTTAGCAGTGTGCTGTTTCACTCGGTCGCGGCAGTTCTCCTGTTTCTCGTTCTGCGGAACATGACGGCCGGTACGGGCCGGACGGGCGGTCCGAGCCGGACGGGCACCATGTGGCCAAGCGCGATGGCCGCGCTGCTGTTCGCGATTCATCCGTTACGGGTTGAATCCGTGGCGTGGGTTGCCGAACGCAAAGATGTCCTGAGTGGAATGTTCTTTTTTCTGACGGTGGCTGCTTACCTTCGCTACGTCAGGAATCCCACCAGCGGACGTTATCTGGTCGTGGCATTTTTGTTCGCGGCCGGGCTCATGTGCAAACCGATGCTCGTGACGCTGCCCGCCATATTGCTATTGTTGGACTACTGGCCGTTAGGGCGCTTCGATCTCGCGCCAACTTCGAAATCAAAAAAGAAATCTTCACCCGGGGGGCAACCGGCAGCGAAGCTGGTACTCGAAAAAGTTCCCCTATTCGCCCTGTCGATTGCGTCTTCAATCGCGACGGTGATTGCGCAGGGATCGGCCGTCGTCCGGATCGAGCAATTTCCATTCCGCCTCCGGGCGATGAATGCCCTAACGAGCTACACAATTTATATTTGGCAAATGTTTGTGCCGAAGGATCTGACTTTGCTGTACCCGCTTTCAGCGAGCCAGATGACGGCGGCGCGAGTCGCCGGCAGCGTGGCTGTGCTTGTCCTGATCACAGGGCTCACCATCATGTTCCGGAGAACGAGGCCCTACCTGTTGGTTGGCTGGACGTGGTTTTTGCTGATGCTGCTGCCGGTAATCGGCCTGGTCCAGGTGGGGTCGCAGGCTCACGCCGACCGGTATACGTATCTGCCGCAGATCGGTCTCTATATAATGATTGTTTGGACGGTGTCGGATATCAGCGTTTCCTGGCCGCGACGACGGCAGCTCCTGGCCGGTTTGACGGTAGCAACTATCGCCATCCTGGCTGTGCTGACACGCAAGCAAACCGCATATTGGCGCGACAGCGAATCCGTTTGGCGCCACGCCATCGCCGCCACTTCGGCTAACGACACTGCATTCAGAAATCTTGGCGACGTCTTGTTCGCAAAGGAGCGCTACGACGACGCATTGATCGAATATCACCACGCACTAACGGTCAATGGAAAGAATGCCGGCGCCGAAAACGGACTGGGAAGCGCGTTTTCCCGCAAAGGAATGTTCGACCAGGCGATTACTCATTACCACCGCGCGATCGAGCTGCGGCCGCAGGATGCCGAAAACCATAACAACCTCGGCAACGCGCTTTGCCAGACTGGTGCGTTCAAGGACGGCATCGCCGAATACCGACGTGCGTTGGAGCTTCGTCCCGATCCAGCGAATCTATACAATGCCGAGACTCACTTTAATCTGGCCAATGTGCTGCTTCGGCTGGGACAAATTGACGAGGCGATCGCCAATTATCAGCAATCATTGCAAATTCAGCCTAACGACGCCGCGGCGCATGACAATCTCGGCACCGCGCTGGCTCGCAAGGGCTTTTTCGCCGAGGCGCTGGGTGAGTACCGAGTGGCGCTGAAGCTGGATCCTCGTTCCGCCACAACCAATGGCGACTTTGCATGGGTGTTGGCCACCTGCCCCGATCGCACGCTTCGCAACGGGCCCAAAGCCGTCCAATTGGCTGAACAGGCGCGTGATCTCACGGGCAACAAGGATCCGGTCATGTTGCGAACCCTGGCAGTTGCATATGCCGAAACCGGCAATTTTTCGGGTGCGGTTGAAACCGCCGAAAGAGCGTTAGCTCTGGCGAGTAAAGCCAGTAATAACCGGTTGACGAATAGCCTTCAGCGGGAGATCGGCCTGTATCGGACCGGCTCGACCTACCGCCCTCGTTGAAAGATCGAGCCAGGGTTAAGCTTCCTTCCGTCATTCGGCCATCTGGTCTAAGTTGTCTACTGCGCCTCTTCCTGCCGCATGACCGAAGTATTTCACAACGTCCGCGAATGGTTTCGGGCTCGGCCCCGCCGCCAGAAAAGATTGAAGTACGGTCTGATTGGGTTGGCCATTCTGATCTTACTTGGCGCTGCCGTCCGGCCCGCCGCTCACGCCATTAAAGGTTGGCAGGCGCGACGGCTTGCCGGTGAAGCCAACACTCTGATGCAGAATCAGCAGTGGAACGAAGCGAGCAAGAAAGCGATGGACGCAGTGAAGCTGCGTCCGACTGAACCCGCCGCAATTGACGCAATCGCTCATCTTCTTTCCCGCACCGGACGATCCGGCCCGGCGCTGGAATGGTGGAAGCAGGTTGAAAAGACCCGACCTCTCACCATTGGCGATCGGCGCGAGTACGCCACCTCTGCCCTCGAGAGCGGTGAACTCGTGGTTGCCTCGGAACAGATTAAGGCATTGATGGGAGAAAAACCGCCGGAGCCTGAAGACTTCGTACTGGCCGCCAGGCTCGAGACATTCCGGGGTCATTCCAGTGGCGCCGTGTCCTACGCCGAGCGGGTCTTGCAAAATCCGAACGCTGAGGCTCGCGCGGTATTCGGCGCTGCGGTTCTGATTCTGTTAAACACCAATCCACAGTCGCTCGCCTACGGAACCGCAGTCGATCGATTAATCGGCATCGCCCGTACCGACAAGACATCGACCGCCCTAGAAGCCCTGCGACTTCTCGCCGCTGAACCCCCGCGGCCCCGCCTAACGAACCCGGCGCGACCCTCATTGATTTTGGTGCCGTCGCGTTTTCAGAAACAGCAGATCGGTCGCGACGAAGCCGCCCAACTATTTGAGAATCACCCGAACGCAGGCGTTGCCGATAAACTCAGGGCGCTTCAACTTCGCTCGGAGAAAGCGGGCGTTCCGGTTCCCGAGTATACCGCTACCGCGTTACAACGGTTCGGATCCGATGAAGCGGCGGCTCCAGCCTTGGCGGCATGGCTTTATGAGCGAGGCGAGTTCGAGAGAGTATTGCAGGTGGCTCCGTTAGACCGCGCCTCTCGGAACCGCCCTCTCTACCTGTGGCGGGTCGATGCCCTGGATGCGCTTGGCCGTTATCCCGAATTGAAGGACATGCTGCTCACCGAGTATTCGGCCATCGATCAGGTGACGCAGCACGTCTTGCTCGCCATTATTTCCGCGAAGCTTGGCGAGTCGATCGCCGGCACTAATGAATGGGAGCGCGCCATGGAAACAGCGAACACTACCCCGAAGCTCCAAATGCTGGAGCAATACGCGGAAGCGAACAATCTTCCCGAAATTGCCGATCGCGCTTGCTTGGAAATACTCACCCGCACCCCGCAGCTGCTGTCGGCGTATATGGCCAGGTTACGTCTCGCTGAGAACACAGGCCACACAGCGCAAGCGCAGAAAATCGCGGCCCAGATCGCCCAATTTTGGCCGGACGACACGGCCACCCGGATGCGAGAAGTTTATCTCCGCCTTCTGCTGAATGCATCGCCCGATCAAACCGCCGCCACCGAGCGCCAGCTGGACGAATTCGCAGCCAACAACTCGTTAGGCTGGAATGGGCGCGCCAGTCTGGCGCTGGCGCGTCTTCGCACCGGCCGGGCCGCCGCCGCACTTTCGGCGCTGGAACAGCCCGGGGATGGAATGCCTCCGCCAAGCGTAGTGGCTATGCACGCGTGGGCCCTGGCTGAAAATGGCTGGAAAGACAAAGCGCGGCAAGAGGCGGAGAAATTAGCAACAGTGAGGCTGCTTCCGGAAGAGCGAGCGCTGATTGCTCCCATACTCGAAACGGAATCGGGCGAGAAACCATTACAGGCGGAGCCGTCCGAGCCCATTCCTCAGCCGTAGCGCCAGCCGCGTTTCAAAGGTTTCCCGCGCGCTACGCTCCCGCCTATGCCAAGGCTACGGCGTGGCAGGCGAGTTCAGAGCACGGACGTTTCAGTCTTCCTGATCATGCTCATGATCCTGATCATGATCGTCGGGCAAACCGGCTATCTACGTGCAATGGTCGACAACGCGTTTTGGAAATTACTGAAAAATCCCGATAATTGCCTTGACCAATTGATCCAATCCTCAGTATCCCATGCAGTTCCAACGGGATACCTCACCCAATGGTCACATTTATGAACCGCACAAACCTCTTAGTTATCAAAACTCTGGCAGTCGCCGGCACCGCGCTCCTCGCCCAGGCCGCTGCAGCGGCCGTTTGGGCCGAAGTGGGCGACGCCGGACAAACGATTCCCACCTCCCAGGGCACGGGGCTTCCCGAAGGCACGCCATTGAGCATGATCTTCGGCTCGCTCAGTTTCCCTAACGATGTGGATCTGTATCGCATCTCCATCACCACCCCGAGCACCTTCAGCGCAACCACTGTAAATGCGCTGACCGCCGGCTCAGGTTTGGATACACAGCTCTACCTGTTCAACTTCAACGGCACCCCGGTTTACGCCAATGATGATGAGCCCGGTGGCGCCTCGCTCCAGTCCACTCTTCCGGCCGGTAACGCCAGCGGACCTACCCTCATCGGTACTTACTTCCTGGCCATCGCCACCACCGGCAACGAAGCGGTTAATGCCGTTAACCAGTTGCTGTTCAGCCCGGACAGTCCGTCGGACACCATCCGTACCCCGGCTGGTAGTGGCAGTTTGGCCAGCTGGGATAGCACTTTTGGTGATCCCAGTATCGGTGCCTACGAGATTGATCTCACCGGCGCCTTCACCGCTGTGCCTGAAGCCAGCACCTGGTTCGCCGGCGCGCTCGCGCTTCTCGCGATCTTTTTCTTCCGCACTCGCCGCCTCCGCAGCCGCGCCACAAGCGCGGCTGTTTTGTTTTTGGCGGTAGCCGTTAGCCCCGCGTTCGCATCGAGCCCGGGCTTCGACGCGTCTGCTCCGAAAAACGTAGGGAACGGTTTGAGCGCGCTAATCGACAGTCAGAAGCAAATATTAAAGGCGGCAAGCTCCGGCACCAGCATCGCGACCTATAACGGTTATGCGACTGAGATGGCAGCCGGTATCGCCGACCTCGCTATCACCGATCCGGATACCGGTAAGTTTTTGATCGATATCCATCCCACTGGCGTGTTCGGCGTGGACAAGTTGCTCGACTTTATGACGAGCGTGGCGCCGACCTTCCAGATGACCGCGGTTGACCGCAAATACAAAGGGGTCGGAATGATCGAAGGTTTTGTTGACCTCGAGGATGTGGCAGCGGTCGCGCAAATGGCCGGCATCTCGTCGGTTCAGCTCGGCCTGAAGCCTTATAACAACGGAGTAGTTATGCCGAAAGGCGCCGCAACCGACGGTCCGGCGCCAAGCGCTCCGTTGAGCCAGGTCGGCTCATTCTTCGACCAGGGCGTTACCCAGCACCGGGTAGACAAAATCAGCCAGGTCTACAATCCGGCGGCCGCCATGAATTTGGATGGCACCGGCATGTCGGTCGGCTGTATTTCGAACAGCTTCAACCTCAATACCCTCAACACTGGTGGCGTTGGAACTAACACGGCTAACGACAACATTGCTGCCGGCGATCTTCCGGGCCCTGGTAATCCTCAGGGATACACCACCCCGGTTACGGTTTTGCAGGAGGCTCCAGCCGTAACCACGGACGAAGGACGCGGTCTTTGCCAGATCGTGTTCAAGATGATTCCGAAGGCAAATATCGGTTATGCCACGGCCAATATCGGCGAACTCTCCTTCGCCAACAACATTCGCGCGCTGCGCAAGATGCCCGGGTTTGAATTTCCAGCCCAGACATTCAAGGCCGATGTGATCTGCGACGACGTGGGCTACTTCGATGAGCCGGCGTTTCAGGACGGCGTGATCGCCCAGGCGGTAGACGATGTGTCGACCGACGGCTGCGCCTACTTCTCATCTGCCGGCAACAGCCTTGATGTGGACGGTTACAACGCGCCGCTTCGCCCCGTTCCCAACGGCACCGGCAATACCTTTGCCGGCGGTAACACCGCCTTGATCAACACGAACATCAGCCTCGCGGGCGTGCCTGCTAATCTGATCGCTGGTGGTTTTCATAACTTCGACCCGAGCGGTAATCCGGCGAAACAGGATATTGCGATGACGGTTAACGTCGCTGCCAGTGGTGTGGTTCCGATCATCTTGCAGTGGGATGATCCGTATGATTTCAACGGCGGCGCCGTAGTTGGAAGTCAGGTCTATACAAATAGCGGGACTAACACCGGCGCGACGGTTGAGTTCAACAGCGGCAGCACTCCTCCGCTACCGGCTTTCACCGCGGGCCAGGGTTACATCCTCACCGAGATGGCCACGAGCGGCAATTACGACGCCATCGTCACGATCCTCAAACCGGATAACAGCGTCCTGGTTCAACAGGATACCGGCAGCGATGAAACCGTGCGTTTCACAGCCCCAGTCAGCGGCAATTACCGGATCCAATTCGACCGATTCGCTGCCACCACGGGCAACTTCTCCTTCACGATAAATGAAGCGACGTTTACGCAGTATGTAACGTCCGACTGGAACGCGATGATGTTCAACACTACAACTGGTGCCTTCGTCGCTGGCGCAACGCTCGGCCAGGATAATCTGGCCAGCAATCAACCGATCGAGTTCTTCACCCAATTGAGAAATGGCGGCACCCAAACATCAATTCAGTTGGTGTTATCCCGGTCCAACACACCGCCTCCAGGACCACAGGCAAGCCGTGTCAGTGTCAGATGGCCGGCCAACGGCCGCGCCGGATACGGGCCAGCTGAGTACTTCACCTATGGTGGCACCATGAGTGTGGGCCATGCAGTAGCGAAGTCGTGCAACGGCACTGCTGCTTACGCCGTCTTCCGTCCCTCCATACCCGAGGGGTTCACGTCGCCTGGTCAGGCTACGATTATCTTTGATAAAATGAATAATCGCCTGCCCGTTCCGGAGACGCGGCTGCAACCGACCGTCGCGGCTGCGGACGCGGGCAACAGCAGTTGGGCCCAAAACTCGACGCTGAGCGCCGATAGCACAGCTGACGGAGACACCACTAACAACTTCTCCGGCACCAGCGCGGCCGCACCGCACGCGGCGGCGATCGCCGCCATGGTGCTCCAGGCTCACGGCGGCCCGGGCAGTGTTACACCGGCGCAGATGACCGACGTGCTGAAGCGTTCCGCGTTCCCGCACGATCTCGATCCGTTCTATTCCAGCGCATCCATTAAGACCAACAGCGGCGGCGCCGGAAAAGTGACGATATCGGTGCTGAGCGATAACAGCTCAAACCAGGGCGTGAGCGGCACTCCTTCCAACAACGTGACCACCAACATTGGCACGGGTTTGAACGATCCAAATTCGTTCAGTGTCGGCTACGTTGGACCGGGCTTCGTCAAGAGCGTAGCCTTTAATCCGAATGGCCTGGATGTTGAAGGTGGTAACCCGACCGGCGGAAACAACGGTCTGGATGCGGCCAACAACTACTTCAGCAATGTTTATCCGGGCTTGATCTTCTCGGCCGCCTCAATCAACGGCTCGACAGCGAAGCCGTTTACCTTCGGCAATCAGTCGGTCGGACTAACCAGCGGTGATGTGGTCTCTACCCTGACTAATCAGGCGCCGGTCTCTCCGGCAGGACCGTCGGTCGCGGGAGAGTTCTGGACGAACACACTCACCTTCCCGAACAATAACTTCACCACCGGGAGGTCGGTCCGATTCACCATCGGTCGTGGTCTGCAACACAGTGCGAACGTAGGCACCTATGGTTCGCCTCAGGGCGGCGCGCCGTTTGCCGGCCCGAACAGCGGTTCGGTCGGCGGCGTAGGTAACCCGCACGGCGATCTATTCGGCGGCGGAGTGTTGATTCCGGAAGGAATCGTCACCAACAACGGAATGCGAGTTAGCGTGACGATGGATAACAACATCACGTACACCGGCTTCATGTTGAACCGCATCGGCGCGGGTTACTCCCCGCTCGATGGCTGGGGCTTCATCAATGCCGAGGCCGCGGTCACCCTGCCGCTCGCGCCGTAGTCAATTATAGTTTGGTCTAACAGCAGGGCAGATCGGTTCGCCGATCTGCCCTGTTTGTTTTTCGGTACTGTAGCGGCGGTCTATGA
>C688J18823_10001959_pt1 | contig 12854 bp, 9 predicted proteins | sample HopSoiMetagenom1_FD_18823 | JGI IMG/M metagenome (IMG submission 18823)
TCGCGCAGCGGAAGCCGAATTGAAAAATGCGCGGGTAAAAGTTGAAGGCGATCTGATGACGCAGAAAGCCGGCGCGGCGACCGTCTCGGCTGATTACAACAACGCGAAGAGGCAGGCGGAGATCGATTCCGAACTGGCGAAGTTGGGCGTTATTTCTGGACAAGCCCTTAAGACATCGGAAGGGAAAGAGCACGAGCTTGCGACGCGGCACGAGATCGAGCAGAAGCGGATTGAGATCAACAGCGAAGCCGTAGGCTCGCAGATGGCGGTGCAGCAGGCACGCGTCGCCGAGCTGCGCGCCATGGCACAACTGCGCCGCAAGCAGTATGACGCTTTGAAGGTTCGCGCCGGCATCGACGGAGTCTTGCAGGAAGTCCCGGTGCAAGTCGGACAACGCGTGACGCCGGGAACCAACCTCGCCCGCGTGGCGCAGCCAGAAATGCTGAAGGCGGAATTAAAAGTTCCTGAGACGCAGGCGAAAGATATCCAAATCGGCCAGCCAGCGTCTATCGATACGCACAACGGAGTTATCAACGGTTCAGTCATGCGCGTGGACCCGGCGGTACAGAACGGCACTGTAACAGTCGACGTGCAGTTAACCGACGCATTGCCGAAAGGCGCGCGTCCTGATTTAAGCGTGGACGGCACCATCAACCTCGAGCAGCTCTCGAATGTGCTTTACGTTGGCCGTCCCGCATTCGGACAAGAAAAGAGCACAGTGGGTATGTTCAAGCTCGATCCGGACGGAAAGGGCGCGAGCCGAGTGCAAGTGGAACTCGGTCGCAGCTCAGTGACCGCGATCGAGATCCTAGGCGGATTGAAAGAAGGCGACCAAGTGGTCCTCTCGGATATGTCGCGCTGGGAGAAAGCAGATCGAATCCGATTCGACTGATCAAGCGAAGGGTGAACAAAATGGCAGGAAAGACACTGATCCATCTCGAGAACGTCACGAAGGTCTTCTACACGGATGAAGTAGAGACGCACGCGCTCTCCGGAATCCATCTCGATATCACCGACGGCGAATACGTCGCTATGGCCGGACCTTCGGGTTGCGGAAAATCCACGCTCCTTTCCATCCTGGGGCTGCTCGATTCTCCGACGGACGGTGTTTATCTGCTGAACAATAAGCCGGTGCAAGGCTTGGATTTCGCAGACCGCGCGCGCATCCGCAATCAGGAGATCGGCTTCATCTTCCAGAGTTTCAACCTGATCGGCGATCTTACTGTCTACGAAAATGTCGAGCTGCCACTCACGTATCGCGACATGTCGGCCGCGGAACGCAAGGACCGCGTCCATAATGCGCTGGAGCGCGTGGGCATGGCGCATCGCATGCGTCACTACCCTTCGCAACTTTCCGGCGGTCAACAGCAGCGCGTCGCAGTGGCGCGTGCTCTCGCCGGCAAGCCGCTCATCCTGCTGGCAGACGAGCCGACCGGGAACCTTGATTCGCGGAACGGCGAAGCAGTGATGCAGCTGCTGCAAGAACTTCACCGCGAAGGCGCAACCATTTGCATGGTGACGCACGACGAGCGTTTCGCGCGGCATGCACAGCGCACTATCCACATGTTCGATGGCAAAGTGGTCGAAGAAAGCGTCCACGCCTAATCGGGGAGCCCATCATGGAACGGCTGTTGCACGATATCCGCATGGCTATGCGGACTGTGCTCAAGAATCCCGCTTTCTCCATCACGGTAGTAATTTGTATCGCGCTCGGCATCGGCGCGAACACCGCCATCTTCGCGGTCGTGAACGAGGTCCTGCTGAAACCGCTGCCCTTTCCTCACTCGGACCGGCTGGTAGATATTCGTGAAATGAAAGCGCATCGCACACCGGTGCGTCCCGCAAACTATCTCGATTGGAAGCAGCGCAGCCATTCCTTTGAAGTGATCGGCGTCTCGCGTGACCTTCGCCCGGTCGACTTGACCGGCAACGGTGAACCAGAAGCCATCACCGGTTATCGATTCGCGCATAGCATGTTCCAGGCGCTGGATGTCCCGCCGTTGATGGGTCGCACTTTTTCCGAGCAGGAAGATGGCACCGCGCACGCACCGGTGGTGGTGATCAGCTATAGACTTTGGGACCGCCGCTTGGCGCGAGATGCAAGTATCGTCGGCAAAAGCATCACCTTGAACGGAACACCGCACACGGTTATTGGCGTGATGCCACAAGACTTCCGACAACCAGAGAATGGCGAGCTCTGGCTTCCGCTCGATATGGATCCGGCCAGCTACCAGGACCGCGACAAGTTCGAGCTTCGACTAGTGGGTCGCTTGCGGCCGGGGGTCACAATGCAGCAAGCCAGCGACGAATTGAATTCCATCGCCAAGCAGTTGGCGATAGAGCATCCAGAAACGAATGCCGGTTGGGGCGTGCTGCTCAGAGACTTTCGCGAGGGAAAGGTCGGGGACATCCGTCCGACACTACTGATCCTGTTTAGCGCGGTCGGACTTTTGCTGCTGATAGCCGTAGCGAATGTAGCCAATCTGATGCTCTCGCGCATGCACGCCCGCACGCGCGAGATCTCGGTACGGGTTGCACTTGGGGCAGGCCGTACCGATCTCATCCGCCAGCTCCTTTCCGAAAGTCTGTTGCTCTCCGCTATCGGAGGGGCGCTTGGAGTTTTGTGCGCTTACTGGGTCACCCGCGGACTGGTTGCCGTCTTCCCTACTCATATCTATAACCTGGGAATACCGCGGGTCGAGAGTATTCCTATCAACGCCTCAGTGCTTGCGTTTTGCGGAGGACTGGTCCTGCTCACGGGGCTGCTGTTTGGATTGCCGCCCGCGTTGCACAGCAGTTCCGGCAACGTCGCCCAAAGCATGAAAGACGCGAGCGGTTCATCTGGCATCAGCAAGCGAAGCAAGTGGCTCCGCAATGCATTGGTGGTCGCGGAAATATCGATTGCGGTCGTGGTCCTGATCGGGGCGGGGTTAACGATAAAGAGTTTTGACCGATTGCAGCGGATGTCGTATGGCTTCGATCCCTCCGACGTGCTGACGATGTACATCACTATGTCGGAGAAGAAATATCCCGATGATCCCGCAAAGCGCGCCTATATGGACCGGCTACTTCCCGCGCTCTCGGGCACCCCTGGGGTGCAGCACGCGGCGGCAATCGACTTTCTTCCGCTTAGCGGATTTGATTCAACCACCACCTTTACCATCGAAGGCACCTCGCCTAATCCCCAGGACCAGCCGGAATCGGCTTTCCGCGTGGTCACGCCTGCATATTTCGCCGTGATGCGTATCAGCGTCCTCAAGGGTCGCGGCTTCAACGATACCGACCGATTGAATTCCCCGCTGGTAGCCGTGGTGAATGAAAGATTCGCCAAGAACTTTTTTGCCGACAAAGACGCGATTGGGAAGCGGGTCGATTTTGGTGAGCCCGGAAAACCACACTGGGCACAAATCGTTGGCATCATCAACGACGTTAAACATGCCGGCCTAGATCAAGACATTCAGCCGGAGATGTATGTCTCGTACAACCAGAGTCCGTACCTCTTTCAGATGATGGCATTCACGTTGCGCACGAATGGCGACCCCGACTCGGTGGTCAACTCCGCGCGGCAGGCGATCTGGAGCGTGGACAAGGACCAGCCGGTGATACGTGTGGTCAGCATGGAAACGGCAGCGAAGGAGATGATGGCCATCCGACGCGTTACCATGTTGCTGCTTGCGGTGTTTGGATGTGCCGCGCTTGCTCTCGCCTGCGTCGGAGCGTACGGAGTGATCTCGCAGGGTGTGATCCAACGGACGCGCGAGATCGGCGTGCGTATGGCGCTGGGTGCCACGCGAGGAAATGTTCTGACGATGATCCTTGGCGAGGGTGCACGACTCGCGGTTATCGGAGCCACTATTGGAATCTTTTTAGCATCCGCCTTGACCCGCCTCATGAGCTCGCTCTTGTACGGCGTGAGCGCGCACGACCCGCTCACGTTCTTTGTGATTCCCGCGCTCCTGTTCGCGGTCGCAATCATTGCTTGTTTGATCCCGGCGCGGCGCGCCACCAATGTGGACCCCATGGTCGCCCTGAGGTACGAGTAAATGGAATCGATCCTGCAAGACGTCCGCTACGCATTCAGAATGTTAGCCAAGTCGCCCGGCTTCACGACCGTAGCCGTGCTCACCTTGGCTCTGGGCATCGGCGCGAACACCGCCATCTTCACACTGATCAACGCAGTCATCCTGAAGATGCTGCCGGTGCGCGACGTGCAGCGGCTGGTGGTGATCGGCGATCCGACGCTGGCGCACAACCGTTCCCATGGCACTCCGCAGACGGACATCTTCTCTTACCCGCTCTACAAGGAGATCCGCGACCACAACAACGTCTTTGAAGATGTGCTCGCTGCGGGGGAAATACATCGAGTCCGCACCGCGGATGCATCTGGAAAGAGCATTTCCGACGAAGTGGTGGGTTCGCTAGTCACTGGGAATTACTTCTCGCTGCTTGGTGTAAACCCGTACATAGGAAGGACCCTGACGCCCGACGACGACAAAGTTGAAGGAGGACACCCGATCGCGGTCATCAGCTACTCCATGTTCCGCAGCCGCTTCAACTCAGACCCGAGCATCGTGGGTACTACACTTCGCTTCAACGAGTACCCGCTCACGGTCGTCGGAGTGGCGCCGCCGGGGTTCCACGGGCAAGTCGTCGGAGACGTTCAGGAAGTTTGGATCCCCATGATGATGCAATCGCAGGTGCTCCGCGGTCGCAAGTGGCTCGACGATCCTGAATCTTCTTGGCTCACGCTGATGGCACGGCTCAAGCCTGGTGTCTCGGTTTCACAAGCAAAGGCAAATTTGAACGTTGTGCTGCAACAAGCATTGAATGGATCATTCGGCGCGCGGCTTCGACAGAACGATCTGGTCGAAGTGAAGAAACACCCGATTGATGTCGTCCCCGGGGCACGGGGAATGTCCGTACTGCGCGGCAGCTTTGCAAAGCCATTGATGCTCCTGATGGGGATCGTGGGACTGGTGCTGCTTATAGCGTGCGTGAATGTCGCCAACCTTTTGCTCGCCCGCGCGAAGGTACGACAACGAGAGATGGCGGTGCGGCTCGCGATCGGCGCCAAGCCGTCGCGCGTGGTCTCGCAACTACTGACCGAGAGCGTGTTGCTGGCTTTCCTGGGTGGAGGTTTGGGACTTTTGTTCGCATTCTGGGGAACACAGCTCCTCCTGCGGCTCTTCGGAGTCACAGTGGCAAGTACGGGATTGCAGATCACGCCCGATCTTCGCGTGCTCGCCTTCACCGCAAGCGTATGCCTGCTGACGGGCATCCTGTTTGGATTGGTGCCGGCTTTACGATCTCTTAAAGTTGATGTGAACTCGGCACTCAAAGGCGGCGTTAGCGCCGGCGAATCAGGAACGCGCGGTGGTTTCCAATGGGGCAAGCTTCTCGTGGCGGCACAGGTTGCTCTTTCTGTGCTGGTGCTGTTCGCCGCCGGTCTCCTGATCCGCAGCCTAAAAAATCTGGAAAACGTGCAGTTAGGGTTTAGCCGCGACCACTTGTTGCTGGTACGCGTGGACCCGATCACTGCCGGCTATGAGACGCCCGCCGCTTCAACCCAAGTCGCTGATGAGCTGCAAAGACGGCTGGAAAGAATGCCCGGAGTGAAGCAAGTCGCAATTTCGGAGTCAGGCCTCTTTTCCGGCTCTGATAGCGACAGCAGCATCAACGTGGAAAACTTTGTCCCCGCCAATGAGGACCAGAAGCAGGCATCGTGGGACAAAATCAGCCCGGGATTCTTTTCCGCACTCAGCATCCCGGTTATAGAGGGCCGCGAGTTCGGCGCCCAAGACACTGCAAGCTCAACCCGAGTGGCCGTGGTTAACCAGCAGTTCGTGAACTTTTTCTTTCATGGACAGGACCCGATGGGTCGCCACTTCGCAATCGACGATCCGAAGTATGTCGATAAACCAATGCAGATAGTTGGTGTGGTTCGCGATGTGCGCCATCAAAGCCTCGAGAAGCCGATCCCGCCAATGTTTTATCGACCCATCTCGCAGACGGACGAAGCTCTTGGACTGATGCAAATAGCCATCAGAACAGCCGTGAATCCTGATGCTATGACGGAAACCGCGCGGGCTGAGATCAAGTCGTTCAACTCGGGTCTGCCGATCAGCAGCATCAAGACAATGGATTACTTGGTCGATTCGACGATCAGCAACGAAATCACAATCGCCAAGCTCTCCACTTTTTTTGGGGCTCTCGCGCTTGCGTTGGCCTGCATAGGCCTGTATGGGGTGATGGCGTACACAGTCGCCGGCCGCACACGCGAGATCGGGGTGCGCATGGCGTTGGGCGCGCAGCGGGGAAACGTGCTCACTCTAGTGATGCGCGAGTCGATGCTGCTTGTCGGAGTGGGGATCTGTATCGGCGTTCCGCTGGCGATTCTGTGCACGCGCCTGATCAACAGCATGTTATTCGGATTGCAGAATACCGACCCGCTTTCGCTTGTTGTCGTCGTCGCAATCCTGGCGGCGGTCGGGGTCTTGGCCAGCATGATCCCCGCTCGACGCGCGACGAAAGTAGATCCCATGGTGGCGCTGCGCTACGAATGACCATGATCGAACTTAAGAACCTACAAAAGAGTTACAAGATCCCCGCGGGCGAGACGTTCGTACTGCGTCGCATTAACTTGTCCATCGAACCAGGCGAGTTTGTGACTGTAATGGGGCCGAGCGGCGCCGGCAAGACGAGCCTGCTCAGCATTCTGGGCATGCTCGATGACAGCTGGGAAGGCGAATATATCTTCGACGGGCAGCCCGTCCAGAAACTGAACCGCAAGGAACGTGTTGAGCTCAGCAAAAAGAACATTGGATTTGTTTTCCAGAGCTACCACCTGCTCGACAATCTGACCGTCGCAGAGAACATCGACCTGCCGCTTTCCTATAAGGACATCAAGCGTTCCGACCGAGCCGCCAAGGTAGCCGACATCCTCGACCGCTTCCACATTGTCGGGAAAAAAGACCTTTATCCTCCGCAGCTCTCGGGGGGACAGCAGCAACTCGTGGGCGTCGCACGCGCTGTGGTGAACGATCCCAAACTTCTGCTGGCAGACGAGCCGACCGGTAATCTGCATTCCGACCAGGCAAGAACCATCATGGAACTGTTTCAACAGCTTAACCGTGAAGGTACGACCATTGTCCAGGTGAGCCATTCGGAAGCGAATGCGGCTTACGGGAGTCGAATCGTGAAATTGCTGGATGGCTGGTTGGATTTCGACACCGCGAATTCGCAAGTGTCAGGAACTGGAGTTCGATGATCCCTTCTTGGAAGAGTTTGGTGATCCTACTGCTGCTTGCTACAACTGCATTTCCGCAGCAAACAAACGTTGATTATGGAAAGCCGCGTGGTTACTTTCCCAATCCCGTGGGACCGTACATCGGCCGGTCGGTCCCGGCAGCCTCACTGGCAAATTCGACCCGGCTTGCGGATCTGATAAAAGACGGGAAGCTGATGCTTTCGCTCGATGACGCGATCGCGCTCGCGCTCGAGAACAATCTGGACCTCGCCATCTCGCGTTACAACCTGCAGATCGCGGACACAGACATTTTAAGAACCAAAGCGGGCGCTTCCGCACGCGGCGTGGCGAGCGGACTGGTGCAAGGCACTCCCGGCGGCGGTGTAGGCGGATTCGGTAGCGGCGCTCCCGGGGCGGGAGCGGGCGGAACGAGTGGAGGGGCCGGCGGAGCCGGTTCCGGAGCTTCGGGCCTGGTGCAGTCCACCATCGGCACAGGTGCTGCGGTGGAATCATTCGATCCCGCCATCAATGGCAACTTGAGCATCGAGCACGCCGCTTTTCCGCTAGCGAACACGGTGACGACGGGCACGGCGCAATTACAGGAGAACACCGCGACGGCAAATTTTCTTTACACGCAAGCGTTCACGAGCGGCACAAGCCTCTCCTTCGGATTCAACAACTCGCGGCAGACGAGCAGCAGCGTGTTTACCTCGCTTAACCCCCTATTGAACTCGGCTGGGCAATTCGAACTTCGGCAGAGACTGCTCTCGGGTTTCGGATTCGGCCCAAATCGCCGCTTCATAGTGATCGCGAAGAACAACAAGAATATTGCGGACGCCGGCTTTCGCAACCAGGTGATCGCAACCGTCACACAGATCCAAAACATCTATTGGGACTTGGTGAATGCATTCGAAGACGCCAAGGTTAAAGAACGCTCGCTCACGCTTGCGCAGAAAACGTTGGAAGACAATCGCAAGCAGGTGCAATTGCAGGCGATGGCGCCGATCGAAGTTCTACGCGCGGAAGCCGAAGTCGAGGGGCGGAACCAGGAGCTGATCACTGCAGAGAGCAATTTCGAGTTGCAGCAATTGCTTATGAAGAACGCGATCAGCCGCACTCTCGCGGAAACTGCTTTGGCAGATACTCAAGTCCTGCCGACGGACACGATGTCCATGCCCGAGAGTGAGCCCGTGCGTCCCGTACAGGACCTTATCAACGAAGCTGTAGACAAGCGGCCTGAAATGTACCAGGCAGTCGTGGACCTCAAGAACCGGCAAGTCACCAAGAAGGCAGCGAGGAATGCATTGCTGCCGACAATGGACCTAGTTGGTTTCTATGGCGGCTCGGGTATAGCAGGTGTGCAGAATCCGGCCGTGCTTGCTCAAGGTGAACCCCCGCTGGCGACAACCGGCTTCCCTGACGTTCTGCAACGAACCTTCAACAATTCCTCGCCCGACTATTCGATAGGGGTGAACTTGAATATCCCCTTGCGGAATCGCGCGGCGCAGGCCGACCAAGTGCGCTCGGAGCTGGAATACCGGCAAGCCGAGCTACGTATCCAGCAGCTCAAGAACCAAATCGTGATCGAAGTCAGGAACGCGATGTTCTCCGTAAAACAGAATCGGGCACGAGTCCTCGCCGCGCAGAAGGCGCGCGACCTGGCGCAAAAGAGTTTTGAGATTGAGCAGAAGAAGCTCGACCTGGGTGCTTCCACCAGTGCTCAGGTGCTGGTCGCCGGGCGCGACCTCGCGGTCGCTGAATCGAACCTCGTGGCTGCGAGTACTATCTATGAGAAGTCGAGAGTAGAGCTTGACCGCTCTATCGGCGCCACACTGGACCGTCTGAACATCAGTATGCGGGACGCAGAAGTCGGCGAGCTGCACCAGATGCCGAAGGCGCAGGATGTGGTGCCGAGCAAAACACAATAACGGTATTCATGGAAGCAGCACAGCAAGCCGATGCTCCACGCATCCTGGTCGCCGACGATCAGGCTGACATCCGGGAAGCTCTGCGCCTGCTCATCAAGGCAGAAAAGATGCAAGGTGAGATCGTCTCTTCGCCCGCTGCGGCAATTGAAGCGATGCAGACTGCCGATTTCGACGTAGCTCTCATCGACCTTAATTACACCCGCGACACAACTTCAGGGCACGAAGGGCTCGACCTTCTTTCATCTATTCGTTCGATCGACAGCGACCTGCCGGTGATCGTAATGACGGCATGGGCCAACGTTGACCTTGCGGTACAGGCGATGCTGCGCGGTGCGCGAGATTTTATCCAGAAGCCGTGGGAGAACCAGCGGCTCCTCGCGGTGCTGCGCACGCAGGTCGAGCTGAGCCGTAGCTTGCGACGTGCACGACGGCTTGAGGCCGAGAACAGACTGCTCCGCGCCCAGGGGCTTCCAACATTCATCGCCGAGTCGCGTGCAATGCGGCCAGTGCTGGAGCTGATCAGCCGGGTGGGGCCGTCCGACGCCAATATCCTTATTACTGGCGAGCACGGAACAGGCAAAGAGGTGGTGGCCAAGACGCTCCATGCCTTGTCGGCGCGAGCGTCCAAGCCACTTGTGACGGTAAATACGGGTGCGCTCTCCGAAGGGACCTTCGAGAGCGAAGTCTTCGGCCACGTGAAGGGCGCGTTCACCGACGCTCGCACGGACCGCATTGGCCGATGGGAGCTTGCCGATGGAGGCACGCTGTTCCTCGACGAGATCGCAAATGTTCCGATGAAGCAGCAGGCGAAACTGCTGCGCGTATTGGAGAGCGGTGAGCTTGAGAGGGTAGGTTCGTCGCGTACGAAGCAAGTGAATGTACGAGTGCTCTCGGCGACGAATGCGGAGTTGAAGTCAGAGGTGGACTCGGGGCGCTTCCGTGCCGACCTTTTGTTCCGGCTGAACACCATTGAAGTTCATCTTCCTCCACTGCGTGAGCGCAAGGAAGACATACCTCTTCTCGCGGCGCACTTTCTAAAAGAATATGCGCAGCGGTACCGCAAGCCGGTGAGTGGCTTCGATCCCTCAGGGCTGAAAAACCTGCTCGACTATCCATGGCCAGGAAATGTTCGCGAGCTGGACCACGCGGTGGAGCGCGCGGTTCTTATGAGCACGGGCGAGAACATCCGGCCGGAAGATCTCTCTCTGCAATCGCGAAATGGGACCAAACCCATCGAAGAGATGAGCCTGGAAGAAGTAGAATCGCTGCTGATACGCAAGGCGCTCTCGCGACACGGAGGCAACGTTAGCCATGCAGCAGAGACCCTCGGGCTCAGCCGCGGAAGCCTCTACCGGCGCATCGAGAAGTATGGGCTCTGAACGCGTGTCGCAGCCGAGCGATGCGCTGCGCCAGGCAAGACGCGGGTTAAGCTTCGAACACCGGGTACTGGCGCGAGCACTGCTGATCACTCTTCCCTCTTTTGTACTTGCCGCCGTGCTGCTGTGGCAGACTGACCTCGCAGCCCTGACCCGCTGGACCATCCTGATCGTCGTCGTTGTACTAGCGATTGTGGCGTCCATCAGCCTGAGAAACCTTGTCCTCCGTCCGCTGCAGACTCTCTCCAACATGCTGTCTGCGATCCGCGAGGAAGATTATTCCGTGAAGGCGCGCGGTGGCGGACACCATGACGCGCTGGGCGAGCTGGTATTAGAGACGAACGCACTCGCTCAAGCACTTCGCGAACGGCAGGACCGCGACATTGAAGCCAGCGCTCTGATGAAGCAGGTCATGACCGAGATCGACGTAGCAATCTTTATTTTTGACCTCTCCGGTCATCTGCGCATGGTGAACCGCGCGGGCGAGCAATTACTGGCGCAACCTTCCGAGGCCATGGTCGGGCAATCTGCGGGCGAGCTGGGACTACAGGAGTATCTGAAGTCCGCCGACCTGAGCGATGTGCAGGCGAACTTTGGAGGGCGCGAGGGGCGATGGCAGATCCACACCAGAGCTTTCCGCGAGCGCGGAGTGCCACACACGCTCCTTTTCGTTTCCGATGTTAGCCGCGCACTGCGCACCGAAGAACGTGAAGCATGGCAACGCATCACGCGCGTGCTTGGGCATGAGCTCAATAATTCGCTCGCGCCGATAAAATCGATCGCGGGAACGTTGCGTTCCGTGACCGAGCGTCAGGAGCTTCCTGCGGATTGGAAGTCGGACGTGATGCGCGGCCTCGACGTGATAATCGCCCGTTCGGATTCACTGGCGCGATTCATGCAGGGCTACACACGGTTGGCGCGACTCCCCTCGCCGACGAAGAAGAATATCGATGTGCGCGAGCTTGTTACGCATGCGGCTGCTGCCGATGGGCGGCTTCCGGTGGAAATGATCGCGGGGCCGGATGCGCAACTGCAGGCTGATCGCGAGCAACTCGAGCAGCTGCTCATCAACCTGGTGAAGAACGCCATCGATGCAAGCCTTGCGACTCGCGGCAAGGTCGAGCTCGGCTGGGAGGTTGCGGACCAGAAGGTCAAGATGTACGTGCGCGACGAAGGAGAGGGGATCACCAACTCCGCGAACCTGTTTGTTCCCTTTTTTACGACCAAACCTCAAGGAAGCGGCATTGGTCTGGCTCTTAGCCGGCAGATCGCCGAAGCCCACGGCGGCACTTTGACCCTGGAAAACAGAAGTGACCGTTTGGGATGCGTGGCGACTCTCGTCTTGCACGCGCAATAGTATCTGGCCTGGATCAACCAGGATCACACTTCAGCTATCACTGGAACTCTTATAGATAAGTGTTTAAGGTCACTACATTTACTTACCGCGTTTTGATGGCTCGCGATCTCGCTTGCTGTCACCGAGCTTATGCCGCTCATCATCCAGTTGGCGGACGGTTTTTCGCAACCAGACCATCAGGTTCCATTCCAGCTCTCGTTGTGTTCCGGTGCGGTAAAAGTCTTCAATCGTCACACCGTCGGAGTTCAGTTGGATGAAGCGGCATGGGCGGCTTTCTTTTCGCCGCGCTTCGGGCACCAGTTGCACCAGCGCACATTCTGGGCAAGGATGCGGCTTGCTCGATTCGCCGGAGTTCATGAGCTCGGCCGGACGTGTTCTCCGGGCGTTGTGGACCATTCCAGCATCAAACGCGCCAGTTTCTCTGCAGCGGATTGCGAAAGCCCGAGTGAGCGCACCTCGCGGCAAGCGGAGTGATAATCCCTGCTGAGGCGCTGTGCCACCCGAAGCGCTGCGTCCCCATGCTTCTCGAGGAAGTTGAGCAGGTCCTTGCGATCGACAAAATTTGCCTGCGCCGGTTCCAGCAATTCTGCGCTGGTGTCGTAGGGATGGCCCGCGACCGACGCCCCCAACCCCAGAACTTCACCGGCCTCGGCGATCCGAAGGATCACTGTCTTCCCATCTGAGGAGCTGGTCGAGAGCTTGACACGCCCATGGCAAAGAATGAAAACTCCGCGCGGCTCTTGCCCTTCCAGGAAAAGCACCGCCCCCTTAGGATAAGTCGCAATGGATTTGATCTCCTCTAAGCTGCGCAACGCGGAAGCCGACAAGTTGCAAAAAAGATAGTGGTCGCGCTCATTGCACGTAAGGCAGCTCTCGATAATGTCGAGCCCGTACGGGGATCTCATAAGGGGTTATGAGCGCCATCGTACTCCAGTGCTCACGCGCAG
>C688J18823_10001960_pt1 | contig 12854 bp, 12 predicted proteins | sample HopSoiMetagenom1_FD_18823 | JGI IMG/M metagenome (IMG submission 18823)
GTCGTGACAAGGCACATGCAATACAGAGCAGTAAACAAGATTGTCCAACGAGTGAAGGATAATCTCGAAGGCAAAGAAGACAAAGACAAGGGATTGATTTGGCACTGGCAAGGATCAGGGAAAAAACACTGCTCATGATCTTTGCTGCGAACAAATTGTACAACATGCCACTTTTGGAGCAACCGTCAATCTTTTTTGCTGTAGATAGAAAAGACTTAGAACAACAACTTTTCGAAGAGTTCCATGCTCTCGATGTCGCTTCGCCTGACAAAATATTCTCGATAGACGAATTGAGAAGAGTTCTCATGCATGACGATTACCGAGGCAGACGTGGCATGATGATTACTCTAGTTCACAAATTTCGTCCTGAAGAATTAGAGGACTTGAAGAAAGAGATCGAGGAGCTGTCAAAGACAAAGGAAACAATAATGACAAGAAGGAATGTCGTTGGTTTCATTGACTAAGGCCATAGAACACAATATGGGATTACAGCTGCTCAATTGCATTCACTCTTCAAAAATGGCTTTTTCTTTGCGCTGACTGGTACTCCGATTGCGAAGAAGGGCAGAGACACTTACAGAGAATTCAGTTATCCTCAGGATGAAGAAAAGTACCTGGACAAATATTTCATCATAGACTCAATCTTGGATGGATTCACAGTAAAGATTGCATATCAACCTCGACTTGAGAGTTCATCTCAAACGTGAATTGCTTGATGCTTTCTTGAAGTTGAGTATGACGAACTGCCTGATGACGTTAGAGAGAAAGTGAAGGTGTAAAGAAAAGACTCAATACAATCAAGCTATTTCTTGAAAATCCTGACAGGATCAAGAAAGTTTGCAAAGATGTAACAGAGCATTTCAATGACAATATTGATGGCAGATTCAAAGCAATAGTCGTCGCGGCATCCAGAGAAGCTTGCCTAACCTACAAAAAAGAGCTCGACAAACGTCTACTGCCGGAATATTCAGAAATTGTAATGACATTTTCGAGGGATGATCCTAAACCAATTCAAGACTACATGGATTCATTGGTTGAGCGCTTCAATGGCAAAGATATTGACGAAATAATAAAGGAAATTGTTAGCGACTTCAAGGAGGAGGAACATCCGAAAATTCTCATAGTGACTGACATGCTACTGACGGGTTTTGATGCCCCAATTCTTCAAACGATGTATCTTGACAAGCCGTTGAAGGAACACAAGCTCTTGCAAGCAATCGCTAGGACAAACAGGCCCTACAAAGATGCAAAGGAAGTAGGGCTGATAATCGATTACATCGGCATCGTGAAGGAGTTCAAGAAAGCCTTTGAAATGTATAGCAAAGAGGAAATGGACGGTGCTATCTATGACCTTCAGCAACTCAGAAAAGAGTTTGCTGATCTTCTAGGCAAGATTATGAAGATGTTCGAGGAAGTACCCAAGGACAAATACGACAGGGAAACGCTTCTGAAGGCAATAGAAGTCATAACCTCGGTCGAGGAGAAGACTAAGACCTTTGTTAAATCAGTTGGCACTCTTCGTAGACTATTCGAGCTATTGGGTCCTGATCAGTTAAAGCTGCAGCTTTTCTCAGATTACAAATGGGTTATTGCAATCTACACCTATTACACAATGTTTGTTCTCCGAAACAGTAAGGACGCTGAATACAAATACATCGAGCAATATCTTCAGAAAACTATCAAGTATGTTCAGAAGACAACCGAGGTAGAATCTTTCAAGAAAGATTTGCCCATCCTTGAGTTCGATGAGCACTTTTAGAGAATCTTGACAAGAAAGTAAAGGACAAGAAGGAAAGAGCTGCGAACATTGTTTTCGCCTTGAACAAATTCGTTCTGGTGGAAAAGTCGAAAAATCCGGTAATAGAGAGTATCGCTGACAAGGTTAGCAGGCTCATGAGGATGTGGAAGGAGAAGAATAAGGACTTTGAGAAGATGTACAAGGAAGGCACCGCCATAATCGGTGAGATTAATCAGCTAGCCAAACGACAACGCGAACTCGGCTTTTCTGACTTAGAATATTCTACATTGCTCACACTAGAGCTAAAGTTTGGTAACGATCCAGAACTAGTTACTGATGCAAAAGAACTAGGAGGTCTAATCAGCCAAAAAATCTATCCAGGCGCTCTGAGCCAAAAAACAGTCACAAAAGAATTGGAGGCTGAAATTAGGCGCTTCCTGAGGAGATTCATTAAGCGTCACGGAATAAGCCTCAAAGACATCGACGAACTTACAAAGAAAATATTGGATGCTTTGAGGAACCATGGCAGCCAGTAGAATAGGCGACCTAAGCTTTCGGTACTCTACCGTCTATCGGGACATCAAATATCCCAGAATTGAGCTCAAGACCGGCGACTTAATTCTCGTACTTCCAAGGCATTACCGTGGCAAGAAAGAGATGATAGAGCGCCATCGGGTTTGGATAAACAGGAAGAAGGAAATGATAGCAAGTGTTGTAGAAGAGGCCAAACAGAAGAAAATTAGCAAGTTGCGTGAAGATCTATTCAGGGATTACGTTTCAGAAAGATCAGTAGTTCATTGCCGAATGCTCAAAAAAAGGATTAGAAGAATCTATTTCAGAACAATGAGAAGCAAATGGGCTAGTTGCAGTTCTAGCGACAATCTTATTGTAAATTCTCTAGCCAGATCTCTTCCAAAACATCTTATAGATTACATAGTATTCCACGAAATAGCTCACACTATTGAGCGAAAACATAACGAACGGTTCTGGCGAATTGTAGAGAAACGGTTTCCTCAACATCAAGATCATGAGCGAGAATTATTTGCTTATTGGTTTCTGTTAAAGAAGATGAAGGCGCATGAGCGCAGATATCTCCGAAACAGAGTACAATGTAGACCCGACCGGAAACATGATGATTGCCTTCTTGATAGATAATTATCCCGAATGATTCTAAATTTGTAGCATAGAAGAGGTGGAATAATGAAATTGTATCAATCGTGCCCTGTTTATTTTGCACTTCATGCTCTTATGTTCAGTATATGGAATGTTGTTTGAAAAAACAAGCCTGTTTTTGAAGTGACAGACAACAGCATTGCATACATCGGAAATCCTACAAGCACAGCTCTAAAGACATGGATAAAGAGCGGTGAGGATCCTAGGAGTTATAGCTCATTTAACAAAGCGTGTTAAGCACTGGTAGCAGCGGCAACACCCCGGATGTTGAGGCGAGAGCTATAGCAGAGAAGAACAATATGCATATCGTGGATTATATTGAAGCTTTGCAGAAATAAAACAATAGTAAGGTAGCGACCCCAAGGTGTACTCAAAGAAGTAAATTACTGATCTCTTGTAATCGATTTAGTTTAAGAGTGGAGGAAGTAGATCAGTTTAGAAGTTTAAGGATGACTTGACCAACTAATATTTAGATAAAAACCCCTTCTAAAAAGAACTGATAACGGAGCGTGCACAGAGGACTCGAACCCTCGACGAACTGTTCCGCAGGCAGCCATTCTATTTAAGCTGAACTATGGGCCCAACAGCTCTAATACTTACGATGTCTTCCCGTATTATTTGCCTCAGATATTCGGCGATAGTCATTCATGTTGCATTAAACTTGTCAAGTAGGCAGAGGCTTCCCATTCTGGATTTGTTTGATTTGTTGATGCTGCCTTCATATACTATAGCCTACCTGTGTCTACCTTCAAGACCTGAAGTTCAACCATTATCATAATTGTCTCTTCTCCCCTTCCAGAGTCGAATGTATCATCTATGTCCCTAACTTACCAACCAGCCATGTCCCTAAATTAACAATTCATCACCCTAAGTTAACACGGGATGTAAATCGCCCTAAGAATTACCAGAGTCAATATCTTCGCGTCCCTACTTTCATTAGGCACGGACGTAAAGAGATAAAGCATAGAGGAAAATAAGACTACTGATGAACGAAAAGGATAACGCAATACAATATAAAGTTAATATGTTGACTGATACAGGTGTAAACGTTACAATTAATCTTGTAGAGGATGTGGAGCTCGAACCGCTCACCCAACAACAGCTAATGTTAGATGCCATCGATAATGTTGTGACAGACAAGGACGTGAAGGAGCAGATAAAACCATTTCTTGAAGCAATCCTAAAATCTCAGCCCCAGACCGTGATAAACACTTATGCTCAAACTGCCATTCAGATTACTATGCCTAAGGCTCGATATCAGAAGATTGGCAGGCCACAGGTCGGGGAAAATTTGATTATTGATGTTAAAAAAACAGGCTAATCTTTTGTTCAACTACATCCAATAGTCGCCAAGGACCGCGAGAACACTTATTAATAGCAAAAAATATCGAAATCACAAAATGTGCAATTCATAATATTAGCACTTGATACAATTAGTTTCTGTTACTGAACATTTTTGGTGACTACTAATCACATCGACTAGAGAAAAGATGAAATCTCATGAAAATAATATTCAGGAATTGATCACCATCTACGAATCATTTGGGATAAAAATGCCGTCAAAATTTGGGTAACAGTTCACAAACGTTCTAATCCTCTAAGGGTAGCAGCTCACGGACATAAAAATCGTATAGTTATAAGCAGTGGCCAAGTTAGAAGCTCAAACTAATGTATATCCTGTTCCAGTAACCCTCAGCCATTAATCTATACGTTACCTTATGAGGATAGGAAAAGAAGTATGCTTTGTAATCACATAAAGCAATTTTCAAAATCGATACGATCTAGAATGCAATATTTGAATATCTGGTTGAGTTTGATTAGTTAGCATCGTGTACAATTGTAGTGCGATAATCTGATAAAAAGCCATCTCTTCTTTGGAACTGTGCCTACGATTTTATGTTCACTTATGAGTGGATTTGCAGATTCAGTATTTGCTATCTATCAATATAGAGTAAATAAAATTCCAGTGGTTGATGTCCTGGGTTCAGGCCAGAATCAATGCCAATACATGCATATGTAAAACGAAAACTGCTTAGAGACAGGAATGCAATTAGCTGGTTTGTATTTAGGTGCGTCTGTCCCTCTCGTATAGCTAGCATGATAAAACTATCACCCTTACTTTGAACAGCTGAGACACGATGAGTATCGTATAGTCTTCGATCATTAGCCATCCTTAGTGACCTTAGAATAGGTTTATTATTTGTCCAATTTCGCACTTCTCTTAGAATGCAGAAAGGAAGCTCTGTCTGTAATTCATTATAGATGGTATTCTTGTGATTCTTGGTGAGATTTGCGATTTGATCCAATTTTTCAGGCCTACATCTTCGTTTCTGGATTTCAATATTAGAGATTTCATCATCAAGGTAAATAGGGATAGAATAAACTTCTAGACAGTCAGGACATATATCAGCGTAGATGCATGCTACATCATTATAATTAGATGCATCAACTAGCCCAGGAGAAAAATTCAAATCATTAATTAGGGATCCTGCGGAGTAGGTCTGAGTATTATATGTACTTCGAATTGGTTGATTCGTGTTAGAATAGATTCGCTGGGAGTAATGGACATTACTAGGAAAAGAGTTGTTGAATCTTTCGCTAAACCGGGCTGCCTTTTCCATAAAGGCTAGACTATTATCTATATGGTCGTTGTCATTTGAATATCGGTGAATCCTGGAATGATTGTTAGAATTCGGAATTGCTATGTAACGTCTTATATTCCCTGCATAGTATTTCCGTGAAGGGCTTACTTTTTGGTCGAATAGATCTGAATGGTAACTGGTCGGTTTGTAGTTATCGATCGGAACTGTCAAACGATTGTGTTTTCTTTCAATATGTACCTGCATATTGTAGCGCCTGCTGCTTTCTTGTGAACATAAAGGACAAGAATACTTCTTTATTCTACCCAATCAAAGACACCTGAATGTTGTGCATATCCTCTCCGTTTTCTGATTCCAAATTACTAACAAATGTACTAGAACTTTATGATATAAAAGTCTTAAGTGGTATTGTCTTTAATCATAATAAGAGTTCATCCAACCGATACAAGAATAAACGAATTCTAGTAATTTAGGAAAATTTTGTACTGCGCTTAGACAGCTATATCACACAATTAAGGCATCGGACTGAGATATTATCTGCAGATTCTTCCTTCATTAGGGATTGTTTTATTCCTGGTTTATAACATCAACCAAATTCAATATTTGATAATCTGTGAGTCGATAAAAATTAAATTGGAAGGACAAGTAACAAGATAATAAGCATATTGACTTCAATTATCGAATTAGCAATAGATCTCTGCAGCTTGGTAACACATTCTATTTATGAATAATTCTTATATCTAAAATCTGTATTCGTGTTATGGATCTAACCAGAGAGGAAGAAAAACTACTCGATGGTACTGAGGGGGATACAGTCTCTACTGCCTATAGAATATTATTGGCTGTAGGCGAAGCCACACACGCCAACAAACTTGTGCCCATACAATGGGCCCATATTTCTGGTGTGAATTACAATACCATCGGTGAGTCCGGAAGGAAATTTCTGGAACAATTTTGTCTTGATGCGAAAGTTAAAGTCAACACGACAATAAATCCGATGGGGTTTGATCGAGAGAAGCCATCAGGAGTCTCGCAGGAATTTATCAGTAAGCAGATTAGCATTGTGAATTCTTATAAAAATATTGGAACAATCGAATCATTCACTTGTATCCCCTACGAAGCCTACCAGCTTCCGAAGGCCAATACTTTTGTTAGTCTTGCTGAAACTAACGCAGCAGTATTCGCAAATTCTATGTTAGGATTAATGACTAACAAAGAGAGCGCGTTAAGTGCACTGGCCGGTGCAATAACCGGGAAGGCCCCACTATCTGATTTAAGGATTGAAGAGCTAAGAGCACCAAAGTATAGGATAAAATCTTCATTGGATATGAGTACAGAATTAGATTATGGCCTATTAGGATATTTTGCTGGAAAAGTAATCAGAGCGAGTAGTGTTGGGATCAGCGGAGTACAAGTTAAAGGTATAGCAGATGCAAAGGCCTTGTCAGCAGGTATTGGAACAACAGGCGATTTAGGAATGTTTACCCTGAACAGTGAATCTACAGGAGAATCAATATCATTCGGCCAGAGTGAAGCTAATTCAATTAGAGAGGAACTAAATTCTACCGAGAGAGGCGACGTTATTCTGTTCGGAAGTCCACAGCTGGGTATACCTGAACTGAAATTACTTGCGACGAATACAGAGGGTAAAAAATTCACAAAACCCTGTATTATTTTTTGCGCCAGACAGATTCATAATCAGGCGAAATCTATTGGTTTAGTTGATCGGCTAGAAAGTACTGGAGCTAAATTTATGTGCGATTGTTGCACCTGTCTGACACCCCTCATTACGAAGGGAAATGCTGATTCTGTCGTAACAAACAGCGTCAAAGGAGCGTACTATATGAAGAATGCAAATAAATTAGATGTTGCCCTAACAGACTCTAAATCTATAATTGAGGAGTATATGAACTAATAATTGAGAATCAAATGTCATAGGATTGTTGGTGGTCAGGGAGTAGGAGATGTAATAATTACTAGACAGCCGATTAATTTTCTTACAATGTTTAATACCAATAGTGGAAATATTATTAATCAAAATCATGAATTATTTGGAAAATCTGTGAAGGACACGGTTTTAGTATTTCCTAAAGCAATAGGCAGCAGCGTGGGTGCATATACCATTTACTCGTTGAAATCTATGAATACAGCACCTGTAGCGATGGTTTGTACAGAGCAGACGGATATAATTACTGCATCGGGTTGTGCGATATCCAATATACCGTTGGTAAAACTAACTGATGAACTTCCAGTGCTTTCATTCCATTCTAGACTAAGAATAGTTGTAGATGCCGATAATGAAACGTTACTCGTAAAAAAAATAAGGAGCTTCAATCATTATAGCTAGGTGCATGGCATTAGATGGGCGAACTGACCACGAGTGGAATGAGGATCAAAGTCCATGCACCTATGTTGATTATTATGTGCTAAACTGGTAGGCGGCAATGAGACTAAATTTATAAAGTTCTGAACCAAGTCTATCGAAATATTTGGTCAAGGCGTTAATCTGGTGTTATTTTTAAAGCTTGACATTTGTTCAGAATTATCATCCGGTAAATACTTTTATTGGGTTTGTTAAAAACTATATTGTTTGGCAAACTTCTGTCCTGAGTGTGGTGGTGAATTAAAATTTGATGTCATTAGCAAGAATTTTATTTGCAAAAGTTGCGGTCTGTTTGCTTCAAGAGAGAAATTCGACGAATTAAGGGACAAGAAGGAGAACGAGGCAACCGACAGACGACGTCTGCAGCATGATGATTATCTAGACTGGTGGCAAACTTCAAAGAAAGATAAGCAGAGACAATAGCAGATTGTCAGACCTTAATACAAGTATTTGTGTGGATTGCTCATCTCCATTAATGATGAACTGAGAACAAGAGTTCTATCTGGAAGCGGGCTAAATCAAAGCTCCTAATGTACCATCACTAGGAATTTATATTCGAATTTTACAGAAACAGTCGTAGTAGTGGGACCACGGCTGGAACTTATCACCCAGCCAGCACCCATGAGTTAATGCATATTTTCAGTAAACAATAACATAAAACTTTTCAGTAAAACAATAAGTTGTTGTTAATAAATAGACAAAGCGAATCAGGTTTGAATGCTTCACTTAAATAGAATAGGTTGGTTTCTTCTTTTCATAGTCTGAGATGTGCGATTCAAATTTAAAAGTCATCGCTATTTCATCCATCCCTTCAAGTAACATCCTTTTATTAGACTCGGATACGTCAAAATGCAGACTTTTTGCATCAAATTCTATGCGTTGGGCTGCCAAGTCAACTCTAATTTGAGTAGTATCAGCATTTTTAAATAAATATTCAATAATGTCCTGACTCAGAATAATTGGTAGGACACCATTCTTGAAGCAATTGCTATAAAAAATGTCAGCAAATGAGGGTGCCAAGACTACCTTGATTCCAAAATCCCTTAATGCCCAGACTGCATGCTCTCTTGAACTGCCGCTGCCGAAGTTATCTTGAACCAACAAAATGGATCTGTCACGATATTTGGGATTATTCAGTACAAAATCGGTTTTAGGTTTTCCATCGGTGTCGTATCGCCAGTCATAAAAGAGAAATCTATCATAACCTGTCTTCTGCACTAGCTTGAGAAATTGCTTTGGAATTATTTGATCAGTGTCAATATTGATTAGATCTATCGGAATCAATTTACTTGAAAAAATTTCAAAGGGATTCATAGGCTGATTTCATGGTTGAGAACCTTTAATATTGTTATCTTCATAACATCTCTCTTACATCAGTGAATTTGCCTTTGATGGCGGCTGCCGCTGCCATTATAGGGCTCATTAGGTGGGTTCTGCCTCCAACTCCTTGTCTTCCTTCAAAATTTCTGTTCGAAGTACTTGCGCACCTTTCACCGGGGGAAAGTACGTCGGGATTCATACCTAGACACATGCTACAGCCAGATTCTCGCCACTCAAATCCAGCATTTTTAAAGATCTTGTCGAGCCCAATTTGTTCAGCTTGCGCTTTTACCATTTGGGAACCTGGTACAACCATAGCTCTTACGTTTGGAGCCACAGTCCTTCCATTGATTACAATCGAGGCCTCAAGGAGGTCCTCTAGTCTAGAATTAGTGCAAGATCCTATGAATACTCTATCTACAGTGATGTCTGTAATTGGATCCCCTGGCTTCAAGTCCATATAATCTAGGGCGCGAACGGCTGCCTTTTTTAAACTTTCATTACCTTTTGAGAATTCATCAGGATGGGGCACATTATCCGTAATGTCAATTACCATGGAGGGACTAGTTCCCCATGTTATCTGGGGTGCCAAATTTGCGACATCTACTGAAAACGACCGTTCAAATTTTGCATTATTATCTGACCTAAGATAATTTCGCCATGTATCGATAAGGTTATCTAGCTCTCCATGCTTAGGCGCAAAATATCTGCCTTGAATATAATCGAACGTGGTGTTATCTGGTGCAATTAGCCCAGCCCTTGCACCACACTCGATTGACATGTTACAAATTGTCAATCTTTCTGCCATTGAAAATCGTGACAACACTTCTCCCCGATACTCAATAACAGTTCCAACACCACCAGCTGTGCCTATCTTTCGGATAATATTTAATATAATGTCCTTAGCTGTAAGAGAGTGAACATTCTTGAATCTTCCAGTTATGTTTATTTCAAAATTCTTAGGCCTGTACATCCACAGACACTGGGTGGCTAGCACATGCTCTACTTCGCTTGTGCCAATGCCAAATGCTAGGGCTCCGAACGCGCCGTGAGTTGAAGTATGACTATCGCCGCAGACGATTGTAGTCCCAGGTAATGTTAGACCTAATTCTGGTCCGATAACGTGTACGATACCTTGGTTAGGATCAGCCATATCATACAATTTAATACCAAATTCCTTACAATTCTGTATTAACGCCTGTATTTGCATCGCCGAAGTATTATCTACTAAAGGAAGCGATCTATCGCTAGTGGGTACATTGTGATCCATAGTAGCAAATGTCAAGTTTGGTCGCCGTACGATTCTGTCATTTATCCTTAACCCTTCAAAAGCTTGAGGTGATGTAACCTCGTGTACCAGATGTCGATCTATATAGAGAAGTGCTGGTTGTTCTTCATCTTGATCCGATACTTGGTAGACAACATGGTCATCCCAAATTTTGTCGAAAAGTGTTCGCTGCAAGTCTGATAAGTACTATCATGCTAATCCGAAATATAATTATTAACCACTTCTAGCAACCATTAATTAGTTATAAAACCTTCAGGCGGTCTAGCATAATTAGAGTATCCTACAATTATTTCTAAGGATTCTAATTACTGTACCGTAATTTTCTGAAATATAAGGAACCTTATGCATTTATTGAGAATGTTTTAATCATATAAAATATTTTTTATATAGAAAAATCAAGTTTACCGAACCAACCCCAGCTACCACTTGTATAGAATATAGATTAGATGCTTCCAACATAGGCAAAGTTATTTGAAGTAACGTCAATTATAGTAGCCAAGCAAAATTTGGATTGGTCAAGCAGCGTTTACCAACAGCCAACCTCAATTGAGAATGCTTAAATTTAGTATTAATCCGATAGGGATGATATATGCACCTACAAGACAACAGGTATGCTGATAACATAGCAGACCAGATCAAGAAAGGAACTACGACATGTGCTCTGACGTGTGTTGACGGTGTAGTTTTAGCAGCTGACACTCGGGCGAGTGCAGGTTTTTTCATTGCGGATAAACACGTTATGAAGATTCAAAAAATAGATCGTCATCTTGGCATGACTATTGCAGGTGGTGTAGCCGATGCCCAGAATCTTGTAGATATTATGCGATATAATGCGAATATTTATAGAATTTCCAATCGGAAACTGATGCCAATAAGGTCTGCTGCTCGACTGTGTTCCAACATTCTTTTCAATCAGCGTTATTATCCGTACTATGTTCAACTCATAATGGCTGGATACAGTGAACAGGAACACGGCCAGATATATAATATCGACCTATTTGGCTCGATGACAACTGAAAAGTTCATATCAACTGGAAGCGGTTCTCCAGTCGCTTACGGGTATCTGGAGTCAGAATTTAAGGAAAATTTGAAGGTTGATGACGCATACAAGGTTGCACTTCACGCGATAGCGGCGGCGATAAGGAGGAATGCAGGTACCGGTGACAGTATCAATGTAGTCATAATTGACAAAAATGGCTATCGTGAACTTTCTCGGGAAGTAAAAGAAGCTGTCGGGGTAAGCTATTAACTAAATCTCACTTGATCAGTAATGCTAACTGATAAAATGTTTGACTAGTTTGTTCTACTTTGTCGAACTATTTGTCGACTCACGGATGTTATTAGGTTCCTGAAGATGAGCATAGACTTATTTCCTAGCACCCTTCTCAATAACAAGTAAGCATGTAAGACTTCTGCATGTTGGAATTACCCAAACTATAGCTAAATTTCAATTGATTTGCCTTTAATACTCCATTAATATCGCATTTAGATACTGATTCCTTTTGATAGCTAACCTTGTTAAACATCAGATCTGTACCGAAACTCGCGTGGCCTAATCCTAGAGCATGTCCTATTTCATGAGCCGCAACATTTTGTAGAGTTTGAGGATCTAGCAAAGTTCCAAACGCACTACCATAGATTATGATATTGGAGTGATTAATATAGCCATAACCGTCAAAGGTATCGATAGTTTTCCCTACCATTAACCCGCTCTGCATGATCATTTCAGAGTTGGAATTGTTTCTAGCATGACTAGCACTTTCCCTGGGAATAAATGAAATTCTTATATCAGTACTGTTGGAATCTGGTACTTCAACAAATTTAATCTCTTCTTTCTCAGACCACTCTTTCAAGCCTTTTTCGATTGCATGTTTAAGCGTACCGTTAACATTGAATATTGAATAGCTCACATTTTCAGAGGACAAGTTTTTATTCCACGAACAACAAATATTGATTGCTCTTATAGTACCCCCGTTCGTGGCATTATACAAGTCCATGCTGGAATTCTTGAGAGTACCAAATATTCGAGAACTCCGTGCTAGTTGACTCTCAAAGATAAGAATAATAAGTAAGACTGATACTAAATAAAGAAACAACTTCAGTGTCACAATAAAACAGGAGCAAGTTCTGTATTATGCGTTTTTCAAAATGTTGTCATATGATTCGTTAGGTAAATTTTATGCACTTATTTTTATGTTAGGCAAAAATCGGTAGGTAGATTTTTCATTGTACTTTAGAATCAAAATGTTACGACCAAAGTTGGCTATTATTTAAAATAGCAAAAAATGTGAAAGGACATTTATAGTCTACTGCTTTGAGAGAACTTCAATGAATACACCTTTTTCATCTTCC
>C688J18823_10001961_pt1 | contig 12854 bp, 9 predicted proteins | sample HopSoiMetagenom1_FD_18823 | JGI IMG/M metagenome (IMG submission 18823)
CTTCTGCGCGCGATGCGTTCGGCTGGAGTACGGCGGCTGGTGCTCGTTAGCAGTCTGTCCGTGGTACGTCCGCCCCGCACTCAGTGGGAGCGCCAGGATGAATCAACCCCACGGGCGAGCGATCCGCAGCGTTATGGTGCGTATACCTGGGGCAAAACGATGCAGGAGGAACTCGTCGAGCGCGAGGCTCACGAGTTGGGAATTACGACGCGAATCGTTCGGCCGGGGGCGCTGCTCGATTGGAGCGAACTTCCTGGCCTGATGGGACGGCAGCTTTACGGCCGATGGCATCTGGGGCTGGGCCGCCCCTCGCTGCCGATTGCAGTCTGTGATGTCGCTCGCTGTGCCGACGTCGTCGCCTGGTGTGCGACGCATTTCGACCAAGCTCCGCGGATTGTGAACCTGATGGATCCGGCACTGATGACGCGACGCGACGTCGTCCTGGAGATGCGACGACGAGGATGGCGCGGCCGAATTATGTGGGTGCCGATCAGCCTGTTGTCACTGGGCATGACGGCTGCCCGTGCGATCGTGTCGCTTGGCCACGGGCAGTGGCCCGAGAAATTGTCGGTGTGGTCGGTATTGCGTCCGCGCCGTTTCGATTCGCGGCTCTCGGCGGTCGTTCTCGACGCGGCGACCTCGAGCGACGCGGATGACGTGGCGATCGGTGCCTGAGATCCCGGTGCCAACCACCGTGTTCGTCACCGACGGCAACGAGCGATCGGCGCTCGCCATTGTGCGCGCACTCGGACGTCGGCAGATGACGGTGATCGTCGGCGACAGCCAACCGGNCAGCCTCAGTTCGACNTCGCGGTATTGCGAACGCCACGTCACCTACCCGTCGCCGCAACGCGATCGGATGGGGTTCGAGCGTTTTNTGATCGACTTNGTTTCGCGGGGCGGGATTGACATCGTTCTGCCGGTCAGCGATGTCACCACGCATGCCGTCTGCACCCACCAGGAGACGATCCGCAAGCACGCGGCGATTGCCACCCCGTCGCTCGCCGCGTTCGACAGCGTATCCGACAAAGCGGCGCTCGTGGCCCAGGCGGAGCGTTGCGGGGTGCCGGTACCGCGCACTCGCCTGATCGAGAACCCGGGGCAGCTTGCCGATGTGCTCCCCAGTGTCGAGTACCCGGTCGTCGTGAAGCCGTCCCGATCCCGCGTTCCAGTTGACGGCGGCTGGCTGAATACCACCGTGCACTATGCCGATTCAGTCGAGGAATTGACGGACCTGTATCGGCGCACGCCGTACCTGCGCTCCTTTCCGTCACTTCTCCAGCAGCGGATTGTCGGTCCTGGTCTCGGCGTGTTCATGCTGTTCGATCACGGCCGCCTGGTTTCCGAGTTCGGTCACGTCCGTTTGCGCGAGAAGCCGCCGGCCGGCGGCGTCAGCGTTCTGAGAGAGAGCACGGTGGTCGACAGCACGCTCCGGGATTATGCGCTGCGGGTGTTTGGACCGATCGGATGGCACGGCGTCGCGATGATGGAGTTCAAAGAAGACGCGCGAACCGGAACACGGTTTCTGATGGAGGTCAACGGCCGGTTTTGGGGATCGCTGCAGCTGGCGATCGACGCCGGTGTGGATTTCCCCTATCTCGTGTGTCAGCTGGCGATGGACCAGCCGCCGGCAGCGATGCCGCATTATCGATCGGGTGTGAAGAGCCGATGGCTGCTCGGCGACCTTGATCACTTATGTCTGCGCCTCCTGAAGAGCCGTCGATCGCTTGGGCTGCCGCCCTCGGCTCCTTCACGATTGCGCACCGTCGTCGACTTCATGAAATTTCGGCAGCGCGACATGCACTACGAGATCGCCCGCCTCGACGATCCGCGTCCATTCCTCTTCGAACTCAGTCACTTCGCCAGAGGTCTCTCGACATCGGCCGCACGATTCGTACGCCGTCTGCCGCGTCGGGATTTGCCGACTCCGGCGATTCATTCAATTCACTAGCCCACANACAGGCGAGAACCATCATGGCTGCAATTTCGGAGCAACTCAGAATCAAGTGGACGCGGTGGCAACAGGCGCAGGAGTACGAGCGCGGATTTTGGGAACGGCTGGGCGACGGCATCGAACGCGGGGCCGTCGGCCAGCTCGACTGGTACAAGTGGCGCGCCGAGCGGCTCGAGCAGCTGCTGGATCGCGTGCCTGGATCGCTTCGCCGCGGCGGCAGAGTCCTCGAGATCGGCAGCGGTCCGATCGGCATCGTCAACTTTCTCGATTGGGGAGAACGGTTCGCCATCGATCCGCTCGAATCGTTTTATCGACAGCAACCCAGTCTGGTCCGGCTGCGCACGTCCGGGGCGACGTATCTTTCCGGAAGTGGTGAGCAGCTGCCGATCGAGGGCGGGTCATGCGCGCTGGTGATTATCGACAACGTGATCGATCACACGTTTGCCCCGGAACGAATCCTTCAGGAAATCGCGCGTGTGCTCGCGCCCTCAGGCCGGCTGTATCTGTCAGTTAACGTCCACACCGCGTGGGGAGCGTTTCTTCACAACGCCCTGGCCGTACTGCGAATCGACAAGGGACATCCCTATACCTTCACCTCGCCCGACCTGCGTCGGCTGCTGACACGCTGCGGCTTCAACGTCCTGCTTGAAGAGGTCGGCGACTACGATGAAGCCAGCCGTGCGGATCGTCAGTCGCACCGGTCGACTGATCGCATAAAGGGGTACACCGGACTCTCTGAATTTCCACATCTCGTCGTTTGCGCGAAAACCGCGACGTCGACCACGCACGATGATTCCGCTCACTGAACGCTGGGCGGTGCTCTCCGAGTACGCGTCGGTCAGGTCCCCGCGAATGCGTGTCTGCCACTTCATGTCCGCCGATCTGTGGGCAGGTGCGGAAGTTCAGCTGCGAACCGTCGCCGCCTATCTCGCCGGGCGGCCCGAGATTCATCTCACCGCGGTTCTGCTCAACCACGGTCGTCTCGCCGATGAACTCAGGGCGATGGGCGTCGAGGTCGCCGTGGTCGACGAACGACGGCACAGCTCGTCAGACATCGTCGCATTTCTGGTGCGATTCCTCCGCGCGCACGACATCGACATCCTCCACACGCATCGATACAAGGACACCGTGCTGGGCACTGTCGCCGCAAAATTAGCGGGCATTCGAACCATCGTACGCACCGTTCACGGTCGGACCGAGCCGCTGTCTGGGTGGGAACGCATTCGATTCCGCGCCTATCGCGCCGCCGAAACGATCGCGCTTCGATCCTGTGCCGATCGCATCGTTGCAGTGTCGAACGATCTGGCTCGGACCCTTGAAGCCGATGGGCATCGCCGTTCCAGGGTGGTCCCAATTCACAACGGCATCGACCTGGCGACGGTCTGCCCGAGCAGAGACGCGCGCGAAGTGCGGCGCGAGTTAGGCATCCCGGACGGATCGACGGTATTCGGCACGGTCGGCCGTTTGTCACCGGTCAAAGATCACCGCACGCTGTTACGCGCCGCGCAGCGCGTGATACGCCACCACGGCGATGCGACGGTTCTCTTCGTCGGTGACGGACCCCTTTACGACGAGCTCGTCCTCGCGGCATCTCAGCTGGGCCTCGGTCGCGCGTGCATTTTTGCCGGCGCGCGCGACGACGTCTACGACGTCCTCGCCGCGATTGACGTGTTCGTGCTTTCGTCGTTGCACGAAGGCATTCCGATGGCGCTTCTCGAAGCGATGGCGCTCGGCAAACCCGTCGTCGCCACCGCCGTGGGTGGTGTTCCCGAAATCGTGACCCATGGGAAAAACGGACTGCTGGTGGCACCGCGCGACGATCATGCGTTTGCCGAAGCCTGTCTCGAGCTGACTCGCAGGCCGGGCGTGACTGCGACGCTCGGGGCTGCCGCGCGACAGACGATCGCCGAGCACTTTTCGCACGAGACCGGCGGCAAGGCGCTCCTCGGCATGTATGAGTCGCTCGCCGCAACCGATCGCGGCGAAACGCACGTCGCTGGTCGCGATTTGAGCACGCCGCGTCTTGCCTGGGAGCTGACCAGCGGGTTGATCAGGGTCGGCCATCGTCGCGTGTCTCGCGCGTTGAATCATCGACGCGCGCGGCGCCAGACGAATCGGGTGCGCCGAAACCCAGCGCAACTGACCAAGGCGCTTCAACGCGCGCGCGCCATCCTGGTCGTATGCCACGGCAACATCATCAGGAGCGCCTTCGCGGCGGCGCTCTTGAGGCAACACATCGGCGGCGGTGATATTGACATCCGTTCAGCAGGGCTGGCTGCGGTTGCCGGCAGCCCGTCCCATCCGGCTGCGGTCCGGATTGCGGCGTCGTGCGGCGTTGACCTCGAACATCATGTCGCCTCACCGGTTGATGCCACATCAATCGCCCACAGCGACCTGATTTTCGTCATGGACATTTCCCAACTGGTCACCATGCGGCAGCGTTTTCCGGAGGCGCGAGACAAGACCTATCTCCTGGCCTGTCTCGCGGGTGAGACGCCGCTCGAGATCCGGGACCCCGTCGACGGCGACGACTCCCGTTTTCGGGCATGCTTCGACCACATTTCCAAGGCTGTGCGTCCCATTGTCGGGGCGCTGCACGCCGTAGCAATGGTTCAATGAGAGCACTGATCAAGCGTCTCGTCGGTCGCACGATTTTCGAGTCGCATCTCGACGCACTGCTGCTGAGAAACAGTGCCGTCATCGTCACGTTCCATCGGGTTCAGGACACTGACGCCGCCGAAGGGCTGACCGTCGGCGTTCGATTGTTCGAAGATTACTGCCGCTTTTTCAAGCGTCACTTCAACGTGGTGTCGCTCGCTCAGCTCGTGGACAAGCTCGAGCAAGGCACGAGCTTGAATCGCGAACTGGCTATTACTTTTGACGATGGGTATCGGGACAACTTTGATCACGCGGCGCCGGTGCTCGAGAAACTGGGGTTGCCGGCGACGTTTTTTATCGTCACGCAGTGGATCGGCACCGACGTGGTTCCCTGGTGGGATCGCGACGAGGGCGTCCGCTACCCCTGGATGACCTGGGATCAGGTACGGTCGCTACACGAACGCGGCTTCGAGTTCGGAGCCCATACACAGACGCATGTCGATCTCGGAACGGTGACGGAGATCGAAGCGCGCGAAGAAATCCTGGGCGCGCGCCGCGAGCTTGAAGAGCGCCTGGGCAAGCCGGCCGAGATGTTTGCCTATCCCTATGGACGCCTGGCCAACCTGGCGGACGCCAATCGCCGTCTCATCCGCGGAGCCGGGTTCCGGTGTTGTTGTTCGTGTTTCGGCGGCGTGATCGACGGCGGCACTGATCCATTTCATCTCCGCCGAGTGCCCATCTCGTCCCGCTACCCCTCTCCATTGCAGTTCGGTTTTGAAGTCGCGCTTGGACGAAGTATCCAACCCGCCTGACTTCCGTCTGCTTGATTCAAGGATACGTTCGTGCTGCGCAACGTCGGAAGCACATGGGTTGTGACACTAGTCACCATCGCCGCCACCTACGTCCTCACCCCATTCGTGATTCACCGGCTGGGGCAAGAGGGTTATGGATTCTGGACGTTGATCACGTCAATGACCGGCTACATCAGCCTGCTCGCGCTTGGTGTGCCGATGGCCTGCGTGCGGTATCTCGCCCAACATGTGGCCGAGCACGACACCGGGAAAGTCAACGAAGCGATCGGCAGTTGTGCCGGTCTGTACCTGATGATGGGCGGCGTTGCACTCCTGGTTGGGGTCGGACTGATCGGATTGTTCCTTGTCATCTACCACGTTCCCCCGGCGCTCTCACGCGACGTGCTGGTCGCCTGCAGCGTGATGGTCACGCTGGTGTCCGCCGCTTTCATCGGGATGCTGCCCGAAGGGATCATGTTTGCGCACCACGATTTTGTCGCCCGCAATGCGATCAAGATCGGCGGCGTGTTGCTTCGGCTGAGTCTGACGATCGGCCTCTTGACGCTTCACGCTTCGCTCGTCGCCCTCGCGCTGGTGCAGCTGGTCTGCTTCGTTTTTGACTTCTCACTCTCGTTGCTGCTGATTCGCCGGCGCTACCCGGGCATTCGCATCAGCCTTCGTGACTTCGACACGCGGATGGTTCGCCAGATTCTTTCGTTCAGTCTTTACGTCCTGCTGCTGAACGCCGGCGCCCGTCTGTGTTTTGAAACCGACGCCCTCGTCATCGGCGCATTCGTCGGCGTCGACTCAATCCCGTTCTACGTCGTCGCCAACAGCTTGATCGTCTACTTGATGGATTTCGTCATTGCAATTGCCGCGGTCATCATGCCGATGACGACGAGGTTGCGTACCGAAGGGGACTGGCCGAAATTGAGAGAAATTTTCCTGAAATGGTCGAAAGTCGCGCTGTCGCTGAGCGTCATGGTGGGACTGTTTCTGATCGTGCTCGGGCCGAGATTCCTCGGCTGGTGGATCGATCCGTCTTTTGAAAAGCCCGCCGGCCGGGTGTTGCAGATCCTGATGGTGTCCAGCCTGTTGTTCCTCCCGGTTCGAGGCGTCGCCATGCCGGTATTGCTCGGCCTTGGCCATCCGAGACTGCCGACGCTGACGTTTCTCGTGACCGGTGTGCTGAATCTCGTGCTCAGTATCGCGCTGGCTCGTCCCCTGGGACTGATTGGCGTGGCGCTTGGCACAGCGATCCCGAATGTGCTGTTCGCGGTGGTCATTCTGATCATTGCGTGCCGCGACCTCGAGATCTCCGTCAGTCACTACCTGACTTACGTCGTCCCGCGCGCCGCGCTCGGAACGCTGCCGGTGTTGGCTTTGCTGCTGTGGTTCAAGGTCGGCCTGCGGGTGGAGACCATCACCGGACTGGCAGCCGCAGGTTCGGCGATGGTGGTGTTGTTCGGGCTCACTTGGGTCTTCTTTGTGTATCGGAACGATCCGTACGTGGATGTTCGAGGTCAGCTCGGAAGGTTCCGTGCGTGGGGACGCGCATGACGCTTCAACTACCTGCGGCGGAATATCGCGCCGCGCGGTCCGTGATACCAGCAATGACGACTGATCGCTTGACCGTTGAAGTCAGGCGGAACGTCGATCTGGATCCGGCCGACGGCCGTGCGCTGGATGCGCTGATCGACAGCAGACCGTATGTCGGTGTGTTTGTGTCACCGGCCTGGCTGCATGGGTTCTTCGCCGATCGAGTGGCGGGTGACGAGATGTTCATGTTGCTGTTTCGGCAGGGACCTGAACTTCGGGCGGTCATCCCGCTTGCCGTCCGGCAGACGCTCACGCACGTGCGGGTCGCGCTGGTCGGTGGCGGCTGTGGTTCGGATCGTGTCGATCTGCTTGCGGCACGCGGCTTCGAGGCACTGGCGGCTGACACATTTCTGGCGTGGCTTGCCCAGACCTTTGGCCCAAAGGGTTATCTTCTGGAGTTGAGAGACGTGCCGGCGACCTCATCGCTGTGGGGCGCGATTCAACGTGCCGGTGGCGAGTGCACGCTGCGGGTTGCCTTGCAGCCGAGAGAGATCTACACGCTTCCTTACCTGTCACTCGATGCTGCCGGCGCTCCCGTGAGTCTCGATTCGCCGTCCTCGCGCGCGCTGAAGTCTCTGGTGAAACACCGCCGATGGCTCGAGCATCGGTGCCACCTCCAAATCGAACGGATCAATTGCGCCGATGCGGCGCTCCACGCCTTCGATCAACTCGCGCGATTCCTTCGCGCGCGCTGGCGCGGGGCGGCGACTTCAGCGCTCGATGACGCGGCAGTCATGCAGCGGCATCGCGCGACGCTTCCTCGCTTGCTTGCCGACCAGCGGCTGCGCATGATCCGGCTGATCGGAGACGATCGGACCATTGCGGTGTTCTACGGCATCGCGAGCGGCAACTGGTGGGGGTATTACCTCGCTGGTTACGACCGCGAATGGGCCGGACGAATTCGTCTCGGACAGATTACGCTGGCCGTCGCGATCGAGTTCGCGAAGCAGGAAGGGGCAGCCGAATTCGATTTTCTCAAGGGGGCTGAGCGCATCAAGTACGTCTGGCCGGTGCGCGAACGCGCCACGATCGACGCCGATGTCTTTTCCGACAAGTCCGGTGCTCAATTCACGCGCGCCACGCGGGCGACACGAGACGCCGCTGCTGCATTGTCGAAATCGGCAAAGGGATTATTTCCCGCATCGCTGAATGTGTGAGCGGCGGCCGCGATGGCACAGATTCGGGCGTTCGTTGAAGGGGATATCCCGCGTGTCGCCCGTCTGCATACGGCGGTCTTCAGGACGGGCGAGCACGCTGACGCCGGCACGCTCGATGCCTATCACGACTACTTCACTCGCGTATTTCTGAATAGTCCGATTTGCGACAGTACGTTGCCCTCCCTGGTCTATGAAGACGGCAGTCGCATTCTTGGCTTTGTCGGCGTCGTTCCGCGACGAATGATGATGAAAGGCCGGCGTTTTCAGGCCGCAATCAGTTCGCAATTCGTCGTCGATCCTGCTGCTCATGCCGGCCTCGTCGCGATGCGGCTGGCCCGCGCCTTCCTCCAAGGGCCGCAGGATCTTTCGATCTCGGATGAAGCGAGCGACATTGCCCGGAAGATCTGGGAAGGGCTCGGCGGGATGACGGCGTTGCTACGGAGCCTTCATTGGACGCGGCCGCTCAGGCCGGCAGCGCTCGCGCTGGCGACGCTCCGGGCTCGGGTGCGGCTGGCACCGCTTGCTGTCTCGGCGCGACCGGTGGCGACGTTCGTCGACGCGATGGCGACACGGCTGCCGCACAGTCAATTTCACCAGGTGAAGCCCCAAGGGTCGTCGGCAGAGGCGCTGACCGAGCACGCAGTGCTCGACTACATTTCGCAACTCGATGCATCGGGATCACTTCACGTCGAATACGACGAGCGAACGCTGCGATGGCTGCTCGAACAGGCCCATCACCGGCGAGCCGGCGGCTCTCTGCACGCGGCGGTCGTCAAACGTCAGGGCACAACCATCGGCTGGTACTTCTACCATCTCGACCGCGATCGCGTCGCCGACGTGCTGCATTTCGCCGCGACGCGCGCCGTGGCGGCGGACGTTCTCGCTCACCTGTTCTTTGAGGCGACCGAGCATGGCGGCATCGCCGCGACCGGGCGCCTCGAACCACGCTATCTCCAAGCGCTTTCCGACAATTATTGTCTGTTTCACCGTCGCGGACCGTGGCTGCTGCTGAACTCGACACGATCGGATCTGGTCCATTCTTTCGAGACAGAAGACGCTCTGTTTTCACGCTTCGACGGCGAATGGTGCCTCGGGTACTAAACGCAAAGGCTCAGGGCTCAGGGCTCACGCCGATACCAAACATTCACTGGCCGAATGCTGACTGATGGAGCTCGCTGTGACGGTGCGTACCTTAGTAACACTTGCGCTGGTAATCCCGGTCCTCGCGGTCGTAACGGAGCTTTCGGTTCGATGGTGGATACGACACCGACGGCAGTATTTCGTCCTGCCGCCCGGCTTGCGGCTTCGCCTCGAACCCGATCCGGATATCCTGCCGCAACTCGAGCGGTTTGTCCGCTTCGATGTCAACGCGGAGGGGGAGCGCGGCAGCGATCTCCCGCGATCGGGCGGACGACTGTTCCGGGTTCTCATCGCCGGTGGCAGTCAGCCGGAGGGCTATCTTCTCGATCAGGACACCGCATGGCCGGGCGGGCTGCAGCGCTTGCTGGAACGGCCGGAGCACATCGCCAGGCTTGGCGCTGATCGTGTGCACATCGGCAACATTGCGCGCTCGGGTGTCGGGGCTCGCGCCCTGGATCAGATTCTCGATCGCGTGCTGCCACGTTATCCGCGGCTCCAGGCGATCATCCTGCTGGTGGGCGCCAGCGACGTCTTGCAGTGGCTCGAGCTCGGTGCGCCGGCCGATGATCCGCCTCCGCCGAAAACCTCCGACATTTTCCGCTGCCATCCTGAACTGACGTTCAGCTGGCGACCCGACCAGCTGGCGACCCTGGAAATGTTGCGGCGAATTCGCCAGCGTTGGCTGCGTCCAGTGCAAGTCCACACCCGTGCGTGCCGGTGGATCGGCAGGGCGCGGCAGATGCGCGCGCAAGCGGAACAGACTCGCACGCACATGCCCGACCCCGCGCCAATGTTGAATCATTTCGAACGGTACTTTCGCCGCGCGATAAAAAGAGCACAGGCGCATGCCGATCGCGTCATCGTCGTTCGTCAACCGTGGTTTGACAAACGCTGCACTGAGAAAGAAGCGGCGATGATGTGGCACGGGGGAGTCGGACAGGCGTGGCGAGAGCCGGTCACGATCTACTACTCGTGTGAGGTGTTGTCGCGCCTGATGGCGCTCCTCGACGCGCGTGCGGCTCGCGCCGCGCACGAACTCGGCGTCGAGCAGGTTGACTTGATGCCGGTCCTCGAGCCAAGTGCCAGCACCTACTACGACTTCTTCCATGCCACTCCGGCCGGCGCACGAATCATCAGTTCGGCGATCGGTGCCGCCATGCTCTCCCAACCGCGTCAACCAGCGGCGACGGCAGCGGCCAGCGCGGCTACTGACAACCTCGACGTGCTGAAACAAAAGGTGTCGTAGTCGTGTGTGGCTTTGCCGGAATTCTTGCCGCGCCATGCTTGCCGGCTCGCGATCTCACTCGAGCCGTCTCGCAGATGATCCGGCCGCTGACCCATCGTGGTCCAGACGACGAAGGCGTGTGGGCGGATGAAGCGGTGGGCGTCGCGCTCGGATTTCGCCGGCTTGCGATCCTCGATCTGACGCCAACTGGACACCAGCCGATGCGGTCCGCATCGGGTCGCTTTCACCTGGTGTTCAACGGTGAGATCTACAACTTCTGCGAATTGCGCCAGCAACTCGAGGAGCACGGNCACACGTTCAAGGGACAGTCCGATACAGAAGTGATCCTGGCGGGCTTCGACCAGTGGGGAGTTCGGGAAGCGATCTCTCGCGCCCTCGGCATGTTTGCGATGGCGGTCTGGGACACCAGGCGGCGCGAGCTGTCGCTTGTGCGGGACAGACTCGGTAAAAAGCCGTTGTNCGTCTATCACGAGCCAGGACTCGTGACGTTTGGGTCGGAACTGAAGGCCCTGGTTGCCGGGCCGTCGTTCGATCGGACGATCGNNCCGCAGGCGCTGGCGTCGTACTTGCGCTACCTCTACGTTCCCGCGCCGCACAGCATTTTTCAGCACGTCGTCAAGCTGCCTGCCGGGCACATCCTGACAATTCGCGACACACGGTGCCCATTACCTGAGCCGGAAAGTTATTGGTCGCTCCGCGATGTCGCCCTCGCCGGCCTCAAAGATCGTGTCGCTGGAAGCGACAACGATGCGATTGACGAACTCGATCGATTGCTGGGGGACGCCGTCCGCCGCCGGCTGCAATCTGATGTTCCGCTCGGCGCGCTGTTGTCCGGCGGCATCGATTCCTCTGTGGTGGTCGCCCTGATGCAGGAGGCGAGTCGCCGGCCTATCCGCACCTACACGATCGGTTTTGACGACGAGGCGTTCGATGAAGCCTCATATGCGGCGCGAGTGGCCGAGTCGCTCGGGACCGACCATACGGATCTGCACCTCACCGGGGAAGATGCACGCGCGCTGATCCCAAGGCTCCCGGAAATCTTCGACGAGCCGCTGGCCGATCCGTCGCAATTACCAACCTTGCTGGTGTCGCAGCTGGCCCGCCGCGACGTCACCGTCGCCTTGAGTGGCGATGGCGGCGACGAGCTCTTCGGCGGCTATAACCGGTACGTCTACGGCACACGGGTGTTGCCTCGCGTCAATTGGATCCCACGCCCGCTTCGTCGCGCCGTGGCGGCCGGTGTCAGCTGTGTTCCCGCAACCGCCTGGGATCGATTGGCAGGGCTCTCGAGCATTGTTCCGGGAATGCCGGCGTCACGTGTAGGAGAACGCGTTGGCAAGCTCACGCAGCTCATGGCCGCACCGTCGGTTGGCGAGATGTACTGCTCGCTGCTTTCGGCATGGCAGCGGCCGGCGCATCTGGTCAACGGATACCAACCCGGCGATGTGAACGAGTCGGTGCTCGACGCGGCGGAACCGGTCGCACTCCTCGACCGCATGATGCTGGCTGATCAACTGACGTACTTACCGGACGACCTGCTGGCGAAACTCGATCGCGCGAGCATGGCGGTGAGTCTCGAGGTCAGAGCCCCGCTCCTCGATCATCGGGTGGTCGAGTTCTCCTGGCGGCTGCCGCATCGACTCAAGCTGCGCGATGGTATCGGCAAATGGATTCTGCGCCAGGTTCTTTATCGTCGAGTGCCAAAGGCGATTGTCGAACGGCCCAAAATGGGATTTTCGGTCCCAATCGATCGCTGGCTTCGCGGACCGCTGCGGAGCTGGGCGGACGGATTTCTCAACCCGACGGAGCTCGGACGCGGCGGCCTGCTCCATCCGGCTGAGATCCTTCGGTCGTGGCGCGACTTGCAGGCGGGGCGAGCGGCAAACGGCACGCGCCTGTGGGCGGTGATCATGTTCCAGGCCTGGCGGACACGCTGGCAGGTCTGACGCGCGGTTTGAACCACTTCCAGGCACCCGGTGTGCTGCTGAACTGATGCGGAGATCGTCCATGTCAACATGCTTGTCAGTCGTCATTCCGGCCTTTAACGAAGAGGCGACGCTGGTCGCCGTCACGCAGAAGATCCTTGCGGTCCCGCATCTTGACGAGGTGGTGATTGTCGATGATTGCTCGAGCGACCGGACCGGGGACATCGCCGACGAACTCGCGCGCCTGTATCCGCAGGTCAAGGTCTTCCACCATCAAACGAACCGTGGAAAAACTGAAGCGTTGAAGACCGGATTTGCGAACACGACGGGCGACATCGTGATCGTGCAGGATGCGGATCTCGAGTACAACCCATCGGACATCGAGCACGTGATCGCGCCGATTCTCGCCAACGACGCCGATGTCGTCTATGGCTCGCGCTTCCT
>C688J18823_10001962_pt1 | contig 12854 bp, 12 predicted proteins | sample HopSoiMetagenom1_FD_18823 | JGI IMG/M metagenome (IMG submission 18823)
CCGCCGGCCGTGATGCTGACGAGCAAGGCAAGCACCAGCGCCGTCCCCATGCCGTAGAACGCGGCGGCGAACCCTGCCACACCGACTCCCACGATGACCGAGGTGAGCAGCAGCCGACCGAGGGACACCGCGCGCGTGGGATGGCGGTTGACCTGACCCTGGAGCCCGATCGGGGCCAGGGAGGCGCCCATCTGCACCAGGGCCAGAAAGAGCGTGAAGACGCCGAACTGAGCGGGGGGCAGCGCGCGCGCCAGCAGCAGGTTGCCCAGGGCGAAGCCGACGCCGCCGAGGCCGAACCCGACCGCGGCCCGCAGGGCGGTCGACTTGTGAAGCAGGCGAAGCGGCGGGGTCACCGGCGATCGGCCTCGGTTGATATGTGACTCACAGTCCTCCACACTTTCGGAGACGAGTCCTCGCTGGTTTGGCAGCGGCGCCGCGTTCCATGCTGCTGAGTCACCTTAGCTGTGGAGAGTGAAGGATGCCGTTCCCCCCCGAGGTTTATCTGATTGGGGCGCAGAAGGCCGGGACGAGGAACTTGGCTTACCTGCTGAATCAACATCCTCGTATCACCATCGGACAGACGGACGAGCCGCATTTTTTCACGGATAACTGGAAGAAAGGTCCAGACTGGTACAGGAAGCAATTTCCGGACTCATCGAATGCCCTGTGCCTCGACGCATCGACGAGTTATTCCATGGCCCCCCTGACCGCCGGATGGAGGCATCGAAATCCCGGAGTGTACGAAGACGTTCCGGCCAGGGTCCATGCGATGAATCCCGACGCCAAGTTCATCTACCTGCTACGCGATCCGGTGGACAGAACCTACTCGGGGTATTGGCACGATGTCCGGACGGGAGTCAAGCACGAAGATTTTCGAACTGCCGTGGATCGCAATCCCTTCTATCTCGATGTCAGCGACTATCACGGACAGCTGCTGCGCTGGCTACAGTACTTTCCTATGTCTTCCTTCCATTTCGTCCTGTTCGACGAGATGAAGGAGCGCCCTCACGAAGTCGTGAATCGATGCTTCGCTTTCCTGGGACTGCCGGAATTATCCAGATCAATTGCTCTGGAGTCGCCCAAGAACCAGAGCCGCCAGGTAGGCTGGATAGGTCGCAGGCTCAATCAGATGGAGATCGCCTTTCCCAACCTTCGGACGGTGCTTGGATCCAGGCTCCCAGGAGGAGTCAAGACCCGAATCCTGGGCGTCAAAGCCGGTTCGGCCCCAATCCCGGCGATGGCCGAAGAAGATAAGCAATTTCTAATCGAGCATTTTCGGGAGAAGAATCAAGAGCTTCAAAGACGGATCGGTTTGCCCCTCGATAAATGGCGACGGTGAGACCTCGAGGTCAGGTGCAAGAGTTGGCCCTGGAGGATTCGAACCTCCATTAACGGATCCAAAGTCCGCTGTCCTGCCATTGGACGAAGGGCCAAGGCAATAACTTACAGGGTCGGGGAGGGCTCCTGTATTTGTTTTGTTCTGGTCCCGTCATGCTCGTGAACGTCACCGCGAAAACCCTGCAGCGCATCCACCGCCGCGCCCAAAAGTTCCTGCACAGCTTGGGCGGCAGCCCGGCTTCGAGCCAGAGCGTCGCCACCGAGTGCCTCAAGTCGTGCAATGAAGCTCCCTCTTACGCGCCCGAAGCGGTGCAGGTAATATAGTTCCGCCCCCTCCCTGAGCGATCCACATGTATGCCAGTTCCGTCGTCGCCCGCGATGCACGGTGGCTATGCGCCACCGTGTTACTTCTTCTTTTCGGCTGCCAGGACCAAGCCACCGAGCCGGAGTTCGCGCGAGTTGCCAACCGCTACCAGCTCCGCGTCAGCGGTACGGGCAGCCAGCTAGGGGGCGTTGTCACCTCTGAGCGGGGCGGTATCAGCTGCACTATCGCGCCCGGCGGCGTGTCGAGCGGCAAGTGTGGGCAGGGGTACAAGTCCACTGCCATCGTCACCCTCCACATCGCGCCAGCCCCTGGCGCCACCTTCACAATCGTGAGCGGGAACTGTCCGCCTTCTCCCGAGAATGTGAAGGCCTGCATCATCCCAATGACGCGTGACGCGGTCGTGATTATCAACTTTAATCGGCAGACTAATGTCGCGTCCCTGACGATCACCGGCGGTGCCGCCGGCGACGGGACGGTCTCGTCCAGCCCCGCGGGAATCGCCTGCAGCATCAGCGCGGGCACCGCGGGGGGGACCGGGTGCAGCGCCAACTACGCGCTCAACACGCTCGTCACGCTCACGGCCACCGCGTCACCCGGCAGTTACCTCAAGGCATGGTCGGGCGCCAGCTGTCAAACCGCGGGAAGCGGAATCGGCAAGGGCTCTGGCAACTGTGCGGTGACGCTCGCGCAGTCCACGTCGGTGGTGGTGAGCTTCGACAAGCCCGCCAACAAGGCGCTGTTGGGAGCGTGGGGGAGCCCGGTTAACTGGCCGGTTCTGTCGATCCATGCGAGCGTCCTGCCTGACGGCAAGGTCCTGACGTGGGGCAGGAGCGACCGGCAGGAGACGCTCTGGGACCCGACCACCGGCTCGTTCCAGAGCATTCCCAGGCCCGCCGACCTGTTCTGCAGTGGCCACGCGCTGCTGCCGGACGGCAGGCTCATCGTGATGGGCGGCCACAGCGGCACCGATAATATCGGGATCGCGGTGACCAACTTCTTTGACTACGTGTCCAGGACCTGGTCTCCCGGCCCGACGATGCAGAACGGGCGGTGGTATCCCAGCGTTCTGGCTCTTCCCAACGGCGAAGCGCTGGTAGTGTCGGGCGGCGGTACCGATGGGACGCTCAACACGATTCCCGAGGTGCTGAGCCCCTCCGGCACCACCTTGCGCCCCCTGACCGCCGCCGCCTCAAGCATCAACTACTATCCGATGATGTTCGTGGCGCCAAACGGCTCAGTGTTCATCGCCGGCCCCGACCGGACCACCGGCTATTTGACTACTGGGGGAACGGGCGGCAAGAGCACGGGTCCATCCAGCGCGTACGGATACCGAGATTACGGGTCGGCAGTGATGTACGAGCCGGGCAAGATCCTCCTTGTCGGTGGCGGAGGACCCACCAACTCGGCAGAGAGGATCGACCTGAACGCGGGGGGCACCTGGCAATCGGCCGGGGCGATGAGAGTCGCGCGCCGACAGATGAACGCGACGCTTCTGGCAGACGGGACGGTGCTTATCACTGGCGGTACCAACGCCAGCGGCTTCAACAACCCGCCCACCGACGCCAACGTGCTTGCCGCCGAACGGTGGAGTCCGTCGGGTGGATGGACTCAACTCGCACGCCAAACCCACTACCGGCTGTACCACTCCAATGCGCTCCTGCTCCCCGACGGCCGCGTCCTGTCGGTCGGCAGCGGCCAGCCGTCCGNGAGCGGCTTACAGGACGACTACTCCGGCGAGGTCTTCTCGCCTCCCTACCTGTTCAACCTGGACGGCACCGCCGCCACCCGCCCGACGATTACTGCGGCACCTGGCGGCGTGACCTATGGGCAGAGCTTCGCGATCGGGACGCCGAACGCCGCGGCCATCGCCAAGGTCACGTTCATCAGGCTTTCGAGCGTGACGCATGCCACGAACATGAACCAGCGGCTCAACTACCTCCCGATCACCACTCGGAACGCGTCCAGCGTCACCGTGACGGGGCCCTTAGGGGCCACCCTCGCCCCGCCAGGACATTACATGATGTTTCTCGTTGACGAAAACGGCGTGCCGTCGGTCGCTAAGATCGTGCAGATCCAGTAATCACAAGGGCAGGGGCGAACCCGGTCATCACTCGCCTCGAAGAGCGTGGTCGTGCAGTACGGGGTCCCCGGTTCGACCTGCACCCGGACCATTACGAATGGACCTTCACCGACATTGGCGGCAGGGTGCGGGACCAGGGATCACAGATGCGCCNCTGGAGTTGAGCGCTTCACTCTGGTAGCTCGGGTCCAGCTGTCGGGTGTGCCAGCGTCTCGATGGCGATCACGGCGCCGTGCTTGCGCCCGAGCCGGAGCCGAGCATCTTCGCGGTCCCCCGCATGACGATAGATCGCGAGCAGGGATGACCCTGAGCCGCTCATTCGGCACACCACGGGGTGGGTGGCCACCAGCGCCTCGAAGGCCGAGCGGATCTCGGGGTGCCGCGCGAAGACCGGCGACTCGAAGTCGTTGCCCGCCATCCGGGCGATGTCGCCCCAGCGGGAGAGGGCGTCGAGGTCGAGCGCCAGCGCCCCGCGGCGCCCAGCCGATTCTCGTGCGGCATCGACCCAGCGGTATGCCTCCGCCGTCGCGATCGCTATGGAGGGGGAGACCACGAGTCCCGGGGCCGCGGGCAGGCCCGGGAGACGGAGCAGCCGCTCTCCCCGTCCCCATCCCAGCGCGAGCGGAGCCCCACTGAGGCAGAAGGGGACGTCGCTCCCCAGCCGCGCGGCGAACTGGAGCAGCTCATGCCGCGGAATGGCGTCGTCGGCCAGGCGATTCACCGCCAGCAGGGCGGCGGCCGCGTCGGCCGAGCCGCCGCCCAGGCCGGCACTGACCGGAATCCGCTTCGCCAGGGTGAGATGAACGGCGAAGCGGTGCTCGACCGCGTCGAGCACCGCGTGGGCCGCGCGCACCGCGAGATTGGCGTCAGGCGGGCCCACCTCGGCCCCGCTCACCGCGATCGTGACCCCCTGTCCCTCCCGGCGCTCGGCCCGCAGCGTGTCCGCAAGGTCGAGCCGGCAGAACAGCGTCTCGATGGCGTGGTAGCCGTCCGCCTCGCGCCCCAGCACCCGGAGGAACAGGTTCGCCTTGGCGGGGGCGGCAATCTCGACCGCGGGCACGCTCACGCCTCCGGATTACTCCGCAGGTCGCTGAGCGCCACCGGCGTCCGGGCCAACGACCAGGCGCCGAGCAGGATGATGGGAAGGAACGTGGTGCCGTGGTACGTGATCGCGTACGACGAGGCGAGCTCGTTGGACACGCCGAAGAGCGCCAAGGCGGTCACGATCGCGGCCTCGAACTGGCCGACGAAGCCCGGTGTGAGCTGCACCGAGATCCCGAAGACCAGGATCCCCTGCAACAGCAGGGCGCCGGCGAACCCGACCGGAATGTCGAAGGCGGCGAACCCGAGCTGAAAGGCGAAGGCGTTGGTGAGCCAGAGGACCAGCGACCAGACGATCACGCCGGCCAGGAGAGCGGGGGAGCGGAGCACCGAGAGTCCGTGGCGGATTCCCTCGATTAACGCGACGAGGCGATCGGCGAGACGCCCTGCGGGCAGCACCAGGCGCACCATCCGCTCGGCCGCGAGCGGGAAGGCCACCACCACCACGGCTCCGACCAGTGCGGCGAGGGACAGCACCCCGGCCACCTGCGCCGCGCGGGCGACGGTCACGCCACCAACCGACACTCCCGCGGGCAGATCCGATGCCAGCAGGCCGACCCCGAGCAGCGCCACCACGGCGAGGCCGTCGAAAATGCGCTCGACCGCCACCGAGGAGATCGTGGCGCTGAATCGCGCGCCCGAGAGCCGGGTCGCGGCGAACACCCGGACCAGCTCCCCCGCCCGGAACGGCAGAATGTTGTTGGCCATGAACCCGATCGCCACCGCGTGCCACAGCGCGGCCGCGGGCAGGGGACCGCCGGACTCATCCCGGAGCAGGAGGCGCCAGCGCACCAGGCGGATGGGGAAGGTGAGCGTCGCGACGAGCACGGCCAGGAGCAGCGGCGCGGGATGAGCGTCCCGAATGTGCCGGGCCACTTCGGCGGGATGGACCCCCCGGAGCGACCAGACCAGCAGTGCCGCCGCGACCGCGATCCCGGCCAGCATCGCGAGCACCGGGCGGCCGCGCGAGGGCGCGCTGGACTCAGCTGTCGCCAAGCGCGAGCGGGACGAGGTCGAGCAACTCGTCGAGGAGCGGGCGTACGGCGGCCAGATCACGTCCCTGCTGCAGTGCCGATACCAGTTCGCGCCGGACGTGGGTGGCGCGCTCCAGGGCGGCGCGCCCACGGTAGCAGAGCGCCTCGATGCCAAGGGCCTCCTGGTCGGGTGCCGGCGCGTCGAGCAGGGCCTGGAGCGACGGCCTGGTCGGGCCGCGTGCCCGGAGCAGCCGTCTGAGCGTACGGTAGCCCGTCTCCAGGCCGCTGTCCGGCGCCAGGCTCTCGATCGGCACCGGCGCGTCGTCGTAGTCCAGCGACTCGATCGGTACGACGTCGGCGTCGGGCTCGGGGCCACCGCGCATGAGGTCCACCCGGTGGGCCACGTCGAGCACCCGTCGCGAGATCTGCATCCGGTCCTGCGCGTCGACCACGGAGCGCAGCAGCTCTCCGGCGTCGCGCAGGCCGTTCGCCAGGCGGTCGGCGGCCTGGGCGGCCACCCCGGCGGCGAGCGCCTCCCTTGTGGAGCGGGCGAACACCGCCAGCGCTCCCGCGACCGGGTCCGGGCCGGGGGTGGCGGTGGCCCGAAGGGCGCCGAGGAGCTGATAGAGTCGGAGGTCCCGCTCGACGGGGGAGCGGGAGCCCGCGATCAGGTCGGCGATCTGGCAGAGATGCTCTCCGTGGCTCACCAGCTCGAGCGGCCCCAGCGGAGCGGGGGGGGCGAACTGCGGCTGCGTCGCGGGTGGCGTGATCGGCTCCGGATCGCCGTCGGCGAACAAGCTCTCGATCGGGATCACGTCGCGTTCAACGGCGAACGCGCGGAGCAGCAGGTCGGTGAATTGGCGGGCTTCTTCCGCCTCGGGCTGGGGGCGACCCTGGTCCGCCACGTCCCGCGCGATGCGGGTGAAGGCGGCGGCGCCGGCAGCCATGACCTGCTCGACCCCCGGCGGCGGCGCGAAGAGGCGGGTCAGATCGCCGATGGCGAGCTCGACCGCGTCGAGCATCTCGGGGAGGGGCGACAGTTCCCCGAGCTCGGCCAGTCCTCGGAGGGACTGCATGCGCCGGATCACCGCATAGAGGGGCTCCCGGTCGCCTGGCGCGATCTGGAGGGCGCGGGCCGCCCGATCGAGCGCGCTGGCGATGAGGGCGCCCTCCCGGGCGACGAAGGCGCGAATACCGGCGTCGATGGCGCCGCGAGTCTCGCGCCGGTCATCCTCCCTCGGCGCAAGGCCGGCCAAAGTCTCGAGGGAGCGATTGAGTCTCGCCGCGCGCGCCGTGTCCGTGTCGGCCCATTCCCCGGCCCGGCGCACCAGCAGGCGGAACTCCTCGATCGCCTGCGCCACCTGCTCGCGCGCCGCCGGATCCCACGGCCGCTGCCCGTCGCGAAGAGCTCGCGCGAACGCCTCGAGCCCGCCCGCGGCGCGGGCGATCGGCTGCTGGGAGGCCATCAGCGCGGCCCCGCGCAGCACCCGGCTGGCCCGGAGCAGGTCCTCACCGGAGGGTGGATCCGCGCGGGACACGAGGCTGTCCAGGCGGTCGAGAGTCTCGCCGGCTTCCAGCGCAAAGAAGTCGGCGGCGCCCAGAGGCTGATTCATAGATGGAGACAAGCTATCAGGGTCGCGCCCCCTTCACCAAGCGCGCCATCTCCTCCACCGCGGCCCGCATTCCGACCATGACGGCCCGGCTCACCACGCTGTGCCCAATGTTGAGCTCCTCGATCTCCCCGATGGCGGCGACCGGGGTGACGTTCAGGTAGGTCAGTCCGTGGCCCGCGTGGACGAAGAGTCCCATATCGGCGGCGTGCCGCGCCGCCCGGCGCAGCTCGTCGAGCGCCCCGTCGTCCTCGCGCCAGGTGTGTGCGTAGCGGCCCGTGTGCAACTCCACCGCCGGCACGCCGAGGTCCTTGGCCGCGTCCAGGGTGGCAAGCTCCGGATTGATGAAGAGGCTGACCCGAATCCCCGCCCCGTCCAGGCGCCGAATCGCTTCGCGCAGCCGCGGGCTGGGGCGGCTCAGATCGAGACCGCCCTCGGTGGTGACTTCCTCTCGCCGCTCGGGCACCAGCGTCGCCTGATACGGCTTGAGCCGGCAGGCCAGCTCGAGGATCTCCGTGCTGGTGGCGAGCTCCAGGTTGAGCACCCTGATGCTCGGGGCGAGCCGCTCGACGTCGTTATCCTGGATGTGGCGCCGGTCCTCGCGCAGATGGACGGTAATACCGTCCGCACCGGCGGCTTCGCACAGCGCGGCCGCCTCCAGCGGATCGGGCTCATCTGTCCGTCTGGCCTGACGCACCGTGGCAACGTGGTCGATATTGACGTACAACCGGATCGGCATCATTGCCCGGGATCTGAGAGCGGTTTAACTTCGCACGCTAACATATGCCAGGTGAGCACTTTGTGATCAAGCAGCGCGGCAACGGGCAGCGGGTACCGCTCTCGTTCGTGGTCTCGGTGGTGCTGGCGGCCTGTGGCGGGGCGTCGGGCACCAGCTCCCCGGCGACACCAGGCCCGGTCACCTCCGCACGCGGCGCGGTCGAGCAGTTCATGGAAGCCGTGGCGGACAGCAACGTGCAGAAAATGGCGATGCTCTGGGGCACGTCCGCCGGTCCCGCCGGCAAGACCAACCAGCCACCCGACTGGGAGCGGCGCATCGTGGTGATGCAGGCCTACCTCCGGAACGAGGGTACGGCGATCACCGGCGATGCGGCCGACGATCCCGACCGCCACCAGGTCCAGGTCGAGCTCCGCCGGCAGCTCTGCACCAAGACAGTGCCGTTCACCGTCATCAAGCTGGCGGACGGCTCCTGGCTGGTGAATCAGGTGGACCTCACATCCGCGGGATCGCCGACCAAGTCGTGTCTCCCGGGCAGCGAGCAGGACACCAGCGCCAGCCACTGAGATCGCGGGAACCTTCCCCAGCTTCGGCTGTTATCTTACTCGGTCAGCTCAAGCAGGATTCCGGCGGTTGCCTTCGGATGCACGAAGGCGATCCGGCGGCCGCCGGCCCCAGAGCGAGGAGTCTCGTCGATCAGGTGGTAGCCCGCTCGGCGACACGCGGCGAGCGCCGCGTCGAGGTCGGGGACGCGGTAACAGATGTGGTGAATGCCGGGACCGCGGCGGGCCAGAAACTTGGCGATGGGTCCGTCGGGCGTATCGGGGGCCAGCAGCTCGATCTCCGATTCCCCGAAGGAGAGCGACAGGATCGTCGCACCGTCCGCCGATTCGGGTGGGTGGGGCTCGAGCCCCAGCACCTCACGATAGAACGGGAGCGCCTGCTCCAGATCGGGCACGGCGATCCCCACATGAGCGATACGGGGGCCTTGAGCCACGCGGGTCCTCCGACGAACTGATGAATGGTTTCAATCCACAGGAGAATAACACGATGACCGCGACGAACAGCCCAACCGTTCACGTCACCGACGCTTCGTTCAGCAGCGAGATCGAGCAGACCGGTGGGCTGGTCCTGGTCGACTTCTGGGCGTCATGGTGTGGGCCGTGTCTGATCGTGGCCCCGGTGCTGGAGCAGCTCGCGGGTGAGTACGCCGGGCGGGCCAAGGTGGCCAAGGTGGATGTGGACGCGAATCCGCACACGGCCATGCGGTTCAACGTGCGCTCCATTCCCAGCATCCTGTTCTTCAAGGGCGGGAAGCACGTGGACACGGTGGTCGGGAACGTCCCCAAGGCCACCCTCGAGGGCAAGATCAAGCAGCACCTGGCCTGACCGAGCCGGGGCGACGAGCGGGGGCGGCGGCGGCCGTCCCCGCTTTCGCGTATATATCGGAAGGCCCGCCCATGACCGCCACGCTCTACGTCGTCGCGACCCCGCTCGGCAACCTGGGAGACCTCTCCTCCCGGGCGGCCGAGCTGCTCCGCCGTGTGCCGGTGGTGGCGGCCGAGGACACCCGTCGCACCCGCAACCTGTTGAGCCACCTCGGGGCTTCGCCCACCGTCCTCAGCTTCCATGCCCATTCGGGAGAACGCCGGGTCGAAACCGTACTCGACATGCTCCGCGACGGCCGCGACGTCGCCCTGGTGACCGATGCGGGCACCCCCGGCGTGAGCGACCCCGGGGCGGACCTGGTGGCCGCGGCACGTACTGCCGGCATCGCCGTGATTCCCATTCCGGGCCCCTCGGCGGTGGCGACGGCCCTCTCGGCCGCCGGGTTGCCGGCGGACCGGTACCTGTTCCTCGGATTCGTTCCCCGCAAGGGGGCGGAGCGGGCCCGGCTCCTGGGTCGTGCGGCCGACGAGGAGTGGAGCGTCGTCCTGTTCGAGGCGCCCACCCGGCTCCGCGCGCTGCTGGAAGATCTGGCGCGAGTGGCCGGGCCGGAGCGCGTGGCGGCCGTCGCTCGGGAGCTGACCAAGGTGCACGAGGAGGTTCGCAGCGGCACCCTGGCGGACCTTGCGGATTATTATTCGGAGCACGAGCCCCGCGGAGAGATCACAGTGGTCCTCGCAGGCACCGGCTCGCCGGCCCCCGACGAGGACCGGACGGAGGAGGCCGCGGAGCATGCGGTCGAGCTATTGGCCGAAGGGCTCTCGCGTCGCGAGGTGGCTCGCCGCCTCACCGAGTCGCACGGCCTCTCCCGCAACGACGCCTACCGACTAGTCACGGGGTTGCCATAAATGGCGCGCCTGGCGCTCCTCGCAACATTGCTCCTCGTCACGCCGGTGCTGGCTCAGGGACCCTCCACCGCCGCCCCACCGGCGCTCATGACCATCGGGCGGCTGCACTACGAAGGTGGCGGGGACTGGTACGCCAACCCGTCCAGTCTGCCCAACCTGCTGTTGGCGCTCCGGACCCGTACCCGCCTTCGGGTCGCTCCACAGGAACGGGTGGTCACTCTGGCCGACGACGACCTGTGGAACCTGCCGTACATCTACATGACCGGGCACGGTAACGTGCACTTCAGCGACGCCGACCTGGCGGTGCTGCGCCGGTACCTCGAGCAGGGCGGCTTTCTCCATGCGGACGACAACTACGGGATGGATGCATCGCTTCGCCGCGAGCTGGCGCGACTGTGGCCTGGGCGGCCGCTGGTTGAGGTGCCCCTCGATAACCCGGTGTACCACCTGATCTACGATTTCCCCAAGGGTATTCCCAAGATCCACAAGCACGACGGGAAGCCGGCGCAGGGCTTCGGAATCTTCATCGACGGCCGGCTTGCGGTCTACTACTCCTACCAGAGCGATCTCGGCGACGGCTGGGAGGATCCCGAAGTGCATCATGACCCCCCGGAAAAGCGCGAGGCCGCGCTCCGCATGGGGGTGAATCTGTTCGCCTACGCGGTGGGCTACGGCGGATGACCGCGGTCGCGACCCGGACCGCGCTCACTCGGCTCTCGCGCCCGTTGCGTCTGCGCGCGGGCGCGGGCTGGGTCGCCGTCGCGCTCGGTACGGCCGGGCTGCTTCTGGGTGCGATGGCCTGGACCGTTCGCCTCGGGGTGATCGCGACGCCCTGGTGGGTTTTTGCCGCGTGGGCCCTGGCAATAGCGGCGCTGGTGGCGACCGGCGCAGCCGCATGGCGGGGGCTTCACGCGCTCTCGGTCCGGCGCGTGGCGCGGCGGCTGGAGGACACCGGTCTCACCCGCCAGGGCGCCCTGACCGCTCTCCTCGATGTCCCGGCACCGGGCACCAGTGAATCCCTCCTGCTGCAGGCCGACCGGGTCCAGGCGGCCGAGCTCGGCCAGCGGGGCGGGACTTTGCTCGAGCCATTGGCCGCGCCACTTCGCCCCCTGGCCGCCGCGGGCACCGTCCTCCTGCTCCTGGGCGCCGTGGTCCTGATCAGCGCCGGCCCTCGCCGTGGCGCCGCGGCTGCCCTCTGGCATCCGTCGCGCGCTTGGAACGCGGCCCTGGCACCGGTCCGGATCGCCGCCGATCGCGCCGCGATCGATCGAGGCGACTCGGTCGCATTTCAGGTGGAGGCGATCGGCCGGCGCACGGCGACGCTGTGGGTGCGCGCCCCCGGCGAGGCCTGGCGCGCCCTGGGACTTCGGCTCGACACACTGGGGCGGGCGGTGGTCTGGAGCGGCGCTCTCCAGAGCGATCTCTTCGCCCGGGTGACCAGCGGAGGGCGTGGCTCCGACACGATTCTGGTCCGCGTCCGACTGCCCGTCTTTCTGGGCTCGCTTACCGTGACGGCGCACTATCCTCCCTATCTGGGCATGGAAGCCGAGCCGGTCCCCACTGGCGGCGATACTCTGATTTTGCCGGCAGGGACCCGGCTCGAGACCCACGGCGAAGCCACCGCGGCACTGGCGGGTGCCGAGTGGGTCGAGGGGCCGCGTCGCGCGACCCTGGCCACCGACGGCACCCGCTTCGGCGGAAGCTTCGTGCCTCGCGCCGGCGGCGCGTACCGCCTGCTGCTGACCACCGCGAGTAGCGCGCCGCTGGCCGGCGACACCGTGCGTCTCCCCATCCGTCTCGTCGCGGACAGCGCGCCGGTGGTGGAGGTCCCCGTGCCCGGCGCGGACACGGTGGCGCCGCTCAGCCTCAAGGTCGGGCTGGTGGTGGACGCCCAGGACGACCACGGCCTGACGATGGTGGAAATCGAGAGCCGTCGCATCAGTCGGCTGGGGGCGGTCGATTCGGCCCGTCGCGAGCGCCTCGCCGTTCCGCCGGAGGCGCCCGACCGCGCGATCCTGCCCTACACGCTCGATCTCAACAGTCGCGGCCTCCTGCCGGGCGATACCGTTCGGTATTTCGCGATCGCGAGAGACAACACCCCCGGACATCAGTCGGGCCGGTCGCGCGAATACGTGCTGCGTCTTCCTACCATGAGCGAGGTCCGCGCGGCCCAGCGCGCCGCCACCGAGGATCTCGCCGGGCGCATCGACTCCGTCACTGAAGCGAGCCGGCAGCTCGAGCGCCAAACCGAGGATCTGGCCCAGGAGCGGCCACGCGATCCCCGCGGCGGCGACCACTCGGGCGAGTCGCTCTCATTCGAGCAGTCCAAGCGGGCCGAGGCGGTCGCGCAGAGCCAGCAGGATCTGGTGCGGCGCGCCGAGGAGCTGAAGCAGTCG
>C688J18823_10001965_pt1 | contig 12848 bp, 12 predicted proteins | sample HopSoiMetagenom1_FD_18823 | JGI IMG/M metagenome (IMG submission 18823)
CACCTTCCCCTCGACCACGAGCTCGTCGAGCGCGCCGAACGTCTCCTCGTACGGCGTGATCCCGTCGGCGCGGTGGTACTGGTAGAGATCGACGTAGTCCGTGCGGAGACGCCGCAGCGACGCGTCGATCGCCTTGCGGATGTACGTGCGCGACCCGCGCGCCTGCGTGCCGTCGCCCATGTCGTTCCCGAACTTCGTCGCAACGACGACACGGTCGCGACGTCCCTCCAGAACGCGGCCGAGCAGCTCCTCGCTGCCTCCGCTCTTGCCGTAGACGTCGGCGGTGTCGAGCAGGGTCACGCCTGCGTCGATCGCCGCATCGACGACCGCCCGCGTCCCTTCCAGATCGACGCGGCCGCCGAAGTTGTTGCAGCCGAGGCCGACGACCGAGACGGAAGGACCGCCCTCCCCCAACGAGCGCATCCGCATCGGCGCGGATGCTACTCGGTTCCCGGCGGCGCTAGGCTGGCCCGGTGGACGCGCCGTTGCCACCCCGCTACCGGCCGATCCGTCTCCTCGGCCGGGGCGCGACCGCAGAGGTCGTGCTCGCGCACGACCATGCGCTCGACCGCGACGTGGCCGTCAAGCTTCTCGCGCCGGGCTTCCGGGGCGACCCGAGCGTCCCCGAGCGATTCGCCCGCGAAGCGGGCTTCGCGGCGCGCCTCGGTCGCCATCCGCACGTCGTCACGGTGCACGACGCCGGCGAGTGGCACGGGCGGCCGTTCATCGTCATGGAGTTCCTCCCCGGTGGGAGCGTCGAGGACCGGCGCGCAGCCGGAAAGGTCACGCGCGCGTCGGCGCTCGGCTGGCTGCGCGACGCCGCCGATGCCGTCGACGCCGCGCATGCGGCGGGCGTCGTGCATCGCGACCTGAAGCCGGCGAACCTCCTGCTCGATCACGGCGATCGTGTGCAGGTCGCCGATTTCGGGATCGCACGCGCGCTCGACGAAGCACGGAAACGGCTCACGTCGACAGGAACGATCCTCGGCACGGCGGGCTACCTCTCGCCAGAGCAGGCACGCGGGGACGTCGCCACGCCCGCGAGCGACCGTTACTCGCTCGCCGTCGTCGCGCACGAGCTCCTGCACGGCCATCGGCCGGCCGCGGACACGCGTCTCGACGCCGTGTTCGCACGCGCGCTCGCGGACGATCCGTCGCAGCGGTTCGCGACGGCGACGGCCTTCGTCGACGCGCTCGAGGGGCACGCGGCCGCCGCGACCGCGATCGTGCGCGGATCGACAAGTCCGACGGCCGGTCGGACGGCGATCCTGCGACGGCACCGCGCGATCGGACGTGCCGCGCGGATCGGAAGACGCACCTTCGCGACTGCAGTCGCCGGTGCCGTGGCCGCGTTCCTCGTGCTCGCGTTCGGCTACGTCACCGCAGACGCTCCTGCGTCCGTCACGTGCACGCTCTCGCCGACCGACCACGACGCGAACGTCGTCGTCACCGGGGTCGGCGCGAACGACTACTGCACGGGCCGCGCGCGCCAGCTCGCCTGGCGGACGCGGCCCGGCTTCGCCCTTCGCAGCCCCGACCGGCGCGAGCACCCGACGCTCGTCTGCGCACTGAGGCGCCGCGGCTTCCGGATCAGGGTCTACGACGACGGCGGACGCCGGATCGGCCGCGACCTCTGCAGCACGTACACCGGCAACGAGCTCGCCAGCGCAGGCGCGTAGGCGCCTGCCGATGCGCTACCGCCGGCTGGGCTCGTCCGACCTCGAGGTCTCGGAGATCAGCCTGGGCTCGTGGCTGACGTTCGGCGGCGGCGTCGAGGACATCCACGCCCGGGCGTGTGTCGACAAGGCGTTCGAGGTCGGGATCAACTTCATCGACACCGCAAACGTGTATGCACGCGGCGGCGCGGAGTCCTTCCTCGGCGAGGTTCTCGCAGCGCGGGCGCGTGCCTCGTACGTCCTCGCCACGAAGCTCTACTTTCCCGTGAACGGCGACGGCGGCCTGTCGCGCGAGCAGGTCCACAAGCAGATCGACCTGTCACTCGGCCGTCTGCGCACCGACTACGTCGACCTCTACCAGTGCCACCGCTACGACGCGCAGACGCCGCTCGAGGAGACGATGGAGGCGCTGACCGAGATCGTCCAGGCCGGCAAGGCGCGCTATATCGGGTTCAGCGAGTGGCGCGCCGACCAGATCCAGGCCGCGCTCGACCTGGTGCCCCGCGTCGAGAAGTTCGTCTCGTCCCAGCCGCAGTACTCGCTGCTCTACCGCATCGCCGAGCGCGAGGTGATCCCGCTGTGCGAGCGGAACGGAATCTCGCAGATCGTCTTCTCCCCGCTCGCCCAGGGCGCGTTGACGGGGAAATACGCCCCCGGACAGCAGCCGCCGCCGGGGACACGTGCCGCAAGCCCGACGATGGGCTGGGCGATGGACCGCTTCCGGGACGATGACGTCCTCGCAGCCGTTCAGCAGCTCCGGCCGATCGCGGACGGCCTGGGGATCACGATGGCCCAACTGGCGCTCGCGTGGGTCCTCCGTCAGGACAACGTCGCGTCCGCGATCGTGGGCGCGTCTCGGCCCGAACAGGTCGTCGACAATGCGTCGGCATCGGAGATCGACCTCGACGCTGGGACGCTCGACGAGATCGACCGCGTGCTCGGCGACGTCGCCGTGCGCTAGACGGAATCCGGGCAAGGGGCTGCCGCCGAGTCGGCGGCCCGACTCGGCGACGCCGGGATCAACCAGCAGCACGCTTTCGGGGGAGTGAGAGCGATGCTCTTCCCGCTTACGCACGCAGCCCCTGTGCGAATGATCCTCCGCCTCGGGACAAACTTTGTCATGACCTGGATGGACTAATTCGACGGCGGAAGCAGCCCGTAGCGCCTCGCAACCGCGACCGCCTCGAGTCGCGAGTGCACGCCGAGCTCCCGCAGGAGCGCCCGAACGTGGTTGCGGGCCGTCTCGACCGATATTCCGAGCCGCGCCGCAAGCTCGGTCGTTCCGAGCCCCTCGTCGAGCAGGCGGAGGACGTCGTGCTGCCGCGCCGTCAGCCTGAATTCCAGCGGGTCTGCTGCCAGCGCGAGAACCGCCGGGACGGCGACGCCGAAGATGCCGACGACGTCATTGCCGCTGCGAAGCGGCACCGACGAGATCTGAAGACGCACGCGCGCGCCCTCGGCATCGATCACCACGAGGTCGAATTCCGTTGCGGCGCCGGCCACGACCTTCCGCGCAAACTGCTCGCGGGCACGGCTGACGTGCTCCGGGGCAACGTAGTGAAGCGCCTGGCGGCCGACGAGGTCTCCGAACAACTCGCGCGCCTGCGCGTTGAACCATCTGATCCGCCCGTCGCGATCGAACACGTACGCAGGCAACCGGATCGTCTCGAGCAACGTCGCCAGGGCCTCTGGTGCAGACCCGAGAGAAACGAGCAACTGCCCGAGCTCAACGCGCTCGCCGGACGCGCGCCGTCGTCCACTGGCGTGCGGCCGGCGCGGACTTTCGGCGCGCACGCTCACCGTGCAACCGTAGCCGCCTGTTCTTCATCGGTGCAAGCAACACTCGCTACGCAACGACGCGATAGACCTCGAACACCTCTGCGTAGTCGCGATTCACGTTGATGCCGTGCGTGCGCGCAACGTTTCGGATGTACTCCGGATCGCTGTAGCGCCGGTGTTGTTGCGATGCGTACTTGGAGAGCGCACTGATCTTTTTGTCAACGTGCGCCTGCTCCAGTGACACGTACGCCTGATACGCGAAGTCGAAGTTGTTCCATGGGATCTCGTAGCCGAGGATCGTCGTCCGCTTGAATGCTCGCAGGCCTTCAGCTGCGATCACCTGATGGTCCTGGTGGATGTCGTGCAGGGAGGGTTGGAACACGGCGTCCGGACGCCAGTCCTCCCATAGGGCGACGAGCACCTCGAGGATGTCCTGCCGGTTGTCCGGAAACGTCCGGACGTCGAAATCGTGCACCGTCAGGTTCGACTCGGGTATCCCGAGCTCCGACGTGGCCGCGCGCACCTCTTGCGCGAGCGTGTCCGGCGGGAACCCTTCCGGTAGCGATCGCGTCGCGATCGAGAACGCGACGTAGCGGACGTCGGCACCGGATTCGACGAGCCGGGCCATCGTTCCGCCCGCTCCGAACTCACCGTCGTCGGTGTGCGGGGCGAGCACGAGCACGCGTTCCCACGCTCCGATCACAGCGCGGTTCATATCATCGCTGCGGCCGATGACCGACCTTGCGGCGCTTCTCGGCGCTTTCGGCGCCGTTGCCGTCCTGCTCGCGGGGCGGCGGGTCGTGCTGCTCGGGGGGCTCGTCATCGTCGCTGCGGCCGAGGTCCTGCTCGCGCGGTCCGGCGGCCTGCACCTCTCGATCAAACTCGTCGCGGCGGGCGCCTTCGGCGTCCTCGTCCTCGCGGCGCTCGCGTTGCCGCTCCGCCGCGCGCGTTGGCTCGTGGCGCCGCTCGTCCTCCTCGTCGCGCCCTTCCGCCTGCCGCTCGACTTCGGCCGCGGCAATCGCTTCTACGTCGCGATCGCGCACGGGGGACAACTCGGCCGTCTCCTGCCTCTGTACCTCGTGCTCGCGGTCGCAGCGCTCGCGCTCGTCTGGGACTCGCTCACGGGCGACGAAGTCGGCACGCTGCCACGCGAGATCGCCGTCCCCGTGGCGGCGTTCATCGCGTTCGCGTCGCTGTCGCTGATCTGGACGCAGGACACCGGCTCGGGACGGAACCTGCTCGAGTTCTTCCTGCTTCCGTTCGCGGTCCTCGTCGCGGTCGTCGGCCGCGCGCCGATCACGTCGCGCGTCCCACGTCTGCTCGCGACGATCGGGATCGGGCTCGCGACGCTCTTCGCCGTCGTCGGAATCGTCGAGGCCGCGACGCACCGCCTGATCTTCTACGCGCACAACCTCCAGGTCTCGAATACCTACACGTCGTTCTTCCGCGTCACGTCGCTCTTTCGCGATCCGAGCCTCTACGGACGCCATGTCGTGCTCGGGATCGCAGTGGTGGTCGTGCTCCTCTGGCTGCGTCTGATCGAGCCCCTCTTCGCCGCGGCATTGATCGCTGTGCTGTGGGTCGGGCTGTACTTCTCGTACTCGCAATCGAGCTTCGCGGCGCTGTTCGTGGTCGTCCTGGCGGTGACGCTCGCGGCCGGCGAACGGCGCGCACGGCGGATGGCGGTGGTCGTTGCCGTCGCGGTCGCGCTGGTCGCGGTCGGGATCGCCGGCGCGAAGGTCGGTCACACGTCGGTGCGCAAGGCAACCAGCGATCGCTCTCGCCGCGTCGAGCTGACGGCGAAGGCGTTCGCGCACCATCCGCTTGCGGGCGTCGGAATCGGCGGTCAGCCTCGCGCGAGCCAGAAGCTCGCGACGCGGTTCGGCCCGTTGCAGAACTTCGTCTCGCACACGACACCGCTGACCGTGGCCGCCGAGCTCGGGATCGTCGGCTTCGTTCTCTACCTCGCCGTACTCGGCGGCACCGCGCGCGCCCTCGACGCCGTCCGGCGGCGCCACCAGGCTCTGGGCCTGTCGCTCGCCGCCGTCTTCCTGGCGCTCTTCGTGCACTCGCTCGCATACAGCGGCTTCTTCGAGGATCCGATCACGTGGTTCGTGCTCGCGGTCGCGGCGGCGTTTCTGTCGGGGCGCGACGCGGTCGCGACACGATGAAGCTCGGCCGCAACGCCCTGCTCGCTCTCCTGGGGACACTCGGCGCGCTGATCGCGCTCGTCGTTCCGGAGCTCGGGTCCGATCCGTGGCCGTTCCACGCGACCGTTCATCCGCACGGGCTGCTCGGGCCGGTCGTGCGGGCAGCCGGGCGTCGCTGGGACCACGGATTCCTTCGGACGCCGGGGACCGTCGTCGCGCTCGCGGTCGCGCTCGCCGCGGCGACTGCGTGGAGTGCCCGCCGGTGGAGGACGGACGCAGCGGCCGGGCTTGCTCTGCTCGTCGTGCTCGCGCTGCTCGTGCCTGCCGTGCTCCTCCAGGCCGGCCTCCGCCAGGCGAGCGCCCCCTGGTACCACGTCAACGACTCGACCTACCAGATCGAGCTCGCGGGTGACCTCGTGCGGCACGGGCACGACCCGTATGGGCACGACTACTCGGGGAGCGGGCTCGAACGCTGGTATCCGGCCGCAGGCTTCCCGCCGACACGCAGGCAGGTGGCGCTCCACCACCTCGCCTACTTTCCGGGCACGCCGCTGACCGCCGCGGCATGGCGCGTGCTGCCTGCGCCACTCGACGACTACCGCTTCTTCGTCCTGCTGTGCACGATCGGCCTCTTCTTCGCGGCGCTGGCGTTTCGCGGTCCGCCCGCGCTTCGGATCGCACTGGCTGCGGTTGCCGCGGCAAACCCGCTGGTCGTTCGGGCAGCGTGGTTCGGGACAGCCGACGCGCCGGCGCTCCTCTGCGTCCTGCTCGCATTCGCGTTCGTGTCGCGCCGGCGTCTCGTCTGGGCGGCGCTCGCGCTCGGCGCTGCGGTCGCGCTCAAGCAGTTCGCGATCGTCGCGATTCCGTTCGTCGCGACCGCCGCGTACGCGATGCATCCGCCGCGCGCAGTTCTGCGAAACGCGGCGCTGGCGTTCGCCGCCCCGATCCTGCTCGCATTCGTCCCGTTCCTCGTCGCCGATCCCGCCGCGCTGTGGCACGACACGGTCTCGTACGGTGGCTCGACGTACAGGATCATCGGCTACGGCTTGTCGTCGTTGTTCCTGAAAGCGGGCGTCGTCGACAACCGCTATTCCGGCTACCCGTTCTTCTGGCTGGCGCTGATCGTCTGGCTTCCGTTGACGGCGTGGCTCGTCCGGAATCAGCTCCGCGCCGGACGCGCGTGGGTCGGCGGAGTCGGCTTTGCGGTGTCGATGTTCGTGCTGCTGTTCGTCAGCCGCGTGTTCCAGACGTCGTACTTCGTCTGGCCGCTGATCGGCATCGTCGCTGCGGTGCTGCTAGCGCACGCGGACGACGAAGACGTCGGTGCGCGGCCCGACGTTTCCGGCGAGGTCGACGGCGGCGAGCTGCAGCCGATAACGACCCGGCCGTAGCCGGCGCCCGTTCCGTCTCGCCGACCAATTCACGGCAAATTGCAGGGCTTTTGCACCGCCGATCACCTCGCGCTTGCCGTTCACGAAGACGAGCACATGAGCCGGCTCGGATACCCGATACCCGATCCGCACCTCCGGCTTGACGTGACGCGCGACGACGCGCGGGGCGTACGTCACCAGCGTCGCGCGCGGCGCCGCCGAATCGATCGCGATGTCGGTCGGAAGCGTGAACTCGCGCCCGTCGTCGAGCGTCACCCTCGGCCGGTAGACGCCGTCGTGCACGCCGCGGCCGCGCCACACCAACCGCGTCGTTCCGGGGTCGACACGGCGTTCCCGTGCGAGCGTCGCCACCACGCGGCCGGTGGCATCGACGATCTCGACCGTGATCAGATGGCGACGACGGAATCGCAGCTGGATCGACGCGCTGCCGTGCGACGGCGCGACCGCGCGCGTCACATGCAGCACGGCGAACGGTGTCTTCTCGAGCTTCTGCCGCTCCGTCGTCGCGAACGCCACCGCGGTCGCCGTCAAGAGGACGATCACGACCACGGTCGGCGCCCAGCGCGTCACGGGCGCTTCTTGCTCCGTCGCTGCGCGTGCGCGCGCACGTACGCACGGTACTTCGCCCTCGGCACGAACGCGTACACGTGCGTCCGCCCGACGAGATACATCCGCTCGGAATCCGCGACGACCGGCGAGTACTGGCCGTCGGGGAACCGCCAGACGAGCCGGCCGTTTCTCGCGTCGACGGCGTACGTCCCACGCGGCCCTGCCTTCGCGTGGCGAGATCCGTGCGCGCCGCACCCGCTGCAGGTGGAGAAGTACACGAGGCCGCTCAGGGCGGTCGGCGCGCCGTGGATCGCGGCAGGCGCGCCATGGCGCCACAGCTCGTCGCCGGTCGCGGCGTTGTACGCGATCAGGTTGCCGTCGTACGTCCCGATGATCACTTCCCGCCGCCACACCGCTGCCGCGCTGTAGATGTACGAGCCCGCGTGGCGCGCCCAGAGCAGGTGCCCCGTTCCGGCGCCGAACGCATAGAGCGTCCCGTCGGTGTTGCCGAGGTAGACACGGCCGTAGGCAATCGTCGGTGTCGCGTAGAAGTACTCCCGCCCGCGCAGGAAGCCGGAGTACGACGACGATCGCCAGATCTCGCGCCCGGTCCTCGCATTGAGTGCATAGACGTCGCCGCCGTTGTCGCCGAAATACACGCGCCCACTCGCGTAGGCGATCGACGCGTCCACCTCGTCACCGGCATCGAAGCGCCAGAGCAGGCGCGGCTCCGTGCGACGTCGTACGTCGAGCGCGTAGACGTGGTGATCCCACGACCCGAAGTAGAGGATGCCGTTGACGAGCAACGGCGACGACTCGATCGCACCCGTGCGGTATCGCCAGAGGATCCTGCCGCGGTGAAAGAGCACGCCGCGCTTCGACCGGAACAGGATTGCGACGATAAAGCCCGGTTGAGACCGCGGCAGGCGGTGGCACGGATACGGCTGCATGTACGCCTGGTAGACGATGTTCCGCCCGATCGCAGGCGACGCTGCGCCGCAGTGCAGAAAGTGCTTGCGCCAGCGCCGCTTCCCCGTCGCGGCGTCGACCGCGAAGAACCGTCCGCGGAACTGGTTGACGAAGAGCGTCCCGTAGCCGACGACGGGCGGAAACTCGATGATGTTCCCAGTGCGGAGGGTCCAGATCTTCTTGAACGGCGGCCGCAGGTGGAACTGGATCGGGTCGTGCGTGCGTGCAGCGTCGTAGCCGTACAGCGGCCACGGTATGGTCTCGATGCTCGCCTGTGCGCGCTTCTGGACGGCCGGAGCGGTCGTCACGAACTCGACGGTCGACGACCCGCGCTTGTTGTGCACCGGTGTGCGGTTGTGGAAATACCACAGGGCTCCGGCCGCACCGCCTGCAAGAACGACCAGCGCCACGATCCCGATCAGCAGGCGGCGCACAGAGCGCGGATGATAGAGATCCGCCTGGACCGAGCCGCGCTATGTCGGCGCGCGCATCAGTCGAAGCCGCGCGCGGGCGCGACGCGCGGGCGCGACAGCCACGCGTTGATCCCGTAGGCGGCGAGACCGCCGAGCACAGCTGCGAGCCCGATGCCGAGCACCCACTTCGACTGCGGCACGTTCAAGAGCTTCAGCCCGCTGAGAGCGAGCACGCCGGCGAGGCCGAGCCGCAGGACGTTGTCCGGGATGCGGACGGTGAACTTGCTCGCCAGGAGGATTCCCGGAACCGAGCCGAGCAGCAGCCAGACCATCGCATGGACGTCGACGTTGCCGCGGATCAGGTGGCCGAAGCCGGCGACCCAGAGCAGCGCCGCCGCGTGGAAGATGTCGGTGCCGACGATCTTCGAGACGGTCAGCGGGTAGACAAGGACCATCACGAGACCGAAGAACGTCCCGCTGCCGACCGACGTCAGGCCGACGACGAAACCGAAGACGGCGCCGATCGCCGTCGCCATGATCTTGTCGCGTCGCTCCATCCGGAACGGCGCGTCGCTCGCCTGCACGCCGCCCTTGAGGAACGTCCGCGCAACGAGGCCGATGCCGCCGAGCACGAGCGCTGCGCCCACGGCGTAGCCCTCCGCCTTCTGAGCGCCGTCACCGAGCGTGCTCGCGACCGCGACACCGGCGAGCGACATCGGCCCGGAGCCGAGGAACATCCACAGAGCGAGCCGGGCGTGCACGATCCCGAGCTGCCGGCAGCGGACGGCGCCGAACGACTTGAAGATCGCGCCGTGCAGGATGTCCGTCCCGACCGCGACCTTCGGGCTGAACCCGAACAGGATGATCAGGATCGGCGTCATCAGGCTGCCGCCGCCCATCCCCGTCAACCCGACGAGAACGCCGACGAGCAGCCCCGCGAGCGAGAACTGCCAGGTCACCTGTACGCGTCGATCAACACCCGGGCGACCTCCGGGCGCGAGAACTCCTCCGGCGGCAGCTCGCCGCCGGCAAGCATCTCGCGCACCTTCGTGCCCGACAGGAACACATGCTGCTCCCTTGCGTGCGGGCACGTCTTCGCCGATGCCATCGAGCCGCACGCGCGACACCAGAACGAGTGCTCGAAGAACATCGGCTCGATGTCGAGCTCGTGCTGCTCGAAGTCGTCGAAGATGAGCTGTGCGTCGTACGTCCCGTAGTAGTCGCCGACGCCGGCGTGGTCGCGGCCGACGATGAAGTGCGAGCATCCGTAGTTCTTGCGGCAGATCGCATGCCACACGGCCTCGCGCGGCCCCGCATAGCGCATGGCCGCCGGGAACGCGGAGAGGACGACGCGGTCGTTCGGGTAGTAGCCGTTCAGTAGGACGCGGTAGCACTCGACGCGGGTGGCGGCCGGGACGTCGTCGGACTTCGTGTCGCCGACGAGCGGGTGGATCAGCAGCCCGTCCACCGTCTCCAGCGCGACCTTCGTCAGGTACTCGTGCGCGCGGTGGATCGGGTTGCGCGTCTGGAACCCGACGACGCGCTTCCACCCACGCTCGGCGAACTCGGCGCGCGTGTCCGCAGGATCCTTCGCCAATTCCGGGAACGACGGCTGCGCGCGCTCGAAGACGGTCACTCGACCGGAGAGGTAGAGCGGCTTCTGGTCGTACAAGCGCGCGACGCCGGGATGCGCGGCGTCGGTGGTGCGAAATGCCTGCTGCGCCTCGTGTTCCTTGTCGTACTCGTAGACGTCCTCGACCTCGAGCACGGCGACGGGGCCGTCGCCGCCCGCGAGGGCGACGCGGTCGCCCGACGGCGCCTTGTCGACCGCGAGACAGACCGGCAACGCCCACGGCAGGCCGTTTGCGAGGCGCATCGTGTCGAGGACGGCGTCGTAGTCGTCGCGACCCATGAACCCGTCGAGCGGCGACAGCGCGCCGGACGCGACCATGTCGAGGTCGGATAGCTCGCGCGACGTCAGCTCCACCGTCTCCAACGCGCCGATATCGGCGGGACGCTCGCCGGTCCGGTCGACGAGCTCGCCGCCGTGCGGCGCAATCAGCTTGGTGCCGGCGACGACGCTCATGCCGCAACCCCGGCCTCGACGAGACCCAGCTCCTCGAGCTTGTCGACGATCAGCCTCGCCGACGCTTCGGGCTCGAGCTGCTCGGTGTCGATCCGGATCTCGGGGCTCGCCGGATCCTCGTACGGATCGTCGACGCCGGTGAAGCCTTTGATCTCGCCGGCGAACGCCTTCTCGTAGAGGCCTTTCACATCGCGCCGCGCGCATTCCTCGACCGACGTGGCCACGTGCACCTCGACGAACGGCCCCCACTCCTCCACCATCGAGCGCGCCTTCTGGCGCGTCTCCTCGTACGGCGAGATCGCGGCCGCGATCACCGCAGCGCCGTGGCGCGTGAGCCGCGCCGCGACCCAGCCGATGCGCTCGATGTTCGTGTCGCGATCCTCCTTCGAGAAACCGAGGCCCTTCGACAGGTTCGTGCGGACGGTGTCGCCGTCGAGGTACTCGACGATGTGGCCACGCCGCTCGAGCTCAGGACCGACGATGTGCGCGATCGTCGTCTTCCCGCTGCCGGACAGGCCGGTGAACCAGAGCGTGAAGCCGCCGTCGCGGCGGCGTTCGCTCTCCGGATGCTCGTGCGCGTAGATGTGCTTCTGGTCGTCGGTCATCGGTCTCCTTGATTGAGGTGTATGCCGCACTCGATCTTGTCTGCGCCGGTCCAGCGCCCCGCGCGTTCGTCCTCGCCGGCCCGCACCGGCCGTGTGCACGGAATGCAGCCGATCGACGGATACCCGGCGTCGTGCAGCGGGTTCGATGGAATCTCGTTCACATGGATGTACGCCTGCACACGCTTCGCGTCCCAGTCGACGAGCGGCTGGACCTTCCAGACGCCGTAGCGTGCGCCCCATTCCGCGCGCTGCGCGTTCGCGCGCGTCAGGGCCTGCTCGCGCCTGATGCCCGTCACCCACGCGTCGAACGGCGCAAGCGCGCGCTCGAGCGGCTCGACCTTCCTGATGTGACAGCAGCGATCGGGCTCGCGCTCCCAGAGGTTGTGCCCCTCGCGCGCGTGTTGCTCCGCGACGGAGATCACCTCGGGCCGGATCAACCTCAGCCCGTAGCGCTCGACGAGGCGGTCGCGCGTCTCGTACGTCTCCTTGAAGAACAGCTGCGTGTCGAGCTCGATCACCGGGATGTCGAGGCCGAGCTCGCCGAAGATCATGTGCACGAGCACCGACGACTGCTGCTGCCATGAGCACGTCAGGCACATCCGGTCGCCGAATTGCTCGTACGCCCAGAGGATGGACTCCTCGGCGCTCATCGCCTCGACGTCAGGAAGCTCGAGCTTCGGCACGGTCGCCAAGCAGCACCTCCTTCAGCGTGTCCCCCCGCAACCCGAGGCGGAGCGTCTCGAGCGGGATCACCTCGTCGGGCGGGATGTTGCCGAGATTCACCGCGGGCCCCAACTGCTTGATGAACCACGCCTGCGACGCCTTCGTCGGCGCCTCGAAGATGAGCGACCCGAGGTCGACCTCGTGGACGATCTGGTCGACCAGCCCCGTGCGCATCTCGCCGGACGGACGAAAGATCCCGGCCGTCCCTCCCTCACGCCCCTCCGTGATCACCTTCCATGCACCCGCGCGGAGCTCGTCCTTGATCCACTCGACCCACAACTCGGGCGCGTAGTCGACGGCGGAGTCTTTGGACCCGACCTCCGAGAGCACCGTGAAGTCGCGCGCGAAATCCGTGATCAGCTCGAGCTTGCGCTCGCGCGGGATCTCGACGGTGCCGTCCGAGATCTCGACGTGCGTCAGGCCGAGGTCCGCGAGCCAGCGCTTGTACTCGTCCAGGCCGCCCTTCGCGTAGACGACTTCGAAGAACGTGCCGCCGATCACGACCGG